>Ga0210394_10008312_pt1 | contig 10732 bp, 8 predicted proteins | sample IncBWC12MmetaG_FD_160121 | JGI IMG/M metagenome (GOLD analysis project Ga0210394, IMG submission 160121) | Forest soil microbial communities from Barre Woods Harvard Forest LTER site, Petersham, Massachusetts, United States - Inc-BW-C-12-M | ecosystem: Environmental > Terrestrial > Soil >... | reverse complement strand
GACGCGAACCGACGGCACCAGTTTGCGGCGCGTGCTGCTGGTGGGATGACCTCTGGTGGAAAGAATGAAGTCGGGTAGAAAAGGACCCTCTCCCCCGGCCCCTCTCCCGCAAGCGGGAGAGGGGAGAAACCGCTCCGCCTGCTCGCCATCAGTCCTTTACATTGGCTGGGGGGAGCAACGAGGGGGCCAGCCCAGCCCCCTTGTTCCCTTCCTTTGGGACGTCGGTGTCAACAATGGACGATCGGTCACCCCTTTCCCGCAAGCGGGAGAGGGGAGTTTTGGCGCCACTGTTTGGGACGTCGGGGTCAAGATGGACCGACCCTCTCCCCCGGCCCCTCTCCCGCAAGCGGGAGAGGGGAGTTTTGGCGCCACTGTTTGGGACGTCGGGGTCAGGAATGGAAGATGGGTCGCCCCTCTCCCGCCGAGCGGGAGAGGGGTGGGGGAGAGGGAGCATGGAGCTGCGCTCCTCATGGCCTTGGTCGTGGCGGCGCTGGCCACGATGATCATCAGCGGTCTGTTCTGGCGACAGTTCGTGCTGGTGCGCACGATCGAGAACCAGCAGCTGACGTCGCAGAGCCGGCTGCTGCTGCGCGGCGCGCTGGACTGGGCCCGCTCGATCCTGCGCGAGGATGCGGCGCACACGACCACCGACGCCCTGAACGAGCCGTGGGCCCAGCCGCTGGCCGAAACGCGGCTGGACCAGCTCGGTGAAAGCTCCGCGCTCGCCTCCCAGGCTTCGATGTCCGGATCGATCGAGGACGCGCAGTCACGGTTGAACCTGCACAACCTGGCACGCGCTGATTGCTCGCCCGATGAGCTCCAGCGTGCCGTGCTGGCGAGCCTGGTCTCCGAGCTTTCGCTGCCGGAGCCGACCGCGGATCTGATCAGCACGTATGTCGTGCAGACCTGCGCCCGCGGCGCCGCAGGCGCGCCGACCGGAGCGCCGGGTGCGCCGAACAGCAGCACGGCCTCGCCCCTGCCGCTGGTGTTTCCCGAGGACGTGGCCCGGGTGCCGGGGCTGGACCCGGCCGTTGCCCCGCGCCTGGCGCCGTACGTGGTGATGCTGGACGCGTCCACCCCGGTGGACTTCAACACGGCCTCGGCCGAGGTGATCGCGGCCGAGATTGCGCTGCCGCTGTCGGACGCGCGCGGGCTGGTGGCCGATCGCGATCGGACCCCTTTTGTGAACACGGGGGACATCCAGAACCGTCTGCGCGGACGAGGCAACTTCTCGGCCAGCAACGTCTCGGTCAGCTCGAATTACTTTTTCATCCGCGGGGAAATCAAGCTGCAGCGCGCCGACACGCGGATGGAAGCGCTGGTCAAGCGCGCCAGCCCGGGCCAGCTCGGCCCGGTCGACGTCCTATGGGAGCGCGAGCTATGAGCCGGGGAGCCGCGCAGCGCCTGCTCGCGTTCCTGCCGCCGCGGCGCGCGCTGCTGGAAGGCGGCGGTCAGGGGTCGCTAGGTGCTGCCACGGTCGTCGGCTACGGCGGCATCGACGCCTCGCAGCATCCATGCAGCGCGGGCGACGCGCCGCTGTCGCTGCTGCCCAAGGCCGGGTCGGTCGACCTGCTGTTCGACGCCTCGGACGTATTCACCGCGTTGCTGGATGCGCCCCGGATGTCGGAAGCGCGGCTGCGCCAGGCCCTGCCCAGCCTGGTCGAGGAACGGTTGCTGACCGATGCAGCCGACTGTCACCTCGCCTACGCGCTGTCAGGCGCCGAGGGCACCCTGCAGCGGGTCGCGGTGGTGGCGATCGACCGCAGCACGCTGGCACGCGCCCTGGAGGCCGCGGCCGAGGCGGAACTGCGGCCGCGCGCCGCCTACAGTGCGCTGTATGCGATCCCGCCGCCGACCGCGACCACGCTGTCGGTCCGGGTGGACCGGGGCCGCGGCACCGCGCGCACCGCGGAGCATGCGGGCTTCGCATTCGATCTGGACAACGAGCCGCCGGCGGCACTGGCCCTCGCAGTCCAGCAGCTGGGCGTCGAACGCATCCAGGCCTACGGACGCGATGCGTCGAAACTGCTGCCGTTGGCCGCGCGACTGGGCGTCGAGGTGATCGATCTGAAACGCGACTTCGACCCGGCTTCGGTCTCGGGCGCGGTCAACCTGTTGCAGGGCCGCTACGCGGCGAGCAGCCGGTTCGGAATGCCGACCTTCACGGCGCTGGTCGGCAGCGGTCATTTCAAGCCGGTGCTCGGCTGGGCGGTGGCCTGGCTGGCGATCTTCGTGATCGGCCTGAACGCGTATCGCTGGAAACTGGAGTCGGAGGCCGGCTCTCTGCGATCCTCGATGCGGACCGCATTTATGAGCTCGTTTCCGAGCGAAGCCTATTCGGAGCCGGTGGCGCAGACGAAGATTCACCTGCGCGAGTTGCGCGCGCGCGCGGGGCAATCCTCGCCCGACGACTTTTCGGTGCTCAACGCGCAGGCCGGGCAACTGCTTGCCAGTGCGCCGGTCGGCGCGCTGGCCGCCATCGAGTATCGGGACGCGGCGCTGACGCTGAAATTCAAGCCCGGCACCGCCAACCCGGCCGGATTCCAGAACGCGTTGCGAGCGCAGGCGGTACAGCAGGGGCTGGATCTTCGCTTCAACGCCGACGGCTCGGCGCACATCGTCCCGGCCGCCCCATGAGCCTGCGCCGCTGCACTTTCAGACTGCCCGCTCCCTGATGAACGCCGAACCATTGCGCCAGTTCTGGTCCGAACGCGAACCACGCGAGCGCGTGGTGCTCGCGGCCGGCGTGCTTCTGGCGGCCGCTGCCTTGCTGTACGTGCTGATCGTGCCGGCCTTTTCGGGGATCGCGCAGTTGCAGCGGTCGCTGCCGACTGCGCGCGCTCAGTCGGAGCAGTTGCAGGGGCTGCTGGACGAGGTGCGCGCGCTGAAGGCGCGGCCGGCCGTGGCCGATGCGGCGGGACCGGATACGCCGTCGGCGATCGAACAATCGCTGGCTGCCGCCGGCTTGAAAGCCACGCGCACCGTTCCGCTGGCCAACGGCGCGCTGCAATTGATCTTTGCCAACGTTTCATACGCGGCCTGGTCGGTCTGGCTCGCCAGGGCCGAGCGCGAGCTCGGAATGCACGCGGTCGGGGTCACCGTCAAGGCCACCGCGACCCCCGGCAATGCCGACGTCGACCTGACGCTGCGAGCGGGCCGCGAATAATGGCCCGTCCGATGCCGGCCGGTTCGCGGGTCTGGGCCCCGGCCACAATCGGCGGCGTGCTGGCGGCGCTCGCCACCGTGGTCGCGTTGGCGCCGGCGCAATGGGCCGACCACGCCATCCGCAGCTTCACAGGCGGGCACGTCGAGTTGGCGGGGGCCGAGGGGACGATCTGGAACGGCTCCGCCACGCTGGTGCTGGCCTCCGGCGGAGCCCGCGACAGCGTCCGCACGGGCCTTCCCGACCCGATATCGTGGCACTTGCGTCTCTGGCCGTTGCTGTACGGGACGATCGAGCTGACTGTTCGGCATCCGTCGGCGCTGACGGCCCCATTGCAAGTCAGCGCCAGCGCGGACGGGCGGCTGCAATTGGGGGCCGCGACTTTGCGGCTGCCGGCGGCCATGCTGGCCGGCCTGGGCGCCCCGTGGAACACGGTGCGGCCTGGCGGCATCGTCAGTCTTCACACCGACGGTGTCGAACTGGCACAGGGCCGGTGGCGCGGAAGCCTGGTGGTCGAGTGGGAATATGCCTCGAGCGCGCTGAGCCCGGTATCGCCGATCGGCCACTACAGGCTTCAAACCTCGGGCCAGTACCCGGGAACACGGCTCGAACTTCAGACGATTTCCGGACCCCTGGAGCTGACCGGCAGTGGCACAATCGGCGAGGGTGGGCGCTTACGCTTCGAGGGTATTGCCCGCCCGCTGGCCGCGGCCGATTCAGCCACCAAGACTCAGCTGGTTGGGTTGATTTCTTTGCTCGGACGCCGTGATGGCGACGCAGCTATTTTGAGTTTCGGATCGTGACATGAGGCGACCGCGTGCACATGCGCAATCGTCGGCGGCCGCAGCGGGCAGCCCGGCCGCGTGCGTGTGCGCCTTCGCTCTGCTGGTCACCCTGGGGCCGGCGCGCGCCGCCGAACCGGCCCCAGGCCCGGCTCCAGCCCCGGTCAACGGCAGCGCGGCGCCGCGTGGAGGCAGCGACGCCGTCGTCCTGAACTTTGTCAACGCGGACCTGGAGGCGGTCGTGCGGGCCATCGGCCAGTTCACCGGCCGCGCGTTCGTGATCGACCCGCGCGTGAAAGGAACGTTGACGCTGATCACCGAGCGGCCGGTCACGCGCCAGCAGGCGTTCGAGGAATTGCTGTCGGCCTTGCGGCTGCAGGGCTTCACGATGGTCGAGTCCAGCGAGCCCGGAGGAGTGGCGCGGGTGCTGCCGGAGGCCGACGCCAAGCTGCAGGGCGGCCGGGTGATCACGCCACCGTCAACGGCCCCGCGCGGCGACCAGGTCGTCACCCAGGTGTTCCGCCTGCAGTACGAATCGGCCACCAACATGGTCCCGGTGCTGCGTCCGCTGATCGCCCCGAACAATACGATTTCGGCCTACCCGGCCAACAACACGCTCGTGATCACCGACTACGCCGAGAACCTGCGCCGGCTGGCTCGGATCATCGAGGCAGTCGACTCCCCGGCGACCTCCGAAGTCGAGGTAGTACTGCTCAAGTATGGGCTCGCCAGCGACGTGGCCACGATCGTCAACAAGGTGCTGGATGAAGGCGCACGCAGCGCGGGCCAGGCAGTGGACGCGGGCCAGCGCGTGTCCGTGCTGGCTGAGCCGCGCACCAACACAATGATCCTGAGGGCGGCCAGCCGGGCCCGTATGGATCAGGCCAAGCAGCTGATCGCGCACTTCGACCAGCCCAATCTGACCCCCGGCAACATCAACGTCGTGTATCTGCGCAACGCGCAGGCGGTCAAGCTGGCGCCGCTGCTGCGCGCGGTGCTGTCGAGCGACCCTTCGTTCCTGCAGCAGGCCTCCGGCAGCGGACTGAGCGTGACCCCGATGACCTCGTCGTTGGGGGGCCAGAGCGGGACCGGCGGGACGAGCCAGCAGGGCTTGTCGCCGCAGGGTGCGCAGCAACAAGGCGGCCCGTCGGGCGCCGGATACTCCTCGGGCGGAGGCGGAGGTGGTGGTGGCGGCTCCGGCCCCGGGGGCGCGGTCGCCGGGATGATCCAGGCCGACCCGGCGACCAATGCGCTGATCATCTCGGCTCCCGAGCCGCTGTACCGCAACATCCGCTCGATCATCGATCGGCTCGACGTGCGGCCCGCTCAGGTGATGATCGAATCGCTGGTGGTCGAGCTGACCGGTCAGCAGGCGGCCGAATTCGGCATCCAATGGCAGACGTTGAGCGGCCTGAACGACACCGGGGGCACCACCTCGCATTTTGTGGGCGGCACCAACTTTACCAACGGTACTGGAGCCGGTTCGAGCATCATCGGGCTGGCCGGAAACATCGCCGCGCCGGCCCCGGGCCTGAACCTCGGCATCATCAAGGGCCAGATCAACATCGCGGGCACCACGATCACCAACGTCGGGCTGCTGGCCCGCGCGCTGGAGACCGTGGCCCACACCAACATCCTGTCGCGCCCGAACATCCAGACGCTGGACAACGAGGAGGGCAAGTTCCTGGTCGGCCAGAACGTCGGGTTGGTGACCGGCGCGTACGCAAGCACGGGCACGACCAGCACCAGCACCGTCAACCCGTTCCAGACGTTCGAGCGGCACGACGTCGGCCTGCAGCTGGCGATCAAGCCCCAGATCTCCGAAGGCGGCACGGTGCGGCTGGCCATCTACATAGAGGATTCCTCGGTGGCCACCGGGTCCACCACCGACAACCCGACCCTGAACAAGCGCAGTTTCCAGACCAACGTGATCGTCGAGGACGGCAGCTTCGTCGTCATCAGCGGGCTGATCCAGGACCAGACCGACGAGACGCAGAGCAAGGTGCCGCTGCTGGGCGATCTGCCGCTGATCGGGCGGCTGTTCCGCTATGACACGCGCGACCACCAGAAGACGCAGACGATGGTGTTTCTGCGGCCCACGATCATCCGCGACGAGTCGGCGGCCGGCGAGATCGCGCTGAACCGCTACGACTACATTCGCGCTCAGATCGCGCAGACGCGGCAACCTAGCCTGCCGCCGCTGCCCGACCTGTCGGTCGAGGATCTGCCTGCGGTCCCGGCGCCGGCCCACCCGAAGCCGGCACCGGCCGGACCGGCCGCGCCGAACCAGCCGCCGGCGACCGAATCGCTGCCGGTTGCGCCTCAGCCGGCGCCGCCGAGCACGATGCCGCGGTCCGATGCGGGTCCGAACGACGCGACCCGGGCTCTAGCGATGTCCGATCCGCCGGCGATGGCCCCGGCGCCGGTCAACACCCCGCCGACGGTCGTCGCCGCGCCCACCGTCGTGGCGGCCGCGCCCGCGGTCGCTGCGGTGCCCGCGGTCGCCGCTGCGCACAGTACCGTCGCTGCGGCGCCGGTGCCTGCCAGCTCGGCCACGACCATCCCTTACCAGCTGATCCAGGTCTCCGCGGTGCCCGATATTGGCCGCGGTCGCCAATTGCAGCAGCAGCTCAGGCAGGCCGGCTTCGACTCGTACTGGGAAAGCGTGCGCACGACCGAAGGCGACGTGGTGCGGATCCGGATCTCGGTCGAGCGGCAAGCCGCGCGCATCGCCGATGCGCTCTCGATGCTGCGCCGGCTTGGCTACGATCCGGTGCTGGTTGCCAAGTGAGTTCGCGATGACCGCCGCCCAGCGTTTCGTTCCCTATGCGTTCGCCCGGGACAACCTGATCCTGCTGCGTCCCGTCTCGGAGCGCGATGCGGAGGTGTGGATCGGCGAGTCGACCTCGATGAGCGCGCTCAACGAAGTGATGCGCGTGTTCCCCGGGCGCGTGCGCCCGATGGTGGTCGCCACCGACAAGCTGTCGCAGGCGATCTCGCAGGCGTATGCCCACCACGAGGGGTCGGCTCAGCAGGTGGTGGGCGACATCGAGGGCGAGTTCGACATCTCGCGGATGATGCAGGAGGTGCCGGACATCGAGGACCTGCTGGAGACGGCCGACGACGCGCCCATCATCCGGATGATCAATGCGCTGCTGACGCAGGCCACGCGCGACGGGGCCTCGGACATCCACATCGAAGCGTTCGAGAACACCTCGCTGGTGCGCTTCCGGATCGACGGCACGCTGCGCGACGTCGTGCGGCCCAAGCGCGCGCTGCATGCCGCGCTGGTGTCGCGCATCAAGATCATGGCCCAGCTGGATATTGCAGAGAAACGCCTGCCGCAGGACGGTCGCATCGCGCTGCGGGTGGGCGGGCGTGCGCTCGACGTGCGCGTCTCGACGCTGCCGACCGGACACGGCGAACGCGTGGTGCTGCGGCTGCTGGAGAAGAACCTGGACCGGCTGGATCTGACCAATCTGGGCTTGTCCGATCGCGCGCTGGCTGCCTTCGACCGCCTCGTGCACCAGCCGCACGGGATCGTGCTGGTGACCGGACCGACCGGATCGGGCAAATCGACCACGCTGTATGGGGCGATACGACGCCTGGATTCGGCCTCGACCAACATCATGACGGTCGAGGATCCGATCGAATACGACATCGATGGCATCGGGCAGACGCAGGTCAATCCGAAGATCGAGATGACGTTCGCGCGCGCGCTGCGCGCGATCCTGCGCCAGGACCCGGACGTCGTGATGATCGGGGAGATCCGTGACCTGGAGACCGCTCAGATCGCGGTGCAGGCCTCGCTGACCGGCCACCTGGTGCTGGCCACGCTGCACACCAACGATGCCGCCTCGGCCGTCACGCGGTTGATCGACATGGGCGTCGAGCCGTTCCTGCTGTCCTCGTCGCTGCTGGCGGTGCTGGCTCAGCGGCTGATCCGCAAGCTGTGCCCGCACTGCAAGCAGCCCGACGCGTCGGGGCGGGGGTTCGTTCCGGTCGGCTGTGCCCATTGCGGCCAGACCGGCTATCAGGGCCGCACCGGAATCTACGAACTGCTCAGCATCGACGACGGCCTGCGCGCGCTGATCCATCGCGGCGCCAGCGACGCCGAGATCCGGTCCGCCGGCGAAGCCGGTGGCATGGTGCCGCTGCGCTCGGATGCGATGCGCTGGGTCGCGTCCGGGCTGACCTCGCAGGAGGAGGTCCTGCGGGTGACACGGGAGTAGTGCGAAATGGCCTCGCAGCCATTTCGCACAGATTAGGTTTGGCTGCCTTCCGATACAGCGCGGTCGACCCGGACGGCCGCGAGCAATCCGGCGTGCTGGAGGCCGACAGCGCGCGCGCCGCGCGCCAGCTGCTGCGGTCGCGCGGACTGGTGGCGCTGACCGTGCAGACAGTTCTATCCGGCCCGACGCGCCGCGGCGGCCCGGGGTTTGCGCGGCGCCTGTCGCAAACCGAACTGTCCGTGCTGACGCGGCAGCTGTCCAGCCTGCTGAACGCCGCGCTGCCGGTGGCCGACGCGCTGAGCGTGCTGGTGGAGCAGAGCGAGCGGCAATCGCACCGCGAACTGATGGCGGCCATCCGCACCGACGTGCTGTCCGGCTCGTCGCTGTCAGCTTCGCTGGCGCATCACCCGCGCCAGTTTCCGGACCTGTACCGGGCGCTGATCGCCGCCGGCGAGGAGTCCGGCCAGCTCGGCTCGGTGCTGTCGAGCCTGGCCGATTTCATCGAGGAGCGGGCGCGGCTGCAGCAGAAGATCACGCTGGCGTTCGTCTACCCGGCCATCGTCACGGCCGTTGCGCTGCTGGTCGTCATCGGCTTGCTCACCTACGTGGTTCCGCAGGTGGTGCAGGTGTTCACGCAGACCCGCCAGGCCCTACCGCTGCTGACCCGGATCATGATCGCGTTGTCGGGTTTCGTCCGCAACGAGGGTTGGATCGTGCTGGTGCTGATCATCGGGGGCATTGTGGTGACGCGCCGCGCGCTGCAGGTGCCGGCGCTGCGGCTGCGCTGGCATCACACGATCCTGAAGCTGCCGGTACTGGGCGTGCTGTCGCGCTCGATCAACACGGCCCGCTTCGCCGGCACGCTGTCGATCCTGGTGGGCTCGGGGGTCCCGATCCTGCGTTCGCTGCAGGCCGCCGCCGAGACATTGGGCAACGAGGCGCTGCGGGGCCGGGTCGCCGACGCTTCGGTGCGCGTGCGCGAAGGCTTTTCGCTGGCCAACGCGCTGCGCCGGGACGATCGCGGCGAGGGCAGCGCGGGGCAGCGACGCCTGTTTCCGCCGGTGCTGATCCACCTGATCGCGTCGGGCGAAGCCACCGGCCAGTTGCCGCAGATGCTGGCGCGCGCCGCCGACATGCACGCGCGCGAGGCCGAACGCCGCACGCTGTTTTTCACGTCGCTGCTGGAGCCCGCGCTGATCCTGCTGATGGGCGGCGTGGTGACGCTGATCGTGCTCGCGGTGCTGATGCCGATCATCGAGATCAATCAGCTGGTGCACTAGCTTCCTCCCCTCTCCCGCAAGCGGGAGAGGGGAGGAGGAACTTCCTGGCCGTCAGTGTCCGTGAGCCGGTGAGGCCGTCGTGCCGAGCTCGCTGATGCGCAGGTTGCCTTGAGCGTCCTGGCAGACGGGCTGTTCCCGGTAGTCGTCATCGTCGTCATCGGTCTGCTGGCGGCATATCTGGGGCGCCCAGGCATCGAATCGCTTCTCGAGGGCCTCGCCATGGGTGATCCAGAAGGCCGTGTCGACCTTCAGCGCGCGCGCGAGGTTCGACTTGGACGATGGCAGCGACTTCGCCAGATCGGCCTGCAGCAGCGGCAGGGCTTTCTTGTTGGTCGGGCCATAGGGCAGACGCTCGGAGAGCACCTTTTGGCGTTCGGGGGCGCTGGCGAAGGCGATGAACCGATAGGCCGCGGTCAGCCTGGGCGAGCCCCTCGGAATGGCCCAGCTGTCGACGTCGTACAGGCTCTCGTCCCAGGCGATCCTGAAATGCCGGTTGCGCGGCTGCGCGGGGTCGAACCAGAGCGCGTAGGCCGAGCTCATCGCCAGGTTGCCGGCCGACAGCTGAACGCCCGGCTGGGCCGCGGCCTCCCACCAGATGGTGTCGGACTTGATCTGGTCGAGCTTGCGGAAAGCCCTCTCGAGCCCGGCGTCGGTAGCAAGCATCGGATACACATCGGCCGGCGCGACCCCGTCTGCGAGCAATGCGATCTCCAGCGTGTACTTGGCGCTGCGGCGCAGGCCGCGCTTGCCCGGATACTTCTTCACATCCCAGAAATCGGCCCAGGTGCGCGGCGCCCCCTTGACCCGATCGGAATACACCAGCGCCACCGACCAGGCGAAAATGCCCAGCCCGCAATCGGAGACCGCCCCGGGGATGAAATCGCTCGGCTTGCCGATCCTGCCGAGGTCGAGCTTCTCGAACAAGCCCCGCTCGCAACCCAGTTGCAGCGTTCTGGACTCCACCTGCATCACGTCCCAGTCGGGTTTGCCGCTGTTGACCATCTGCTCGATTTCGGTGATCTGGCCATCGTAGGAGAACGACTTGACCTCGATGCCGGTCGATTCGCCGAACGCCTTGTAGTACGCCCGGGTCAAAGCGTCCTGATCGGCGCGCCCGAACGAGATCACCGTCAGTTCGTCAGCCGCGAACGCGTTCAGACCGGCCAGAACCCATCCTGCGCAAACCAGCACCGCGCCCTTCACGCATCCCCTCCGGTCGATCAGAGTTGTCATACGGTCGAATGAACCGAGGCGGTAGAAGAATACGGCGGTCGG
>Ga0210394_10008311_pt1 | contig 10732 bp, 9 predicted proteins | sample IncBWC12MmetaG_FD_160121 | JGI IMG/M metagenome (GOLD analysis project Ga0210394, IMG submission 160121) | Forest soil microbial communities from Barre Woods Harvard Forest LTER site, Petersham, Massachusetts, United States - Inc-BW-C-12-M | ecosystem: Environmental > Terrestrial > Soil >... | reverse complement strand
GGCTTGTGGTCTTCCCCGCATTTTTCACTCGCGCCTGCGGCATTGAAGTAGCGAAGCGCCACGAATTTCATTCCATAGGCGGTGTCATAGGCATCCAAGAGACGTTCCATGAATAGTTTGGACCAACCGTAGGGATTCTTCGGCCATTTCCGGCTTTGTTCCGGGATGGGGATTTGCTCAGGATCGCCGTAGACGGCGGCGGTGGACGAAAACACGATACGCCGCACGCCCGCCTGAGCGAGTTCGCTAATCAACGCGATTCCGTGTCCGACGTTGTTCTCGAAATACTTGGCTGGATCGATGACTGATTCGCCGACTTCAATCAGGGCCGCGAAATGAATGCAGGATTCCAGATTGTGCTCGCGGGCGATTCTGGCCACGAGTTCTCGATCGCCAATCTTTCCCGGATAAAATGGAACATCCGCGGGCAGAGCGGCCCGGTGGCCCCGCGCCAGATCGGCCAGCACCACAACCTGCTCTCCTTTTGCGAGCAGGCGTTCCACGGTTACACTGCCGATGTAGCCTGTGCCGCCTGTGACAAGGATCGCCATGTATCCTCTCTCAATTGAATTTTCGCGCAGAAACCGAGTGGAACATTGCGCGGGACGATCGGATCAGCCGCATGGAATTTCGAGTCTACCTCAACAGGATCGGGCGGCCCGACCGTTTTTCTGGCCGATGTTTCCTCCGGATTATTGCGGGTGCGGCTTATGCTTCTCCGTGTTCGCGACTTCGAGTGGAAAGCCGACCGGCTGAAGCCTGTCCTACTAGAAAGCGATGGACAGAGCGGGCTTTTCGGCGAGAAAATCATAAATATAAGCACAATCAGAGAGGGGAATTCCAATGGCTTACGCGACTGAAGAAAATCTGACCGATCTTGCGCTGAAGCAGTGGGAGGCTTGCCACTCTCCGAGGCTGCGGGAAATCATGCAGTCCCTTGTCAAGCACCTGCACGGGTTTGCGCGCGATGTGGATCTGAAGCAGGACGAATGGTTGATGGCCGTGGACTGGCTCGCCAGGACGGGGAAACTTTCCTCGGAAAAGCGCCAGGAATTTATTCTGCTTTCCGATGTGCTGGGCATCAGCATGCTGGTCGACGCGATCAATCACCGGTTCCCCGAGGGCGCGACGCCTTCGACCGTCATCGGCCCGTTCCATATCGATGATTCTCCGGAACTGCCGATGGGCGCCAATGTGGCGGAAGGACTTGCCGGAGAAACTTGTTTTCTGGTCGGGACCGTGCGAGACATGAACGGAAAACCCATCGAGGGAGCGAAGCTCGATATCTGGCAGGCGGACGCCGACGGCTTGTACGAATCGCAACTCGGCGTGGACGAGCCGACGCTGCGCGCCGTATTTCACACCGGGGCGGACGGCAAGTATGTAATCCGCACGATCGCGCCGCCGGGCTATTCCATTCCCATGGACGGCACCGTCGGCGACCTGCTGCGGCAAACCGACATTTCGCATTTCCGGCCCGCGCACATTCACTTTTACATTTCCGCGCCGGGATACGAGACGCTCATCACGCATCTGTTCAAGAAAGGCGCGAAGTACATCGACTCCGATGTCGTGTTCGGCGTGAAGGACAAACTGATCGTGGAATTCGAGAAGCATCCCGCGGGTAAAACTCCAACGGGAGAAAATTCAGCGGAGCCGTTCCAGGTGGTGAATTACGAATTTATCCTGAGCAAATCCAAAGCGCATACAAATGGGGAAATGGCGCTCAGCGAGGCTGGCAGATCGTCCCGCGGAAAATCATAAAAGCGGCTTGGACATGGTGATGAAGTGCACGGGTATTTTTGTGGGCGTCGGATCATCGTAAATACCTGTGCCCGCATCGACGTATCCCCATCGCTGGTAGAGGGCGTGCAACTCCGTGCGGACGTTGACGATCTTCATGTCGCTGAATTTGCAGTTCGCCTCCCGAAAATATTTTTCCACGGCGTTGACAAGCTGATGGCCCACGCCCATTCCCTGGCGTGATGGATCGATCGACAACATTCCGAAGTACCCGCGCTCACCGCGCAACTCCATATAAATACAACCGACGAGGTTCGGCGCGTCTTCCGCGAGAAGGAATTTTCCTTTCTTCATGAGGCTGCGGACTGTTGCGGGATTGGTGCGGTCCCGCTCGATGAAGAATTGTTCGACGAGGAATGCAGTGTTGACCAGGCGAGCGATTGCGCCGGCATCGCTCTCTTTTGCGGTTCGTATGGAAATCATTGGACTTACCCATCATACCAACTTCAATTGATGGTTTCCTTCTCGGCGCAAGTGGTTTGAGACAACCACATTCTCGCAAAGCGCGTCCCTCTAATGTCATGTTTGCGCCCGGATTGTGGAACCTGCCCGCCACGGGACGGGAATACAAAGGGGTGTAAGAGCATCGGGAGCTTTGATAAGTGGGATGACGCTATTTGCAAGGGAGGATTCTTAAGATGAACTCAAAACGCAAATATCTATGGATTTTGACATTCCTGCTGGCGGTGCCGATGCTGGCTGCTGGCGCTCCGTCCGCGCCATATCAGGGAGGCGGATATGGGGGAGGCCAGGGAGGAGGCGGCCGCCGAGGGCCGATGTCTCCGGATGACCAACTGAAGCGAATGACTAAGGACTTCGACTTGACGGCTGACCAGCAGGCGAAAATCAAACCGATTCTCGTGGACGCTCAGAAAAAAATGGAAGACGTGCGAAACGATTCCAGCGGCGACCGGCCAGCCATGCGCCAGAAAATGATGCAAATCCGCCAGGACACGAACGATCAAGTTCGCGCGCTGCTCGACGACAAGCAAAAGGAAAAGTTCGACAAGCAGGAGCAGGAACGCCAGGATAGGCCGCAAAATCGGCGAGGCGGCGGACCGGGAGGCCCGGGCGGAGATAATTCGGGAGGAAACCCGCCACCGCCGCAGAACTAGTGGCGCGGGCTTCAGCCTGCGGGGGTTCGTTCGCGTGCCCGGGCCGAGCGCGCCAGCCAAGATCTGATGGAACCCCACAGACTGAAGTCTGTGCTACTGAAGGACTCAAAATCCGTAGAGCTTGGCGGGATTATCCACCAGGATCGTTTTGCGCGTAGCCGCGTCTGGAACCCACGTGGGGAGTAAATTCAGCACGCGGCCGTCGTCGATTTGAAAGAACGGCGTGATTTCGGCGTTGCTGCGGCCGGGCACGGGAATTCCCGGGTGCGGCCAGTCGCTGCCCCACAGAATTCGCTGCGGGTTCGAGGCGACGAGCGCGCGGGCGAGCGGCGCAACATCCGGATAATCCGGCGCGAGTGTGGAGCTGCGATACGGCGCGGAAATTTTCACGTAGGCCTTGCCCGTCCGGAGCAGGGTCATCAAAGATGAGAAGCCCGGCTGGTCAGGGCCGAGCGCCGCTTGCATGCCTCCGAAGTGATCGAAGACCACCGGCATCGGGGCCGCCGCGACCTGATCCTTGATCCCTTCGATCACCGAGAGCCGCGCGTAAATCTGAATGTGCCATTTCCTGTTTTTGATTCTTTCCACGGCCGCTTGAAAACGACGGCGGCCGATTTCGGGATCGGTCTGGCCGGCGGTCTCGAGATTCAGCCTCATGCCGCGAATTCCGGCGCGATCCATTTCGTCGAGCGCGGAATCCGGAGTTTTCTCATCAATTACCGCGACGCCGCGAGCGCGGGCGCCAAGTTTTTTCATGGCGTCCAGGACTCCGGCGTTGTCCGCGGCATACACTGTTGTTTGCACCACGATCACGCGGCCGATGTGCAGCGCCTTGTGCAGGGAGCGCAGTTCGTCGACGGAAACCGGCTCCGGGGTATATGGACGCGAAGGCGAATAAGGAAAATGCTGCGGATCGAAGGTGTGCACGTGGCAGTCGCAGGCCCCTTCGGGCACCGCGAAATTCACGGGAGTCGATGGCTGCGAGGCGCTGGCTAGAACCGCGTTGGGCTTCCATGCAAGCGAAGCTGTCCCTGCTGCAACCGCACCAAGAATAACCTCGCGCCTCGTGAACATGGGCAATCCTCCGAGTAATTTCCTGCGAGAGTATAACTCGAAGTTGCGGGCGGTGTGTGGGAGGATTGCCATTGGTTTGTATTTCTCCAAAGAAATTCATAGATTTGTTGAATGGTGTGGTGGAACAGGCTTCACAGGCTGCGGAAAAACTAAAAACTCTGTCATTCTGAGCGAAGCGAAGAATCTCTCTTTGTTTCTTTTCCTATACTTAAATCGAAGAGAGATTCTTCGCTTCGCTCAGAATGACAGAACAAGGCCTTTTTTCCGCAGCCTGTTCAGCCTGTGGGGTTTTATTCTTGCAAGGACTAACCCCCACAGGCTGAAGCCTGTGCCACTTCGGAATACATTCAATTCATCGCCGCGCACTTGGTACAATCCTCGAAACCGTATAACATCTTGTGCCCGTCGAGAAATTGGCGAGAAATACGGAAACGCGTTGCCTTGTGGAGGGAGCGATATGTCGGGATTGAGAATCGGCGTCTTCGCCGCAGTCTGCGCGGCATTTTCTCTTGCGATTGTTCTTCCCGCGGCGCGCCCGGCCCCGCAGCCGGCTCCACAAGCGCCGGCGCCGCTGGCGAACGATCCCAAGCTGATTGAAGATCTCGTCTACGCCAACCGCATCCTGTATCAACAGGAGGTGCTGGACGGCTTCGGCCATGTGAGCGTGCGCAGCGACAAGGACCCGAGCCATTTCCTGATGTCGCGCAGCATGGCGCCGGCGCTCGTCACGTCGAAGGACATCATGGAGTATGACAAGGACGGCGAACCGGTGGATGCGCGCGGCCGCAACTCCTACGTCGAGCGGTACATTCACGCGGCGATCTACCGCGTGCGGCCCGAGGTGAAGGCCGTCGTGCACAGCCACTCGCCGGACATTATTCCGTACAGCGTGACGGGCACGATTCTGCGTCCCGTCTATCACGTGAGCGCGTTTCTCAGGCTGGGCGCGCCGATCTTCGATTCGCACGACGGTTTTGGCGATACGGACATGCTGATCCGCGACAACAAGCTGGGCGACGGTCTGGCCAAGGTGCTCGGCAATAGCGGCGTCGCGCTCATCCGCGGCCACGGTTTTGTCGCCGTCGGGGATTCGACTCCGATTGTGGTGTACCGCGCGATTTACACGCAGATGAACGCGCGCGTTCAAGCGGAAGGGATGAAGCTTGGCACCATCAAGTATCTGACACCCGGGGAAGCGGAGAAGGCCCAGGCCATCGTGGAAGCGACGGTGGGGCGGCCGTGGGAATTGTGGAAGTCGCAAGTCGGAAAGATCGAGTAGCTCGGTTTTGGTTTATGTAGCGCCCGCCTTCAGGCGGGCATCCGCCTAATTCTGAAATGCCAACCTGAAGGTTGGCGCTACAAGAGCCTGAACTTCTAGCCGATTCAATGTCGCGGCTGAGGCCGCGACCCACGAGGATCATTCGAGAAACAGATTGTGGCAGATTAAATAAAAAATGGAGAGCAGGCATCATCCAGATGAAAACCTACAAGATTGCAGTCATACCCGGCGATGGCATTGGCAAGGAAGTCGTGCCCGAAGGATTGCGCGTGCTCGAAGCCGCGGGCCGGCGCTTCGGCATCAACTATTCGTTCACGCATTTTGACTGGAGCTGCGAAACCTACGTCAAGACGGGAAAGATGATGCCCCATGACGGCCTCGCGCAGCTTCGCCCCTTCGACGCAATTTTTCTCGGGGCGGTCGGCTATCCGGGCGTCCCGGATCATATTTCGCTGTGGGGACTGCTCATTCCGATCCGGCGCACCTTCGAGCAGTACGTCAACCTGCGCCCGGTGCGCATGCTGAAGGGCGTCGATTCGCCGCTGAAGAACGCCAAGCCGGGCGAGATCGATTTCTGCGTGGTGCGCGAAAACGTCGAAGGCGAATATTCCAATATCGGCGGGCGGATTTTTGACGGCACCGACGAAGAAATGGCCATGCAGACGAACATCTTCACGCGCCGCGGTGTGGACCGCATCATGCGCTACGCGTTCGAGCTGGCGCGGAAACGCAAATCGCACGTGACCAGCGCCACAAAATCAAACGGCATCATCCATACCATGCCGTACTGGGACGAGCGCTTCGCTGCCATTTCTGCCGAGTTTCCCGACGTCCGCACCGACCAATTTCACATCGACATCCTCACCGCCCATTTCGTGCGCCGCCCGCAAATGTTTGACGTGGTCGTGGGATCGAACCTGTTCGGCGACATTCTTTCCGACCTGGGCCCCGCGGTCGTGGGTTCGATCGGCATTGCCGCCGGCGCGAACTTGAATCCGCCGAAAAAGTATCCCTCCATGTTCGAGCCGGTACACGGCTCCGCCCCGGACATCGCCGGAAAAGGCATCGCCAATCCGATCGGACAAATCTGGTCCGGCGCCATGATGCTGGCCCACTTCGGCGAAACCGAAGCCGCGGGCGCCATCGAGCGGGCGATCGAAGCTGTGCTCACCAAGCCCGAATACCTGACACCCGACCTCGGCGGTAAGGCCACCACACAAGTCGTTGGGAAGGCCATCGCCGACAATTTGGGTTAAGTGGCACAGGCTTCAGCCTGTGGATTTTAGTTGCAGCAGGGACGATTGTGCTCTTACCAATCCCCACAGGCTGAACAGGCTGCCGAAAAAGTGCTTCGTTGTCATCCCGAGCGAAGCGATGGATCTGCTTTTCTTCGCCAAAACCAAGAAAAAGCAGATTCCTCGGGCAAACCCAGCCCTTCGGAATGACTCGTTGCGAGTTTTTCCGCAGCCACTGAAGCCTGCGCCACTAGAAACGCCAAATCCAATCCCGATGGAAGTGTTGGTAAACTCGTTATTGCCTGGTCTTTTGGGCTATTCCTAACAAGGTAGGGAAACGCTTTGCTTTCGATCTCGCGATAGCTTCAATTCTGAAGATAGAACTCATTCATTTATGTGCAACGAGGTTATCGACAATCGCCAAATAGTCTATTTTTCTGCGGTCCCAAGATTGCTCCTGGGCATAGGCGAGGGCGTTTGCCGACAAGCGGTTCCGGAGCGATGGGTCTCTCATCATCTCCAGGATCGCGTCCGCCAATTGATTGGGATCGTCGGAATCGTAGAACTTGACGGTGGCATCCGTGTGGTAATGCGAATCGATCTTTGTTCTGGAAACAACGATCGGCACACCGACGGACATGAATTCCAGAATCTTGGTGCTGGCCGCCTCGGTTCCGAACGTGGACTTCGACCTTTTGGGAACGATCGCCAGGTCCGAATTCGCCATGACCGTCACGATCTCATCGATCGGCAAGAAGTCGCGGAAGAGCACGTTTTTTTCGACCTTGAGCTCGCCCACCAGTTGAACTAATTTGTCTTTCTCGGGCCCAGCCCCGTAGATGTGAAATTCGGCTTCCGGAAATTCTTGGATGACCCTCGCGTACGCCTGGACAGCGATGTCCAATCCCTGATGCCAATTCAGAGTGCCGGGATAAGTCGCAACAAACTTTCCATTGGAGCTTTTCTTGGATCGGGGGTAGAAAACCTCGGGGTTCGGATAGTTGGGAATGGTGACCAGTTTGTCCGGGTTCAAGCCGCGACTAATGAGCCGTTCGTGCCAAATGGGATTCGCAATGATGACATAGTCGGAAAACTTATTGGACACTCTTTCGAGGAAAATCAGAATCTTGACAAAGAAGGACCCTCGGGCCTTGCCGTATCTCGTGGAATAAAATTCGGGGAGGATGTCGTGGATATCAAGAATGATCTTCGTACCCGACAACTTCGGAATTATACAAGTGAAGACGAGGAAATCCGGAACGGAGTGAACGTGAATCAAATCATAGCGTTTCTGGAGGTGTTTTCTTGTTATGAGAAAGAAGGCTCGCAACATGAAGAGCGCCACTCGCATCAAGTAGCCGGCCCGGCTCTCCTTGATCATCTCGCGGCCCTGGACACGATAAATATTAATTCCCTTAACCGTCTCAAAAGCGGGAAGATCGCCGGGGTTCAAGGCGATGACATCCACCGTATCCCCTCGAGCGGCAAGCGCTTCGCCGTACCGCTGGATACGGAAGTTGCCGTCATAGAAGGCATAGCAAATGATAGCTGTTCTCATACATCCCAGTCTAAGCACAACCCTCAGTCCTGTTCAATCCTTGAATGGACTGGATTTGTCGGAGATGCACATGGGTCGGGAGAGTGCCCGGGTACCCGAGGACCTTCATCTGGCTGTCTACCGGTTCACGAGGGCGGCCCGCGCTCGGTTGCGGTGCGTTCCCCGTACCCGCAATCGAGCGGGGGCCACCCACTCGTGTTGAATTGCGAAAGAAGGAACTACAAAAGCCTTTGTATCAAGTACTTAGAAGCTTCCAGATTGTTCGGAACCAACCGAATTGGTCGGCACGGTGGCTGCGTATGGATGGACGAAAATGTTGTGGAACATGCTCGTGGGCTGCATGTCGAGACCGGGTCCGGCAGAGCCGGAAGTATCAGCGCTCGACGTGCCGGTGGTTGTGGACGCCCCGTCGTTGAAGCTGGTCGTCATCGTCGTCCCTTGAACCGTCGTGACGATGTGATACCACGTGTCCAAAGCGACGGATCCCACATTGACAGTCGAGATTTGATTCAATCCTGGGGTAGCCTCTTGAGCTAGTGAGTTTGAAGAATTATTGAGCATCACGTTAAACGCTTGACCGGGCGAGCTCGTCCCGGCAATCCGAGCCGCGACCAGGGCGTCATCGCTGTCGATCGGATAGAGTCTGGCCTCCATAATGTAGTTCGTGCCTGAGTAAGCGGAAGCGAGATAAGACGGCGTCACCTGGCCGTTGTAGGCCTGGCCGAACCGACCAAAGCCCTTCAGGCATTGGTCCGCAGCACCCTTCCAGTCCGTGCAGGGCGTAAGATACCAATTCGGGGGCTGCGTGTTGGCGGCTGGGTCTACGTGTGTCCACAACGAACCCTTCGGCTTGCTGTACGACTGCCGTCCCGGTCGAGCCGGCTCCGCTAGTCACGCTTTCGGATTCAACCCCAGGGTCACACTCGATGCCCATGAAGCTGTTATTACCTGCGCCCAGGTGATTTTGGCGTTTGGTAAGCCGCTCGGCGATCCTCTCGCAAAGATGGCCAACTGCGGATCGTTCAGCGCCATCACCGTCGAACTCACCTGCACCCAGGTCACCCCGTCCAGCGAATAGGAACCCGTTATCGTATTCGTCGTCAGGTCGCGATCCAACCGCAGATAAAAGGTCGTCGCTGTCACGGTGGCTGAGTTCACCACGGACGGATTTGCGGCAAGCTCCACCGCGAAGCTCGCCTGATTCGCGCCGTTGAAGATCCGCGTGATGTTCACATAGTTGTCGTCGTCCCGGTAAGCCACCAGCCCCAGTTGTTGATAGCTGGTCGTCGGCGCGAACGACAGGCTCAACCTCATGCTCGTCCAGTCCGTCGGTAAGCTGCGAAAAACAGTATTGCGGCTGTCATTTTGCGTACTCCAGAGATCTCCGGAATCAACCGGAATCTGCAGGATACCCGGGGCCACGTCGTAAGTGACGACTGCGCCAGTGGTCTGCTCGGTGTTGCGGGTAACGACCGCGGACGATACCGCCAAAAAATCCCATCCCGCGGCCAGGAAACTGGTGCGGTCGGGATACGTGAAATTATAATGTTGAGTTTGAGCGAGGCATGGAAGGGATAGCACGGACAAGGCGCAAAGGAATCCTATCAACGCTCTGGTCACTTGAAATTTGGATGCGTTTCATACCGGTGATTGATCTCCTCTATGGAATAACCAGATCTGTGGATTTACACATCGACGACTTTTCATTTCGTAATACCGATGCCCAATTTCATCCTATTGACAGGAAAGCGATTCGCGCCGTCGCTTCCCAACCGAATGTGAAAACCCTTGCAGCTTTCAGTCAAAACATCTGCAAATCATTCGCGTCCCGGCCAGCAGCCGCATCTAGAGAATGGCGGGCTCTGCGAATCGCCTTTTGGGCGCACTTTTGCTTTCACTCCGACGAGCGCCATTTCGATTTAGTTGAAAACGAATTCAATATCCGATCAATTCAACCGCGCGTGAAATCTTTCGCGCGAAACTCTGCCCGGCCCAACCTTCTCTCTCTCCGGTTGCGGCTTTTCGATCGTTGGACGGCTGCTGCCACCATTTTTACCGAGGCCGGCGGGACATGGCATTGTAATGACGCCGGTAATATCGAGCACTCCGAATCACATATCGGCCTGTTTTCACAAGCTGCTGCTGCAAGCTAGTCAGCAATCCGTTCTTGGTCCGCTTTGCCAGTGCCGGTGCGGTCTTAAGGAACTGTAGGTACTCGAATTCGCACCTTCCTATTCCCATCATTTATCCTTGGAGAGGCGGAGCCTTCGGAGCAGCTCTGACCAGCGTTCATATTCGGCATCGTCGAATTTGGATATTGGTCTTGATCCCTGAACGGGCGCGCCTGTTGGCTTAGTTTCAGATTTTTTGTCAAGCTTTGGAACTTGCATGATTTGGCTCTTCCTCCTATTCAGGTTACTTGGTCTTCCCCAATGATCGCCTTGCACCGTCCTACGTTGCATGTTCGCGACGAACGCCACCTGGCTCAATGGGTGGATAGACACATTTTGTGAAGGACCCGGGTCCCGGTACGCTTATGACCAGGTCTGGAGAAGGTCTACAAAAGCAGATGACGGCGTCTGTGGCGCTATGCTCCGCTCGCGACTGCCCGAGGGGAGGAGATACGCGAGGACATCCATCGCGCCACCTGTATAGCGTCGCGATAGCG
>Ga0210394_10008309_pt1 | contig 10733 bp, 15 predicted proteins | sample IncBWC12MmetaG_FD_160121 | JGI IMG/M metagenome (GOLD analysis project Ga0210394, IMG submission 160121) | Forest soil microbial communities from Barre Woods Harvard Forest LTER site, Petersham, Massachusetts, United States - Inc-BW-C-12-M | ecosystem: Environmental > Terrestrial > Soil >... | reverse complement strand
TTATAGTTGCGTTCCCCGAGAAGGTTTTCTATCCGGCGGATGCCGTCGATCGTTCTACCAATACGCTCTCAAAGCTAGCGCCAATTCTGGGACTACCAAGTCAAAAAAAGACCATCGGAAGGTACTTCCTGAGCACGGGATCAGCGCTTCGACAATTCATGCGCAGTCGAGTTTCCGAATTTGACCCACAGTTACTGCTTGAGATTATGGAGTTGCCATTCGCGCAGTACGTGTGGATAGTAGAGTTATCGACGGGCGACGAGTGGGCTCAAGGCCAAATCTGTGCGAGGGCAGTACTAGATGCCACTGCTAGTTTGCGGGATCCTGCTCCCTACTGGCTAATTCACAGCCGCACCCGAGCGCTCGTTTTTGGTCGTCAAACCGTAGGCAGCCCAACGACAGGCATGAAGGTGCTGGACCTTAAAGGAATGGAGAGCACTGCATTTACACGGTGGGATCAAAACCTGCGGCCGATTCAAAGCAAATGATTTAGCGTGACAAAATCGTACAGGTCGAAAAGATAGCAGAGGCGTCTATGGCAAATACTGCTAAACGGAAAAGAAAAGTGACGGTGAAAAAGATGATCAAGAAACGTGCCGCGGCTCCGTCCATTGCCGGACTAACTCAGTCAGAAGCTACTACGTTGCAGGATTTCTTTGCAGCGATGCAGGACCAAGTCGTTCCTGAAATCGTACGAGAGGAAGAAGAGCGGCGCGTGCTAGCAGCTGAGAGCCGTCGGTGGCCGCTTAAGTCTTGAGAAGAAGGCACAGAGGCTATTGAGATTTTCGAAGATTTTTATAGGCCGCTCGGACAATCGCTTCCATGGCCGCGGCGGCCTCCACATCGAGGTTTGGGTCGGTGCGCAGGAGCGTTGAAATCTGACTGATGGCCTCACGGGGCGGTTTAGTATATGCGGCCCGCACGAAGTCGGACGGATTGAGACCCGACCAAGCTGAGAGCGCCGCCAAGCTCGCGGCATCCGGTCTTCGACCTTGGGCCATTCGGGTCAATGTCGAGGCGCTCACGCCGGTTTCGGCCGATACCTCTTTCCACGTGTTGGATCGTTCAATCACGATGCTCTCAAGGGCTCTATAGAAGCCGTCTCCATCAAAACCTTTATTATCAGTCACTTACGAGATCCTATAATTGCTAAAAAGCAATTGACTTTCTGTATAGGGGCAGTATGATTGCACTTTAGCAATTTAATCCCGGACTCGCAAGGTGAATCCTATGGAAACGAACAATCTTGAAGCGTCTCATCAGGCGCACGTTGATGATGAAAGCCGCGAGCGAGTTACCGTTCTGGTGAATGAGCAACCGGTAAAGCTTAGCGGTCACAGCGCAACCGGCAGCGTCATCAAGGCAGCCGCCATCACGCAAGGTGTGCACATTGAGCCGAACTTCGTTTTGCAAGAGGAACTGCCAAATGGCACCAGCCGAGTGATCGGAGATAACGATGAAGTGAAACTCCGCGAGCATCTGCGCTTTACGGCTATCAGGCCCGATGACAATTCATAGCTGGCACAACCGGCATCACTGGGCGGACGTGCGCAATGAAGACTGAAGTAGCCACCGGGATCGAAGAGTTGAAGCGTCAATTCGCGGGCTCGACATTCACGGTGCGCGAAGACGGCCAGGGCGGTGCCTACGTCACCATGCACGTGATCGCTTTGGGCCCTCGATTCAGGCCGGATACGACTTGGATTGGTTTCCAGATTCCCGCGCAATATCCGTACGCCGACATCTATCCCGTCTTCATGGGTTCCGACGTTGCTCGGGCCGACGGCGTCGCATTCACTGCGCCCATCACGCCGAACCACCAATTTGAAGGGATGCCGGCAATTCAGATTTCCAGACGCAACGGCGCCGCACAAACTGGGCTGCAGAAGGCGACGGCAAAGCTTCTAAAAATTCTAAACTACTTGGAGACGCTGCCGTGACAAAGTGCGGACTCCGAATGAGTCGCGCCGACTTTGACTCATTGCATGCGCACCTTTTCCAGAGCGACGGCGACGAGCATGGTGCTGTCCTGCTTGCGGGTGCATCAATGCTGGGCAATCGGCTGACACTTACAGTACGCGAAGTGCATTTAGCACAGGAAGGGACCGACTACGTCAGAGGAACGATCGGCTATCGCGCACTTGCTGCGACCTTCATTCACCGAATGATCACCCGCGCGCGGGACGAGCGTTTGGTGTACCTCGCTGTGCACAATCATGGCAGCGATCGCAGCGTTAGCTTCAGCCACATCGATCTCGAGTCGCACGCCCGCGGTTACCCGGCTTTGCTGCAAATTGCACGCGGTATGCCAGTCGGCGCGCTAGTGTTTGGCCAGCGTTCCATTCAGGCCGACATCTGGCTTCCCGGTGGCGAACGCTTGACGCTCGAGGAGGCGGTCGTGGTCGGTAACACGATTCAGCGTCTCACGCCGGCGCCGACGAATGGTCATGCCCACGACACCGCTAATTACGATCGCCAGATCAGAATGTTCGGCGCACGCGGACAGGCGGAACTGGCCCGCTGCAAAGTGGGGGTCATTGGGCTTGGCGGCATCGGCAGCCTGGTGACGGAATATCTCGCGCGCCTAGGTGTGGGACACTTTCTGTTAGTCGACGACGATCGGGTGGCGCGCTCCAATCTGTCGCGTATTGCTGGCGCAACTACTTCAGATGCCACAAAGCGCATCGCCAAGGTCGCAGTTGCCAAACGCGTCATTTCTCAGGCTAACCGGTCGGCAGAGGTTAAAGTGCTTCGAAAGGATGCAGCGCAGGCGTCGACCGCGAAAGCGCTAAGCGATTGTGATTATTTGTTCCTAGCGGCCGATTCAATGCGTGCGCGGCTGGTTTTCAATGCACTGGTGCATCAGTATTTAATTCCTGGTGTTCAATTGGGTTCTAAGATCTATGCAGACAACAATGGGCACCTCGCAGACGTCATGAGCGCTAACCGGCCGGTGCGGCCTGGGCGCGGGTGTCTCTGGTGCAATCAGCTGATAGACCCGAACCAGCTCGCGAAAGAGGCAAAGACGGACGCAGAAAGAAGGGCTCAGGCCTATGGAACTGCAGAGCCCAATCCCAGCGTGATCAGTTTGAACGCCATCGCTGCGGCACATTCGGTAAACGATTTCTTGCTTGACTACCTCGATTTGCGCCAGGAAGGCGAACTCCTGCATTACGAACACTTCCATTTCTTGAAAAGATCACGTTCGCTCGTGGAACCAAGGCGCGACCTTAATTGCGCTGAATGTTCACGTGGCGGGCGTTACGCGCGAGGCGATGGCGTCGAATTGCCGTGCCTCGAAGGCTAAGGGATCAGAGTGTTTAATCTCCTCGTTAAATTTACCCCATGGGGAGATGCCAGAGACACCATAGGAATCACTCGTGTTTTCGAATATACAGAACCTTCGATTGTCGAGCGCTATCGGAATCGCGGTTGTAATTGTCGACAGTAACCGGGATGGCAGTGCTGGACGGCTGCGCCAATGCGACAGAATTCGTCACCGCCAGCGCCAGCGCCAGCGCCAGCGCCAGGGCCATGCAGACTGGAGCGCGGAAATTTGCCATCGCTGCGATCTCCTCGTTTAGTGGCCAGACAATCACGCGCTGATTTTTGAGTGCCAATTGACAATGGCTCGACCGATTTCGTCCGGGCTGTCTTCCTGGACGAAATGCAGACCGGAGACCGTAACCTCAGTCTGCTCGGGCCATGTCCGGCAGAAGGCACGATGCTCGTCTTGCAACGCTGCGCCGGGATTGGCATTGACGAACAGCTTGGGCGTCTTGGTCTCGCGGAGCCAAGCGCCGTAATCCTCGACGATCTCCGTGACGTCGACCGGATCGCCCTCGAGCGGCAACTGCCGCGGAAAGGTCAGTGTCGGACGGCGATCTTCGCCCGGCGTGATGAAAGGACGCCGATACTCCGCCATCTCTTCCTCTCTGAGTTTCCTGAACATGCCTGCGGGTAAGACGCCCTCGATGAACATGTTGTCTTGCAACACCATCTTTTCGCCCGCGGGCGAGCGGAAGGCCCTGAAGGCGTCCCGGCTAGGCATGCTTGCCCAGCGCAGCGGCAAGACTATCGCTTCCATATAGGCGATGCCTTTGACCGCGTCCGGATGACGGCGGGCCCAGTCGAAGCCCAGGACGGAGCCCCAGTCGTGAATGATCAAGGTGACATCCTTGTTCAAGCCAAGCTTTTCGAACCACGCATCGAGATACCGGCGATGCTCGATGAGCCTGTAGCTGCCCGAACCGGAGCTCGGGAGCTTGTCAGAATCGCCCATGCCGATCAGGTCCGGGGCGAGGCAACGGCCGAGGCCGGTGCAGTGCGGGATGATCTTCCGCCAGAGGTAGGAGCTACTGGGATTCCCATGCAGGAAAACGATCGGATCGCCTGAGCCGACATCGACGTAGGCCATCTTCCGGCCGAGAATCTCGACGAATTTTTTAGTTTGAGGGGGCGTTGAAGACTGGATGGCAGCGTGGATGGACATGGCGGTGGCTCCGGGCTAAGGGGCCGCTGGGGGATCCAGCGGACGGACGCCAGTTTGCGCGTCTCAAAAATGGAGGTGAATATGCGTGAATGATATAGTTCCTTTCATATTTGAGAGGGACGCGTGGATCTCAACGCCGTGCAAATGTTCGTCAATGTGGTGCGGGCAGGCAGCCTGTCTGCAGCGGCCGCCCGCGCAAATATCCCCTTGCCCACGCTGAGCCGGCGCATCCGTGAACTAGAACGTCAACTCAAGGTGCAACTGCTGCAGCGATCGGTGCGTGGCACCCACCTCACCGATGCAGGGACACGCCTGTACGATCACGCCAGCCGCGGGATTGAGGCACTGCTGCAGGGCCAGGAGGCGGTGACCAGCGATCAGGCCAAGCTCAAGGGGCGGCTGCGGCTTTCGCTGCCGGATGGATTCGAGCCGTGGTGGGAATTGCTGTCCGTGTTTCAGATGCATTATCCCGACGTCCACCTCCACGTCTACACCACGGGCCGTCGCGTGGACCTCATCGAGGAAGGTATCGATGTGGCGTTGCGTGTCGGCACCATCGAGCACGAGGCCATGGTGGCGCGACGACTCTTGTCGTATCGGCATGTGCTGGTCGCAGGCGCGAAGCTGGTCGAACGCCTCGGGCTTCCAGAATCGATCGACGCGCTGCATCGTTTTCCCTGCGCGGTCTGGACGCCGGCTCCCGACGTGCCGGCTGTTTGGCGAATCGGCGATCAGACTTTCGAACCGCGGAGTGTACTGGCAACAAACGATTACGCTCATCTGCGCAGTCGCGCGCTTGCCGGCGAGGTCGTCACCGAACTTCCCCCATTTCTCGCCGCGGCGGACATACGCGCGGGAATATTGGTTGCACTCCTATCGGATCAGCCAATGCCGGAGCAGCAAATCAATCTCCTCTATCCCTTGCACCGCCACCCGTCCGCTGTTGTGCGCGCGTACCTCGATTTCTGCCAGCAGAATGTGGCGATGCTGATCGAGGCGTGCGCGATCACCAGATGACGATCAACCGTTCCAGAACGCCAAGCGGCTACGCGCCATCGGTTGGCGAGGCGGACAGCTTGGGATGCACAGATTTGAGGTGGATTCGGTCTCTGGTAGGTTCAACGAGTTCTTGAAGGGAGCCTTCGCGGACTTGGAATCTGGCTGGGCGCGCGAACTCTAATCGAGATTCATCGCCGCAGACCTCCGATCACCGTGTCACTTTTCGTGCGCACACATGAGAAATCAACGGGAAAAATGCGGACAAATACGGGCACACTTCCGGAGAGCACATCACTAAGTGATTGAGTCAGAAGAGACTTCTGCTTGAAGTCTGAGCTCATAATGCCGAGGTCGAGGGTTCGAGTCCCTCTCTCACCACCAAAACCAACCCAGAACCCGCGAGCCGAGCCTGGTGGCTGACCTTCACCGCCAGATGTTTCGGTGGCGCGCTCATCTCTTGTCGAAGTCGGTCGCGTCATGTCTTTCGAGTAGCTGTTGGTCAGGGGGTCCGAAGGTGCGATTGACGATCTGGCCACGCTTCACTGCTGGTCGCCCGGCAATCAGCTCCACCCACCGATCGACGTTCTTGTACTCACGCACGGATAGGAATTCCTGGGAGCTGTAGGCGCTGCGCATCATTGAGCCGTACCAAGGCCAAATCGCCATATCGGCTATGGTATACTCGTCGCCTGCCATGTATTCGTTCTTCGCCAGGTGCGTATCGAGCACGTGCAATTGGCGTTTGGTCTCCATCGCGTAACGGTTGATGGCATATTCGATCTTGAACGGTGCATAGGCGTAGAAATGGCCAAATCCGCCGCCGACAAACGGTGCGGATCCCATCTGCCACATGAGCCAGTTCATCGTTGCAGTGCGTTTATAGTGCTCGACGGGTAGGAAAGCGCCGAATTTTTCAGCGAGATAGAAAAGCATCGAGCCGCTTTCGAACAGCCGCGTCGGCGGATTGGTCGAGCAGTCGAGCATCGCGGGAATCTTGGAATTCGGATTGATCGCGACAAAGCCGCTGGAAAACTGGTCACCGTCGCCGATCCGGATCAGCCAGGCGTCGTATTCTGCGCCCTTGTAGCCGGCCGCGAGCAGCTCTTCCAGCATGATCGTGACCTTCTGGCCATTGGGAGTGCCAAGCGAATAGAGCTGAAACGGGTGCTTGCCGATCGGAAGAGCCTTCTCGTGCGTTGCTCCCGATATCGGGCGATTGATGTTCGAGAATTGACCGCCGTTTTCCTTGTCCCAGACCCACACCTTGGGTGGAACGTAGCCCGCGGGCTGATTGGCAATCGCAGGATCTTTATCTGTCATGTCCCTGTGCTTCAATGAATGCTCTCATCATGCGAGTCTATGGTTACTCGACCGCAGGCGCTATGGACCTTCATAAAGCCAAGTGGCAATCACGGCGCCGTGGGGAGCGATCGATATGCATTCTTAACCGATTCATCCCTTCCAGTAACCCGGTTCTCGCCTGACGTGCATGACGGCGCGGGGATTTTGTGGGACCCAGTGCTGCTGCGTTGTGCTTGGTGCCAATTGCAACGGCGCCACGCGGTAAGTTGTTGAAAATACTGAACCTATCCGCTGCATGTCTGCACTCATAATGCCGGTGTCGAGGGTTCGAGTCCCTCTCTCACCACCAAATATGCTTATTAATCAGCTTGTTACGGATTCGCATCCCACGAAATTTATTTCCCTGGGATACGACGGTACCACCCGACCGGCAAGAATTACGCCGCCTATTGTTCTACTTCCCAACCCTTGCAAAGTGCTGCTCTGCCTGTCCAACAGGATCATCCTAGCCGTGATTGTTATGACTCGCGGGCGAGGTTTCTGACAGGCGCCTCATCTCCTTCGAGCGAATGTCGCCACAGAACTTCCTCCACTGCATGAGACCGATCTTTGCGCAATATCACGGAGGCACGTTCCCGCGTCGGCTGGATGTTCTGCAGAAGATTGGGCAGGTTGATTGTTCGCCATATTTGGCGCCCGGTTTTTCGGACCTCGGACGGCCGTAAAGCTTTATAGTGATGAAAGTAGGAAGTGGGTCGTTGAAAGACCGTCTTCTGAAGTACCGAAAATCGATCGACGTACCACTGCTCAATATCGTTCTGGTCTGCGTCGAGGTAGATGCTGAAGTCGAAATAATCCGCGGCTACAACTGCATTGTCTCGAGATCCTTGCAAGACATTGAGTCCTTCAAAGATCAGCACCTGGGGCAGAATAATAGTTTGAAATTGCTCCGGCACGATGTCATACAGCTCGTGCGAGTAGACGGGCACTTGAAGGACGGACTTGCCCGCCTTCAGGTTTGCCAGAAAGGCCAGCATGCTTTCAAGATCATAGCTTTCGGGAAACCCTTTGCGACGCATCAGATTCCGCTGCTCTAGGATCGCGGTGGGCCACAAGAATCCGTCTGTTGCAACGAGTTCGACCGTTCGGCTTGCTTGAGCGAACACTGCTCGAAGAACTCTCGAAAACGTACTCTTGCCAACGGCGACGCTTCCGGACACTGCAATCACAAATGGGGAGGTCGATTCTTCCTCCATTTGCAGGTCGATGAGACGGCACAGGGGGCCAATTACCTCATCCACCTCCGATACGAGCATTGGTTCATTGATGCCTTTTAGCGAAGACAAGGCGTCGACGGAGAGACGATAAGTTCCCGTGCCGAATCGCGCCCATTGTGATCGAGTGAACGAATCGAAGAAGTATGTGGATCTGGCACGTTTCATAGGGTGAGTAGCGATTCTGGGAAGATAACTCAAATTGCCTTTTGAGTTCATGGATGCAGATCGAGCTCTATGCCGGCAGGCCACCGAGGTGGCAGCGATCCTCAGGAATGAGGCGGAACGGCGTTGGTGTACCATAGCAGCCATGCGCGAGCCGGTGATGCTGAGGGAGGACGCGGGCGGTGGCGGGCGGCCGAACACCCGCAATGTGCTCGGCGAGCGGCTGGAGGTCTGCTCGCTGAAGCCCGTGACCGGCTTCTTCCGCGACGGGTGCTGCGACACGAGCCGCGAAGATGTCGGCAGCCACACAATCTGTGCGGTCATGACCGCAGGGTTTCTCGCGTTCTCGAAATCCCGCGGCAACGATCTCTCGACCCCGGTCCCCGAGTTTGGCTTTCCGGGCTTGCAGCCCGGCGATCGCTGGTGCCTGTGCGCGCCTCGCTGGCAAGAGGCATTCAAGGCCGGCCAAGCGCCGCGCGTGGTGTTGCGGGCTACCCACGAGGGTGCGCTTGCCCATTGCTCGCTCGCCAACCTCAAGCGTTTCGCGGTGGATATTGACTGAATAAATATACTTATTAATCAGCCTGTTACAGAACGTATCCCACGAAATTTATTTCTGTGGGATACGGGTTTTTCCGATGCTCTGAACCGACGTCAGGAAGTGTACCTCGGAAAGGTGGACGATCACGAGATCGAGCGCCGGATAAGCTCGATGCGCGAAATGATTGCCACCGCGAACGCGACGATAGCGCGAGTGAGGCTGCTCGCCCGCGCTGGATTCGTCACGATCGATCGAAAAGCCTATTTCACGCTGGCAAGCTTGCATAACCGCGGTTTGTTTCGGGCCGGAGCGCTGTTGGTCGGTTCGCATGCCTATGGCGCCTTGCTGAATGCACTCGGCGTACGAGCCACGCCATTTGCCACTGAAGATGTGGACATCGCCCGCCGGGAGACTCTGGCAATCCCGGGTATCCCCGGATTTCTCGACATGCTGCGCGCAACCGGCATCGAGTTTTTCGAAATACCCTCACTCGATCGACGCAAGCGCGGCACGTCTTTCAAAGAGCGCGGGGGCTCGAATTTTAGAGTCGACTTGCTTGTACCATCAGCGGATGACGATTATTCAACCGTGCCTGTTCCTGAGCTGAAGGCGCATGCCCAAGGGCTGCCATATCTGGCCTATCTCTTGGCAGCATCTCAGGAAATTCCAGTGCTCAGTTCTCACGGCAGCGTCATGGTCCGCGTACCGGTGCCGGAACGTTACGCGATTCACAAGCTCATCGTATCTCAACTTAGAAACAAAACCAGCAGCAAGCCAGAGAAGGATCTCCACCAAGCAGCGGTGCTAATCGAAGCACTCGTGGAGCGTTACCCTGGTGCGATTGAAGACGCTGCCTCGGGGGTCCCCCAAAGCGCCGCGCGTCACTTGGCCCGGGCGATAAAGGCACTTGAACAACACCTACCCCCAACCGCTGCGGCCGCATGGGACACTCTCCGCGCCATCGCGCCTGCTGAGTAAAGCGGGGGGTGACGGCGCAGCTTTTTGCGTTACCGCCGGGTGAGATCTGGTGAGATCTCGGCTCCTATCTTCACAAGCGCCTCGCGTATCGCTCCGAGCTCTGCCTTGCGCATCGTTTCATATATGTTGAGGTCGTCCGGATTCTTGGTAACGGTCAAGTCTTTCGTTGCAGCGGTCGCGAAGGGCACAAGTCCGGTTCGCACATCCAAGATTGCCGCCTCCACGTTACAGAAGGACTTCGATGTACTTGCAGCGAACAATCCAAGCGTGCGGGTGCGACCGTCGCCGAGGCGAAAGGCAGCCACGCGATCTACGTTTCGCAGCCGAAAGCGGTCGCCGAGCTTATCGAGAAGGCGGCGAAGACCGTGTCGATGTCAGTTGTTCGTAGCTAACGCTTTGGGGGCCGTGTGGCGGTTGTCGACACTGAGTGCACCGGCGCCGAATGCGACGATTTGCAGCAAGCCACCTGCCATCATGATGTTCTTGAGGAAATTTATCATTTGGTTCTGGTCCGCAAAGTTGCTATGGAATGTCACCGCGGTGACGAGACAGAACAGCGCAAGCAGGGCAGCGACGGTGCGAGCCTTGAATCCAGCAATGAGCAAAAGACCGCCGCCCAACTCGACCGCGACGCAAATGGCAAGAGCCAGGGACGGGAAGGGCAGACCCACAGAACGAATTGCTTCGGTGGTCGGGCCAATGGCTCCAAGCTTACTCAGTCCGCTCATCGCGAAGGGCAGCCCGATCAACAGGCGGCCGGCAAAGGGGACATAGCGGATAGCGGACATGGCATTACTCCTGGGCGATGAGGGATATCAAGCGGTATTTGTTGTTTTGGTCGCCGCGTGGCCTGCAAACCGCGGGAACAATTTGAGCGCGCTGCCGACCAGAACGGCGTGGGCTTCGTGGGCTTGCAGCTCTGTGCTCGATTCGACTTCGTGGCGGCACGAGACGGCGAGGTCTCGGCGCAGATACGGATAGT
>Ga0210394_10008308_pt1 | contig 10733 bp, 10 predicted proteins | sample IncBWC12MmetaG_FD_160121 | JGI IMG/M metagenome (GOLD analysis project Ga0210394, IMG submission 160121) | Forest soil microbial communities from Barre Woods Harvard Forest LTER site, Petersham, Massachusetts, United States - Inc-BW-C-12-M | ecosystem: Environmental > Terrestrial > Soil >... | reverse complement strand
TAAGATTTCTAAGATTGACGGTTTTTTTTGAAAAGACTGCTCAGGGGCGATCCGGGCTCTCGAGTCCCTTGTGAATCGTCCATATTGTTACTACGCCCACAACAGCCGCAGGGAGCAGGAAGAAACGGCTTTGGCCTACGGCAAGAGCCGGTTGATGCAAAGCCGCACCGCAGGCGCCTTTGCGGACCACGCGGTAGGTTTTTCCTTCTTCGAGGATCTTGGTTTCTTTGCCCGCGGTAACTTCGAGATCTTGCGTGCGTGCGGTGACAAGAACGTCGCAGTCTTGGAGCGTCACTTCGCCAACCGTAAGCACGGGAGAATGCGGCCGCACGCGTACGTCGTCCGCTTTAATCTCGACGCCCGTGCCGTTTTCCGCGCGAAAGGTTACCGTGCCGCGCTGAAGCGTGGGAGTGAGAATCAGATTTTCGTGGTTCATCCAAACCGTACTTTGCTCGGAAAGAGTAAGCTGCACCTGACCGGAGCGGAGGCTTAGCGCGCCTTTCTCCTGAGTTTCCATGCGGTCGCCATCAAAGATTGTGGTTCCAATAGCCGCATCGGTAGTATTCAAGCGCGCGCTAGCGGATTGCAGGACGACGCCTGCCGGCGCGGTTTGCCCGGGCAGGGCAACGCCGGACAGCAGACAGGACAGCACGACAGCCAAATAACGACGGCTCATGACAGTGCGAAGCCTCCGAAGGAAAGCGAATTCTTAGTGTTGGTTAATGAAACGACGGGCGCACTGGTACTTTGCGCAATCCGCTGTTACCGGGTTCCGCACAAAAATGAAACGCAGCCTGTCCGGAAGGACGGCTGCCCGTTGGTACAGGTAAGATGAGAAAATGTTTTTGCTGCTTTTGTGGCGTCGAGGCGAAGTCTTCGGCGGCAGTGAAGTCGTCGAGAGAGTTAGAGGAGAAAATTCTTGAGATTCTTCGCGGTTATTTTGATTACTGCCGTTTGGTCGTGCCCAGCGATGGGGCAGAAACCGGTTCCGATTGCTCCGGCGCAGGTTGTACAAGAAGTGCGCGACTATCGATTGGACAACGAAGACCGGATCGTCCGGGAGCTTACGGAATTTCTCTCCATCCCAAATGTAGCGAGCGACACGCCAAACATCCAGAAAAATGCGGAGCACCTTCGCGAGATGCTGGAAGCGCGCGGAATCGAAACGCATCTGCTGCCGATCACGGGACGCGGGCCGGTGGTCTTTGGCAAGTTGATCGCGCCGGAGGCTACGCGCACGGTTATTTTCTACGCGCACTACGATGGGCAGCCTGTTGATCCTGCGGCGTGGACCGACGGCACGCCATTCGAACCAGTCTTGCGAAGCGATGCGATTGAAGCTGGCGGGAAACGCATTAAGTTTCCGGAGAATAGCGCGAAGCAGCCAGCGGTTTACAGAGACGACTGGCGGATTTATGCGCGATCGTCTTCCGATGATAAGTCGCCGATTGTTGCGCTGCTTGCCGCGCTCGATGCGCTGCGCGCCAAGCAGATTCCCCTGAAAGTAAATCTAAAAGTGATTTTTGAGGGCGAGGAAGAAGCGGGATCGACAAACCTCGCGCACACTTTGGAGTTGAACAAAAACCTGTTCGGAGCCGACCTTCTGATTACGGCAGATGGCCCGGTGCATCAATCGGGGCGGCAACTCGTTTTTTTCGGGAACCGCGGCGACATCGGGCTGGACATCACGGTATACGGGCCGGTGCGGGCGCTGCACAGCGGGCACTATGGAAACTGGGCGCCGAATCCTGCGATGGAACTTGCAAGGCTGCTGGCAGCAATGAAAGATGCCGACGGCCGTGTGTTGATCGATGGCTATTACGATGACGTGACGCCCCTCAGCGATCTTGAAAAGAAAGCGCTCGGGGAGATGCCTGTGAATGACGCCGATCTCGAACGAGAGTTGGGGATCGCAAAACCCGAAGGCGCAGGAAAAAAACTGGTGGAATTGTTGCAGGAGCCGTCACTCAATATTCGCGGGTTGCAAAGCGCTTACGTCGGGGAACATGCGCAAAACGTCGTGCCGGACAAAGCGGAAGCTTCGATCGACGCGAGGCTCGTGAAAGGCGAGGATCCGAAGAACAAATTCGAGCAGATCGTGGCGTTCCTCAGGAAGCAGGGATATTTTGTGATTGACCGCGAGCCGACGATGGAGGAGCGCCGCACCCATGCTTTGATCGCGAAAGTGGTCGACCAGGGCGGCTATCGCGCTTCGCGAACGGCGATGGATTTGCCGGTGTCGAAGGCATTGGTGAAAGTGATACAAGACGCGACTTCGGGCGATACCGTCATCGCCCCTACATTGGGAGGAAGCGTGCCTATGTATATTTTTGAAGACTTGGGGCTGCCGTGGATTGGCGTGCCCATCGTGAATTACGACAATCATCAGCATAGTTCGGATGAGAATCTGCGGTTGGGACATCTGTGGCGGGGAATGGAGATTTACGCGGCGATTTTGGCGGATTTGAATTGGTAAGGAAAAAACTTTACACGGAGAACTCGGAGAACACAGGGGACACGGAGACTCAGAGGCTGAGGAAGTTCTGGAGGAGCTGCTTACCGGAAGTGGTAAGGACAGATTCGGGGTGGAACTGGACGCCTTCGATTTTGTGGCGGCGGTGGCGGAAGCCCATGATGATGCCGTCGCTGGTTTCGGCGGTGATGGTCAGCTCGCGGGGGAGGGATTTGCGCTCGACGATGAGCGAGTGGTAGCGCGTGGCTGTGAAGGGCTCCGGAAGTTTGTGGAAAATGTTTTTGCCGTCGTGATGGATTTCGCTGGTCTTGCCGTGAAAAAGCTTTGGAGCGCGAACGATTTTGCCGCCGAACGCCGCGCCGATCGCTTGATGGCCGAGGCAAACACCCAAGATGGGAAACTTTCCGGCTAGCCGTTCGACCAACTCCACGGAGATACCCGCCTCCTGCGGTGTGCATGGGCCAGGTGAAATGACAATTCTCTCCGGCTTCCGCTTGGCGATCTCTTCGACAGAGATTTTGTCGTTGCGGTGCACTTCGACCTGACAGCCCAGCTCACCGAGGTACTGGGCGAGGTTATAGGTGAAAGAGTCGTAATTGTCGAGCAGCAGAATCATCTTAATCTTGTTGGGTGCCTTCGCCCCACACTTTCCAAACTTCGCTCACTTCCCTTTTCGATGCGCGGCTTCTAGCGCAGCAAGCAAAGCCTTCGACTTGTTTACGGACTCCTCGTATTCACCCTCGGGTGTGGAATCGGCGACGATTCCACCGCCGGCTTGCACGTGAGCCACACCATTTTTGATGACCATGGTGCGCAGAGCGATGCATGAGTCGAGATTGCCCGCGAAATCCAAGTATAGAACGCCGCCGGCATAAATGCCGCGTCGCGTGCGTTCCAATTCCTCGATGATCTCCATCGCGCGCACCTTCGGAGCGCCGGAGACGGTTCCCGCAGGAAAGCAAGCCATCAGCGCGTCGAAGCAATCTACATCTTCGCGAAGACGCCCGCGCAGGCTCGACACAAGATGCATGACGTGCGAGTAGCGCTCGACGGTCATCAGCTTTTCGGGTTTCACCGTGCCATACTCGCAGACGCGCCCCAAATCGTTACGTCCCAGATCGACGAGCATGATGTGCTCGGCGCGCTCTTTTTCGCTGGCGAGCATCTCGCGTTCAAGGCGCTGGTCTTCGGCCTCGTCCTTCCCGCGCCAGCGCGTTCCGGCAATCGGCCGGTAGAAAACATCGCGGCCCTGCACTTTGACTAGCATCTCCGGCGAACTGCCAACGACCGCGATGTCATTCATCTGCAAATAAAAAAGATATGGCGATGGGTTGAGCGCACGCAATTCGCGATAGACGTCGAACGGCGCAGCATGAGTTTTGGCCGAGAAACGCTGGCTAATCACTACCTGAAAAATATCGCCGGCGCGGATGTAATTCTTGGCTTTGCGAACAGCTTCGAGATATTCCGCGCGGCGGAAATTGGAAGTAACGCGCAGCGGCGCGCGGCCCCCCTTGGCTTTCTTCTTCGGCTGCTCAGCGGGAGAAGTTTGTTCGAGCAACTGCCGCGTTTTGCGAATTTCCCGAACCGCGGCGTTGTATTTCGTGCGGAGACTGCCCTCGCCATCCGTGTAAACATTGCGGACGATCCAGAGGCGATGCTGCACGTGATCGAACGCAATAATACCGTGATAGAACATCAACATCGCGTCGTAAAGGCCGATGTCGTCGCGTAGGCGCTTGGGGATGCGCTCGATGAGGCGCACCATATCGTAAGAAAAATAGCCGATGGCGCCAGCTACCAGCGGAGGCAGACCCGGCAATCGCACGGGGCGGAAGCGCTCCATGCGGGCGCGGAGAAACGTAACTGGATCGCGCTCTTCCCAAACGATACGGTTGTGGCTCTCTAGAACGCAGGCCCCGCCCGCATAGCGAAAAACTTCTTCGGGATTCGCGCCTGCAAATGTGTACCGGGCGATTTTTTCGCCGCCTTCGACGCTCTCGAGCAAGAAAGAATATCGCGCGCCCTGTGCCAGGCGCAGGTAGGCGCTAACAGGCGTGAGCAAATCGGCGGGAAACACGTCATAGACAGGGATGAGGTTTCCCTGTTTGGCAAGGCGCTGGAATTCGCGGAAGTCGGGCTGGATCATGGGTTAGTTCACGGCCACAGTTTGTCTTTCCGAGGTCGGCATTATCGCATTTCTGGATTAACTGTGCTGGCGGGACTTTTCTTCAGAGCGCAACGCGCGCAGGACGGCCTTGCGCATGGCGGATTCCGGCGCGCGTTGGCCGGTCCAGAGTTCCCATTGGGCGACGCCCTGCGGAATAAACATTTCGACACCAGAAACCGTGGTGATTCCTTTGCGGGCGGCGAGCTTTAGGAGTTGCGTTTTTTCGGGCCGGTTGATGAAGTCCATCACGACGCTGCAATTCAGCTCGCCGAGCGAGAGAGGAGATATTCGATCGTGGGGATGCATGCCGATAGGCGTACCATTGAGGATGGCGTCAAAAGACTCGCTGCGCAACGCTCGGCGCGGAACAACTTCGCCGCCTACGGCTTTCGCTAATTCTCGCGCAACCCTTTCCCGGCGCGCACAGATCGCGACATTGGCTCCCGCTTTCGCGAGAGCGAACGCGGCGGCTCGCGCTACACCGCCCGCCCCGAAGATCAAGACGCGGCTCCCAGCAAGGCCAAGTTTCTTCTCAAGCGCGCGCAGGATTCCGATGTAGTCGGTATTGCATCCGAAGAGCGAACCATCGCGCCGGACGACTGCTGTGTTGACAGCGCCAATCTCGGCCGCGAGCGGATCACATTCTTTCAAGTGCGGCAGGATGGATTGTTTGTGCGGAATGGTCACGCTAAAGCCCCGAATCCCGAATTCCGGCACGGCCTTCAGAAAATCGCGCAGATCTTTAACGAGGAAGGGCAAGTACACAGCATCGATTTTTCTCGCCACAAAGCCCGTGTTATGTAGGAGCGGCGACAGGGAATGCCCGACCGGATCACCAATCACTCCGTAAACGCGAGTGCGATGGGTCAGCTCGTGTGCCCGGTAGAGATGCTTCAGGACGTGCAGGGAGACCTGGCCGGGAGCAGTAGCTTCCCCAACCGGTGCATAGGCCAGCGCGCTCCCTTCTCGCAAAGCGAGTATGCGCGCGGGAAGGCCCACTTCGCCCATAGGCACTGCGACGAGATTGGGCGAACGGCGAACCAGACGCAGTAGTCGGAGGCTGTCGCCGATGGTGTGGGCATGGGCTGCAATTTTTAAGGCGTCGGCTTCAGGGTGTGCGGCAGAAGTAGAATGGACCGACTTCAGTCGCGGCGGCATGCGCAAGAAATCGTGCAAAGAGAGCAGGATGTGGGGCGGCAAGCCAAGCTCGCTCAGGGACTTGCGGGGCAATTCGAGCGCTGTCTCGATTTCCAAGTCGCACCAGGAGCAGCCCGCCTCGTGGGCCTCGTTCAACCAATAAAGCTCGGCTTGAACCCCCGCTCGAAGCCTGCCCCCCCCTTCGCGGCGGCGGCACGTGGCGAGAAAGGTTGCGCCGCGCGGGCTGTTCCTCTTCAGCCAGAGGAGGAAGCGGGAGCGCTCGGAATCGCTGCGAAGCCAGTCCAGGCGCAGCTCGATGGTTGGGGTTTCGCGAAGCCCTGCACGGACCAAATCGGCCATTTCCGCGGCCGTAGAAGCTGCCGCCACCGCGCAGATCCGCCCTATACCCACCCCAAACAAACTTTCCCCCAGCGTGATTCTTACCATGTTATTGAGAATAAGGCTTCTAGCATGCCCGTAGCAAAAGTGTAAAGCGGTCCCGGCGTATTTGTTGACGCATGGGGGCGGCCCTGTTAATTTCGCTAAGAATCGTCCCCGCACGGCCCGGTAGGGCGTGTTTGAAGGAGTCTTGGAATGCGCGCTAAATTAGCTGCTCTATGCACGATTGTCTTTGCCGGCGCCGGAATTTGCTCGGCGCAGACTTCTGTTGTTCCCCCGCAGGCGACTTTTTCTGCGATCTATTGTTCGGGCTTTGTCACTGATGAGAAGGTTCCCGATGCAACCCGGCTGATTTCCGGTGAGCAGTCGAACGATAAACTCACGTTTGCCCGCGGCGACTATGTATATATCAACCGTGGCATGGACAAAGGCGTTCGCGTGGGCGATCGATACTCCGTCGTTAGGCCAGAGAGCGATCCTCTGAAAGTGGAGTGGTTCAAGTGGCAGGACAAGCTGCTAAAGGCCATGGGGACGCACTATTTGGACGCTGGGCAGCTTAGAGTCGTTGTCGTTCAACCAAAGGTGGCGATCGCGCAAATAACACTATCTTGCGACTACATGCAGCGTGGCGATATCGTGCTGCCTTATCAAGAGAGACCAGACCCACCCTTCAAGGACGGGGGCGCCTTTGACCATTTCGCTCCCGTCAGTGGCAAGCCCGTCGCGATGATAGTTGAGTCAAAGGACTATCAGCAATCCGCCGGGCGGGGCAACACTGTCTATGTAAACCTTGGGACCAACAAAGGCGTAAAAGTCGGCGATTATTTTCGAGTATTCCGCTACCAGGGCTCGAGGGCGGAGACTGCTCCTCAGACAAGAGACTATCAGGACCGCATTTACGGCTTTGGGAGCTCGCCCGGGAAATATACGTGGAATGATTTGCCCCGCGAAGTGCTGGGCGAAGGCATCGTCATCAACGTGAGCCGCAACTCTTCGACCGTGTTAATCACGTATAGTTCGATCGCTATGTACACGGGCGATTACGTCGAAATCGAATAGGCCCCACAAGTAAAAGCAGGACAGAAACTTCCGGCCCGCTGCGAGCCACTGCTCGTGCGGGCCTTTCTTTGGCGCTGGCAATGTGCAACAGAACTGGCATGCGCTGTAGAATTCAGCCATCCGCAGATTGTTCCCCGGCACACTCACCTTCCGAAAAGACCTCACAAGCGAATCCCAGGATTTGTGTTTCCGGCTCCTGCCATGCGTTTGCGTTCAGGCCAGCTTTGCGGCAGGTCTCTTCCAAAAACTGGTCGCGGCCAAATTTGTGCTCAACCGCAACCTGAGGGAGCAGAAGCCCGCGCTTCGAGCCTTGGGAAATCAGCAAACCGTGCTTCCCGATCTCGATCTTTTCGGGAAGAATCGGTTCCAACGGCGATAGAAGAGAGAGTTCGATTTCCAGTTCCGGGAGCTCATCCGCGCGGACGGGCGAAAATCGCGGATCGTGCAGGGCCGCGTTGGCCGCGCATCGCGCGATGGATTCGCCCAGCGGCTCGAAGGCGTCCACGACGCCGATGCAGCCACGCAAACGGCCAAGCCGGTGGAGCGTCACGAACACGCCGCGTTTCTCGGCAAACACTCCACCTGGGGAAATTTCCTCGGTAGATTTCTGGAGGGAAACGGCCTCGGCAATTGCCCGGCGTGCCAATTCGAGCAGAGACTGGCGGTCGGTTTCAGAGAGGGACGGCATCCTCGGACTTTTTGTGGCTCTCCATCATGCGCAGTTTGCGGCGCTGTTTGATGCGGTCGTCAAGCTGTCCCCAAAACTTCAGAAAGTATTGCGCCGCCGATAGCAGTGCGCTGATCACCACCAGCCAGAGAAGGAATAGCCCCAGCTTGTTCAGCCAAGGGTGCTGTTCTTGTCGCGCTCCGGCAATCAGAACTGCCACCGCACACACTTGCAAAACCATTTTCGTTTTGCCTAACAAGGATGCGGCGATCGTGAATCCCTCTGCCGAGGCAATATTCCGCAAACCAAGAACGGTGAACTCACGCCCGATAATAATGACGACCATCCAAGCCGGGACGAGGTGCATATCCACAAGAGAAACGAACGCGGCCGAAATGAGCAACTTGTCCGCAATTGGGTCCAGAAGAATGCCCAGCGTGGTGATTTGAAGCCGTCGCCGCGCAAAATAACCGTCGGCCCAGTCCGTCGCTGCGGCCAGGAGCAGGATCAAGATTCCCCAGAACTCGAAATGCATTGGGAAACCAGGGAAATCGACGTTAGGGCTCTTCGTGAGCAAGACTGCAATGAGCAAGGGAACGAAAAAGATGCGGAGAACCGTCAGTGAGTTGGGGAGATTCATGGCAACTTGGCGGCGGAGAGGCCGCCCCTTAGGCTACGTCCACCGCTCGCCTGACTATAGACTCCTACTGGGCAGGCGTCAACGTCTGCCAGGGTCCGCGGATGAATCTGGGAACACCTCTGCCGGTACTGTAACGTCAACAAGTAAAATGAGTTGCCCCACGCGGAGTGCTGTACTCATCCGTACTCTCTCTGCTGCAAACCTGTGCAAATGTCCAAAACCGATAACGAAGAAGCCAACCCGCTGTTACACCTTTCGGCAGAGCATAGAGAGCAGATAACTCTCCTGTATTCAATATGTTAGGAACCAGACATTCGAAAAATGTCAGGATCTTAGTAGGCCTAATTTGGCGCGCCGCTATTTTGGAAGAAACAGTTTCCACAAGGTTTCCACAGCAAGGTCGGCTCGATAACCCCGTGCAAACTATTAAAGAAAGACCTATTTAGCAGCCAGAACCGGTGTTTTCAGGATGGTCGACGCGGAGTTACTTTAGTGCAAACCGGCAGGTCGTCCGTCAGATGGCTCGCGGTCCTCGTAATAGTCGAGCAGGAAGGAAAAAGAGGCCTCTCAAAAAGGCCAAAACGCCGTGCACGGCAATTCCTGCGATGCGAAACGGCAAAAGTATCAGCCAAACGATCGGATAAACCACCAGAGCAAGCAGCGCAAGAGGCCAGCAGAGGAAGAACAAGATGCACCACAGGATAAACGTAATCATGGCAACCCTCTCACCTCCTATTACGCACGCGTCCGACTCGAAGTTCCATCCTTCGCGAATGTACTCAGCTTCAGTTTGCGCGCAATCGACACGGGAACCTCGGCATCCATCAGCATGTGAGAATCTTCAACTTCGGAATGTAGCACACGGCCGAGCGCATGCACTAGCGCCAGAGTGCGGCCCTCGGCAAGAGGCAGCCGCAGCGAAAGCGTCACCACTGGATCGACCGGAAGAGCCGCGTCCATCCGGCGCAACAATTCTTCCACGCCTTCTCCCGTAAGGCCCGAGACGAGCACAGGTCCGCCGTTTGTGCCCGCGCCCATTGCGTAGGGATGGATCAGCGGAGCCCTTTGCTCTTGCGTAAGCTGGTCCACTTTGTTGAACACGCGCAGCCTTGGCCGGTCCGCTACGCCGAGGTCATTCAGAATTTTGTCCACTTCCTCGTCGAGTTCGGCGTGATGCGGGTTCGAGACGTCGCTCACATGGAGTATCAGAGCCGCTTCTTGTACTTCCTCGAGCGTTGCGCGGAACGCCGTAAGCAATGCCTTGGGAAGATCGCGAATGAATCCCACTGTATCTGAGACCAACACGCGGCGATTCGATGGCAAACGAATCGCGCGAATGGTCGGGTCCAGAGTGGCGAACATACGCGAGGAGACCAGCACCTCGGCGCGGCTCAGGGCATTAAACAGAGTCGATTTGCCAGCGTTGGTATAGCCCACAAGCGCAATCGTCCCAAGCGGCACAGCGTTGCGTGCCTCGCGACGTAGGGCACGTTGTTTGCGAATGTCTTCGATGCTGTTTTGAATTTTGCCCACGCGGTCGCGAATACGCCGGCGGTCCGTTTCCAGTTTCTTTTCGCCAGGTCCGCGAACGCCGATGCGCCCCGCTCCTCCGCCCGCTCCGCCGGAACCTCCGCCGCCGCTCTTGCCTCCAAGACGCGACATGGAAGCGCCCTTGCCGGTCAGTCGGGGCAACATGTAGTTCAACTGCGCGAGTTCGACCTGCAACTGACCTTCGCGGCTGCGCGCGTGGCGCGCAAAAATATCCAGAATCAACTGCGTGCGGTCAATCACGCGGCGCTCGGTAGCCTCTTCGATGTTGCGCTGCTGCATCGGCGAGAGGTTGCTGTCGAAGATGATCAGCGGCGCCTTGTGCGCGGTGGCCTCGGCGCGAATTTCGTCCAGCTTGCCGCGCCCTACAAGCGTCGCCGGGTCCGCCGATTCGCGCACCTGAAAAACCGTGCCCGCGATTTCCGCACCAGCGCTGCGCGCCAACTCGACAAGCTCAAGCAGCGATTCCCTGCCCTGCTCGCCCGCAGGCATCCCAGGAAAGCGCGGCTTCCGCTTCCAGCCCAAACCAACGAGCAACGCGCGGTCCGCCGTAGACACAGTTTGCGAAGTTTTCGTCACGAAGTCAGTCCTGAAGCCATTCTGCCGAGGGAGCCATGTCGGAGGATTCTTTCTTCACCCA
>Ga0210394_10008307_pt1 | contig 10734 bp, 9 predicted proteins | sample IncBWC12MmetaG_FD_160121 | JGI IMG/M metagenome (GOLD analysis project Ga0210394, IMG submission 160121) | Forest soil microbial communities from Barre Woods Harvard Forest LTER site, Petersham, Massachusetts, United States - Inc-BW-C-12-M | ecosystem: Environmental > Terrestrial > Soil >... | reverse complement strand
CTCTTCATCGAAGGGGTTCTCGTCTCCGGCGGCCGCAGCGTCGAAGTCCTCGTGGCGCTCGTAGAGAGCCTGCCTGACATCTTCGGCTGGCTCCTCATCGACGTGTGCGGCATCCGCAATCACATAGCCCACAGGGTCTCCGTGGCGCTCCCATTGATAGCTACTCTCATCGTCACGCATCATCATTTCTTCAAAATGGTCCGGCTGATCGGAAGTCCGACAAAAATGATCCTCCAGGGCTGATTCCATTTCATCCGCCAGCTCACCGATTGAAATTGTCTTGCCGTCTTGTTCGCAGTACGAGCACATGGCTTCTTCGCCCGTCCGTTCGACTTGCTCCTTGAGGAACGCTTCACCAATGCATGCGGCACAGATGCGATTCTCCTGCGCCTCACTGTCTTCCTCATCGTCGTCATCTGAAACCACGGTCACTCCGGGCTCAACTAAACTAGACTCGTACGATATCACTCTGTCGGTCTATCGGGCATGGCCCCGGTCGCGGACGCGAGGCTCGCGTAGCTGCTGTCGCAGCTCGTCGGCAACGAATTCCCATTCTGTCCGGGCCGGTGGCATGCGATCAACGAACCGTCGCACGGCACCGGCAAGATCATGGTGACCGTCATTTATCAGTAGATTAGCAACGGAGCGCCAACCGTTCTCGACGTCGCGCCGTGTTCCTACAAGCGTGCGTTTGCCGGGTTCGACGCGGATGTTGCCCTTTAGGAGTTCGGCGGCGACAGCCTCGGCCTGTGCCCGCAGGTAGGTGGAATCACCGCGGAGGCTGGCCCGATAGATACCGTCCTTCAAGGACTTCCTGGTTTCACCGCGCACTGCGCGTTCGGTGGCATTAGCCTCGACACCGAGCACTCGAAGATTGCGAGCGAACTCCGACCGCCAATGCCGGAGCGTCGCCTTCTTGATGTTCAAGCGGACGCCTTGTTCGCTGACCGCCTTCAGCACAAGATGCACGTGGGGATGATCCTCATCGGTGTGCAACGCAAAGGCGTATCGATGTTGGCCCCAGAATTCTTCCCGCGCCAAGTTTCGTACAGCGCCCAAAACCTTGTCAGGTAGCGTGCCCGCCGGCATGGAGAACATGAGCTTGTGAACGATCTTGGGCGGTTGTCGGCCTTTAGTGGCCGCGAGCTTCGACTGCCGACGTACTTCATCGATATCCACGTCCCAGTCGCTAAGGAGCGCTTTCCCGATTCTCCCCTGAAGACGGTCGCCATCATCGCTCTCGAGCTCGAGTTTTCCGTATCGGCCGATATAGTCCAAATGCCTTCCAGCAGCTCTTAGGTTATTCGCGTCCTTGGGCAGCACTTTCACAACCGCTTCCGGCGCTCGGTGAACGGTTCTGCGTATCTGCCCTACCTGTGCAGGGGTGAAGTGCGGACCCGTTTCTCGCGGGCCTCCACGGCCATGCGAAGCCAAATCGAAAAGCGGCTCATCGGCGCGAATCCTAAAGGTCTGCTTGGGCAAACCCCGTCTCCCAGCTGATGACGTTCGCCTTGAGTAGCTCCTTGGTGTTGTCGCGCAGCGCCTCGCAAATCTTGAGCATCGCCCGGAATTCCTCCCGCACTGAGCCTGGTGCCCTACCGCCTTCGTTCATCGCCTTGGCGATCTGGTTGATGTTCCGGCCGATCGATGCCAGCTCGCCGATGCAGCGCTTGAGCGCCAGGAGTTCGTCCCTTGGGAGCGGCGCAAGCTGGCGCAGATGCGAACGGATCAGAACGGAAACATAGGTTGCTGGTCGCATTCCGCGTGCCTCGGAGCGGGCATCCAGCAACAGCCTGTCCTCGGCTCTCAGGCACACCAGGATGGGCCTGCCGCGGCCATTCGGGTCACGCGCCTCCTTGGTTGACCTGCGGACACAATCAGCCTGGTGTTGCTCACGTTCGCCACCGCGAGCGTCATCGCGCACCCGAATCTCCCGAAGGACTAGGCGCTTCAGCCACGTGGCTTCCGACAGAAACTCGCGCTCAGCGATCGCCTTCGCCTGAACTTTGATCTCCGGCGAAACTCTTGCTTTCAAAAATTCAGAGCAACCCATGGGCCACAATGTGGCCCATTACTAAGCCGCAGGCTATCCTGCCTTGCCTGGGATTTCTGGCAGAAACCTCGACATCGATTTTGGAATTTTTTGGGAGGAACCGAAATCCGCGGACTGGGATTTCGAAAATCGCAGGTTCGTGGTTGCCTGCTTTATGGCGAAGGATCATGGCATCGTTCGATGACAAATTGAAGACCCACCCCCTGCCCGGCTGCCGCGTAGGACCGAGCGCCGACTCCCCTCCTTGAGAATCGGCGCTCCGGTAAAGCTAGTCGATGGCGGCAAAGATTTGCGTCGATTCGGGGTGCTCTAGAGCGAACTCTCTCAGCCCGTGGAAATGCCGTGCAAACGCCTCGGTCCCCCGATACTCGAAGGAAAGCAGGGAACAGGCAAAGAGGCAAACGGTGATGCCCGCCGCGTCTGCCGACATCTCGCCGTCGAAGCCGTTGCTGCGGATCGCCAGGCGGTAGGTTCGCTCAGGTGGGGTCATATACATCGACCCGTTGCTGAGCTCTACATACGACCAGATCCCACCCTCGTATTGTTGCGAGAACTGGCGCATGAGGTCATACACGAACCCCTCGAAGGTCAGCATGTGCCGCCCGAAGTGTCGCGGCAGGACGGTCATGCGCGAGCTATCGGAGACCTTGCAGGCGTGGATCGTCGGGCTTTCGGAATTCTGATCAGTGGGCGCGTTCATGGGGACGACTCCTTTCAGTATCGAGGCGGGCGAAATTGCCCTCCCCTCACCCCCCTGAAAACCATCCCCACCCAACTCGCCGAAGCAGCTCAGGGCAGTACCGGAAAAATCCGTGCCCCCGTGAGGGGCGAAGCAGATGCAGCTTTGGGCATCTGGCGCGGATTTTGGAAAGGGAACATCAAACGCAGCCGCGCGGCAGCGGTGGCGTGTCAAGGCCCGTGCCACCGCTTTGGGTGGCGCGAGCCTTGCTCTCTGTCCTTATCCCGACTCCAAGTGCGGCACCGAGCCCAAGCCCAGCCGAGGCTCCACAACGCCTTGAGCGTGGTGCCGTTTAAACACCTCCGACGATGCGCTCACCATCGGTTCCTGATACGCGTCACAGTGGGGATCGGGGCAGACAGGACTCGCAATGTCGAGCCACTGCCGGGTGACGCGTACCGTGTACCCGCAGGCCTCACAGCGTGCCTTCAGCAATCGCGAACCCGGCTTGGTGGGCGATGTCGATGCGGTGAGCGGCGCGTGCGGATAGGTCGGCTCCGCTGCGATCCATCCTTGAATCGTCGTCTCGAAGTCAGGCGTGGGGAGGGTGGCGCGCATGGGACCGGACAAGCCGATGGCGAGAGCGAGCTTTTTGAAGGGCGCACGATGGCCGCGTCGCACGCCGACCGCTGCGTGGCAGACCTCATGCGACAAAACAGCGACAGCCTGCGCCGCATCGAGCTCGGGCGAGATGAAGATTTCACAGGTCTGATCGGCGCTCACTTCTTGGCTCCAACACTGACCGACGCTGTGACCTTTACTGCCTCGGCGGCCTTTAGGAAAGCCGACGCTCACGCGATATCTCGCGGGTCGTCGTCCACCGCTCGCTTCAATGCGGGGCCACAGATACTTTTCCGCGAAGTGCGTGAGCCAAGCTTCGCGCGTCGCTAGCGGAATTTGCATGACGACTCCTTTGCGGGGTGTTTAAACACCATCGCTTGGAACTGGCCACAGGTAATGTGAATACCGCCGTGATCTAGCGCCTGGAGAAGCGCGTCGATCTCGGTCGGCGGATGCTGTTCGCCCTTCGCGTGGTCCTGCATGAGTTGCAACGCGCGCAAAGCGCCGACCAATTGGCGGTGGAATTGCTGAGCGTCGTTCGCGGCGGTCGGCATGGAGCGGTCGTGGAGTATGGATTCGAGGGATGCGGTCATGGATTTCTCCGGATAGGGATTGGGTGGACCAAGAGGCGACGCGGGCGCGAGACCTACAGGTCCTGCGCCCGCGCCAACCCACTTACGTCGCGTTTACCCGCAGCGTTCCGGGCAACCATCCTTTCCCAGCTAGGCGTTCCTCAGCCGCTTTCACCAGCGCCGCCTTCTTCAGGTCGCTGAGCGCCGAGGCAACGTCCGGTGAGACGGCTTCGCGCACCACCTCCAGGATGCGGGCCTTCGATACGCTGCCGAAGTAGCTCTGTGCGTTCGCGCTCCAATAGCGACGCATATCGAGCTGGGCCGCCTCGGCGAGAGGATCGAGCGAACTCGGCCCTTCGCGCGACTCCACGCCATCGAGGGTCACAGCGACGCAATAGGCAAGGATTGCGAGCAGATCACTACCCGACTGTTTTAGGAGCCAGGCCAGAAGCGCATCCGGGTCCTCGGGCAGTCGGTCTTTGAGGGACTTGCGATGCGCTGCCAGCGTCGTCGCTGCAGGACATCCCTCCAAGTCGGCTCCATGACCTTCAAGCGCTGTCGTGCGAACTTCGATCTGCAAGGCGGCGCGCTTCCATGCCGAACCCGAATAGAACGTCTCCAGCACGAGACGATGAGTGAGGGCGATGGCCGCCGTCATGGGCTGCTGCACGAGTTCTGCTTGTAACGCGAGTGTCCGGTGTGCCGTCAGCCGTCGAACGAGCGCCGCCGAATGGACGCGCGGTCCATCCGAGGCGGCCCGCGCCGCCGCCTTTTCGGCACGAGCAAATCGCGCCTTGTCCTCAGGCTTCAGGAGGTTGCGCTCGACGCGAGACTTGCCGCTTCGATCAATGGTCACGAGGGCACCGGCCACCGCAACCTGCTCGCGCGTAGGAACCTCCCGGCGCTGATTGAGAAGATCGATGTCGGACTCCACGGCCTCGATCTGTGCTTCGAGATCGGCAAGCCGATCCTCGTCCTCCTCGGCCACTTCTGCCTCATCGCAGAGCTGCTGCCGTTTGCCTTGCAGAACCGCAAGCGCTTCGGCTTCCTCGGCGGTAGCGGCTCGGCGGGTGGGCTGCACGTGACCGTATTCGGCAAGCTCTGCGTAGTCGAGATGCGGTATCACCTCGACCCACATGAAGCCCTCCGCCTTCACCTTCTCCGCTTCCTGCTGCAACTTCTCGTCGGCGAGCCTGCGCAGAAGCTCGACATCGATGACATAGCCCTCGTTTCCGCCCTCGGCGAAGAGGTCGCGGCGCACGTGGCCGCCCGCCTTCTCGTAGGTCTTGACTCCCACGAATTTCACCATCGGGTCCTCGACGGCGATCTCATGCTGCGTCAGACGCTCGCGAATCAGCGACGCATAGCGCTCGTGCTTGCGCAGGCTCTTCCAGACCTCTTGCTGTTTCGCATGATCATCCGTGAGCGCAAGGGCCATAAGGACCGAGAGTTCTACTTTCCCCGTCCGGTACAGCTCGATGAACTCTGAAGCCACGTTCGCGAGCTTCAAACGTTGCTTCACGATGAGCGACGTCACGGAGAACTGCGCGGCGATCTCGTCAATCGACTGCCCCGCATCGGCCAACATCTTGAAGGCGGACAGTTGATCGACGGGGTGGCTGGGCCGTCTCAGGTCATTTTCGGCCAAACTCACCGCCGTCGCGGAGTGCGTATCGTCGATGACGCAGGCGATCGGATGATCGGCGTTGATCTTCTTACGCTTGACGCGAAGGAGCTGCGCGAGTCGCCGCCCTTCGCCCGCGATGACAAGATAACCGCCGGTGGCATTGCCCTCCGCATCACGTTCCGTTTTAACAACGAGGTTCTGGATCTGGCCGTGGACATCGATGCTGTTAGCAAGCGCTTCGATCTCCTCCTTGGTGTGCGGCACCTTGCGGACGTTCTCGTCGCACTTCTTGAGTTTGTCGAGGGGTATGTTCTGAACGATGAGAGACTGATTGGATCGTTTCATCGAATGACTCCTTTGAGGTTGTGAACGAGCGACAGGCCCGCTCACCCCCCTGCAAAACCTTCCCCACCCAACTCACCGAAGCAGCTAAGGGCAGGACCGGAAAAATCCGTGCCCCCGTGAGGGGCGAAGCAGATGCGGCTTTGCGCATCTGGCGCGGATTTTGGAATGGAGACGCCAAACGGAGCGGCGCGGCAGCGGTGACGTGCCAAGTCCCGTGACACCGCTCGGGGCGGCGCGGGACTTGCTCTTTGGTTTTCCCTACCAGATTCGCGCCCGATGGGTAGGGTTATTTCGCTGGCAAAAGCCGCGAAACTTAGCTAGAAGGACACGCCGATGGCTGCCCGGAGCTCTGCACGGAGTTCGCATGCCTAAAGGGCAAGACTGCTTCAGAGCCCTTGACGGTGGTCTATAGCGTCGGCGCGCGGGACGGGTCTCGAGCCGAGCTCAACTGCATCGATTTGGAAGGCGAGTTGATGGACGCCCTGGCGTCCATTGATTCGCTGAGAGATCGAAGGGACACCGCCGCGAGGCTCGCATTGCGCCTCCGAACAATCGCCGACAAACTTGAGCGGTACGCCGCCGGTCGCGTGACAATGTGGAGCTATCGGGTGGGGTGGTAGTCGCGATCCGGCTCGCTATGGTTCACAGTGCGCTCCTCCTGCGTCCGCGGCAGTGCCGGCTCCAGCGGTTGACCGTACTCGATGGCTTTTCCGATATATTCTCGTAGATGGTCGACAAACTGCGTGCGATGCGTCTTGCTGCTGTATTGTTCTTTCGCATGGCTCTCGCCCATCTCGAGGGTTCGGTAGGAGCCTTCCAGTCCTGAATGGCGTCTAGTGCCTTCTTCCGCACTGATGGTCGCATCTCTAAAGACCGCCGCCATGTCGCGGCGTTGATCTAAGAATTCCTTCCGCTCCACGCTCCACTGATTGCGGTGGGTATCGAGTTCGCGTCCTTCGGTGAGGACCGTCACGGGTTCCTTTCCGACGGCGCGGATGCCAACCTGATCGCCAATGCCGGGGTTGCTCAACGAGTGGCGAAACGCGCGCTCCAAATCGACGCCCCAGATGTCGCGATCGCCCTTGTCGGTCTCGATGCGCACGAAGTAAGACATCGTCGCCTTCGGGTTGTGCTGGTAAGGCGCCGGGCCATGGTCCACTAGCCGGCCGGTGATGAGCTCGTGGCCACTCGAGGGTTTTTCCTTCTGTGCTTCCGGCGCATCTTCAGGCGAGCGCGGGGCGCTGCGCGCTGCGACGGCGCGCGCCGAGCGTTCGCGCTCGAACTCCGTGGGCGCGTAGCCTTGAACCTCCAGGCCCGCGAGTCGCGCCGCAAACCAGGCCTCTTTGCGGAAGAAATCCGATCCGCCGACTTTGACGCTGCCCGTTTCGCTTTCGGCCCGTGCGATCGCCACCATGCTCTGGATGACAATGGCGTTTTCCGATCGAGTGGTGAGCCGGTTGGACTCGCGACGAAAGGCTTCGGCACCACCGGGGAAGTAGAAATTGTTGCCAATCTGAATGAATCGTTCCTGGACCGAGTCCGGGACTCTCGACCTGCGGCCAGATGCGGATTCGTCCTTTGGCGCGCCTTGCACGGAATTCCGATCCGGTCCGCGCGCCTTCTTGTCCCGCTTCGTTTTCCCGGACGATGAGTCGGCAGCGTCCGCCAGCACTTCAATGAAATTCAGCTTCGCCTCCTCCACTGCTGCCGCACCGCCCGCCTTTGGTTTGCTGCCTGGACTTACGTCGTCGATATGCTCATCTTTGTCTTGGGCCATGTATGCCTCCTAGCGTTGTTTAAACGCCGAAATGAAAGACTCAACGGCCGTGTCCAGTTCTTCGGTGGTTAACCGTTCATCGTCCGCCTTCTTCGGCAGAACGATCTTGTCCCGGTCGATGTCGCGCTCGCCGGCGTGTGCGGCCGGCGCGGGCGTCTGGGGGATTGCTGTCGCCATAGGCGAGCCCGGTGCACTCGGCGCCGCTCTCTCAGGAGACGGCGCGCTGGGCGCGCGGGCTGCCCCCGAGCGGCGGGGCGCCGCTTGAGAGGGCGGCGGGAACAGGCGCTTCTTAAAGAGCGGGTCCTCGTAGTAGCGATTCTTCTTCGCGAGCACCGGCCGCAAGCCCTCATAGAGCAGGATTTCGCAATCGCGGCCGAGCTCTTTAACTTCCTGCGGCAGCAAGAGCGGGCGCTTCTGCTCATTCACACTGACGTTACCGTGTCGAGAGCCTTTCGTGGACAGGAAGTCTGGGCGCGGCTTGGAAAAACTCTTGACGCGAACGGTCGTCATCCCGAGCTCCTGGGAGATCTCATTCGCTTCCGCGAAGTCCTTCGGGGCGTAGAGGACTCGCGCGGCCAGGCTTTTCATCATCGTGTCGGCGGCATTGGCCCCGTACACCTCCCGGAGCTGCGAATAGGCCTGGATGATGAGGAGAAGTCGCACGTTATAGCCTGGGAGGTAGGAGATCGCTTGCGCCAGGATCGGAATCCGGCCGGGCGCCGTCATCTCATCGAGCAGCATCAGTACTTGATGCTTCAATTCCGGGTTGTGTTCCGGCAACTCCTCGGTCTGACAGGCAATCGCTTGCTCCTGATAGAGGTTCAAGAGCGGGCGCAGGAGGTTCAAGTCCCCCGGCTGGAAGCCCAAGTAGATCGACATGGGCCGTTTTCTCAAATCCCGCCAATCGAAATCGTTCTCGGAGGTCGCCGCATCGATCAGGGGATTCGCAAAGAGATCGAGCCGGCTCGTGAAGGTCTTGCGAATTGAGGAGGCGGTTACGGGCGCCAAGTCGATGATGTCGGAGATCGCCCGCACGCACGGGGCGGATAGCGGGTAGCGCCCGCTTTGCCGACCCGAGATCACTCGCTTCCAATGGGCGCTGAACCCTTCTGCATCACTCGCCATACCTTGCCGAAGCACTTCCCCCGGCGTCGGGGGCAAGGACGGCGTTTCCAGCACGTATAGCGCCAATCCTAAGAACATCCCTCGACCGCCGGCCGTCCAAAAGGGATCCGTTCCCGGGATTTCCGGGAAGAGGCTCGCGGCGAGCCGCTGAACCCCGCTTACGCGAAGATTCGGATCCTTTGAGACGTAGCTCAAGGGATTGGAGCGGGCGGTATTGCCCTTGGGGTCCAACGGGTTCACGAGATAACAGGGCTGGCCCGTGCGTCGCCTGAAACCCGCAGTGATCTGCCAGTTCTCAAGTTTGATGTCCTGACAGATGAGCGAGCCCGGCCAAGAGAGGCAATTCGGGACCACAATCGCCGTGCCTTTATCCGAGCGCGGCGGCGCCGAGACGATCGCGCCTTGTTGTCCACCCAGAATGAGATAGCGCCGGTCGAAGCGGCCTAAGAATATGCCGTACGGCGCAAAGAGTCCGGCACGCGCGATCTCGCGGCGGCTCGCAAAGCGAGCGTTGCCGTGAAGCGAGGGCTTGCGCGGCAGCAGCGCCAGAATGACGGGTAGCGAAACCGCCAAGAGTCCTGCGGTTGAACTGACCCAGAGCTTCTCGCGGATCTCGCGGCGCTCACCGTAATAGTAGGCGTAGCGTGCAATGGTGAGCGGTGTCGCGACCTTGGGATCGTCGTGAATCCAATAGAGAAAGACGTACCCGGCAAAGTATTGTGCGACGACGCCCAAGCACACCACACCGATCAGTCCTTTGAGGGTACGGTGAATCCAGGCGGACTTAATGGGCGGCCGCCAGCGTGCGGTGTTTGCGTGCGGGATCAAAGTAAACTTCCGTGATGCGTCGCTCGCGGTGCTCGACACCGAATTGCACGACCACATCGATCAATAAATAGAGCAGATGCTTGATTTCCTCCCGCGCAAGCTCCTGGCCCGCGCGACTTTGTTTGACCAAGAGCACCAGCTGCTCAAACGCGAGTTCGGCGCTCGCGGCGTGCAGGCTCGTGATCGAGCCCGGATGCCCTGAATTGACGTTGCGCAAGTAATCGAACGCTTCCTCCCCGCGCAGTTCCGCCAATAGGATCCGATCGGGCTTCATCCGAAGACAACTCTCGAGCAGCTGCTTGGGCGTCACTCTGCTAAGGCCTTGATCGTCCTTGGAGTAAAACAGGCGCACGTGATTCGGGTGGCGGTCGAGCACCAACTCTTTGGCATCTTCGATGGTAATCAGGCGCTCATGCCCCGCAATTTCCCGAATCAGGGCTTTGGTGAACGTCGTCTTGCCGGAGCCGGTAGGACCGGAGACGACGATATTCTTGCGACTTGCCACGGCCAGACGCATGAAGGCGCGGTAGTCCTTTACGTCCAGAAGCCGTAGGAGCTCGGTTTCCGTGTCGTCGGGCGCTTCAGTCGCGCGACGGGTTCTCTCAAAGATGCCGCGGCTCTCGAGCTCATCGAGCGTCCAGAGCTCATCCGCCGGCCGGCGAATGGTGATCGCGACCGTGCCCGGGGTGGTCGCTGGTGGCAACACGATTTGAATGCGCTCCCCGCCGGGGAGCGCAGCGGAGAGGAGCGGTGATTCGGCGTCGATCCGTTGCTTGGTGGAGTTCGCGACGAGTTTGGCGAGCCCCTGACACCACTCGAAGCTCGCAAAGCTTAAAGGCACGCAGCGCCAGCCTTCGCGCGTTTCCACATAGGCTTCACCCGGCCGGTTGATGCAGATCTCCGTCACGTCGCGATCGGTGAGAATCGGACGCAGCGCGCGCAAGGTGAGATCCAGCGCCGAGGACTCGATCACCACCGGCCTGCCGCTTGGCAGAGCCGCCCCGTTAAGGGCTTGAGACGGGCCGAAGCTCATACACACTCCGAAAATCCAGATCGCTGGCCACGAACACTTGAATGCGATCGCCCTGGGGCTTCACCACCGTGGGC
>Ga0210394_10008304_pt1 | contig 10736 bp, 11 predicted proteins | sample IncBWC12MmetaG_FD_160121 | JGI IMG/M metagenome (GOLD analysis project Ga0210394, IMG submission 160121) | Forest soil microbial communities from Barre Woods Harvard Forest LTER site, Petersham, Massachusetts, United States - Inc-BW-C-12-M | ecosystem: Environmental > Terrestrial > Soil >... | reverse complement strand
ATTCGCACAGCGATGGAATGAGACGCTCGTGGTGGGGCAACGCAGTCAGTATTTCGGGCGGTGGGCACGGGATGTGAAGGAAAAAGCCGATGCGATTCTTGTGTCCGCGCTCACGCAGTGCCTTGGCAAGCTCGCGTAACAGTTTGTCGATGCGGGAATAGAATTCGCTTTTGGCGGCGCCGAAAATCCGCAAATCCTCATGCAACCGCTCAAGTAGGCCGAACGTGTGGATTTGACCGTCAGCGTTGTCTTCCGCCATGGGGAACGAAAAGAGAACTGCCGCGGACTGCAGTCAATGCCCCAACATCTCGGGCTCGCTTGAATGCTCGACATACTAGCTGCCGTGGATAAGAGCCCTTTAAGCGCTGAGTCGTTGACTCATCACAGGGGCGGGGCAGATTGGATGCCCTGTTGCGTGGGAGGTTGCCGCCATGGCGTCCGGTCGTCCGTATTGGAAGGGTTATTTGCGACTTGCACTCGTGACCTGCCCAATTGCTCTCTACCCCGCCACATCATCGACAGAGCGCGTCTCATTCCGTCAGGTGAACAAGAAAACGGGCAACCGGCTGCGGCAGCAGCTTGTTGATGGAGTTACGCGCGAGCCTGTCGAGAGCTGCGACAAGGGGCGCGGCTACGAATACTCCAAAGGCTCCTACATCCTCGTCGATGACGATGAACTCGACGCTGTCGCCGTCGAGAGCAACCACACCATTGACATAGACTCTTTCGTTCCACGCGATCAGATCGACGAACGCTACCTCGACAGCCCGTATTACATCACGCCCAACGATCAAGTCGGCCAGGATGCATTCGCGGTCATCCGTGAGGCGATGCGAGGAAAGGGCATGGTTGCACTTGCGCGTATCGTTCTAGCGAAGCGTGAGCACGTCGTCATGCTCGAACCCTGGGGTAAGGGACTGGTCGCCACCACCCTCCGATATCCATACGAAATCCGGGACGAGAAAGAGTACTTCGATGATATTCCTGACGCAAAGATTGCGCCGGACATGCTGAAGCTTGCTGAGCACATATTGAAGACCAAGGAGGGCGAATTCGATCCGTCTGAGTTTGTCGACCACTACGAGGAGGCTGTGGTCGAAATGCTCAAAAAGAAGCAGGCCGGGATCAAGGTGCCGACAGGTAAAGCAAGCGAACCACCACGCAATGTCATCAATCTCATGGATGCACTACGTCGTAGCGTCGCCTCGGAAAAAGCTCCTCGGACTCAGACCAGGAAAGGCAAAAAGCGGATTGAGGGACAGCGTGAAATGCTGCTGACGATCCCCGGCAAGAGGGGCAAGGAAGTAGCCAAGCCAGTTGTACGAGCGACAGCGCGGCAGAAGAAGGCTGGCTAGCTGGCTAGGGTACGCAAAAACAGCTGATTTCATGGGCGAAACGTGGGCGCGATCTGAGGCCGCTAGAGCTAAGTCATTGATGCAAATGGTGGGCGGTGCAGGGATCGAACCTGCGACCCCCTCCATGTCAAGGAGGTGCTCTTCCGCTGAGCTAACCGCCCGGTCAGCAACCGGGATGTAGCGTCGCACCACCCGCGGGGTCAAGCCCGCGGCTGTGCGTGGCCGGCAGCGAAGAAATGTCAGTGGCTTACGACGCGCCAGCGTCCGTCATGCACTTCTTGGTAAAACTCGTCTCGGCGGCGCCGTGCAGCTTTTGCGCCGCGGCCTGGTCCTTGCAGCACTTCTTGGCGAAGCTGTTCAAGGCGGCGCCGTGCAGGCTCTTGCCGGTCGCCTGGACCGCGCAGCTATCGTCCGCCATGGCGGCGGTCACGACCCAGAACGAGGCGACAAACGCGCCAATGATGGCAAGCGTTTTCATGTTTTTCTCCCTAGATGGCCTCTTCGCTTGAAACAACGGAACGCCGGCCGGCGTCACGCGTGCGGCTGCAGCACGCCGTTCGGGCTCGCCTTGTCGATGATCTCCGGCAGATACTGCGCCAGCAACTTGAGCATCTCGTCGACCGGCAGGCCGAGGTGGCGGGCAAAATCCTGGACCTGGGCATTGCCGAGAACGGCTTTCAGCTGGTCCGCGGTGATCGGCATGTTTTGGCCGTTGCCGAGCCAGGATTGCACCTGCGGGCCGAGGCCGCCCTTCTGCAGCGCCGCCACCAGGCCATTGAGATCGTGATATTGCGTCTGCGCCAGCACCGTATTGAGCATCGCCGGCAAAGCTTCGCTTTCCAACGCGCCCTTGAGACTGTCAAACAAACCCATGATGGTTCTCCGTGCGTAGATTTGAGAAACGCTACGCCAATCCGTGCCAAACCCGGACTGCGAGCTTAGTACATCGCCGCGGCCCTCACCAGAGCCGCGCGGGCGTCATGGCGGCGGCTATTTCCGCAAATCGTCGGGCACCTTGCCGCCGTTGTCGGCAAGCTTTTGCATGACCTGCTTGTGCAGCCAGATGTTCATCGTCGCGGTGTCGTTCTTGTTGCCGGTATAATGCAACTCGTCGGCGAGCGCTTTGCGCGCCGTGAGGCTGGAGTCCAGGTTCAACAACTTCATCAGATCGACGATCGACAGCCGCCAGTCGAGCTTCTCTTTACTCTGCGCCGCGAGCTTATTGAGAATGGCCTCGACGTCGACGGGTGTCGCCGGCTTCGGCGGCATGCCGGACGCCGGCGCGGCTGCAGGCTTGGGCGCGGCTTGCGGCGACGAAGAAGGCGCCGCGGACGCGTGTCCGAAAATAGTCGATAGGATGCTCCCGAGTATGCTCATGAGTTCCCTCCTCGATGCGACTTATCCGGTCGCGACGGCAGGCATTGGCAAAGAGCGTAGCAATCCGGACCTAGCACGTACATCAGGCAAACCGATGACACTGAAGCGGCGAGGGCCTTTCGGCATCGCCCGGCGTTGATGTTAATCTGACAGCCGCCTCGACAAGGCGAGCGCGGCGCGAGGTGCGGGAATGGGCAATGTGCGGCTGACGGTGCGGGTCGATTTCGGCGCGGAGCGGGCGCTTGGGCCGGGCAAGATCCGCCTCCTCGAGGCGATCGGCAAAACCGGCTCGATCTCGCGGGCCGGCCGTTCGCTCGGCATGTCCTATCGGCGCGCCTGGCTCCTGGTCGACGACATGAACCGCTGCTTTCGCTCTGCCGTGGTGGCGACGCAGCCGGGCGGCGCGCGGGGCGGCGGCGCGGCGCTCACGCCGTTCGGCTGGGAGCTGATCGAAAACTATCGGGCGATCGAAGCGCGGGCCACGGCGGCGGCCAAGTTTCATTTGCAGGCGCTGGAAAAGTCATTGCGCCGTCAGCGCGCGCGCCCGAAAAAACCGTTGAAGACGTCGATCCGGGCCGCCACCGCGCGCTAATCGCGCATTGCCGCGATGATGGCGGACGATCAGGCCGAGCGACGGGAGGCGAGCAGGCCGTAGCCGGCGATCGCCGCCAGCGCGAGCGAGATCAGCACGTTATAGCCGGCGAGCGAAATGCCGAGAAAACGCCACGCCGCTTCGTCGCAGCGCACGACGTGGATCGAAGTCAACTGGCCGAGGATGGAGCCTTTGGCGGAAAGATCGGTGATCGGTCCCGAGCAATCGGTCGGGCCGGCCCACCAGTGCCATTCGACGCCGGCGTGATAGGTGCCGAGCACGGCGCTGCCCAGCATGGCGACGATGATCGCGGTAAAGCCGACGGCGAGCAGCGTCCGCGGCGCCCGCGCCAGCGCCGCGATCGCCATCAACAGCGACAGCGCAATGACCACATGATAGGGTAGCCGCTCTTCGAGGCAGAGCGGGCAGGGCGGCAGCCGGAGCACGAATTCGAAATACCAGGCGCCGACGATGGTCGCGGTGCTGCCAACGAAGATCGCCAGCGCCGCGGCGGCGGCCGGCTCGGCGCGCAGCCGATCGAGCCAAGTCATCCTCAAGGCCGAAGTCTGGGTCATCGCAACCTCGCGTCCGCCCCCTCGCGGCCCGCAGCAATTGGCCGATCTTTAAGGCGGAAGCAAGCCCGCCGTGGGCCTCAGGATTTTCCTTTTGCCCGGCGTGCCGGCCTTCGGATATAGATGGCGCCGCAAGCCCGTGTGGCGGAACTGGTAGACGCGCACGACTCAAAATCGTGTTCCGCAAGGAGTGGGGGTTCGATTCCCTCCACGGGCACCAGCCTTCGCTGCTTCGCAGCTACGGCTGGCAGGCTGGCTTATAGGGTGGGTAGAGCGCAGCGAAACCCATCATCCTTCCCAGCATGACAACGCCGCCGAGGCGATGGGTTTCGCTTCGTTCTACCCATCCTACGCGCTAACGCGAAAGTTCAACTCTACACTTACCGTTGCAAACATTCGTCGCGAGACATTGCTCTCGGCGACACGAGTGGACCCCCTGCCAGCATCTAGACCATATCGGCCGCCGCACGATCGCTTCTACATCCTGTGGTCTTAGGCCTATATCTTGTAACGCGCGCCGATCCAGCCGACACAGTTCGGTACGCTCCTTTTGTGTTTGCCAACAGCAAGAGGCGCAACGCGCTAGGAGCCTGCTCCAAAACACCGCTTGCGCAAGGAACCGTGACACGTTCGTCTGCCACGCTTCGCCGACAGAGCATGTGCTTCGTGGCGCCTTTGGCCACGCATCGTGATCCGGATCGCGCGCGTAGCATCGATCATTTTTCCAACACATAATGGCAACGATCCTCAATTCTTAAAGGCCGCCGTCGCCGCACAGATAGTCTGACAATGCCCGTTGCCGCGTTAGTGTTCGACCGAGCGCTTCACGATCGACATCGCAGATAAGCCGGCGGCACCGCCCGTGCGAACATTCGAAGTCCCGATTTCAGGAGCAATGAGTTCATGTGAGCTGTGAACGCAGTGGGCGAACGAAGGCCCTAATTTCTGCAGCGAGTTGCTGCGGAGCCTCGAGTGCCGCGAAGTGGCCGCCCGACGGCATCGGTGTCCATCGCGTGATATTGCCGTAGGTCAGCTCCGCGAGACTTCTCGGCGGAGTGAGAATTTCACGTGGAAACTCGGCGTACCCGGTCGGCACCATGACTTTGTGTCCGGGGAGGACGATCCACGGCTCGTGGAAACGCGCGTAATAGGGCCAGAAGCTCGACCCGATGGCACCGGTTATCCAGTAAAGCATGATGTTGGTCAGGAGGACGTCGCGCGAAAAGTGAGCGTCGAGGTCGCCCTTGCAGTCGCTCCAGGTGCGGAATTTCTCCAAAATCCAGGCGGCCAGCCCGACCGGTGAGTCGGTAAGCGCGTAAGCGAGCGTCTGCGGTTTCGTGCCCATGATCCACGAATAGCCACATTCCTCTTTAAGCCAGTGATCTAGCTGTTGGTAAAAACGCTTCTCTTCCGCGCTGGGATTGTGTCCCGCCGTGCGCACACGCGGAATCGCAAGCAGTGTAATGTGGATACCCGCAAGATTTTGCGGATAGGCATATCCAAGTCGCGTGGAAACGAACGCGCCCCAATCATGGCCATGCGCAACGAAACGTTGATGACCTAACACGTCGGTCATCAGGCGCTGGAAGGTATCGGAGATCTCCCGCAGACCGAAACGTCGCTGGTTCGGGCAGAATGAAAAGCCGTATCCGGGAATCGAGGGCGCCACAATCGTGAATGCATCTTGGACTTCCCCACCGTGGGCGGAGGGGTGCGTCAGCAGTGGAATAAGCTCGTGAAATTCGACGATCGATCCCGGCCACCCGTGCGTCAGCAGCAACGGTACCGGCGCGCTGCCTTCACCCTGCTCATGGATGAAGTGGACATCAACATCGTCAAGACGCGCTGTGAATTGGCGAAAACGATTGAGCCTCCTCTCCTGTTCGCGCCAGTCGTAATCGCTACGCCAGTAATCGACTACGCTTTTGAGATATCCCAGATCTGTTCCGAGGGTCCAATCGGACTCCGATACTTCGTCTGGCCAACGCGTTGCATCGAGCCGCCGCTTAAGGTCGAGCAGCGTCGCCTCTTCGACCGCAATCCTGAAGGGCTGAGGCGCTACGCTGCCTTGTTCGAGCGAAGTCACTGTCATCGCGTACCTCGATCCACATGTTCATCTGGGATCATCGCTGGGTTTGCTTTCTTCTATCTATTCTCCTCGACGACCGTCTCATGACCTGGCGGTCGGCGACGGCATTGCCGCCGGTCGGGCCAAAGACACGAGCAAAACCTAATAGATCGTGTCTCTTGTGTCAACCAGCAAACGCGATATGCTGGTGTCACCATGAGATACTCCGAGAAATATTCGATTCCGAGCGAGCTTGCCGCGCTCTACGATTTCGTAAATTCGCTCGATCTGCGCCGCTTTCGCGAGCGGGGGGTCCAGCACGCGCCCTCCGATGCACTCGCCTCGCGCGCCGAGGCACAAGCTTGGATGCGGGCGCATGATATGTTGATGCCTCGCCATTTGCTCAGCGAAGAAGAGCATCGCAGAGCGCTTGCGCTGCGTCGGGCATTGCGCGCTTTCCTCAAGGCTGCGCCTGCCGAGCGCAGCCAAACCAGCGATATCGGCAAAGGCTTGGAAAAAGCGGCAGCCGCGTTTCCATTGTTGCTGACGACGGCGCAAAATGGCCTTGCGCTCGGCCCGAAAGGCGCAAACCGGCTCGGGCGCGTGCTGGCCGAACTAAATCGTCTCGCCGAGACCGCGCAACTCGACCGGCTGAAAATGTGCGAGTCGCCTGAATGCCACTGGATCTTTTTCGATCGCTCGAAACCGGCCAATCGCCGCTGGTGCTCGTCAGACCGCTGCGGCAATCGGCAAAAGGTTCGCGCCTATCGCGAACGTCATCGCAGCGACGACGGCGGAGCGCAGGCCTAAGGAGCAAGTTTCAACAGCTGAAGTCCGCTGAGGGGCATTCTCGACCGAGTCTGCGGGTGTGGCCTGCTGGTTGATGTCCGCTTCACCCCGAAAGCGCCGAAGCCGGGGCCCTGAATGGCGCAGGATTTGGCGTGAGCGAGTGGGCTTAGCCGTTCCGGCGCGACACGAGCTTGCCCGACTTTCCTCCGTCCCCATTGAGAGATTGCAAGTTCTATTCACAGGCATTGTCCGCCTCTCGACGCAAGCCGGTCAGAGATGACTTGCCTATAATGCCCGTTTGCCCATAGCTTTGCATGGCGACGGAGCCGGGAATTGTCTCCTCCGCCGATGTGTGTCGCTAGTCTATTGTGCTGGCAGCTTGTGGCCGTCGCTTGAGTGCCGATGACGTCCAGCGCCCGCGATCTCCTCGCAGGTGGGTTCAACGCTTAAGAGTTCTCGCATGGCAACCCTCGCAGATAATACGGAATTGCAGAACCGAGTATCCATCGAGGAAATTCTCAAGAAGAGCGAAGCGCGCTTCCGCCAAGTCGTCGAATCAGCGCCGAACGCCATGGTGATGATCAATCATCGCGGCGTGATCGAAATGGTCAATGCCCAGGCCGAGCGTGTGTTCGGCTACGAGCGGAGAGAAATGCTCGGCCAAAGCGTCGAGATGCTGGTGCCCGACCGCTTTCGCCGCAATCATCCGAGTTTGCGCAATTCGTTTTTCTCCGCACCTGTTTCGCGTCCGATGGGCGCCGGGCGCGATCTCTACGGTTTGAGGAAGGACGGCAGCGAGTTTCCGGTTGAAATCGGCCTAAATCCGATCGAGACCGAGGAAGGCAGCATGGTGCTGTCGGCCATCGTCGATATCTCCGACCGCAAGCATAAAGAGGAAAGCATTCAATCTGCCCTGAGAGAAAAGGACATCCTGCTCGGCGAAATCCACCACCGGGTCAAAAACAATCTCCAGATCGTGCACAGCCTGCTCGGTCTTAATCCACCAACATCAAAGACGAAATCGTCCTCGGAATGATGCAGGAAAGCCAAAACCGCATTCGATCAATGGCCCTGATCCACGAGACACTTTACAAGTCGAAAGACTTTGCCCGCGTCGATTTTCGAAGCTTTTTGGACATGCTGGTTCCCACCTTGATCTCTTCGTATGCGGTCGGCAACGAACGCATCGCAGTGTCCATCAATTCAGGCGAGGTCCTTCTTCCCATCAACGCGGCGATACCGTGCGGCTTGGTCGTCAATGAATTGATCTCAAACGCGCTCAAACACGCGTTTCCCCGCGATACCAAAGGAGGTATCGCAATAGAGCTTTCACATGACGGGCCCGCGACGGTTATTCTTTCCGTTTCCGATAGCGGGGTCGGCATTTCCGAGACCTTCGACATAACTCGGACGGCAACGCTCGGATTACAGTTGGTGACGATGCTGACTGGTCAGCTTGCTGGCGAGTTGACGATCCGGCGCTCGCATCCGACACGCTTTGCCATTCGTTTCCCGATTCCTGAAGAAGGCGGGCGGTCGTGATCCCCGCCAAAGTTTTGATTGTTGAGGATGAGCGTGTCGTTGCGCTGCATCTGAAACAGCAACTGTTGAGGCTTGGGTATCAAGTCCCGGCGATAGCCACTTCTGGCGATCAAGCACTGAAGCAAATTGGCGACCATCAGCCTGACGCCATTTTGATGGATATTCATCTTGAAGGCGACGTCGACGGCATTGAAACGAGTGCGCGGATTCCCGTTGAACTGCAAATACCGGTCATCTATCTCACCGCCTACTCGGAGGAACCTACGCTTGAGCGGGCGCGGCAGACCAAACCCTATGGGTACCTGGTCAAGCCATTTTCCGAGCAGGAACTGCACGCGACCGTTCAAATGGCGCTGGAGCGACGGCGCGCCGATGCCCTCACGCGCGATAGCGAGCGACGATTAGGAGCTCTCGTCGCTGCACGCACTGAGGCGCTTGCCGCGGCCAATCGTGCGGTCGAGGAGCAAACTGCGGGACGGCTGAAAGTCGAGCAAACGCTACAGCAGGCGCAGAAGATGGATGTGGTCGGTCAATTGACCGCGGGTATCGCCCACGACTTTAACAATCTGCTTGCGGTAATTCGCGGCGGCCTTGAGTTCGTCGAGGGTGCGGCGGCGCGCGGCCTTGCTGCAGAACCGGAATTGATCGAAGCGGTGCAGCGGGCGACCAGGCGCGGCGGCGATCTCGTGCGGCGATTGTTGGCATTTGTGCGCCAAGCGCCGCTGAAAGCCGAGCCGACGACAGTCGACCAGCTGATGATGGATTCATTGCGAATCTTACAATGCGTGCTCGGCGAGGATATTGAAATTGTCGCTCGCCTGGATGCAAAGGAATCGATAGTTCTTGTTGATCGAAATCAATTGGCAACCGCCTTGTTGAATTTGGCGGTAAACGCCCGCGACGCAATGCCGGGGGGAGGCAAGCTAACCATTGCGACAAGCTGTCAGAAGGCCCGATGGGCGGCGGAGGAAGGCGCCAGCCGTTGGCCGACGGGAGAGGAAGTCTGCATCACTGTCAGCGATGCCGGTGTTGGCATGAGCGAGGAGGTGCTCAACCGCGTTTTCGAGCTCTTCTACACGACCAAACCTAAAGGCAAGGGCACGGGCCTTGGCCTGTGCATGGTATATGGGTTTGTGCAACAGTCCGGCGGGCACATTGGGATCGATAGCGCGATTGGGCGCGGCACGACTGTTTCAATCCACTTGCCAAGAATCGAAAGCGTGAGCCAAGTCGCTGCGCCCTGTGAAACAGTAGGATCGTCCGAGACAGACAGGGAAAAGATCGTGCTGCTGGTCGAGGACGATCCCGATGTCCGAATCGTGCTGGCCAGCCAATTGAAGCATTTGGGCTACAAAGTTCATGCGGTGGCAGACGGCGACGAGGCCATCAACGTGATTGAGTCGCCGACGGATATCGACATTACTCTTACCGACATTGTCCTGCCCGGCGGACTTGACGGCGTTAGCCTCGTGAAGGAGGCCATGCGTGCACGACCGACCATGGGCGTGCTTTGTATGTCGGCTTATCCGACTCAGAGCAATCGCAAATGGCTTAAAGTTCAGAATATCGAGTTGCTCGAAAAGCCGTTTTCCATCGGCCAACTGGCCGAGGCACTCCACGCCGTTTGCCCCCGCGATCGATGGCGGCCTGTACTTTTCAACACATTCAGGCGAAGCGCTTCGGCAAGCCTGAGGAAGTCGCCACAGCCGTGGCAACGTCCCAATTCACACCTCGCTTACGCATCCCTCTTGCATTTCGCCATAAAACTATTCTTGGCCGCGCCGTGCAGCGGCTTGCCCTCGGCGCTGACCGCCTTGGGTTCGCAGGCGTCCGTCTTGCATTTCTTCACGAAGCTATTTTTGGCGGCGCCGTGCAGCGGCTTGCCGGTCGCGCTGACTGCCTGGCTTTCGCAGGACTGCGCCATGGCCGTCCCGATGGGAAAAAATGCAATCGAAGCCGCCAGAGCCAAAGCTGCAAGAACTATGTGTTTCATCGTGACCTCCCTGTCCTGCGCTCATAGACCTATCCATCTGACCATGAGACAAATGCGTCTTCAAGGGATCGGCTTGGCCCACCTTTCGCGTGCCCGCGCCGCGTAATCGGTGCGGAGGCCGCAATGGCGATGGACAGACTCGCGTTGGGCGCGGCCCTCAGGCAGAATATCGGCATGATCGAAATCGAGGGAGAGAAGACGCAATGAAGGTTCGGCTCTTGATGGCGGCCACGCTGCTGGCCGTGCTGCTGCCGGCGACAAGCCAGGCGCAGGTCACGGTGGATGTGGCGAAAATCACCTGCAAGCAGTTCCTGCTCGACTCGGTGGCGCCGACCAAGTCGGTGGCGATGTGGCTGAGCGGCTATTATCACGGCAAGCACGGCGGCACCGTCGTCGATTTCGGCGCGCTGCAGCGCGAGGCCGACAAGGTCGAGGATTACTGCAGGCT
>Ga0210394_10008303_pt1 | contig 10740 bp, 8 predicted proteins | sample IncBWC12MmetaG_FD_160121 | JGI IMG/M metagenome (GOLD analysis project Ga0210394, IMG submission 160121) | Forest soil microbial communities from Barre Woods Harvard Forest LTER site, Petersham, Massachusetts, United States - Inc-BW-C-12-M | ecosystem: Environmental > Terrestrial > Soil >... | reverse complement strand
TCAGTACGTAGCAAGTTGCCCCGGCCGCGGACGTGGCTGTCGTGAAAGGAAACCTAACACAAGAGGGAATCAAGCAGATTGCCCTTGCCGCCGGCCGCGGTTCGGCAGTCAGCGGGCGCCCCGTCGTGCTGCTTGGATATCCGACCGCTCTTGATGCGATTCTCGCACGCGCGGGCACAGAGACGCTTGCCTCCGTCGTGGCTGTATCCAAGGGTGATTCAAAACAATTGATGGAAGAGCTCGCGAGCCGCCACCTCATCAGGCCGATCGCCACCCAGGGACACATCGGCGACGTCCTGATTGACAAGATAGTCTATGACGCTCAAACCACCTCAGGCGGCTCCGGGGGCCCGCTTTTCAATAATGAGGGCAAAGTCATTGGAATTAACTTTGCCGTGGTGCGTGAATTCGGCGGATCAAATTTTGCCATTCCAGTTGGCTTCGGGAAGTCACTTCTGAGGCCTTAAGCGGGGACAGCACACGACCGCCTTGATCACTCGTGAATACGCCTGAGCTGAATTCGGATCTCAGGGCGCGTCTCTGGCATTCCGGCAGTTGATACACATCCAATCTAAGTAAATCGAAGAAGTGCAATCGCTGCATCCTCGTTTTGTCCCTTTGACAGACAGAACCGTCCGGTCAGATTACCTTGGCTCAATTTGAGCGGGTTGTTATCGAGGCTTCCTGCTGCAGTGTGAAATCGATCAGGGTCTCGCTTGGCACCTTAACCTGGTCTCCCTTCGCGATCGTTTCGGATCCCGCTCCCACGCCGCCGCCAACACCCGCACCGATTGCTGCTCCTTGGCCGCCCCCGGCGAGGGCGCCGATAAGCGATCCAAAAGCCGCGCCGCCAACCGTCCTCTTTGCGGTGCTTGCTCCGCGCGACTTGCCGCTCAGTTCGTATTCCCCCGTAACCAGCGGCATTGTTTGCCCGTTCACCACAATCCCTGTTAGTTCCAGCCGAAGCTGCGACCTGCCGCTGAATGTCCCTGACTCCTTTGATTCCGCCAGTCGCCCATATACGTCGGCGCCTTTTGCGACTACGACATTGCCATCGACGATCAGTGGTTCTTCGAGGGAAGCTTGAAAGCGATCTCCCACATGATTCTTAGCGGAATCGATGCTGTCGATGGTACGAACTGAAATGCGCGTTCCGGCCGGAATGATGACGCTTGTTGGTGTCTGCCGGCTGGCGTGTTCTATGTTTTCGGAGTCATTGAGAGGCACACGATCTGGTCCGTGAGGCGTGTCACTCACTGCCGCATCGGAGTCAAACTTTATCGAGACGATGTCAGAGCGGTTGAACTTCTGCACGGATGACCCGACTTGGAAGCTGATCTCATTTTCCGAGCCGCCCATGAACCTGCCATTGATCAGGCTTCCATTCTTCAACTCCAACGAGTCGGCTCTCGCAATCATAGCGGCCAGTAGGACTGTTATGAGCAATCCGTAATTTCGACTGAACGTCTCCATGAATTCTCCTCTGCGTAGCTTCCGCTTAATCCGTAACAGGGCCAACCCTGCGAATGCCTCGGATCCCAAAACTGCGGGGCCAGGGACCTGCGCGATCACCGCGCGCGTCAAGTTCAACTACCACCCCAACAACAGCTTGGACGCGCACAAGAGAATGGTCGATTCGATAATTGTTCGAACTCATTACAGCGGAAGTCACCGTGGCGCGCCGCATGGGGACTGCGCAGCAGCCTTTGGTGGTTGCAAAGCTCTACCTGGATGGCCATGAAGAGCCAATCCGTGGTCCAGTTTCGGGAATGAACCCAGCAGCGTTCAAGGATATCGCAGCGGAATCGAGCGATCAGAACTTCCTGACCGTGAGCCGGCGCCCCTCGCCAAATTCGTTTAAACGCGCAACCCAACCCGCCGCGCAGTCCAGCACACAAATCACACCACACCTTCACCGCATCAGAAACTCATTTAGTCACAGCCTCTGAGCGCACCGCGGTGCCACTCCCCTCCACCAAAGATACAAATCGATCGCCAGGGCCTCCGGGGAATTGTTCGAGCAAGCCGCTGGGCCAAAGGACCTCGATGCGGTCGAAGGAGGCAGCCGAGCCAAGTCCAAAATGGAGGCGCGGGTCGCTGGTGGAGAGATAGCTTCCTCCTGCGCGGACTTCATCCACTTGCTTGACGTCGCCGGTGGTGACGGTCACTCGGGCGCCGATCGCCATCCGGTTACTCTTTGTGCCCACCAGGTGCAGCGTGATCCAATGGTTGTCATTCCTGGTTTCGTTGAGAAAAAGCGAGGGTGGAGCGCCGACGTTGAAGACGAGGATGTCGAGTTTTCCGTCGTTATTGACATCTCCCAAGGCTGTTCCCCGCCGGGATTTCAACGGGCCTGCATTTAAGCCAGTAGCGGCAGCGACCTCGCGGAATTTGCCGTTCGTCTCATTGAGGAGAAGCTCGATCGGCTCGACAAAAGGCGGTTCACCGGGTGCCCCATCGAGCAAAGTCGAGAAGTTACCCGAGGCCATGAAAAGGTCCAGCCAGCCGCTGTTGTCGAAGTCTGCGAAGTTTGCGCCCCACTTGACAAGCGGTAAAGTGGGAGCGGCGATTCCGGCGTGATCGGCAACATCGTGAAACTCGTTGTGGCCGTCATTGATGTAGAGGCTGGCCGGCTGGCCGGCAAAACGGGTCACGAACAGGTCGAACCTGCCGTTGTGGCCGAGGTCGGCAAAATCGCATGCCATGTTGCCGTAGGTTTGCCCCATTTCCCCGTAGGCGGTGCCTGAATAGACGCCGATATCCTCAAAGGTTCCGACCCTTTTGTTGTGAAACAGAAAATTGCTGTATCCATCGTTGGTGACAAAGAGATCGGGCCATCCATCGCCATCGAAATCTCCCCAACAGAGTCCCATTCCGTGCGCCTTCTGTGTGTTCTGGACACCGGTTTTGGCCGCAACCTCTTCGAAGGTTCCGTCGCCCCGATTGCGGTAAAGGAGGTTGGTTTCGCCGGGCATCTTACCTGGCAGTTCGGTGAGTGCGTTCTTGTATACCACCCTCTGAGGGTCGGGAAGATGCCGGGGATCGGTGGAAACATAACGGGCAACGTAAAGATCCACAAAGCCGTCATGGTCGTAGTCAGCCCAGGCGGCTCCGGCGCTAAAGCCTCCGCCGCCAACGCCCGCCTTTGCCGTGACGTCAGCGAATTTGCAGCCGCCTAGATTGTGATAGAGCACATTGTGCCCGTAGCCGGTGACATAAATATCAGGAAGGCCGTCGTTGTCGTAATCGGCGACGGCAATCCCGTTGGCCCAGCCCTTGGTCGTCAACCCCGCGACTGCGGTGACGTCAGTGAAGTGCAGTGTGTTCCCGTTGCCGTCCTCCCGGTAGAGCGTGATCAAACGATCGCCGCCAGCAAGGTAGCGGTCGATTGAGGAATCGTTAACCACGGCGATGTCCAATTTGCCGTTGTTATCGCAATCCAGAAAGGCAACTCCTCCGCCGCTCATCGTTTCGATGACGTAGCGCCTGTCGAGATTCGTGAGAGGAAAAGTGCGAAGTCCGACCTCCGGCGAAACATCTCGAAAATGCGGAACAGAGGGTCGCGCGAGCTGCTTGGGCACGGCCACTGAGGGAGTTTGTGCGCTGAGAGTGAAGGCAGAGAAGAGCAGTATGATGCACGCTGACGTTCGATCCCTCATCTTGACCGGAATTCTAGCACTGCACTGTGGCAGCAAATCGCAGTATGCTGTTTCACCTTGAATAGGTCCCCGGCTGCCATTCGTTGCCAAACATGAAGTCCTGCCAGACTATGATGCCAAGCTCATCGCAGATGGAGTAGAACTCATTGGTCTTGTAACCGCCGCCCCAGTGACGGATCATGTTCATATTTGCGAAGCTGCTCGCACCGCGTTGCTCCTTTGGACGTCCGGGCTCTGCGGTAGACTCTGCGATTCGAAGTGATTCACATGTGAGTTCATTGCTTGGGGCATTGATCTCAAGTGTTAATCCCTTGGCTAAAACGCAATCCATGTCGAAAATGAGGTTTGCTTGTCCTTGACGGATGCTGCGAAGAGACGCGAGAGAAACCGGAGATGGATACGAGCTCCAGAATCGAAGAGGGATCGAATGCAAGTGGAAGAGACGGTCAGAAAGAGAAGCGAAATAAGCAGTGGAGATCGGCTGCCAAGCCGGAGAGAATTCCTTGCCGGAGGGGCAGCACTGGGGCTCGCCGGTCGTAGAGCGCAGGGAATCGCATGGGCATTGGAAACGCCCGGCTGGAGCGGGATACCGGCTCGTCCAGAGGAACGTCCGCTGGATTTTCACGCGCTTGCCGATGCCTTTGACGCCTGGGTGATGGACCCGACGCATGGATTGAATACAACCGCGAAGGACGGACGCCAGGTGTTTCCCTCGGCACTGGAGGGTGAACAGGACGGCGGTCTCACAACCTACGCGCCGATGGCCCTTGGAAAGGAATTACGCGGAGAGGGTCTGGCAGCTCTGGCCGCATCCCTGAAGGGCTACTTCAGCGAGCCGTATGGGCTTTTTCTTGACGGAGCCGGGGCAACTCTTTGCGAGTACTGGTATCTGATGAATGTGACCGCGATGGCCTATGGGCTGATCCGGCTGCGTTTTGGAAAGGATGCGGAATGGCTGGCCCGGGTGGAGAAAAGCGCGACACGGCTGAAGGATATGGCGCAGCAGTTACACTACGACTTCAACAGCCAGGGCTACGATTTTGCCAAGGCTGCCGCCTTCACCAACCATGACATCTACCGACAACCCGACGCCGTCGGTGGGTATAGCTACGTGATGCTTCTGGCGTGGAAGCTGACTGGGAAGGAACTGTTCCTGGCAGAGGCCAAGACCGGGATTGATCGCTATCTGGATTTTGCCGCGAACCCCTGGTACGAGGTCCCAAGCGGAGCCATGGCGGTGCTCGCCGCTGCACGGCTGGAGGCGAAGGGTTACCCAACGAACGCGAGAAAAGCCCTGGGATTTGTGTACGATGCAAAGATCGGGCTGATGGCAAGTGGGCGATGGGGTGGACGCGAGGTAAACGGACTGATGGCAGGGTTCTGCACCGAGCCCGCAGGCCAGACGTACAGCATGGAATCGATGGTGACGCTGCCCTATCTATTGCCGGCGGTTCGATTCCGTCCCGAGTTGGCCGGAGAGGTAGCACGGCATGCGTTGAACGTGGTGGCGAACATGCGCTGGTTCTATCCGGAGTATTTGCCACGCGAAAATCAGAGCCGTCCGGACCTGCCGCCAATGTTTCCCTACGAGCGGTTGAGCCGAGACGAAAAGGGGCACAGCCCCTACGCAACGGGCGACTTTGCCGGGCATCGCTCCATCTATGGTGGCGCCTACGTAATGTGGCTGGATATGATGATTCAGCCGCAGGGAGACCCGTGGCTGCTGCGCTGGGATCTTGGCAAGACGGACTTTATGGAGCCAAACCTTCCGCCGGCATTTCTCTATTACAACCCGTGGCCGGAACAGAAGCGCGTCACGGTCGTGGTAGCGAACAAACAGAATCAGGTTTACGATCTGATGCGCAACAAGCTGCTGCAAACCCGTGCGGGCACACTAGAGTTGAACCTGCGTCCGCTCGAGGCGCAGGTCATCGAGGTTCGAACGTAAACCGATTCTGCTGTTGAAACTCCGAAAGCACGCGAACTAACTGTGGTTAGGAGTGAATCACGCGTGTGGCAACGATAGAAGTGGCATTTGGGGCTCCCGCGACTGCCTGAGTGCGGATGAGGGCCTCGAAGTAGACGGGCTGGGTTGGCGAGCCGGAGAAGCCGAGAGCTTCCTGAAGTTTTTGGCGGTTGCTGGAATCGGCTACGAATAGCCCGGCAGCCTCGGTACCCTCCTGCTGCAATCCTTGCAGGATGAGAACACTGCCGCGGCCGTTGGCAAGTGGCAACAGTGAGATGGTGGCATAGTCCTCGCCTGAGCTTCCGGTGAAGGCCAAACCCTGGTACGTCGCTTGCTCACCTGGTTTCGGATGCTGATTCTGAAAGAACTTGAGACTTTCCCCTACGACACCTTCGCGCTCCTGAAAGTTGAGCTTGTCCTGAAAGTATGAGACCCAGGGGTTGGAACTGGGGCTGCCGATAAAGACAAAGGCGCCCTGCTCAAGGTCGCGCGGGCGCAGCTCCCGGGCCGAGCGAACTGCGAGCCGATCACTTGAGTTGCCACTGAGGCGCATCAGCGTGTCGACTACAACCACGTCCGCATAAGACGTCAAGAGGGAACCGGAGAGGTACTTGTTTACGCGAATATCCCGAGCGGTGGGGTGAGGGGTCGTAAACGCGGCGCCGCTCCTGTAGGAGGGGCTTAAGTATTGCTCGAGAGTTACCGGCTGCTCATCGACCAGCCGCATCATTCCGTAGTTGATGTCAGCAACCACCACCCGGACAGGGCGGTTGCTCGAATCGAAAAGCGCGGCCAAAGGCCAGGGGGGCGCGGGCGCAACCGGCGGACGGCGAAACCAAGCTGCAAGAGTGGTGATCAGGAAGGTTGTGGCCAACGCCCAGGGTAGAAGCCGGATCCAGGAAATGAGTCCAGGACCAGAGGCTACGGGTTCCGCAACGGCTTCATGCCCAGCGTTACGGAAATGGGTGGTGTATGCCCCTTTGGGAATTTCGACGACAACCGATTCGCCGCGGCCTTCTCCATCGAAATACTCGTGCAGCTTAAGACGCAACTGGCGGACATGAACGCGAACTGAACTGTCCTCGACAACGCTGTAATCCTGGGCCTTCCCGAAAACCGCGCTTCCGATGCGGTGCTCGCTCAAATCGTGAGCCTGGCCGTGAATCGTTCGCTCAGCAAGAAAGCACAACAAATCCCTAAGCCGCACCGACTTCTGGAAGGGCGGGCTGGCGACGATTCTTTCTATCAATTGCCAGCGGGCGTCCGCCCGAAGAACCGGATCAACTTCCGTCATTCTCCTTCGATCCCCACCTACATCAGCTTGAATCCGATTGTGAGCAGTTTTATACACAATGCGAAGACACCGCTTACTCGACGCATCCTAGCACATCGTGAAGGCGACGGGAAACCCAAACCTGGACAGCAAACCTTCTCTAAGTAGCAGATAATCCCGGCACTTGACGGAGTGGGCTCCTTGCATGAATTCCTCTCCGACATCCTCCTGGCAGAGCTCCGGCTCGAAAGCTCGCACAGGTTTCATTCACGGCCCGTTTCTATGTGCCATCTTGCGATTCACATGTATTTCGCATTGATTCTCAATGATTTCCGCAGTGAGTCCCTTTTCAGAGTTGGAGGCTTTCATTGAGGGTTGCTGTTGCCTTCCGAGCGTCGAATTCATTCGTCGCGAAACGACGGCGTAAGGCCAATATCCCCAGGGAACCGGGAAGGCCCAGATGAAAGACCTAGCTCAACGCTTCGGGGAGAACCCCATCCTTAAGCCACGGAATCTACGCCCGAGCGTGCAAGGCATGGAAGTGACATGCCTGCTAAATCCGGGAGTGTTCCGATACCAGGGGAAGGTCTGTCTTTTGGTGCGGGTTGCCGAGCGCCCGGTCCAGATCCCCGGCAAGACTTCTTTCCCCATCCTGAGCGCTGACGGCAGGTTGGAAGTGCTTGAATTCGATTCGAACGATCCCAGGCTCGATCTGAGTGATCCCCGCGTAATCAGTTTTGACGGGAAAGACTTTCTCACCACACTCTCCCATCTCCGTCTACTTTCGAGCGACGACGGGATTCACTTTACCGAGCCGGAGGACGGTCAACCGTTCATGGGAAGTGGAGAACTGGAGACGTACGGCATCGAAGACTGCCGTGTGGCCCAGATCGGCGAGACTTACCATCTGACCTATACACAGGTCTCCAGCAATGGTGTCGGAGTGGGGTTAAGAACGACCCGCAACTGGAAGGACTTTGAACATGAGGGCATGATCTTTGCTCCGCATAACAAGGATTGCGCGATCTTCGAAGAGCAGATAGGCGGCAAGTACTACGCCCTGCACCGTCCCAGTAGTCCGGAATTGGGCGGCAACTACATTTGGCTGGCCGAGTCGCCCGACCTGATTCACTGGGGCCGGCATCGCTGCCTGGCTCACGGCCGTGCGGGGTCCTGGGATGGCGCTCGAGTGGGAGCGGGTGCTGCACCGATCCGGACTTCCGAGGGCTGGTTGGAGATCTATCACGGCGCAACCAAGGAGAATCGCTACTGTCTGGGCGCGCTGCTGCTTGACCTGGACGAGCCCTGGCGGGTGCTGGCACGATCTGAGACGCCCATTATGGAGCCGACAACTCCATACGAGCTGGAGGGCTTTTTCGGCCAGGTCATCTTCACCAATGGTCATGTGGTCGATGGAGATCGCATCACCATGTACTATGGCGCCGCTGACAGCGTGATCTGCGCTGCACACCTGTCGATCGAGGGTATCCTTGCAACCCTTGCCGTGTCCACGGGAGCCAAGGCATGAATCACTTGCGCAAGGAGTTCGAAGTCTTCCTTCGCTGTACGCACTCCATGCAGGTACTGATGGTGTCCAACATGATTTATGCCCTTGTTCTGCCGGTGATCGAGGTCTTCGTGGCTGCCTACGTCATGCGGAACTCGCACGCTGTGGACAAGGTGGTTACGTACCAGTTGTCGATCTACGCTGCCACTCCACTGGCCTTCTTCCTGAATGGGAAACTGCTGGGCCGGGTTGGCGCCAAGCATCTGTACGCAGCCGGGATGCTGCTCTCGGGAGTGGCAATGATGCTGATGATGCAGTTGAGCATCCTCACTCCGATTGGCGTTGCAACCTCAGGGTTCACCATGGGTTTGGCCACAGGAATCTTTTGGGCGAATCGCGGATACCTGGCATTAACTGCCACCAACGACAGCAACCGGAACTACTACTACGGCGTGGAAAACTTCGTTGCGTCGCTGGCCGCTATAGAGTTTCCGGCGCTGATCGGTATCTTCATCAGCGGCACCGCTCTCTACGGCTGGCTTGGTGGCGTTGCCAACCGCGCTTACCACATTATCGCCATCGTAGTCTTCGGACTGACAGTTCTGTCTTCGACCATCCTTGAAAGGGGCAAGTTCCGCAATCCAAAACACACCCAGTTCGTATTCTTCCGTTTTCATTCGCTGTGGTGGAAGATGCTCCAGTTGGCCCTGCTCAAGGGCCTGGCACAGGGATACATTGTTACCGCGCCAGCCATGCTCATCATGCTGTTGGTAGGCCAGGAGGGAACCCTGGGCACCACGCAGGCCATTGGCGGCGTCTTCTCAGCCTGCCTCATGTATCTGGCCGGCCGAATTGCCGCGCCAAAACATCGCATCTTCGTCTTCTCTGCCGGCCTTCTTCTGTTCTTTCTAGGCGCAGTCACCAATACCCTGCTGTTCAACGCGGTGGGCGTACTCATCTTCATGGGGTGTCTTCTTCTGGCCAAACCGTTGCTGGATCTTGCCTATTATCCGATCCAGCTTCAAGTGGTCGACGTGGTCTCAGATATTGAAGGACGCAACGAGTACGCCTATATCTTCAACCACGAGTTTGGGCTCTTTCTGGGCCGAGCCCTCGGCTGTTGTCTGTTCCTTGGAATTGCTTTCTGGGGATCCGGAATCGCAGCGCTCAAATATGCCTTACCTGTGATTGCGTTACTGCAGTTGCTGTCCATCTGGGTGGCCAGCCGGATCAATCGGGGTCTGATCGCGGCGGGAAATGGCACCTCCCCCGCCGCAATCTTTGCCGCAAGCAAAATGGAGGCCTGAAAACCATGCAAACGTACAGAGGAGACACAATGAATCACAATCGACCGACGGCGCACAGAACCTGGCGCTTACTGTTACTACTGTTGGTGGCGTTTGGCTTGGTGGCAGGCGTCCCCGTAATGGCCCAATCGGGCAGAGGAACTTTAGCCGGCACCGTGAAGGATGCAAACGGGGCGCTCATCCCGGGTGCCGCAGTCAACCTTACGGAAACAAATACAGGCAGCGGCTATTCCACCAAGTCGACCGCGGAGGGCTTGTTCAACTTCAATGAGCTCCCCCCGGGCAGTTATACGCTTACAGTCAACGCACCAGGATTCGAGTCCTACACCCAGAGCGGCATTGGCGTGGACGTAGGCAGCACATCCACGGTGACCGTGGCATTGAAGGTAGGTGCGGAGTCAGCCACGGTCAGTGTGAATAGCGATGCATCCCACCTGGAGACTGAATCCTCTGATGTGGGCTTCACGATGACACCTCAGGTACTGGATTCGCTGCCGCTGCCCTTCGGCGGTGAGATCCGCAACCCGATGGAATTCGCGGCGCTCTCGCCCGGATTCGCCGGGACGATGTCCAACAACCCCTCCTCGCCACCCGCCGGAGCCTTTAAACTCAGCGGCGGACAACAGGGCGGCGGCGACATTTTGCTGGACGGCGCCACCACCGAGCTGGCATCGGCCAACATGCAGGTGACCTATGGCTTCAGCGTCGAGGCCGTCTCCGAATTCAAGGTCATGACGAACACCTTCGACGCCCAATTTGGAAGCGCCAGCGGCGGCGTGGTCAATCTCGCCTCCAAGCAAGGAACGAATGACTTTCATGGCTCGGTTTACGACTTGCTCAAGAACCGCGTCCTGGATGCCGACAGCTGGCTCAACGACTACCAAAACGCCGTCTTCGGGCCCACCTCAACAACCAAGCCCCTCGACACCCAGAACGACTTCGGCGCGAGCGTCGGCGGGCCGGTTCGCGTTCCCTGGCTTTACAACGGCAAAGACAAGACCTTCTTCTTCTTCAATTACGAGGGCTTC
>Ga0210394_10008300_pt1 | contig 10742 bp, 13 predicted proteins | sample IncBWC12MmetaG_FD_160121 | JGI IMG/M metagenome (GOLD analysis project Ga0210394, IMG submission 160121) | Forest soil microbial communities from Barre Woods Harvard Forest LTER site, Petersham, Massachusetts, United States - Inc-BW-C-12-M | ecosystem: Environmental > Terrestrial > Soil >... | reverse complement strand
TTCTGGTCAGCATTCCCCTGGGTTTACGAAATCTTCAATGGTTCCTCGCCAACAAACCCCTGGATATTCCGATGCCGGAATTTGAACGATTGCTCCGGTTGATTGTTACCGATGACGCCATTGCCCGTTTTGATCCTCCGAAAGCCGATGAGCACACCCCGCTGATTGTTCACGTCCGGAGTTTTTCTTTCATTAAAGGAATACCAGAGGACCCCCATGGAAATGGCGGGGGATTTGTATTGGATTGTCGGGGGATTAACAACCCAGGCCGGATAGAAGCCTTTCGTACGCAGACCGGTCGCGACAAAGCCGTAAAGGATTTTCTCGAGCAGCAAACCCAGATGCCCGAATTCCTTAACAGCGTGTACAGCCTCGTCGATATCTCTGTTACCGATTATATCCGCCGGGGTTTCCAAGACCTGATGGTCAGTTTCGGATGTACCGGTGGGCAGCACCGGAGCGTATACGCAGCCGATGCCCTGGCCAGGCACCTGCGGAATAAATTCCACGTTACCGTGGATTTGGTACACCGGGAACAGGAAGCCCGGAAATGGGTAAACGAATAAGCCAAGCCACCCTAACGGGCCCGTGTTACCGAGTTCTGCGATTATGTATTTCCTTCTCTTTGGGCCTCTATACCTGTTCTGCATACTTGGGCTGGGGTTGCTCCTCGCCACCTATTCCTTTACCCAAATGCAGGCCATGTCCCTGTCCTTCTTCTTCACCAATATCTTCAACAGGATGAGCAGCGTGTTCACCGCCGTTGACAGTTTGCCGGGCTGGGCCCAAGCTATTGTAGCAACCTTCCCCCCAGCCATTCTAAAAAAATCATGCGGATAGTCGACCTCAAAGGAAGCGGATTCAGGGATATCCTGCCCAAACTCGGAGCCATGGCGCTGATCGGTCTCTTCCTCAACACCTGGGCTACTCTCAATTACCGGAAAACAGCCTTAAAAACAAATTGTCAATCGTTTGTATATATGAACTCAAATATATAATTTGGCGCTTCAGCTAACCTACTACCGTGTTAACCACTAGGAGAAATCACCTGGCCTGCCTGCTTTTATCAGCATTTGTCGTCACCTCTTGTTCCAAACACTCGACATCCCCCGGCGCAACTATGACGACGCCCCCGCCTTCCCTGGCCATCACCGGCTTCAGCCCGAATAACGGCGCCGATTCCACCCTGGTGACCATTACAGGCACCGCTTTCAGCTCCACCTCTGCCGACGATTCCGTTTATTTTAACGGTAAGGCCGCAAGGATCCTTAGCGCAACGGACAGTACGCTAACAACCTTCGTTCCCCAGCTTGCCGGAACCGGAAACCTCGTCGTAAAGGTCAAAGCAAATGCCGTGATCGGCGGTATCTTTTCCTACGACACAAGCTATCATTTATCGACCGTCGTGGATGGGCTCAATGGCCCCTTTTATCTGGCAATAGATACGGCAGGTATCCTCTATGTTTCTCTGTATGGCAACGGCACGATTATGAGGATCGACACCTCGGGTTCCACTGCCACTTTCGCGAATCTCCCCGCTACCGGACTTGCCATCGATATTCATAATAACCTGTTTGCTGCGGTTGCCCAAGGCGCGGAGATTCTCCTCGATAAGATCAGCCCGGCAGGGGATACAACGATCATCGGCAGTACCATCGGATTCGATTTGGGTCTTGCAGTAGATACGTTAGACAATCTTTATTTCTGTAACGTGTCCCAAAACATGGTGGAAAAGATGACCCCCCAGGGCGTCATTGATACGTTAGCCACCGGACTATTCAACCCCACCGGCATTGGTGTTTCCTTAAATGGCACCGTTTATGTCGCCAATTACAGTGTTTCGGCATATAACAACGCCGCTGGCGCATTGACGGCGATCAGCTCCACCGGCAACGTTTCCACTTATTCAACTATGCGCTACGACGGCGATGCGGGCATCCTCGTCGACGGCTTCAATGATATTTATGTCACGGTTTATAACCAGGGATCCGAGACCGGCTGGATTGAAAAGATCCCTCCGACCGGCGCGCCAATTATCCTTCCCTCTGCTAACCTCAACTTTCCCTGCGGGATAGTGAGGGACAAGAAAGCAAATCTATACGTCGTTCAGCAGGCTGATGTGCCAGGTAGTGCGATAGGCAGCATCATTAAGATGACCCCATATTGACGACGCGCCCTCGCATTCGACCTATTGCTGCCGCACTAGCGGAACCTGCCCACTTTTACCAAGAAAATCAAAAAGTGTAATTGGCAAGACGCCGTTAATAAAAGCTATTAAATATTAGACTAGGGTTACCTACATATATCATTGCCATTTTTTTGGCCGACCTACAGCTTTCATTCGGGGGCCGGAGCGGGGAGCCCGGGCTGGAAATACTCCTGTCCTTTTCGTTGGCTTCCGCAAACAGAAGCGGGGCTATTACAGCAGTTACTTCGAATGGCGAGCAAAAAAACCCTGCGATCTGAAAGAAGGAGAACTAACCCGGCGATATACCCGATTTCTGGAATTACAGATACGCGAGCATCCTGCCCTATGGCTCTGGAGCCACCGGAGCTGGAAACACTCCTGGAAGTCTGAATACCAGCGGCTCTGGATAGGCGAGCGGGCATCCTTGCCAGCTTAGGTTTTGCCCCGGCTTCTTTTTCATGCAGCACTAAAAGCTTAATTTTGCGGGGTCACCCGATAGGGTTCGATTTCCAGAGAAATTCTATGTATTACCTTGTTTATGCTGCCCTGTATTTGCTATCGCTGCTGCCCATGCGGGCCCTATATTTCCTGTCCGATGTCGTCAACGGTATTGTTTTCCGCCTGATGGGCTACCGCCGCCAGGTGGTCATGGATAATCTGCTGATTGCCTTTCCCGAACGCTCAACCGAAGAAAGGGAAAAGATAGCCCGTGCGTTTTACCGGAATTTCACGGATTCTTTTGTCGAAGTGATCAAACTGCTTTCGGCCTCAGAACGCTTTCTCCAGCGGAGGTTCAGCATCGATGCCGAGGTCCTGAAAAAACTCCATGCCAGCGGAAAAAGCTGTCAGCTGCACCTGGGACATAATTTCAATTGGGAGTGGGGGCAACTGGTGCTCTCGTCCATCATCCCCTACCGGCTCCTGGTCGTGTACATGCCGATCCGCAACAAGATATTTGAAAAGCTTTTCTACCGCCTGCGCACGCGCAGTGGCAACATATTCCTGCCGGCCCGGAATATGCGCAATGCGATGGAGCCATACCTGGACCGGCAGTACCTCCTCGGCCTGGTGGCAGACCAGAATCCCGGCAACCTGGAAAATGCATTCTGGCTGGAATTTTTCGGAAAGCGCACTCCATTTGTCAGCGGTCCTGAAAAAGCGGCTCGGGAAAATGATCTGGCCGTCGTATTTGCCTATATACGAAAGCCCAGGCGGGGGTATTACCAAGCCGTAGTTGAATTGGCCACCGCTAGCGCTTCTTCGCTCGAACCGGGTGAGCTCACGGCCCTATTTGTCAAGTACCTGGAAAATGTGATCCGGCGCAATCCTTCTCTTTGGCTTTGGAGTCACCGGCGCTGGAAACATGCCTGGAGGCCGGAATTTGAATCCCAATGGGTAGGACCTCATTTACCCCCGGAAGAAGTTCCTGCTGTGCAGACTGCCCGCTCCTCACCGGTCCGCGATTGACCGCCCATCCGAAGGGAAATATCTTCCTTACCGGTATTAGTTCAGCACACTGTTCTCCCGGATGATCTCGATATCCGGTTGTTCGCGAATGCTGCCCCAGCCGCCCAACACGTTGCGGATATTGTGGATGCCTTGCCTTTTAAGCATGGAACTGGCGATGACGCTGCGGTAACCGGCGGAACAATGCAAATAGATATTGTGATGATCCTCGAAAATGGCCATGCTTCCCGGATCCACCAAATCGGACAAGGGGATGTTGACCGCAGCACGCAAATGACCATCGGCAAATTCCGCTTCCCGGCGCACGTCCACCAGCAGCAGGTGCGGATCATACCGCATATCCAGGGCCAGTTCCGAAGCGTCCACGTTGACGATGAGGTCCTGCGCTTCACCGGCTGAGCTCCAGGACGCGAATCCCCCTTGCAAATATCCGCGGATGCTGGAAAACCCGACGCGTGCCAAACGCACAGCAGTTTCCCGTTCTTTTCCGGGTTCTGTGACCAGCAGGATCGGCTGGTCAAAAGGGATGAGGCTTCCGGCCCATTCGGCAAAGCGCCCGTCTAGTCCGATACTGATCGAACCCGCAATGAAGCCCTGGGTAAATTCAACCGATGGCCGGGTATCCAGGATTATCGGATTTGCGCGGATATGCTCTTTAATGGCTTCGACCGTCAGGGGAACCAATTCGAGATCCAGAATGTCTTCCAGGCTTTGGTATCCTTCCTTGTTGATGCGTGCGTTGATGGGAAAATATTGCGGCGGCGCATCCAATCCTTCGGAGACCGCCTGTATGAATTCTTCGCGCGACTGCGTTCTTAATGCATAATTGGATTTCTTTTCGTCGCCTAGGGTGCTGAAGGTAGCCGGCCCAAGATTTTTTCCGCAGCTCGATCCGGGGCCATGTGCCGGATAAATGATCAGGTCATCAGGCAACGGCAGGATCTTTTCGTGCAGGGAGTCATAGAGCAAGGATGCGAGCTGGCCCGGGCTCAGTTGGCCGCTGCTTAAGTCCGGCCGACCCACATCCCCGACGAAAAGGGTGTCCCCCGTGAACAGGGCATGGGGCTTCCCATCCTCATCGCGCAAAAGATAGCAGGAAGATTCAAGGGTATGCCCAGGCGTATGCAGCACTTCCAATTTTATTTTTCCTAATATGAATTCTTCACCGTCCCGGGCTAGGTAGATCGGAAAATTGGTTTCCGTTTGCGGACCGAAAACGATTGGAGCCTGCGTCGATCGAGCCAGGTCGAGATGTCCGCTGACGAAGTCCGCGTGAAAATGGGTCTCAAAAATATACTTGATGCGCGCTTGCCTTTCTTTGGCCAGTTCCAGGTAAGCCTCAATATCTCGCAGGGGATCAATTATGGCTGCCTCACCTTGACTCTCAATGTAGTAGGCAGCCTCACTCAGGCATCCCGTATATAATTGCTGAATGAACATGTTCCTGATTTTCAGCAAAATTACACATTACCCGATGAAAGAGCCAAGGTTGGGAAGTTCAGGATTGATCAATCAGATCATCGACGCATTTCATGATCTCCGCGATACGTCCGTTATTGATTGTGTAATGGATGAATTTGCCCGTGCGCTCGGTGCGGACAATGCCGGCCCTTCGCAAAATAGCCAGGTGTTGGGAAGCTACCGACTGCTCTAAACGAAGTTGAATATATAGCTCGGTGACAGTCAGCTTTTTGTTTTCGTCCAGTAGTCGGATGATTTGTTGCCTGAGTTTATGGTTTAGCGCACGCAGTATCATCGCCGCTTTTTTCAGGTTCAGGAAATCCACTTTAACTGATGAACCATCGGAGCCATCCGCGTTTACGATCATCCAATAGTTGCTACTAACTAAACTCATCGATGGGATTTGAAATTGGAAGATAAAATAATTTGAACAAATTTAAAAGCAGTTCCGCAGAAAAACCGCAAAGATCCCTCCAATTTTAAAATATTGTTATTTTTTCGTATGAGTTTGGAACTCCTTAAGGTATAGCGGCTCCGCGTAGGCAATATCGGCAAACTCAGCCCGTTGGAACTTCTCCTCGGATAAGTCAGCGAGATTACGCGCATCACAAGGAACATCCGCAAAAAATGCATTATGTGAACTTTGCATGCCCTTCCATTTGGCCGCGCCGCTGCCAAAAAACAAAATGGGCCAAACCGCCAGCTGGTCCCCAAAGGACTGCTCATTCAAAACCATGGCCGCCGGAGCCAGCAGGAATCCCAGCCGACGGTCATAGAGGGCCGTAAACACCTCCATACGGCGGGCGTCAATCAGCGGACAGAGCAGATTGGGCGCATCCGGTTTGGCTTGCCGCGCAGCCCAGGCCATCTGGGTCAGGCTCAGCTCCGTAATCATCGGTATCCCCAGGGCATAACAAAGCCCTTTGGCGCTGGCCATGCCCACCCGCAACCCCGTATAGGACCCCGGCCCGGCAATGACCGCCACGGCCTCCAGATTGGATAGGCGCAAATCGCAATTCGCCAATAATTCGCGGATCGCGGGCTGTAGCCAGGCCGCGTGCTCCCGAACTTCAGGATTAAATGCCAAACCCAGGGAAATCCCGTCGCGAGCCAGGCAAATACTGGCATTTTCCAAAGCCGTGTCGATATTGAGTATGATGGCCATCTGCAGTTGATTAGGCCTAGGCCCCTGCCAGCATTGCTTCTTGTTCCAGTGCACGGGAAATCGAGTAGCGTCCGTCGGTTTGCTGGAGTACGCGAAGGAGCCCGTAAATCCGGGCCAATCCGATCCGACCCGCCCATTCGAACGGCCCCCAGGGATAGCCCGTTCCCAGCCGCATGGCGGTATCGATCTCCTCCCGGCTGCTCACCTGATCCTCCCAGGCATAGTAGGCTTCGTTTACGATCATGGAGATCACCCGGGGGCTGACCATCCCCGGCCGGTCCGGAACTAAACTAAAGTCCCAGTTCAGCGAAGCAAACAAGCGACCCGCTTCGGATTCCTTTCGAAGCCCAGCAAGGGCAATTTCAGCCACTGGCCGATCCACGAACCCAGGCCAGGCATTCAGACGGATAAAATTGGGATCAGTCGAGGCAAGCGTTTCGGTGACTGAATTGATGATCACGGTTCGGGGAAGCAGCAGCCTGAGTCTGCCGATCCTTGCGGGATCCGGCTCAAATAATAGGTCGAAATAGGCATCAGCGTCCAGGCCTGTCAATTCCTCCAGGGATCGGGCCTCGCGCAGCGCCTCAAAGCCTGGGCCCAACCTGGATTCCAGCTCCTGCTTGGCCAGTTCAGCCGCCAGAAAGGCAATTGTCATTCGGAGTTTTGTTTAGGTTTCCGACCCGAGATCTGGCGGCCGGCCTTGATCCAAAAAACCTACTTTTGGAACCATGGAAAAAACGATCATCCAGACATCCAATGCTCCAGCTCCCATCGGACCGTACAGCCAGGGCGCCCTTGCCGGGAATTTGCTTTTTATTTCCGGTCAGGTGCCAATCAATCCGGCAACCGGGACTATAGAAGCTACGGATATCATCGGGGAAACGCACCAGGTGATGCATAACCTGAAGGCGATTCTAACCGAGGCGGAAATGGACTTCAGCCACGTGGTCAAGACCACCATATTCTTAAGCGACATGTCCCTTTTTGCCACGGTCAATGAGGTATACAGCAAATATTTTCAAGGGAATTTCCCCGCTCGGGAGACCGTAGCTGTCAAAGGTTTACCCCGCAATGTGAATGTGGAAATCAGCATGATCGCTTCGCGCTGACTCATCCCGCTCATTTCAGCACACCCAATTCCTTGCCCACTTCAATAAAAGCCGCAATGGCCAGGTCCAATTGTTCCGGCTCATGCGCGGCGCTCAATTGAACGCGGATCCGCGCCTTCCCTTTGGGCACCACCGGAAAGAAAAATCCGATCGCATAGATCCCTTTTTCCAACAGGCGCGCAGCGAATTGCTGGGCGACTTCGGCGTCATAGAGCATGATGGGGACAATCGGATGATCGCCGGGCCGGATATCGAATCCCGCTTCGTTCATCTTCGTCCGAAAATATCGGGTATTGCGCTCCAATTTATCCCGAAGCTGGGTTGTTTCGCTTAGCATATTCAACACCGCTATTGACGCCCCCACGATCGACGGTGCAAGGCTGTTGGAAAAAAGATAAGGCCTGCTTCGCTGCCTAAGCAGTTCGATAATTTCCCGCCTCCCGCTGGTAAACCCGCCACTCGCACCCCCCAGGGCCTTGCCCAGGGTCCCGGTGATCAGGTCGACCCGGCCCATAACGCCCCGGTATTCGTGGGTCCCCCGGCCGGTCTTGCCCAAAAAACCCGAAGAGTGGCTATCGTCGATCATGACGATGGCATCGTAGCGGTCGGCCAAATCGCAGATCTTGTCTAACTGGGCGATGGTTCCGTCCATGCTGAACGACCCGTCCGTAGCGATGATGCGGCTCCTGGCCCCGCTAGCATCCTGCAACTGTTTCTCCAGGTCTTCCATATCGTTGTGCAGGTAGCGATAGCGTTTGGCTTTGCAAAGACGAATGCCATCGATAATCGAAGCATGGTTCAATTCGTCAGACAGGATGGCATCGGGTTCGCCGGCCAAGGGTTCAAAAAGTCCGCCGTTGGCATCAAATGCGGCCACGTATAAAATGCTGTCTTCAGTCCCTAAGAATTCGGAAAGCTTTGATTCCAGCTCTTTGTGTATGTCCTGGGTTCCGCAAATAAAGCGCACGCTGCTCATGCCATATCCCCTGGTGTCGATGGCCTCGTGGGCTGCCCGGATGACTGCCGGATGAGAAGACAGACCCAGGTAATTGTTGGCGCAAAAGTTCAACACTTCCTGTTGGTCTCCAGACTTCGATTTCACGCGAATGCCGGCGCCCTGTTCGCTGGTGATCACTCTTTCCGACTTGAATAGGCCGGCTGTCCGGATTTCCTCCAGCTCCATCCGGATCCGATGAACAAAGGGTTCGTTCATGAAGAAATGATTAACATTCGCAAAGATAAGTGCCTGTATTTAGCCGTTCCCGTAACATTTTTTTGGATAACTTCGTCATACCGGAGAATCCACACTACAACCATGAAGCGTTCCATCGCAATCCGAATGCTGATTCTGGTCCTACTCACCTCGGCAGGTATTGCATTGTATGCGTATAGCCGATCCAGCCGCCAGCAGGCGGCTCCCTGCAATGATGGCGAATCGTCGTCCTGCGAGCTCCGGCAGACCCAGGTGGAGTTTCTGATCTGGGAGTCCTTATCACATAATTTGCTGGGCAGCAATAGATAACGTCAAATCTTCGAACAATTCCCTAGTTTCCGTCCTATTCTCCGGCGCAAGTAACATTCCGGCAGGATTGCACGTATTATACCCGGCAAGGAACGGAAAGCTAAATCATCAGACGGCGACTGTTTATGACGGAAAAGGAATACAATGAATGCGTGGGACAATTCGCGGACAATGTCTATCGCTTCATAGTCAAGAACCTGAAACACGAAGAGGACGCCAGGGATATCGTCCAGAGCTCATTTGAAAAGCTATGGCGAAACTGCCGGGATGTGGATTTCGCCCGCAGCAAGTCCTACCTCTTTACCATCGCCTATCACGAGATGATCGACTTTCTGCGGAAAAAGCGGCGAGTCCAATACATTCAAAGCCTCAAGGAAGATGCGGGCTCTTATGTTCAGCCCGGCCGCAACCTGAAGAAGGTTTTGGAAGAGGCCATGTCCCGCCTCAATGACACCCAACGTTCCTTGGTCATGCTTAAAGATTACGAGGGCTACTCATATGCGGAAATTGGCCAGATCACGGGTTTGAACGAAAGTCAGGTGAAAGTCTACCTGCACCGGGCGAGGATCCAGTTGAAAAATTACCTGGTCAGCCCGCAACATGTGGTGTAAAGCGCAATGACATGACGATCGACAGAAATAATTACGAAAACTACTTCCTTCTTTACGTCGACAATGAATTGTCTGACGCCGAAAGACAGGCGGTCGATTCATTCGTCCGGTGCAACCCGGACCTGCAAAGCGAAATGCAGGCGCTGAATCTCGCCAAGCTCCAGTCAGATAATCCGATCCACTTTCCAAATAAGGCTTCGCTGTTTCGCCCGCAAACATCCGTGCACCGGATCACTCCGCAGAACCACGAGGAATTTTTTGTCCTTTACGTGGATGGAGAGCTGGATGAAGCCATTGCAAGGGAAGTGGAAACCTTCGCCGCGCAGAATCCAGCCTGGCAATTGGAGTTGAATCTTTTCAGACAGGCGCGGCTGGAACCCGATCCGGCCATCGTATTTGCCGGCAAGGAATCTTTGCTGCGCCGCAGCGGATCCTCCATCCGCTTGTTGGTTCGGGCAGGCCTTGCTGCTGCCGCTGTCATCGGTTTGATTGCCGGCATATACTTTCTAACGCATACGGATATGCGCAGTAGTCGGGACAGTGCCCGGACCAATCAGCCGGCCGTCTTGGCGCCAGTCAGCGCAATGGGAATAAAAGGTGCGCCAGTTGTAACCTTAACTACCACCGGTCCGTTACACGATAAAAGGAATCCGAATGGCGAAAAGGCAAACCCGGGCAGGAGAACCGCAATCGAGCCCGATGGACGGAAGGCTTTCGTTGATCAGGGGCCGGAACCGACACCGACTTATCCACTTTCCCGTCGCGCCATCGATCCAACCCTGCTGGCAACCAGCGGGACCCTGCCGGGACCCGATCAGCAGCGGATAACGAACCCGGCAAAGCTTGACCCGGTTGCCCGGGATCCACTCCTGGGTCGGCTTTCCGATCTCGCGGCACCCGACGCCTATTCAACCGCATTTGCCACTGATGGAGAGGATGGCATCTATCCTGACCTGCAACCCGACCGAAAGAATGCCATGCGGGGAATCTTTCGAAGGCTATCGCGGGTCCTGGAGAAGAATGCGGGTCCTGCCCAGGATGGCCGAAAGCACCTGGAGGTCGGGGGATTTCAAATCGCTTTAAAATAACTGTAATCACTGAACGCCATGAAATGGAAAATGCTATTGCTGGCGGGGCTATGCCCTGCCCTAGCGGGATATGCACAGAACGACAGCACGGTTAAGAACCAGGCCAATCCGGCCGGGGATACCCTACGGGT
>Ga0210394_10008297_pt1 | contig 10744 bp, 6 predicted proteins | sample IncBWC12MmetaG_FD_160121 | JGI IMG/M metagenome (GOLD analysis project Ga0210394, IMG submission 160121) | Forest soil microbial communities from Barre Woods Harvard Forest LTER site, Petersham, Massachusetts, United States - Inc-BW-C-12-M | ecosystem: Environmental > Terrestrial > Soil >... | reverse complement strand
GGCCAACCTAAGAGTGTCGCGATCTTTCTCTCGGGGGATGGCGGCTGGGAGCTCGGCGTCATCAACATGGCGCGCGCGCTGCGCGATACGGGCGCGGTGGTGATCGGCGCCGACATCCGCCACTACCTGGCGAGCCTTGGGCTCGCGACGAGTGCCAGGAACGCGCCCTGCCAGATGATCGCCGCGGACTTCGAGACGCTCAGCCACCAGGTGCAGAAAGAGATCGGCATGCGCGAGTACCACGTACCGGTGCTGGTCGGCTATTCCTCGGGAGCCACCGTCGTGTACGCGACGCTGGTGCAGTCGCCGCCCGGTACCTTCGCCGGGGCATTGAGCCTCGGCTTCTGCCCGGACCAGGATTTCGCCGGCGCGGAGCTCTGTCCGGGAGCGGGCCTGCGCTACACGCCCAACAAGCAGCACGAGCTGGTGTTCGCACCCGCGGGAAACTTAAGGCAGCCGTGGATCGCGCTGCAGGGGCAGAAGGACGAGGTGTGCAGCGCGAAGACCGCCGACGAGTTCGCCGCGCAGGTCGCGAACGGCGCGATCGTGCGGCTGCCGCTGGTCGGGCACGGCTTCTCGGTGGAGCGTAACTGGATGTCGCAGTTCCGCGCCGCGTACACCAGGCTGAGCGCCCCCGCCGAAGCCCCACCGGCGCGTGCGCCGGAGATCGGCGACCTGCCGGTGAACGAGGTGCCCGCCAGCGGCTCCTCGACCGAGCTGGCGCTCCTCATGACCGGCGACGGCGGCTGGGCCGGGCTCGACCAGGAGCTCGCGGCGCGCCTCGCGCAGAGCGGCGTGCCCACGGTGGGACTCAACTCACTCAAGTATTTCTGGACCGAGCGTACGCCGGAGGAGACGGCGCGCGACGTGGCGCGACTCATGCGCCACTATCTGGCGGTCTGGAACAAACAGCGCGTCCTGCTGGTGGGCTACTCCTTCGGCGCCGACGTGCTGCCGTTCGTAGTGAACCGCCTGCCGGCGGACCTGCGCGCGCGCGTCGCGAGCGTCAGCGTCCTCGGTATCGACTCCAACGCCTCCTTCGAGGTGAGCGTCGCCGACTGGGTCGGCAGCGGCGACGGCGGCCCACCCACCCGGCCTGAGCTCGCCGCGCTCGGCCACATGCCCGTGCTGTGCATCTATGGCGAGGGCGAAGAGGATTCCATCTGCCCCGCCTTGCCGGCGAGCGGTGCCGTCACGCGCGCGCAAGTCGGCAAAGGCCATCACTTCAGCGGCGAGTACGGTACGCTGGCGGATCGCATCCTCGCCTTCGCACGCAGCGCCCACCCTGTGACATAACGCGCGGGTGCGCCGGCCGCGGCGGGGAATCGGTTAACATGGGCTGCGCTCCCGCGACGGACACCTAACAACAGTCCGCGCTGCGCGCGATGAAGGCCATGTCCCTCTATATCGATTCGGCGAGCCGCCTGCACCACGACCAGGGCCAGAACCTGGTGGTGACCTGCCCCCATTGCCAGACGGTCGCGCACATCACGCCGAGCGCGGTGCCGCGCTTCGAGGACCTGCAGCTCTACCGCCCCAAGCAGGCCGGGGTCGTATACCTGTGCGACGCCTGCCACGCGCCGATCTTCCTGCGCTTCACGGTGCGGGTGTACGGCGCGGCGCGCATCGAGCTCTCGCCGCAGTTCACCGAGGTCGAGCGGGCGCGCGAGAAGTTCAGCTTCACCTACATCCCCGAGGAGGTCGAGGCGTTGTTCCGCGAGGCCCTGGTGTGCTTCACGCACGACGCCTTCAACGCCTTCGCTTCCATGTGCCGGCGCACCGCGCACGCCATGTTCGCCGACCTCGGCGAAGCCGGAAAACTGCGCCTGTTCGATGAGCTGAACGGCCTGCGCGAGCTCACCGACATCGCCCCCGAGCTCTTCACGCGCATGCGCAACGTACTGTTCGGCGCCGAGCTCGACGCGCGCGCCGCCGTGCCGCTGCTCGACGGCTACCAGGCGGGCATCATGCTCGAGGTGATGAAGGACCTGCTCTACGAGGCCTACGTGCGCAAGGGCCGCCTGCAACAGGCGATCATGGTGCGCCGCTTCTTCCTCGACGAGACCGGCACCCACAAGGTCACACCGCTGCAATCGGCGAGCTGAGGGACCAGGACGCAGCCGGCAAAAGCGCCGCAGGCGACTTTTGCCCAATCAACCAACGAAACGCCTTGCGTTTCGGAACAGGCGCATCCAGCCGCTATAGCCCTCGACGCCGCCCGGCCGCCAGGAATTCTGCAGGTAGCGGAACGAGCGCTCCGGGTGCGGCATGGTGATCGTGACGCGTCCGTCGGCGTTGCTGAGCGCCGCGATGCCGAACGGGCTGCCGCTCGGGTTGGCGGGATAGGTGGTGGCGACACCGCGGTCGTGCCGGACATAGCGATAGCCCACGAGCCCGCTCGCAGCGCAGGCCGCGGCGGCCTCGGGCGAGGCGAACTCCGCGCGCCCCTCGCCGTGCGATACCGCGATCGGCAGCAGCGAGCCCGCCATCCCCTCGAGCAGCACCGAGGGTGAGCGCAGCACTTCGACCAGCGGGAAGCGCGCCTCGTACTGCTCGCTGCGGTTCTGCACGAAGCGCGGCCAGTGGGCGGTGCCGGGGATGAGACTCTTCAGCGCCGCGAACATCTGGCAGCCGTTGCAGATGCCGAGCGCAAAGCTGTCGGGCCGCGCGAAGAAGCGCTCGAACTCGGCGCGCAGCGCGCCGTGGAACAGGATCGACTTCGCCCAGCCCTCGCCGGCGCCGAGCACGTCGCCGTAGCTGAACCCGCCACAGGCCACGAGCCCCTTGAACTCATCGAGCCGGCGCCGCCGGCTGAGCAGGTCGGTCATGTGCACGTCGTGCGGCTCGAAGCCCGCCTGCGCGAATACCGCGGCGGTCTCGGTCTGGCTGTTGACGCCCTGCTCGCGCAGGATTGCGACCTTCGGCTTCGCAGCGCGCGCCACGTACGGCGCGGCGATGTCTTCGGTCGCATCGAAGCTCAGCTCGAGCGCGAGACCCCGGTCGGCCGGGTCGCACTGCGCCGCGAATTCCTCGTCCGCGCATTGCGGATCATCGCGCAGCGCGCGCATGCGCCACGAGGTCTCCGACCACGCGCGCTTCAAGTCCGTCCAGGCCTCGTCGATCCGCGCCGCACCCACCCGTACCCGCACGCGCAGCTCGGGCTGCGGCGTACCGAGCCGCTGCGCCGCCGCGGCGAGCCCGTGCCGCGCCAGGATCCCGGTGAAGCGCGGCTCGTCGGCGGCGAGTACCTGTACGACGACTCCCGGCTCCTCGCTGAAGAGCTGCGCCGCTCCCGGACCGCGCGCCTCGGGCAGCTCGATGTCGAGCCCGCAGTGTCCGGCGAAGGCCATCTCGAGGAGCGCGACGATGAGACCGCCGTCGGAGCGGTCGTGGTAGGCGCGCAGCAGCCCGCCCGCCCGCAGTTCCTTGAGCGCCGCGGCGAGTGCGATGAGCCGGCCCGGATCGTCGAGGTCCGCCGGCTGCTCGCCGAGCTCGCCGTACACCTGAGCGAGCGCCGAGGCGCCCAGGCGGTTCTTGCCCGCGGCGAGATCGATGAGCCACAGCGAGCTCGCGCCCGCCGCCAGTTCCAGCGCCGGGGTCAGCGTGCGGCGCACGTCGCTAACCGGCGCGAACGCCGAAACGATCAGCGACACCGGCGCCACGACGCTCTTGTCGGTGCCGCCGTCCCGCCAGCGCGTCTGCATCGAGAGCGAGTCCTTGCCGACCGGAATGGCGATACCAAGCGCCGGGCAGAGCTGCTTGCCGACCGCCTCGACCGTGGCGTAGAGCGCTGCGTCCTCGCCCGGCTCGCCGCTCGCCGCCATCCAGTTGGCGGACAGGCGCACCTGCGCGAGCGCATCGACATCGGCGGCGAGGATGTTGGTGACGGCCTCGGCGACCGCCAGCCGGCCCGAGGCCGGCGCATCGAGCAGCGCGACCGGGGTGCGCTCGCCCATGGCGAGCGCCTCGCCCGCGACGCCCTCGTAATCGGCCAGCGTAACGCCGACATCGCTCACCGGGACCTGCCAGCGGCCGACGAGCTGGTCGCGGCTGATGAGCCCGCCGACGGTGCGGTCGCCGATGGTGATGAGGAAGGTCTTGTCGGCGACCGCCGGCAGCCGCAGCACCCGGTACAGCGCCTCGGAGAGATCGATGCCGGCGGCATCGAAGCGGCGCCGGAGCGGCGCGACGCTCGTGACGTCGCGCGTCAGGCGCGGCGGCTTGCCGAGCAGCACCTCGAGCGGCATATCGACCGGAGAGTTGTGGAACAGCGGGTCGTCCACTTTGAGCCGCCCGCTGGCGTCGATCTCGCCGATGACGGCGTACGGGCAGCGCTCGCGCGCGGCGACGCGTGCGAAGCGCTCGAGCGCTGCGGCGGCGACGATCAGCACGTAGCGCTCCTGCGCCTCGTTGCACCACAGCTCCATCGGCGACAGGCCGGACTCGGCGCTTGGCACGCTGCGCAGGTCGACGCGCGCGCCGTGCCCGTCGTGCGCGACCGACTCGGGCACGGCATTGGAGAGGCCGCCGGCGCCGACGTCGTGGATGAGCAGCACCGGGTTGCGTTCCCCGAGCGACCAGCAGTGATCGATGACCTCCTGCGCGCGGCGCTGCATCTCGGGGTTGCCGCGCTGCACCGAGGCGAAATCGAGATCGGCACTCGAGCTCCCGCTGCCGACCGAGGAGGCGGCCCCGCCCCCAAGTCCGATCAGCATCGCGGGGCCGCCGAGCACCACGAGGCGCGCGCCGACCGGCACCGCGGCCTTCTCGACGTGCGGGCGGCGGATGTTGCCGAGACCCCCTGCGACCATGATCGGCTTGTGGTAGCCGCGCGCGCGCCCGCGCGCATCTCCGGCGAGCTCGACCTCGAGGGTACGGAAGTAGCCGGCCACCGCCGGGCGGCCGAACTCGTTGTTGAAGGAAGCCGCGCCGATCGGCCCCTCGAGCATGATCTGGAGCGGCGAGGCGATGCGCGCGGGGGCGCCGAAGGCGTGCTCCCACGGCCGCTCGTAGCCGGGGATGCGCAGGTTCGAAACCGAAAACCCGGTGAGCCCGGCCTTAGGCTTGGCGCCGCGCCCGGTGGCGCCCTCGTCGCGAATCTCGCCCCCCGAGCCGGTGGCGGCTCCGGGAAACGGCGAGATGGCGGTCGGATGATTGTGTGTCTCGACCTTGATCAGGATGTCGATCGGCTCGAGGCTGCGGCGGTAGATGCCGGTGTCCGGGTCGGGGAAGTAACGCACGCCGCTCGATCCCTCGATCACCGCGGCGTTGTCGCGGTAGGCGGACAGCACCCCGGCAGGACTCACCGCGTGCGTATGCCGGATCATGGCGAACAGCGATTCGGCGCGCCGCCGGCCGTCGATGGTCCAGGCGGCGTTGAAGATCTTGTGGCGGCAGTGCTCGGAGTTGGCCTGCGCGAACATCATGAGCTCGACGTCGGTCGGGTCGCGCTCGAGCGCCCGGAAGCTCGCGAGCAGGTAATCGATCTCGTCCCCGGACAGCGCGAGCCCGAGCCGCTCGTTGGCCGCCACGAGCGCGGCGCGCCCGCCGGCGAGCGGCACGGAGGCGAGCGGCTGCGGTGGGGCGTGCTCGAAGAGCCGCGCGGCCGCGCCCGCATCGAGCAGTGTCATCTCGGTCATGCGGTCGCAGAGGAGCGGGGCGAGGCGCGCGAGCTGCGCGGAGCTGAGCGGCCGCGCCGCGTGCAGCGTGTACTCGATGCCGCGTTCCACGCGCCGCACGCTCGTCAGCCCGCAGACGTGCACGATGTCGGTCGCCTTGCTCGACCAGGGCGAGATCGTGCCGGCGCGCGGCACGACCAGGATGCGTATACCGTCCGTGGCGGCCGCGGGCCGCGGCAGGCTCGGCCCATAGGTGAGGAGCTCGCGCAGCACTGCGGACTCGGCGGCCGCGAGCGGCCGCTCGAGGTCGGCGAAGTGCACGAAGCGCGCTGCGAGGCCCGTGACCGCCGGCTCGAGTATCCGCAAGCGCTCGAGAAGCTTGGCGATGCGAAAGGCGGACAGCGCCGGTGCGCCTGGGATCTCGAGCATGCGCTACCCGCGCCTCACTTCTTCTCTCCGGGCGGAACCGAGTACAAGGGCATGGGGAATTGCGCCACGTTGGCGCCCGCCTCGAGCGCCGTGATCTTAGGCGTGCCCTGCTTCTTCACCTCGTCGATGCGCAGCACCGAATGCAGCGGCAGGAAGGTGCGCTTCACGCCGGAGAATTCTCCCTTGATGCGCTCCTCCGCGGGGTCGAGCACCACCGAGGAGCGCTCGCCGAACACCAGCTCCTCGACCTCGATGAACCCGAACAAATCCCCATGGCTCACCTTGCGGGCGTACACCTCGTAAACCTTGCCCTGATTCACGAACATAATGCGGAAAATGTGACTGGCTGCCATGGCCTCTACCGGGGGGTCGGGTAGCTTTGACGCTGGCATTATATGTCCGGGCGTGCCGGGGACGCTGCCGCGCCTCCGCGGCGCGGGACGGTCTTTTTAACGACGGACGGACTCCTTTGAGTCGGGGAACCATGACGCTTCGGCTGCGTGTCGTCAGTGACCAGCGGCGGTCGCTTGCCGACCGCAGCTCCGCGGTCTTTTCCGTGGAGGGCGGCACCATTGGCCGCTCGGCCGATAACGACTGGGTGCTCCCCGACCCGCTGCGTTACGTTTCGGCGCACCACGCCCGCGTGCAGTTCCGCGAGGGCCACTTCTACCTGCAGGACGTCAGCACCAACGGCGTCTACGTCAACGACGACATGGAGCCGCTCTCCAAGCGCGGCTCGAGCGGCTATCGCCTGGTGAACGGCGACGTGCTGCGCATCGGCGAGTACCACATCGTCGCCGCGCTCGAAGCGCAGCGCGCGGCCGCGGCCGCCGCCCAGGAGGACCCCGCGGCAGCCGCCGTACCCACCAGCATTCATTCGCTGCGCTCCCTCGACCGCAGCCCCGAACGCGACATCGGCGCGGTGCTGAACCTCGACGACCTGCTGGTCCCCTATCCGCGGCGCGACCCGGTGCTGCCGGTGAACGCCTACGGCCAGGCGGTCGAATCCGCCCCGGTGCGCGCCCTCGCCGAGGAGGTGCCGCTCATCGAGGCCGAGGCGGCCCCGGCGGCCGCCGGCGCACCGCCCGCCGACCCGGAGGCGCAGGCGCACAACGAGCGCATGGCACGGCTCGCCGAGGCCGTCGCGCGCGAGCCGAAGAGCGGCAACGGCGTGATGGCGCTCGCCGACGTGCACTCGGGGCTCGACGCCTTCTGCCGCGGCGCCGGCATCGATATCGAGAAGCTGCCGGCGGACGCCCAAAGCCGCCTGCTGCACCTCGCCGGGCGGCTGTTCCGCGAGACGCTCGTCGGACTCAAGGATGTCGAGCGCACGCGCGCCAACACCCGCAACCGTTACCGCATCGAGACGCCGCCGCGCGAGCCGGACGATCCGCGTCCCTCGCTGGCCGACTCGATGGTCGAGGATCTGCTGGTGGAGCTGTTCGTGCAGCACGAGGACCGGCGCCTCGATTCGGTGCAGTGGCTGCGCGAAGTGGTGGGCGAGGCGAAGCAGCACGAGCAGGCGACCAGCCAGGCGACGCGCGCCGCGTTCGTCGAGTTCCTCGGCCGGCTCGATCCGGCCGAGCTCGAGGCGCGCTTCGAGCGCGCCGCGCGGCGCGGCAAGGCGCGCTCCGCCGACAAGGCTCAGTACTGGGAGCTGTTCGTCAACTTCTATCGCAACCTCATCGAGATGCCGGCGGATCATCTGCCGCACACCTTCGTCGAGGCGTTCGGTTCCGCATATCGCGAGGCGCTGAAGAAGCCGGAGGCCTGACGGCGGCGCCGGTGTGGCGGAGAGGGTGGGATTCGAACCCACGTGCCGGTTTTACCCGACCATCCGATTTCGAGTCGGCGCCGTTATGACCGCTTCGGTACCTCTCCGGCTCCGCAGCCAGGACCCTTTTGCGGGGCTGGTATTCTAACGGAAAGCCGTTCGCCAGGAGGGCCTCCTTCGTGCGGGCATTGACTCTCGCCGCCGCCGGCGTGCTGCTCTTCGGGGGCTGCACGCAGCACGAGCCGTCCGCCCTCGACGCGGTGCGCGCGCGCGGCGAGCTGCGCGTGGTCACCCTCAATCTCCCCACCTGCTACTACCTCGGTGCCCAGGGAAGCGAGGGCCTCGAGTACCGGCTGGCGAGCCGCTACGCCGCGCAGCTCGGAGTGAAGCTCAACCTCTATCCGGTCGCGAGCGAGGGCGCCATGCAGGACGAGCTGGCCGCCGGCCACGCGGACATCGCCGCGGCCTCGCTCAGCGACTCGCCCGAGTGGCAGAAGGTGGGCGACGCGGCCGTGCCCTACGCCAACATCCCGCAGCTGGTGGTCTACCAGAGAAGCGGCGTGCGTCCGCGCGAGACGCTGCAGCTCGAGTCGGCGCGCCTCGCGGTGCGCGCCGGCAGTCCCCAGGAACGCATCCTCGAGAAGCTGCGGCGCACCGTGGCACCGACGCTGCAATGGGTGCAGACGGCGCCGAGCTCCGCCGACCCCATCGAGGACGTCGACTCGGGCAACGCCGACTACGCGATCTCGGATGCGCGCGAGTTCTCCTTCGCGCACCACCTCTATCCCAACGTGCTGGTGGGATTCGCGCTGCCCGACACGCGGCCGGTGCAGTGGGTCGTACGCAAGGGCGCCCCGGCGCTGCTCGAGAGCGTCGACCAGTTCTTCGGCGCCCTCGCCCAGTCGGGCGAGCTCTCACAGCTGGTGCAGGAGGCGAGCGGCGACACGCGCCGCTTCGAGTACGAGGAGTCGCGCGAGTTCCAGACCCACGTGGCCGAGCGCCTGCCGCGCTATCGCACCTGGTTCGAGGAGGCGGCCGCACAGGCAGGTCTCGACTGGCGGCTGCTGGCCGCGGTCGGCTACCAGGAATCCAAGTGGGACCCGCGTGCCGTCTCCGACGAGGGTGCCGCGGGCCTCATGATGCTCACCGCCGACACCGCCCAGGCGATGGGCATCAAGGACCGCACCGACCCGCAGCAGAGCATCTTCGCCGGCGCGCGCTACCTCGCCCAGGTGCGCCAGATGATTCCCGACCGCATTGCGGAACCCGACCGCACCTGGCTCACCATTGCCGCCTACAACGTCGGCTTCGGCCATCTCGAGGATGCCCGCATCATCGCCCAGGCCCTCGGCAAGGATCCGGACTCATGGACCGAGGTACGCGAGGAACTGCCGCTGCTCGCCCAGGGGCGCTGGTACGCGCGCGCCAAGCGCGGCTACGCCCGCGGCTGGGAGCCGGTGCAGTTCGTCGACCGCATCCAGAGATTCCTGACGCTGCTCGAGTGGCAGCCCGGCGACGCCGTGCCCGCGCAGGCGCCCGCCTCTCCCGCCCCGCGCGCCCTGTCCCCGGGCGCCACCACCGCGAGACTGATTCCCTAACGCCTCGCGGCGAAGAACTGCTGCAGCAGCTGCGCGCACTCCTCCATCAGCACGCCGCCGAACACGTCGACGCGGTGATTGAGCTCGCGCAGCGCGAATACGTCGGTGATGCTGCCGGCGGCGCCCGCGCGCGGATCGAAGGCGCCGAACACCAGCCGCCGCACCCGCGCGTGCACGATCGCCGCGGCGCACATGACGCACGGCTCGAGCGTCACGTACAGCGTCGTATCGGTGAGGCGATAGCTGCCGAGCGCGCGCCCGCCGGCGCGCAACGCCTCGATTTCGGCGTGCGCGGTCGGATCGTGGCTCGCGATCGGTGAGTTGCCGACGGCGGCGATGATCTCCCCGCCGCGCACCAGCACCGCGCCCACCGGCACCTCGCCGCGCTCGCCGGCGGCGACCGCGTGCGCGAGCGCCGCGCGCATGCAGGTCAGGTCGTGCCCGGCGGCGGCGGGCTCAGCCATGCGGCGCGGCCGCCTCCGGCGCCGGCAGGAACAGCGCCGGATCGACGAAGTCGGCGTTGAGCGCGACGCCGAAGTGCAGGTGCGGCCCGGTCACGCGCCCGGTCGCGCCCACCTTGCCGATCACCTCCCCGGCGCGCACCTGCTGCCCCGGCGCGACGCCGATGGCGCTCAGGTGGCAGTACATCGTCACGAGTCCGCCGCCGTGATCGAGGATCACCGTGTTGCCGTTGAAGAAGAACTCGCCCGTGTCGACCACGGTTCCATCGGCCGCGGCGCGCACCGGCGTGCCGGTGTCGGCGGCGATGTCCATGCCGCTGTGGGGGTTGCGCGCTTCGTTGTTGAACACACGCCGCGAGCCGTAGGAGCTCGAGCGGATGCCGGGCACCGGTGCCAGCAGCCGGAAGGTCGCCGGCAGCGCTTCCGAGAAAGTGCCCACGTCCTGGTGGATACGCGGCTGCTCGCGGTTGACGCGCGCGAGGTCCCCGGGTGAGAGGTCGACCTGGCGCGGTGACACGGTGAGCCGCTGCACGGTGTACTGCTTGTCGGCGACCTCGAAACCGATCGTTCCGCCGCCGCCCTCGAGCCGCACCGCCGCGGGGCCCGGTGCCTGTGAAAGCGGAATGCCGACGATGGCGAGCCACTTGCCCGCCGCGCGCACCACCAGTACGCGCCGGCCGTCGAAGCTGACCCGCGGCACTGCCGCGGTTTCATCGCCCACCGTGAGCAGCGCGATGCCGCCCGGCACGCGTTCCTCCTGCGGCAGCTGAGTCGCGGCGAGCTCGCCGGCCGGTGGCGGTGTGCCGGGCGCCGCAGCCGCGGCGCCGGCCAGTGCCGCGAATGACAGCAGCGCTACGCCGCAGC
>Ga0210394_10008296_pt1 | contig 10744 bp, 8 predicted proteins | sample IncBWC12MmetaG_FD_160121 | JGI IMG/M metagenome (GOLD analysis project Ga0210394, IMG submission 160121) | Forest soil microbial communities from Barre Woods Harvard Forest LTER site, Petersham, Massachusetts, United States - Inc-BW-C-12-M | ecosystem: Environmental > Terrestrial > Soil >... | reverse complement strand
TTCCCAGGCCATTCCCAAGCCGTGAGTCCCTTCATCACTGCAGAAGGTACCGATTCAATTTGTTTCTGCATCTGTTTTGCGAACTTCTGCACGAAATAACTAACGAGTAGAGGAATATCTTCCTTGCGTTCCCTTAGGGAGGGTATCCGAATCGGAAAGACATTCAACCGGTAGAACAGGTCACTGCGAAACTCGCGGTCCGCAACCATTTTCTCCAGGTTGCGGTTCGTTGCGGCGACCAGACGCACATTCACTTTGCGCGTATGCGTGCTTCCCAGGCGTTCAAATTCGCGCTCCTGCAGAGCCCGTAGCAGTTTCGGCTGAATTTCAATTGGGATGTCGCCTACTTCGTCCAGGAAGAGCGTGCCCTGTTCGGCTAGATCCAATCGCCCGGTTCACGCAGGTTTGCTGCGGCACTTAACAACATTGTGATCCGGTTCGAGCGCGTGAAGGACGGCAAACCCTGCGACTGTCCGTTTTGTACTGCTGAACGCAACGAGGGCAGCGGCTAGCCTGAACCTCAGAGCAGGGAGGTAATCTGGGACACCCTTATCCGTCTCCACACATCCGTCCAACGTCACCCCTCCCTCTTAGCCGCCTTCCTGTACATTAATGATTAAATGTCCGCTTCCTTCCCCGCCATCCCCGCCCGTAGCTGGAACCGTCTCGACGGCGTCGACCTCCTCCGCGGCCTCGCTATCTTTTTCGTCCTGATGAGTCACATCACCATCCGTCTCCTCGGTACCGACGTATCCTACAGCAGGTACCTCCCCAACCTACTCATCCACTTCCTCGTCTCGAACGGCCAGCTCGGCGTGCAGATGTTCTTCGTCGTCTCGGGATTCCTCATCACTTCTATCTCTCTTCGCCGCTGGAGCCCGCTCTCGCGCATCCGCCTTCGCGACTTTTACATCCTGCGTTTTGCCCGTATTGCTCCCTTGCTCCTCGCCCTGCTCGCCATTCTCAGCGCCTTCCACTTCGTCAAAATCGAAAACTTTGTCGTCGACGAAAAAATCGGCGGCCTTCCTCGCGCGCTTTCCGCCGCGCTCACCTTCCAGGTCAATGTATTTGAAGCGCGCCACGGCTATCTCCCTGCCAACTGGGACATTCTCTGGTCCCTCTCCGTCGAAGAAATGTTTTATCTCTTCTTTCCGCTCGTCGCTCTTCTGCTGGGGCGAAGCAAGTGTTTCATCGCGTTGCTTCTCACCTTCGTTGCCCTCGGCCCCTTCGGTCGCACTGTCTGGGCGCACGGCAACGAAATTTGGGAAGAGTATTGTTACCTTGGCGGCATGGAAGGCATTGCCTTCGGTTGTCTCACCGCCTTATTCGTCTCGCGCATTCAGTTTTCGCGCGCCGCCATTCGAGCGCTAGGCTTCATCGGCGCCACGGTCGTGTCTTGCAATCTCGTCTTTCCCTGGCCAGACTACACCAATTGGCTCGGCCGCAGCGGCCTGAACATGACCGTGCTCGGCATCGCCACCGCCCTGGTCATCGTCGCCACCACGCAAACGCAATGGCGCAGCCCGCGCCTGCTCACCCCGCTCCTGCGCATCGGGCAGTACAGCTACGAGGTGTATCTCACTCACATGTTCGTCGTCTGGGGCTTCTTCGCCCTGTTCCTCAAAGCCGGCGGCTCCATGCGTCTCGCGCCGGCGTTCTTCCTGATTACAATCTTCGTCGCCGGCGTCCTCGGCTTCCTCATCTCCCGCTTCTATTCCGAGCCTCTCAATCGCAAACTCCGCAACCGTTTCGGCGACGCCTCGAGCACGCTCTGCTCCGCATTAGAACCCGCCTCAACATCAACCTTGCCCACTGCAGACCCGTCTTGATTTGCCATCTTGAAGAGCGTCACTGCAGTTGCGAGCGCTTAGGTCGAAAAGTATTTTCATACGTCACCAGTTGTTCCGGAGTCGACCGATACAGCGATATCCTTGCTAGACTGCCTCCAAGCACGACATTCCCATCGCCCGCTCCAGATTCAGGACTTACGTTGCGCCTGTCCGTGCTGTACTGCTGCCCGCAACGAGGGCAGCGGGCCGGCTATTCGTTGAGTGTCGCGGAAAACACGAAACAGCGAATCTGGAAGCCACAAGTACGTGCAGAATATGAACGTGTGCGCCAAGGTTTGAACGCAAGTGCAAAATTTAGGCCGTCCGCATAGACCTGCGAAGCCTCATTTCATGGAATAGACAACTCGTCGTACGCGACCGCGAAGAACAGCCATGTTCTTGTGGGATAATGCGAAGAGGACCAAACTTCCTCGTAAATAGTGCGCCCGATTCGCTTCCGGGCGTCTCTCCCAGAGGTAAGCTAATGTTCAAGCTACTGCTTGCGACATTTCAAGACATGGCTGCCGGCCGCATCCCGCACACTGAAAGACCGCCTTCAAGAGGCTGCCCGGCGAGATGAGATCGCGAGAAGAGAGCAATTGCATCGTGAGCGGGAGGCCGAAGAAAGGCGACTCCGCGTGATGCGCAACATCAAAATCTGAACCGGTCAATGTCGCCTTCCAAAAACATTGTTTTCGGAACCCTCCGGAGTGCAAATCCGGATGTCACAGATTCAATGAGTTAGGACAGCCTTAGAAATGGGGATTTCGGAACCTTGGTGATCTTGTCTGCGAGGGCCACACACTGTGACTTCGTCATTTAAGCACCAAAGTCTCCCAACTTATTTTTCCTGATCATAGATTATCGTGGTCTGATCGTTATGCCGACCATGAGTGTCGTGATTCAAGGTTCACGCCATCGCTCCATTTTGTGGACGTTTTGTACCTCTACTCGTAACGCAGCGCAATGACGGGATCGACACGGCTCGCCCGTCTCGCCGGAAGGTATGCGGCGACAAGAGTCACGAAGGTAAGCAGGATCACGACAATGATGATTGTCTCCGGGTCCCACGGTTTGACGCCGAACAGCATGCTCTTCATCAAACGGGTGAGCGCGAGAGAACAGCCAATACCTATAATCACTCCGACCAAGTTAAGTTGCATTCCTTGGAACACAACCGTACGCCGCACCTGATTCGGGTCGGCTCCCAGCGCCATCCTCACGCCGATCTCTTGTGTGCGCTGCTGCACCGAATATGTCATCAGCCCGTAAATACCAATGGCCGCGAGCACCAATGCAACGCCCGCGAAAATCGTGAGTAGCGTCATATTGAAGTCGTTTCGAGCGGTAGACTCTCCCACGACCTGTTGCATGCTACGTATGTGAGCTACAGGTAGACCTCCGCTGGCTTCGCGCAATTCGCGCTGAATGTCAGCACTCAAGGAAAATGGTTGAAGTTTTGTTCGGACTACCCACTGGGTTGCACCGATTCGATTGTTGAGCGCGACAACTCCGTCATTCACCTGTGCTGTCGGCACATACATGATCGGATTGGGTGGTTGATCCAGCGCCTGACGGACATCGCCGACAATCCCAACAATTTCGCGCGGAGGCTCTTCAAATTCGGGACCAACTCCTTTGCCTATCGTGACGCGAGACCCCAAGCCATTGCCTTTAGCGAAGAATTTCTTGGCGAACTCCTCGTTGACAATTACGACGCGCGATCCCGCTCCGTCGTCGCGTTCTGTGAAGGAACGCCCTTGATTGACCGGGATTCGAAATACATCGAAATAATGAGGCGAAATCGAAATCCATTCGGCTTCCGAATCCTTCTCAGGTTGCCCCTCAATAGTGAACGGCAGTCCAAATCCTCCTTCAAGAGGTAGGCAACAGGTCAACGTAGCAGATTCCACACCCGGAAGGCTTTCAAGTCTTTGCCGTCCCTCTCGCTCCAACTGACCTACGGACACAGCTTTCTCAAAGCGCGGCCCGGCGAGCGACATTTCCATCGTCAGAATGTTGCGAGCATCGAAGCCTGGATTGACTCCCCGAAGTGCGCCGAACGTGCGTATGAGCAACACGGCTCCAATCAGCAGGATCAGCGCAAGGGCCATTTCCGTCACGACAAGAATTGATCGAATTTTGTTGTGACGCATCCCGCCACCCACACGCGAACCGCTTTCGCGCAGTGTAGTGATGATGTCCGAGCGCGACGCGGTCAGCGACGGAACCAAGCCGAATAAAATTCCTGTGAGCACCGCCACCAAGAAAGTGAACAAAAGCACTCGCCAATCAAGAGAGACCGCGTCGCCGTTCTGGCCGATTCTTGGGATGTCACCGGGGTTCATGGCCAGCAGTGCTCGAACGCCCAGATAACCGAGTCCGATTCCTAAGATCGCACCACACAGTGACAGAAGCACACTCTCGGTTAGCAGTTGCCAAGCTAGGCGCGATCTAGATGCGCCCATGGCTGAACGTATCGCCATTTCGCGTCGTCTGATGGTCGCCCGCGCGAGGAGTAGATTCGCCACATTGACACACGCAATCAATAAGACGAAGGCCACCGCGCCGAACAAAAGAAAAAGACCGAAGCGAGCATCGCCGATTACGTTGTCTCTCAGGGGTACAACGGCAAAACTATCCTTCGGTCCGCTCAATGCTTTCGGGAATTTCTCTTTGAATTGCTCTGCGGCGAGTTCCATCCCGGCTTGTGCTTGCTGAACCGTGACGCCGGGTTTCAGACGCGCCGTCGCCCGAAGATAGTGTCCTTGATCCACACTGCTGGGGTCAGGTCTGAGCGGCAACCAGACATCGCTTTTAGGATCGCTGGTAAATGTTTGACCCAGCACCCCGACGACCACGTACGCTTCTCCCCCAAGATCGATGGTGCGGTCGACAATTCCGGGATCACCTCCAAACCGGCTCTGCCACAAACCATTGCTGATTACTGCGACCGCAGGGCCTCCGGGACGGTCCTCTTCCGCTGTGAATGTTCTTCCGAGCGCCATAGGTGCGCCGAACACTCGGAAATAGTCTGCCGAAACGCGGATTCCTTTGACTTGTTCCGGTCGGTCGCCTCCCGTCAGGTTTATGCCGGGTCCCGCAAAGTCGTAAGCCGCGACGGAGTCAAACATCTGCGTTTGTTGACGCCAAACGTTGAATTTCGGGATGGAGGCTATGTCGTTATTGCCGTCCCCAGAGGTCCAGACGAGTTCCACAAGCCGATCAGGATTCGGATAGGAAAGCGGCTGTAAGAGCACGGTGTTGACGACGGAGAAGATTGCGGTGTTCGCGCCGATGCCTAGCGCAAGCGTAACGACTGCCACTGCGGTGAAGCCGGGAGTCTTTGTCAGCGTTCGAAATCCATCACGAATGTGTCGCAGGAAAGTTTCCATCGCAGCACTCCAGAAGTTCCTGTTGGAGACTAGGCGCTGAGATCAATCTATGTCAAAGGATAAAAAACGATTCGCGGTCGGCACCAAAGTATGGATAAAAATGCCTGGTGCTCATGGCGTCGATTCCATCATCGTTGGCTACTACAACGAATCGCAGTTGATCTACGTGGCGCGAGTTCGCAGTGGGTTCGTACCAGCGACTCGCAGGCAAATCTTCGCGAAGCTACAGCCATTGGCGTCGCCCGACTGTCCGTTCGCCAACCTGCCCGAAACACATAAAGGGCGGTGGGGAACTGGGCTGACCGCAGACGACATGAAAAAATGTGTTTGGGTCCGACCAAACCTTGTGGCACAGATTGAATATTTGGAATGGACAGAAAGCAATCATCTGCGCCACTCGAAATTCATTGGACTTCGGAAGGACAAGACCGCACACAATGTCGTTAAGGAACACTCGGGAGAAAGCTAAACGCATTTAAACTTCGGCTGGACCTAGCGCGGAAGGAGATCCTAGCCTTGAGTAAAACGGTGGTTTTTGTCGGAACGTCGCATCGTCTTCAGGGGGCAGAAAAGGGCAGTTGCAATATCGACGACCCCGATTACAGAACTCTCATTAGCCAACTTTGGCAGAACCATTCGATTGACTTTGTTTTCGAGGAAGCCAGCGGTCTTGGCCCTACATTCGCGGAGAAATTTGCATTGGAGAAAATAGGGCCAGATCGGTACAAAGATATCGACCCTAGCGCAGGAGGCCGCAAGAAACTAGGTATTTCCACCGAGACAGGAAGAGATTGCCGAATCGGTCGTCCTAATCTCGATACTGGTCATTGGGGTTTCGGTAGAGAGGAGTTTGTCGAGGTGCATGAGAAACGGGAATGCTTTTGGCTGCCCTTCATCCGGGAACCAGAGTTTATCAGTGCTTTGGTGATCTGCGGACATGCTCACCTGCTTAGTTTTGCTTTTCGCCTTAAGGCTGAACGGTTCGACGTGAAAGCTTACTCGTACATGCCGTATGCACTACTTGCTTGTCCGACGTAAGATTTCGCCCGCTCGCACGCGGACCGAACTTGAATCGGAAGACGATCTGACGATGCCTGTTGTTGCCCGCACGTGAAGGTTCCAAAATCCCTTTCCTGAATTTTTGAACCCTATTTCCCGAGCCGATAAACTGTTCCTACCCCAACACCCATTTCTGCGGCAATCGCCTTCCATCCGATGCCCTGTGCGCGGAGGGCGGCAATCCTCTTGGCATCCAGGACTGCTCTGGGTCTTCCGCGTCGTTTACCCCTCGCTTTGGCGTTGCGGAGCAGTTCTAATCGGGAATACAACATTACGCACGATGGCGAGGATCGCGGCCGAGGGCAAGTCCATCATTTTCTTTACACGGATCGGACGGAACGCAACAGTACACGCACTTTGTTGCGTTGATCGTGAGCCAAGAACTGGGCAGTAGGTCCCGGTGCCCATGTTTCCGGTACGCGACTTGCCGGGCATGTTCGATGACTTACGGTTTGCGCGTCACCTGAGAACAATCCTCGCGAGCCGATTAGTGTAGAATCCGCTTCATCGACGTAGGCTCAAAGGGCTGGAGCGCGTCCATTTGGCGAGTCTTCCTATGGTCGGCCAAACACTCGCACACTACCGGATCAATGCCGCCATCGGCGCAGGCGGAATGGGCGAGGTGTACCGCGCCACAGACACTAAGCTGCGCCGCGAAATCGCGCTAAAGATTCTGCCGACCGACATGGCACGCGATCCAGAGCGCCTTGCTCGCTTCCAGCGGGAAGCTCGCACCGTCGCCGCCCTCAATCACCCCAACATCGTTACGATTTACTCGGTGGAGGAAGCAGACGGCGTTCACTTCCTTACCATGGAGCTTGTCGAAGGTCACTCGCTCAAGCGCTACATTACGGAGGGGGGAATGCCCGTGGAGCAAATCGTGGAGATTGCTCGAGCGCTAGGCGAGGCGCTTGCGGCAGCCCATGAGAAGGGCATCATGCATCGCGATTTGAAGCCCGCCAATGTGATGGTGACCGCAGACGGGCGTGTCAAGGCGCTGGACTTCGGGATTGCGAAGGAAATCCACCCCGATTGCGAAGGCGCTACGATGACTCTGGCGGATAGCACGCAAGCGGGCGTTGTGATGGGGACGCCGGCCTACATGTCACCGGAGCAGATTGCTGGCCGCGTGCTCGACCACCGCACGGACATTTTCTCGCTGGGCATCGTGATGCACGAAATGGCAACGGGCCAGCGGCCTTTCGTTGGCCGGTCTCCAGCCGAACTGATCTCGGCGATCCTGCATGACACGCCTCCGCTCGTAACGGAGGTGCGTTCAGATTTGCCCAGAGATCTGGCGCGCATCATCCGCCGCTGCCTGGAGAAGGATCCGCGCCACCGAGTGCAGACGGCGCGGGATGTGGGCAATGAGTTTCGCGAGCTGGCAAAGAGCCTGTCGCGGAAGGAAAGTACGGCCAGCTCAATGCCGCGTCTGACGATTTTGTCGGACTCGGGCGCGGCCCGCGCGGACGAGGGCTTCTGGGTTGCAGTGCTGCCGTTCAAGCACAAAGGGGCGAATGCAGGACTCGACGCATTGGCCGAAGGAATCAGCGAGGAAATCATCACGGGATTGTCGCGATTCTCGTACTTGCGCGTGATTGCGCGAAGCTCGACACAGAGATACTCCAGCGAGTCGGGCGATGTGCGGACCGTCGGCAAGGAGCTTGGAGCGCGTTATGTGATGGAAGGGAGCTTACGCCAGGCGGGTTCGCGGCTGCGGATTGGGGTACAGCTGGTCGATGCCGCCTCCGGTGCCCATCTCTGGGCGGAAACCTACGAGCGTGTCTTCTCGCCGGACACGCTTTTCGAACTTCAGGACGACATTGTGCCGCGCGTTGTGTCTACCGTTGCCGACATGCAGGGCGTGCTGCCACACAATATGACGGAAGTTCTGCGCAATCACGATCCCGAAAAGTTCACGCCCTACGAAGCGCTGCTTCGCAGTTTCGGTCACCATCAGCGCCTCAGCACGAAGGAACATGCGGCGGCCAGGGCAGCCTTGGAACGGGCTGTACAACAGCCACCCGACCGTGCCGATTGCTGGGCCATGCTTTCGTGGCTGTACCGCGAAGAGTACACGCACGGCCTGAATCTTCGGCCCGATCCTCTCGGCCGAGCTCTGGCGGCGGCGCGGCGCGCGGTCGATACCGCACCGTCCAACCATCTCGCTCATGCCGCTCTGGCCGCGACCTTATTCTTTCTTCGCGAATTGGGTGCCTTTCGCGTATCAGCCGAGCGATCATTGGCCCTCAATTCCATGGATGGTCTGACGGCCGCCTATCTGGGAACCCTGATTGCCTACACCGGCGACTGGGAGCGCGGTTGTGCGTTAGCAGAACGTGCCATGCAGCTCAACCCACAGCATCCCGGGTGGTACTGGTTCCCGCTCGTTCTGAATGCTTATCGCCAGCGCGACTACCCGAGGGCGCTGGAATTGGTTTTCAAGGTCAACATGCCGGGTTTCTGGCGGACACAACTGATGCTCGCCGTGTCCCAAGCGCAACTTGGCGAGCTGGGCGCAGCGCGAAATGCGGTTCAAGAGTTGTTGAGAATCAGGCCGGATTTCTCCGTGGTCCAGGGAGAGGAACTGAGCAAGTGGTGGGACGCCGAACTGATCGAACACGTGATCGATGGCCTCCGTAAGGCGGGGTTAAAGAATGATGAAGGCGTTCAAAAAACTGAACCTACCAAGACTGTTCCGTGACGAAAGTAGTGCGTGAATCGTGTTTGGTTGGCCCGTTGGTGCGAGGATGTGGTTATCGGCGGGATTCGAAAGCGCATCCGACCGCAGGAAGCAATTGGATCGCTGAAGGATTACCCGACGAAAAGGCTGGCGCTACGCGCGCTTGCTGACCGGATTTCCCACGTCAATAAGGTCACTTACCGGGCTATGCCAACCGCCAAGTTCAAGGACTTCGCGAAAAATTCGGAGGAGAAAGTGCTGAGCCAATTCGGTGACTCCACGGCGATCAATTACCGGACCCACGTCAGAAAACATCTGGTGCCGTTTTTCGGTGAGTTTGCCATGAAAGAGATCACGCCGGAGCTGGTACAAGCATTCATCTCTTGCTCTGACGCGGCTCCGAAGACCACACGGAATATCTGCATAACGCTTCAAAGCATGTGGAGCACGGCTCGGGCCTGGGGATACACTTCGGCTGATGTAATGGACGGCGTAGTTCTTCCGGCGCGGAAACGTGTACAGCGATTCTTTTTCTCTCAACAAGAAGTCCAATCCATCTTGACTAGCGCCGCCGAACCGCACAGAACTTTCTACGGACTCGCAGCCGAAACCGGACTGCGGGCCGGCGAACTATGCGGTCTCTCGGTAGACGATCTGGACCTCGATCAAGGTTTGCTTCAGGTGCGGCAGAGTGCCTGGCGGGGGAAACTTGGCGATCCAAAAACCGAGCAATCGGCGCGGGTGGTCGAGTTGTCTCCTCAGGCATGCGAACACTTGAAGACGTTTCTCCAATCCTGGCGTCCGAATGAGCAGCGGCTCTTGTTCGCCACGCGCAACGGTACGCCATGGGACCAGAACATGCTCCTCAAGCGGCAATTCCGGCCACTGCTTGAGAAGCTGAAAATCGAGGTTCCAAAGGGAAACGGTTTCCATGCTTTCCGCCACGCCAACGCTACGCTGATGAGCAGTTTCGGAGCTTCCTTGAAATTGAGGCAACAGCGGCTCGGACACGTGGACGGTTCGCCAGTCACCGAGACGGTCTACACTCATGTGATAAGCGAAGACGGCAGGCGCATCGCACGGCAACTCGGCGACACAGTCTGGGGAATTTTGGACGCAATTGGACGGGAAAAGGGAAACGGCTCAGGAGTGGAGCCTCCTAAGCCGTTTCGAATCAACTAAGAATTGGTTGCGGGGGTCAGATTTGAACTGACGACCTTCGGGTTATGAGCCACAAAATAATTTACCCCGTCTTTGCCTTCCATGATTTACGTAGTGATTGTATTACCGTGTTTCACGCTGTTTTTGGTTGTTCTGTTCGCAACTTGTTCCTCGCGTTGTTCGCGATTCGCGACCATCGCGCAAGGACCAATTGGACGTTCCTTCGCATTTTCGGTGATTCTGAGAATGAAGGAGACGTGGCGCGCAATCTGAAATACGAGAGGCCACAAAAGAGCCGTATAGGGAAGGGAACTAGTCAAGGCTTTGGATGTCGATGATGTCAGTTTTGGCAGCGAAGTCAGGATTCATGCCACAACCTTGCCACGTTTTACTTGACCGCAAAACTGAGTAAAGACGCGTAGTGCGCGGCTCGTGCCAGGCACTTCTGATTAGCGTCAGGCGAGTGGACGTGGCAACCGACCTCCTGGTCCCGAACCATGGCAGTTCCAAATCTAAGCTATTGAATTGGCTCAAGTTCCCCTGTGCAGCCCTCTCACTAATTGCGCTACGATTTGCGATACAAATAAGGTGGTGCTTTGGCGTTCTGAAAAGCATCG
>Ga0210394_10008294_pt1 | contig 10746 bp, 9 predicted proteins | sample IncBWC12MmetaG_FD_160121 | JGI IMG/M metagenome (GOLD analysis project Ga0210394, IMG submission 160121) | Forest soil microbial communities from Barre Woods Harvard Forest LTER site, Petersham, Massachusetts, United States - Inc-BW-C-12-M | ecosystem: Environmental > Terrestrial > Soil >... | reverse complement strand
CCCCTGCCCGTGGCAATCGGACAGCGTGGCGCCGCCCGCCAATTCCTCGGGCGCATAGTCCCTGAGGATCGTTCTGATGATCGCGCCTTTCGGAAAGCTTGGCTCCTGCGCGAATACATCCCTCTGGATGGCGGCGGCTGCCGCCCCGAGTCCCAACACTTCGAGAGCCTGTCGGCGGGTCAAGCCTAAGGTAAGCGACTTTGACATGTTGGGATTATTGTAGACAATCGTGCGAATGAACGTGAGCGTGGGCGCAGACTCAGAAGCCCGCACAGGGCCGGCTCAGCCCTCCAAAATGCCAGAAACTCGCGAGGGCTCCGCCGAGTCAGGCTCCGTTGTGCGGGCGAGTTCCTTAGAAGCGCAAAGGGTGCGGCGCGAACCTCCAAGCCGGCCCAGGAACCGATCGCGCCGCACTCCGTTTTGCGTGAGTTCCTTAGAAGCCCGCTCAGGGCGGCTCGGCCCTCCAAAGTGCCAGAAACTAAGAAGGCTCCGCCGAGCGTGCCTTGTATGAGGAGCGCTCCGTTGTGCGGGTGAGTTCCTCAGAAGTGCAACGGATGCGGCGCGCACCCCAGGGGATCTGGAACTGTTTCGCGCCGCACTCCGCTTTGCGCGAGTTGCTCGGAAGCGTGAAAACGCGCACACACCTCCAACCTGCTGTATAATACGCGTGAGGTAATAGCCTGTGAACCACAAAGCGCTGCTGCTCGCGGCGACCGTTTTCACCTCAGGACTCTTCGTCCTTAACGGGCAGCAACCCGCTCCATCCGCTGTCTTCACTACGGTTCAGGCCGAAGCGGGCCGCAAGGCATACGAGAACACCTGCGGCAAATGCCACACTCCCACATTGCTGGGACGAAAGGGCGATCCGGGTGAGCTCCCTCCGGTCAGTTCCTTGCCCACCTATATGCAGGACATGGCTAGCGGCCCTGTCCCCCCGCTGGCAGGCACGGATTTCATCAAGCGCTGGGGATCGCACACTACCGCCGAGCTCACTGAACGAATTTCGCAGGCCGTCGGCGCCTTCCCGCCCGAGGGCACGAACATTCCCGTCCCCGGTCACGCACCCGCTGAGAGCGACCCGACCTCGGTCAACATCACCGCCTACGTCCTACAGGTGAACGGCGCGAAGGCAGGAACACAGCCGCTGACCAAAACCATCGCGGCACTCGTCCGTTCAGTGATCGCCGGCCCAGCGTGGCAAGGAGCAGCTATACTACCCGAAGGCGACGCTGGTCACCGCTGACCGTGCCGTGATATCTTGTACATCAAATGGAGGTGTTATGAAACGACAGATCTTTGCGTTGATCGGATTGTCTGCGGCGATCTTCTTGACCGCGGCGGAAAGCGCGCTGGCTCAACAACCCGGCGGGCGCGGCGGTGGCAGAGGGCCAGCTCCTCAACCGGCTCCGCTGTTTTTTAAGGAAGCGTGGAAGGAAGGGCCCGGCAATGTCCCGATGACCCAAGCAGCCGTCGTCAACCAGGACCTGGTGTTGACGACGTATGGCACCGGCAAGGAAGATTTCGGAATCACCAGCGAGGGCAATGTACCTCACATCTGGACGGGACTCTGCGCCACGTCCTGCGCGCTCACGCTGAGTAATAAGGACAGCTTTGTGGATCTGACGGGCAAGGCGAAAATCCGTTGGTACACCAAGACGTCCGGGTTTCATGAAGTTCGCCCCGTATTGAAACTCGCCGACGGAACGATGCTGGTCGGAGACCACGTCGATGCAAACACGCTGGACTACCTTGAGAGTGAGTTCTATGTGTCGGAGGTGCACTGGCTCAAGCTCGATGCGCCCACCGTCCAGACCAAAGGGACCCTGCTGGATAAGGTGGATCTTAGCAAGGTCGATGCTGTCGGTTTTGCCGATCTAAGCCCCGGCAGCGGCCACGGCTCAGGCGGATACTCCGACGTCGCCTGGATCGAGGTTTACGGAAAACCGGTCAAGCGCGACACGGCGAATCAGTCGAAGTAATCGCCTTACACCGCTGCGGAGCCAGACCTTCGTAGCGACCGGCGCGCCCTAGCAGCCCGTGGCAGAAGCAGCCGGCAGGTCACAAACCTGCCCCACAGAGCCTGCAAACAGTTGACCGGCTGTGGTGGGGCAGGTCTGCGACCTGCCATTTCCGTGACCGAAGGAGTTCTGCCACGGGCTGCTAGCGGCGTCCCCACCGTGCTCATCGACGGCGAACGCAGCTCTATTGAAATCGGGCCCCGTCGGGAAACGTGCTTAATCCCACTGAATCGACTCCGGCGCGTTGCCTGAAGACAAGGGCCAGCGCGAAAGCGTGTGGCAGCTCGCCAAAAGGCCAAAGGCGAGCGCTCAGAAAGACGTTTCCGTCTCGGCACAAAGCGCTCCTTTGTGAAAGCGATCGGGCGCGATCGCCGAAAGACTGGCAAATCGGCGCAAAATTGTTGCCGCTGCCTAGAAGATGCTGTCGCGAAGTTGCCCGATCCATCTGAAATCCTGGGCCGGCCCAGCGAAGCCCTCCCAAACACTTTATGCTAAATATGTTGTGACTCTCTTGAACACCTCTCGGACCATGCCTGGCGGCGCCGCCGATCGGGCCGCTCTGCCGAAGGGGAGCAACGGCCGGGCGCTCTGCCGTTGGTGTGGCCTCGAAGTCCCCACCCGGCGCTTCACGTTTTGTTCGGATTGGTGTGTGCACGAATGGCGCCTACGGAGCAACCCCGGCTATCTTCGCGAACAGGTTCTACGGCGGGACCGGGGCATTTGCGCGATCTGCCGGACCGACACTCGCGCCGCCTATGGGGAGTTACGGCGCGCACGTGGGACGCACCGGCAAAGGCTTCTCGCACGATGGGGGCTCACCCGTCTCACGCGCAAGACGCTCTGGGATGCCGATCATATCCTGCCCGTAGTGGAAGGTGGAGGAGAGTGCGACCTTCAGAACTTGCGCACGCTATGCCTTCTCTGCCACCGCCAACAAACCCTTGATCTACGGCGCCGGCTGGCAAAGGCGATCTCCGGCTGTTGAATCACCAGGCTGAGCGCGGCGAGAGCGTCAGTAGCCCAGACGAAGCATTCCTTCCTGCTTGCCCTCGACTGTGCCTTGCGTAAGCCATTCGAGAGACGCCTTGAACAGAATCAGGTGATTCTTCTCCCACATGGCGTTATGCGAGGAACACGCCAGATCAACAAACACTTTCTTGGGAGATCCCAAATCCGCGTAAAGTTCCCGAACCCGGTCCGGATTGACCTGCTTGTCATGGGCTCCCGAGATCATCAGTGTCGGGGTCTGAGTCTTGGAAACCACGCTGGTTGTCCATCCCCAGGTGGTCACCTGCGGTGCGCGCCGCACGCCGCCTCCCCACGTCGATCCAACAGGGTCGGAGAGAAGCATTTCCGACCAGACGGAATCCAAAGCCGCCGGTTCGTATTGGGCGGGGCAGCCCACTTGGCGATCCCAGTTCGCGATAAATTCGTCGCGCGACTGCGTGTTCATTGCGGCTCCGTTGGCGGGAATCTGGGCCGGCGGCTCGGCTGCCGCGCCGCGATTGTAGGCGGGGGCCAGCAGCACAAGCTTCAGGACTTTGTCGGCGTGCTGCGCCGCGTATCCGGCCGAACGCGGTCCGCCCAAGGACCAAGCCAGCAGATTCAACTTGTCCACGCGGCGCAGTGCGCGTACGTGATTTACTACCGCGTCGATGTCCTGCCAATCCGAAGCAAGGGTGGTCATCTGGTGCGGATAGCTGGGATCGCAAAGCATGGGGATTAACGCGGGCACGTACGCTGCCTGTTGTGCACGTGTGAGATTGCAAGGATCGTTCATTGCGGCCGGGCGCAGGGAACGTCCGTAGCCCGTCATGTCCATGGAGAACACGTCGAAGCCCGCGTGCGCCAGGTACGCCATCCAACTGTAATCCTGGTAGGGAACGTCGAAAGCGACTTCCGCGGGCGTGCCAGCGCCATGGATGAAGAGCGCCACCCGATCCTGCGCAGGGCCTCCGCGCAAGACGGTGGCAGCCTCGACCACTTCCCTCACGTAAATCTGCGAGTTCTGCCCGGCGATTGCAGGAACGGCAGAACGAACCTGCACGTAGTGGTCGAGGCGTAGGAGGCGGCCTCCATCGTCGGCAGTCGCAGACAATGCGACGCTCACAATTGCAAGGACGTAGCGGAGTTTCATGGAGAGGTTCCCTCTCAAGGCAGTTTACATCACAGCGCGGCGGTACTTGCAAAGCGCCGGAGAAATTAACGGTCGCGATTTGAGACTCACGACTGCGGACTCCATCTGGCCATGTTAGGGTAGAGCCTTGGCCTTGGCGTCCGTTATTTTCCAACAACGCCACTTCAGAAGCTCGCTATTCCGAGTCCGCGGAATCCCCGATGAGGTCGCGGATGCAACCCAGAAGGCGATTCCAACTTCGAACAGATGCGCCCCTCCCCGTCGATGACGGCGCCGTAGCGCAAGGCGGTCTCAAGATTGCGGCGGCAAAGTAGGGAGTTGCATCACGTTTGATCCGCAATCCCGCTGACGGAGACCGCTCTTTGAGACCGTGTCGGCGGGCTGGAATTGGAACCGATTGGAACCAAGAACCGGAGTTGAGGGTCTGTAAGCCGTTGAAAATTTGGTGGCCAGGGACGGAATCGCACAGCATTACACAGCCTGGAGATTCCCGGCGGCTGGAATTGTGCTTGATCCTAGTTTCGTCGATAGCTGCTTGACTTTCGGCAACTTAAGCGAGACTGTCGATCGACTCAGGGCTGCCGCTCGGGCGGAAACGCTCTAACACAGGCGCCTGCGGAGGTAGGCGCACGATCTCCGCGAACGTCGCGCACCTGCTTGCCAGGTATCGGCACAACCTCTATTCATGCCATTCCGGCTTGGGAACGTGCGCACTGGGCAAGTACGCAGGTGCTGTTCCGATCTTTGCGAGGCGGTCGGAAGCATAATACGTCAGTTTAGATCGGCAAAGGGAAGTCGGCTTGCGGCCTCCGGCCCGTTGCTCCTACGATTGACGCGTATCTCATGGCACAGCCGGGCTGTCCTCAAAGTTCGCAGGCCGGCTCTGAATTAATGCTACGACTCTGTTTGGATGGATGGGGTGACACGCCGCGGCCCATCGGACGGAATCTTGCAACGGCCTGGTCCTTGGCGTGCGACGGATGCCGAGAACCTGGCGCGCGCGAAGCGCAGTCTGGGTATTCACCTGCGCGCGGGTGTGGGTCCGGCATTTAATGGGTCATAAATTACCCACTTACAGTCGGTTTGGTATATGATATGACTCAGTATGCCTCGAAGCACTCCATCGATTCTTCCCCGGCTGGCTCGCCTGATGGCAGGCGTGGGCGAGAACATCAAGAAGGCGCGGCTTCGTCGTTCCTATTCATCTGAGACGGTCGCTCAACGCGCCGGAATAACCCGTAAGACACTGTATAGGGTTGAGCGCGGAGATCCGGCAGTAGCCCTCGGGATCTACGCCAGGGTGTTGCAGACGTTGAGACTCGACAGTGACCTTGGCTCAATCGCGGCAGACGACGCTCTTGGTCGTAAACTGCAGGACGCCAACTTGGAGCTGAAATCGCGCGCGCCCAAACGGCCCGCACGGCGCGACGATGAGAAGTCACGTACCGCCGCGAAGGAATCCGAGGATCTGTCATGATACCGCGCCGGCTGGAAACCGTGGCTGTGCATGCCGATTTGGATCACTTCGATGAACCCATGTTTATGGGATCGCTTCGTTGCCAGACGACTCGGACTGGAGACATCTTCTCGTTTGAATATGATCCCCGTTGGCTGCAGAGGCCTGAGGCGTTCACGTTGGACCCAGATCTGGCATTGGTCAAGGGACCTCAATATCCAGTGCCCGAACGTCCGAACTTCGGGATCTTCCTGGATTCCTCCCCCGATCGGTGGGGACGTGTCCTAATGCAGAGGCGAGAGAATATGCGCGCGCGCCGCGACGGACGCAGGGCAAGGTCTCTAACGGAGTGGGACTTCCTGCTCGGAGTACATGACGAGACCCGATTGGGCGCGCTGCGTTTTCAAGATCCTGCTACTGGGCGATTCGTCGACAGCGATGATGACTTCGCAGCGCCACCCATCACCTCGCTCCGGGAGCTTCAAGCTGCAAGTCTTCAGTTCGAGGAGCATGCCGACGAAGAAGAACACCCGGACTATGAACGGTGGCTTACGCAACTGTTCGCTCCGGGGACATCCCTCGGCGGGGCGCGACCGAAGGCGTCCGTCCGAGATGAAGAGGGGGTGCTTTGTCTGGCCAAGTTTCCCAGTAGGCAGGACAGGCGTGACGTTGGCGCATGGGAACTCGTCGCGCACCGGCTGGCCGCCAAGGCCGGAATCAAAGTTCCCCACGTTCGGGCCCTGCGGGTACCCGATAGTGGCTACACGACCTTCCTGGCGAGGCGATTCGATCGCACTCCGCTAGGCCGGCGATTAGCGTTCGTATCGGCGATGACGCTCACACAGCGGAACGACGGCGAAGCCGGAGCAAGCTATCTGGAACTGGTCGATTTATTGCAATCCCAAGGCGCGGATACTCACCACGATTGCGTCGAACTCTTCCGGCGCGTCGTGTTTGGCATACTTGTCCACAACACCGACGATCACTTGCGAAATCATGGATTCTTCATCGGTGAGCAAGGCATTTCTCTGTCGCCGGCTTACGACATCAATCCTTCGAACGACCGCAACGAGCTTTCGCTTGCAATCAACGAAGTCGATACCACCTGCGACGTGTCAATCGCCTTGGAAGCGCACGCTGACTATGGACTGTCGAAGATCGACGCCGACGAGATCCTCACGCGAGCAACCGGGGCGGTTGCGTCGTGGAGGAACGAAGCAACACAGCTTCATATTCCGAGAGCCGAACAAGACCTGATGGCGCCGGCATTCGAGTCGTGAACCGGGACGTAGAACCGATGACAATCAACTGCACGGTTGCGATCAGTAGCATTCGATCGCTAGTCTCAACCCCTTCTTCCTGGCGTTTTCGACGCGAGAGGGCTGGATCGGAATCACGCCCCTGCTTTTCCGCTGTGCCAAAACTGTGTCCGAACTCCATCTGTTCAAGCCGCCGGGGTTGCATTTTGAGCGAAAGCAGATTCCCCAGATTGTTGCAAATGTTAGGATTCAGCAAGAAAACGATGGAGCCGTTGGAAGCGATGAGGCTCCCATGGGCGCAATCTGAAGGAACCAGTCCGTGTTAACTCGAAGATCCTGGATCAGATGAGCGATGGAATAGTTTTGCTGTCGCTCAAGTCTTGGTGCAATATGAGCGATAGAGTCAAAGGCTATCGCTCATGACGTGGAACTGGCAACAGCCTGACTGGCCCAAATTCTCGTGGGTTGCACCCCTCCTCCGTAAGGGGGAGGAGCATTTCCTCATGGGGACAGGCGAGTTCTCTGGCACGCTCAAGCACCTTTCCCCTCCTGATCGGGAACAGCTCACGGTCGAAGCGATCAGCGCGGAAGCGGTCACCACCTCGGAAATCGAGGGAGAGATTCTCGACCCGGCAAGCGTGCAATCCTCAATCCGCAGGCAGTTCGGGCTGGCCGCTGACAATCGCCGTGTTCCTGCTGCGGAACAGGGGATTTCAGAGATGATGGTGGATCTCTACCGCTCCTTCGCAGAACCCGTGTCCGATGAAATTCTGTTCTCCTGGCACCGGCTGTTGTTCAAGGACCGTTGGGGCCTCAAGGGATATTGGCCGCTATCGCACTGGAGCCGAGGCGATGGATGCTCGATGAGCAGGGCAATTTTAGCTGACGAGTTCCAAGGCCTCGGATCGGGCGTTTGGGCCTTCAGGTAAATTCACCTCGACTTCGCTCCGGCGTGACAAAAACGCTCACTGCAAGGCAGATGAATCCGATGATGAACAGCCCAGGCTGCAGGTAGATCAGGATGTTCGTTGCTTTATTCAAACGGTCTGCACTCTTCTTGAGAGCCCTAGCGGTCTTGATAACTGTCTCGTCGGTGACAAGCCCCGGATGATCCCGCATCATTTGGGCCCGTTAGTGGTCCGCCTGTACTCCTCCATCCGAGTGAACAGAATGGCGATTCCCACGAACGCGGCCATGAAAAGAATGACGAAGCTGGAGATCATCCAGATTCCGGCTCCGCGTTCGCCGTGATCGAATTCGTCGACGCCATCGGCTTTGCGACAGGGTTGATCGTGGCCGTTCAGGTGAAATCCGGCGCCTCATATCCGGGTGACAAAGAGGAGCGGATCATCTATCGCCCTGCCCGTAAGCACGTAAATAAACTGGCGAGGGTTTGTCTTTACAAGCGGCCCTGGGGCTTCATCGCCGATGTGGCGACCCTCATCGCGAATGCTTGCGCCAGGAACTCTTAGGATCCATGAGCGAGCGGACGCTGCACTCGATTCTTTGACGCATCTGTTTTTCGTCAAGCCCTGACGGATCAAAATAATGATTGAGCACCAGGCCATCGAAGAAGGATCCAAACTGCGCCGTGCGGGAGCGCTGCTCTTCCGGATCGTCACTGTGCAGTTCCTGCAGCAGCTCGAGCTTGGCCGCCGCGGCATGAGTACACATCAGGACGTGCAGTTCGGCAAGGCGCTTGCGTTTATGCGGGTGGCGAATGGCGTACATCTTGAACTCTATATAAAGAAGGACGCGGGCCTTATCGCGGATGATCGTTTCCAACTGTTTCGTCAAGATTGCAACGCGTTCGTCATGGGTGGACGCCCTGCGAAACTGTTCTAAATAAGTTGCGTGGTCTCGGGCGATGTCCTCTTCAAAGATTGCGAAGAAGGCGTCTTCTTTATTCTGGAAGTGGGAATAGAATGCACCTCGGGTCTTGCCGGCCGCGGCGGCAATGTCTTCCAAGCGGGCAGCTTCAAAGCCGTCGCGGACAAAGATGCGGCGGGCGGCGTCAATAAGCTCCTGACGCGTGGCAAGAGAACGCTCCTGTTTTCTTTGGTTAAGCGCTCTTACAGACGGGCGAGGAGCGATTTTCTCGTTGTCGGAATCCCTCATAGAGCCTCCCGCATCAAAAAGATGCATGCATGTATGTTCCATACTTCCGCACGTTGGCTTCGGCTCTATGTTATCAGGAGGGATTCGATGATTTTGTGGAACCGGCTCGCGAATCGACAAGATCGGCATAGTCGAATCGGTGTGGCTTTCGTTTCAGGCGTTATCTTAACTGTCTGCGGGCTTCTTACTGCTTGCGGTAAAAGCGATGCTACACAAGCACCGATGGGCCTCCTGCCGGTTTCCGTGATCCGCGTGGAGCCGAGCAACGTTCCTTTGTCGAACGAGTGGGTCGGCACAATGGATGGTTATGTAAACGCGCAGATTCAGCCTCAGGTTTCCGGGTATCTGGTGGCGCAGCGCTACCGCGAAGGCGCGGTGGTGGAAAAAGGACAGGTATTATTCCAGATCGATCCGCGGCCGTCTCAGGCACTGCTCGATCAGGCACAGGCGCAGCTTGGACAGGCGCAGGCGCAGGCCGGACAGGCCGAGGCGCAGGTCGAACAGACGGAGGGAGCGCTGGGGCAGGCGCAAGCGCAACTAGCGCTGGCAAAGATCAATTTACAGCGAGATACGCCGCTCGCGGCACAGCGCGCGATCGCACAGAGCACCTTGGATAACGAAAAACAGCAGGAAATGCAACAGGAATCTGCTGTGAAAGCGGGAAGGGCATCGGTCGCGGCAGCTCAGGCAGCGGTAGCGGCGGCGAAGGCGGCTGTGGGGGGAGCGCAGGCAGCGGTGGAGACAGCGAAACTGAACCTGGGCTTTACGGAAGTTCGTTCTCTGATTGCCGGTATTGCCGGACAGGCCACAACCCAGGTCGGAAATCTGGTCAGCCCTCAATCCGTACTGACTTCTGTCTCACAAATGGACCCAATCAAGGTTTATTTCTCGCTCTCGGATGCGGAATACCTGGCGCTGGCGAAAAGGGCCAATACGGGAGGCGCCGATCTTCTGAAAGGTGCATCGAACGTTCCATTGACCCTACACCTCTCCGATGGCAGCACCTACCCTCATCCAGGACAAATTGTCTTCGTCGACCGGCAGATGAACCAGCAGACAGGCGCAATTCGCATTGCCGCGGCATTTTCGAATCCGGGCAATGTATTACGTCCGGGGCAATTTGGGCGCATCGCCGCGAGTACCGGAATTCAGATGGATGCCATTCTGGTTCCCCAGGCAGTTGTAACGGATTTGCAAGGTCAAAAGCAGGTCTTCACGGTGGACGCCGATGACAAAGTCCACGTGGCAAATGTCACGCTCGGATCGGAAGTCGGCTCGAGCGTGGTGGTTCTGAGCGGGCTCCACCCGGGCACGATGGTGGTCGCGGACAATCTCCAGAAATTGCGCGAAGGGATGCCCGTAGCGCCGCACGCGTCTACTGCCGCGCTTGCCGCCAGTCAGCCCGCCGGAGGAAATTAATGGCAAGATTCTTCATCCGCCGCCCGATTGTGGCGATCGTGATCGCTATTGTTACCGTCATCCTGGGCGTGGTTTCTATGTTCACGTTACCGACGGCGCAATTTCCGGATATTGCTCCGCCGGAGATTTCGGTGTCTGCCACGTATGCCGGCGCCGACGCAAAAACGCTGCTGCAGGCCGTCTCCACACCGCTGGAGCAGCAGATCACCGGCGTGGACAACATGCTGTATATGTATTCGGTCAATGCGAATAACGGCCAGTCCCAGATATTCACCGATTTTGACGTAAAGACGAATCCGGACACCGACCAGATTCTCACCCAGTTGCGCGTGTCGCAGG
>Ga0210394_10008293_pt1 | contig 10746 bp, 11 predicted proteins | sample IncBWC12MmetaG_FD_160121 | JGI IMG/M metagenome (GOLD analysis project Ga0210394, IMG submission 160121) | Forest soil microbial communities from Barre Woods Harvard Forest LTER site, Petersham, Massachusetts, United States - Inc-BW-C-12-M | ecosystem: Environmental > Terrestrial > Soil >... | reverse complement strand
ATCGGCGAGACGCGCGGATGGCTCGGTCGATCGCTCTATCTGCGCGATATAGGCGGCCGCGAGGAGGGCGCGCCGCCGCCGGTGGACCTTGCCGCCGAGCGCCGCCACGGCGATTTCGTGCGCGGCTTGATCCGCGATCGCCTGGTGACGGCGGTGCACGATATTTCCGACGGCGGGCTTCTTGTCGCGCTCGCCGAGATGGCGATGGCGTCCGCAATCGGGGCCGTCCTGGAAGCGCCGTCCAATATTCCCGCCCACGCTTTCTGGTTCGGGGAGGATCAGGCCCGTTACGTCGTCACGGCGAAGGATCCCCGGAGCGTGATGCAACGCGCCAAGGCGGCCGCCGTGCCGTTCGCGCGGCTCGGCGCGACCGGCGGCGCCGTTCTCGCGATCGAAGGCGAGCGGCCGCTGCGGGTCGATGAACTCAAGCGGCGTTTCGAAGCTTGGCTGCCGGAGTATATGGCCGGCGCGGTGTAGCATCGCGCGACGCATTGACGCTTGCCGGCAAGCGCCGCATTGTGGACGCAACACGGCACCAGTTTTGGCGCAGGTTTCGGGATCGCCGGTTCGACGGGCTCGAGCCGCAGCAAACGGATGAAGCGCGAACGAACGTAATGTTCCATGGCCATGGCTGCGAACGATATCGAGAGATTGATCCGGGCGCGCATTCCGGATGCCGAGGTGACGATCCGCGATCTCGCCGGCGACGGTGACCACTACGCCGCGACCGTCATTGCCGAATCGTTTCGCGGCAAATCCCGCGTCCAGCAGCACCAGATCGTCTATGAGGCGCTGAAAGCCGAGATGGGCGGCAAACTGCATGCGCTGGCCCTGCAGACCGGCACGCCGGAGCGGTGAACCGACCGGCTGGCGTCCGGCAGGCCCGTTCTAGCGCTTGCCCGATGGCTGAACTTCTTTCTTTTGTAAGCCGCTCCGTCAGCCTAGATTTCTCGATGAAATTTCCGTCATTCTGCCATGACGGCTCGGCGTGACACTCAAATTGGGCTTTGCGGGCGATTTGCGGTACATATATTGCAAGGCAGTGGGTAGGATTCGGCGCAGCAAGCGCTGCCCGCGGTGCCTGCAACGCCACGGGTGGTTTCCAAGGGTGATCTCCATGTCTATCGAGCAATTCATCGACAACGAGGTTAAGGCCAACGACGTCGTGCTGTTCATGAAAGGCACGCCGCAATTTCCGATGTGCGGCTTCTCCGGCCAGGTTATCCAAATCCTCGATTACCTGGGCGTCGCCTATAAGGGATTGAACGTCCTCGAAAACGACGATCTGCGCGGCGGCATAAAATCGTATTCGAACTGGCCGACTATCCCGCAGCTCTACGTCAAGGGCGAATTCGTCGGCGGCTGCGATATTATCCGCGAAATGTTCCAGGCCGGCGAGCTGCAGTCCTTGTTGAAGGACAAGGGCATCGCCGTGAAGGAGAGCGCGCAAGCGTCTTAATTCATTCCGGGCTCGCCACTTCGCGGCGCCCCGGAATGACGGAAAATCACCGCGAGTAGTATTCCACGACGAGGTGCGGTTCCATCTGCACCGGGTAGGGCACATCCGTCAGCATCGGCACGCGGCTGAGCTTGGCCGTCTGCTTCGAATGATCGACCTCGATGTAGTCGGGCACGTCGCGTTCGCCGAGCGCGTTGGCTTCGAGCACTAGCGCCAGCTGCTTCGACTTTTCCTTGACCTCGACCTCGTCGCCGACTTTCACGCGGTAGCTCGCGATCGTGACGCGCTTGCCGTTCACCTTGATATGGCCGTGGCTGATGAATTGGCGCGCGGCAAAAACGGTGGGAACGAACTTGGCGCGATAGATTATCGTGTCGAGCCGCCGTTCCAGGAGCGCGATCATGTGGGCGCCGGTATCGCCCTTCAGGCGCCGCGCCTCGTCATAGATGCTGTGGAAATGCCGCTCCGACATGTTGGCGTAATAGCCTTTGAGCTTCTGCTTGGCGCGTAATTGCACGCCGAAATCGGACAGCTTGCCTTTGCGGCGCTGGCCGTGCTGGCCGGGGCCATATTCGCGCTTGTTGATCGGTGACTTCGGCCGGCCCCAGATGTTTTGGCCCATCCGCCGGTCGATCTTGTACTTCGCCTGATGGCGCTTGGTCATTCGCGTCCTCGCTTTTTCGATAATGGCTGAGGATCGCGCCCTCCTCTGTTCCGGCCGTTTACCGGAACCGACAGGTTTGGCGGCCGAAGCGCCGGCTTAAAACCGCGGGTCGCGAAACACCGCGCGGGGCCCACAGTTAGCGATCTTGGGCCCGCGCAGTGCGCGGTTTCTAGGGGGAAAGCCGCATAGTGTCAAACCGGCGCTGAATCAACGTCAGCGCCGCCGTTGGCACGCGGCCGGCGGTGAAAATGGCGCGCGTGGTACCCGTATTGGCCGACGCTGGAGGGAGGCCGAGAAGATCGACAACGCGCCGCGCAATCGCCGGCGCCGGATCGATAAAATTCACCGGCCATGGCGCAAGCTGCCGCAAACGCTCAAGCAGCAGCGGATAGTGGGTGCAGGCAAGCACGATCGTGTCGGTGCGTTTGCCCTCATCGTCCGTGAAGCAGGGCGCGATTTCCTCGCGGAGCGCCGTATCGCTGACTGGCGCGCCGTCAAGCTCAAGCTCGGCATAAGTCGCAAGTTTTTGTGACCCGACCAACGTGACTTGGCAATCGCCGGCGTAGTCGCGGATGAGCGCGCGCGTATATTCTCGATCGACCGTCGCCTGGGTCCCGAGCACGGAGACACGCCGGGTGATTGAGCCCGCGCAGGCCGGCTTGATCGCCGGCACGGTGCCGACAAACGGCACCGAGAATTTTTTGCGGAGCTCGGCCAGCACGATGGTGGAAGCGGTGTTGCAGGCGATGACGATGAGATCGGGCCGGTGCGCCTCGATCAGTTCGCCCATCAGATCTACGACGCGCGCAATGAGTGCTGGATCGGCCAGTCTGCCGTAGGGGAACGCCGCATCGTCGGCGACATAGAGGTAATCGGCGTCGGGGCGCGCTGCCGCGACCTCGCGATAGACGGTGAGGCCGCCAAGGCCGGAATCGAACACCAAAATGGTTTTGTGTGCCGCCATTGCGCGACAGATGACACGAGGATCAGGGGTCCGCAATCTCTCGGCTGACGTGCTTGCGCCGTTAGGCCGTCAGGCCTTCAACCAGCCGCGGCCCATCTTTCGGATTGGCGCTTTTCTGTTCCTGCTGCTTGGCGCGGTCCGGCACCGGCGCAACGAGGCCGCTCACGGCGGTAAAGGTCAGGATCAGAATCGCCGCTAGATTGCCGTCATGGAATTTGGCGAAGGCGACGGCGCCCATCAGATAGGACCAGAACGGGAAGGCGATCGTAGAGACGACGGCATTGACGATCCAGGCGTCGCCGTCCTCGCGCACATACCAGCAGAACAGCGGCGTCAAAATCAAACCGACGAGCAAGGCGCCGACGGCGATGTCGGTCACGGAAAAACCGGCCATCGTGGCGGTGCCGCCGCCGGCCGCCATCGCCTGCGCCAGTATGGCATTCACCAGCATCGAGCAGCCGACGATCTCGGCCGGAATGTATTTGACCATCCGGGTGAGGTAGTCGTCGCCCGGCTCGGCACTCGTCGCCGGCCGCGCGCGGGACTGGAACATGCCGCCGAAGTCGGAACTTGGCGCCGGCTCGGTGTCCGGCAGCTTTGGTTTGCGCACCAAACGGCCCATGACCCTCTCCTCCGTCGGTTGCGCGAACCTACGTCAGGCGGCCGAGTCGGGCAAGGCGAGGAAACCCCTGTAACGGCTGTGGAATGCCGAAATATGGTTAACGGCGCTCAGGCCCGGCCGAACACCCGGGCAAAGATCGTATCGACCTGCGTCATGTGGAAATCGAGATCGAAATTGGCCTTCAGTTCCGCTTCGCTTAAGTGCTTGCGCACGTCCGGATCGGCCGTAAGGAGCGCGAGAAAATCGCCGCCACCGGCCCACGCCTTCATGGCATTGCGCTGCACCAGACGATAGGCGTCCTCGCGCGCGAGCCCCTTTTGCGCGAGCGCGAGGAGAACGCGCTGCGAGTGTACGAGCCCGCCGAGGCGGTCGAGATTCTTGCGCATATTGTCGGGATAGACGATGAGTCTGTCGACAATTCCGGCGAGGCGGTTGAGCGCGAAATCGAGCGTCATCGTCGCATCCGGGCCGGTCATGCGCTCGACCGAGGAATGCGAAATGTCGCGTTCGTGCCACAGCGCGACATTCTCCAGCGCCGGCACGACATAGGCGCGCACCATGCGGGCGAGACCGACAATGTTTTCCGACAGCACCGGATTGCGCTTGTGCGGCATGGCGGAAGAGCCTTTTTGGCCTGCGGAGAAAAACTCCTCCGCCTCCAAAACTTCGGTGCGCTGCAAGTGGCGGATTTCGGTTGCCAGGCGCTCGATCGAGGCGGCGACGACGCCGAGCGTTGCGAAATACATAGCGTGGCGGTCGCGCGGAATGATTTGCGTCGAGATCGGCTCGACCTTAAGCCCCATCTTCTCCGCCACATAAGCCTCCACGCGCGGATCGACCTGGGCGAAGGTGCCGACCACGCCCGAAATGGCGCAGGTCGCGACCTCCTTGCGCGCCAGTTCCAGGCGCTGCCGGGCCCGCGAAAACTCGGCGAAGGCGACGGCAAGTTTGAGCCCGAACGTGGTCGGCTCGGCATGGATGCCGTGCGAGCGGCCGATGGTCGGCGTGAATTTGAACTCGCGGGCGCGCCGCTCGAGCGCGGATTTGAGCGCGTCGATATCGGCAATGAGCAAGTCGGCCGCGCGCACCAGCTGCACGTTCCAACAGGTGTCGAGCACGTCCGACGAGGTCATGCCGAGATGCACGAAGCGCGCGTCCGGGCCGACGATCTCGGCGAGATGGGTGAGAAAGGCGACGACGTCGTGCTTGACCTCGCGCTCGATCTCATCGATGCGCGCGGGGTCGAATTTCGCCGCGTTGCCTTTTTCCCAAATGGTCTTCGCCGCCGATTTCGGGATCATGCCGAGTTCGGCCATGGCGGTGGCGGCGTGCGCCTCGATCTCGAACCAGATACGAAACCGCGTCTCCGGCGTCCAGATTGCCGCCATTTGCGGGCGGGTATAGCGCGGAATAGTCACGCCGCTTCTCCGCGCGCCAGCGCCGCCGCATTTCGTAGGGCGGCGATGTTGGCGCGATACGATTCCGGTGTGCGGTCCTTGAATACCGCGGAGCCGGCGACGAAGGCGTTGGCGCCGGCACGCGCGGCAAGCGGGGCGACCTCCGGCGTGATGCCGCCGTCGATTTCGATGTCGATCGGGCGCGCGCCGGCCATGGCGCGCACATTGCACACCTTGTCGAGCGCATCGGCGATGAATTTCTGGCCGCCGAAGCCGGGATTGACCGACATGACGAGAATGAGATCGACAAGATCGATCACATGCTCGACGGAAGCTTCCGGCGTGCCGGGATTCATGGTCACGCCGACCTTCTTACCGAGCCCGCGGATCGCCTGCAGCGAGCGGTGGATATGCGGGCCGGCTTCGACATGGACGGTGATGATATCGGAGCCCGCCTTGGCGAACGCTTCGAGGTAAGGATCGCAGGGCGCGATCATCAGGTGCACGTCGAGCGGCTTTTTGGTGTACGGCCGGATCGCTTTGACAATATCCGGCCCGATCGAGATGTTGGGCACGAAGTGGCCGTCCATCACGTCGACATGGATCCAGTCGGCGCCGGCGGCATCCACCGCGCGTACTTCTTCCCCCAATTTCGCGAAATCGGCGGCGAGGATCGAGGGCGCGATAATGAGCGGGCGCGGCACCGGGTTCTCCGAGCTTTCTGCATGATCCCGAAAAGTGGATGCCGGTTTTCGGATAAGATCATGCTCAACAAAAAGCCAGAGCCGAAGGCTCTGGCAATCGCCTAACACGTCATTCCACGCCGGGCAACGCGAACAAGCGGCTTGAAAGCCTGCGGCTGGGCACACTTGCCGGCCACCGCAAGGCTCGCCAGATTTGTACTTGTATTGATGCAGCGGAGGTTTCGTGGCGCGAGCCGATGTCATTGTGCTGGGAGCCGGGATCGTCGGCACCTCGGTTGCGGTCCATCTCGTCAAGCGCGGCCTGTCGGTTGCGCTCGTCGACCGCGGCGGGGCGGGCGAGGGAACCTCTTACGGCAATGCCGGCATTATCGAGGGCAATACCATCTTTCCGGCGGCATTCCCGTCGGATTGGGCGACACTTTTGCGCATCGCGCTCAAACGCTCGCCGCTCGCCAATTACCACCTCACGTTTTTGCCGAAAATCGCGCCCTGGCTTCTCGCCTTCCGCGCCGCGTCGCAGCCGGCGCGATTGGTCGAGACCGCGCAATTGATGCGGCCGCTATTTGCGCGCGCGGTGAGCGAGCATGACGCGCTGAGCGCCGAGGCCGGGGCGGAGCGCTATCTGCGCCGCACCGGCTGGCTCAAACTTTACCGCACCGAGCAGGCTTTCGCCGGCCTGGCGCGCGAGCTCGATCTCGCCGCGAGCCTTGGCATCGTCAACGTCCCGCTCGATCGCGACGCGGTGCGCGCGCTTGAACCGTCGCTCGCTCCGGTGTTCCGCCACGCCGTGCATTGGACCGGCGCGGTGAGCGTGAGCAATCCGCTCGCTTTGACGCGCGCCTATGCCGGGCGTTTTGCCGCGCTCGGCGGGCTGTCGTTTACGGGCGATGCGCGCACGCTTCATCGCGTGAATCCGCATTGGCGCGTCGATACGGCTTCCGGTCCGCTCGATGCCGGCGACGTTGTCATCGCGCTTGGTCCCTGGCTGCCGGACGTGCTCGATCCGCTCGGCATAAAGTTGCCGTTCGCGGCCAAGCGCGGCTATCACCGCCACTTCAGCGCTCAAGGCAACGCCGCGCTCGCCCGTCCGGTGCTCGATGCCGAGAACGGCTACTGCCTGGCGCCGATGGAGCAGGGCATCCGGTTGACCACCGGCGTCGAGTTCGCCGCGCGCGACGCGCCGCCGACGCCGGTGCAGTTCGAGCGCCTGCTGCCGGCGGCGCGCGAATTGTTTGCGCTCGGCGAACCGGTCGAGGCGCAGCCGTGGCTTGGCGCGCGTCCCTGCTTTCCAGATTCCCGTCCCGTTATCGGACGCGCGCCGCGTCACGACGGATTATGGCTCGCCTGCGGACATGCCCATTGGGGATTGACGCTCGGTCCGGCGACTGGCCGGCTTCTTGCCGATATGATGACCGGCGCGACGCCATACTGCGATCCGCAGCCTTACGCCGCGGAACGTTTCATGCGTTAGAGACGCGAATAGCGAGTAGCCAATGGGGGAAGCCTTAATCGCTATACGCCACTCGCCTTCCTACTGACTGATCGTCTGGAAGACGCTCGACTCGGGCCGCGTGTTGTTGCTGGACGAGAACTTGTCCTGCGCCCTGACCATGTCGTCGTATTTTGGAATCGTCGTCACCGCGAACTTCGGCACGACGCCCACGACCTTATAACCGGCCAGGTGCAGCTGGTGCAGGACTTCCGGCATCGCTTCCGCCGTCGCATGCTGGAAGTCATGCATCAGCAGGATGCCCTTGCCGTTCTTGGCGAGCTTGGTCATCACCGATTTGACCACTTCGTCCGGCTTGCGAATCTTGAAGTCGAAAGTGTCGATGTCGGTCGAGAAGGTCGCGATATTGCGCGTGCCGAGATAGGCGAGCAAATCGGGCGGCATTTGCAGATCGGGGAAGCGGAAGAACGGCGCGATCGGGCCGCCGTCGGCCGCCATATGCACGGCGCTCACGCCCATTTCGATCTCTTGCTTGGCCTGCTCGATATCCTTGGCATACGGGTTCTTCGCTAAATCCTTGTGCGACCAGGTATGGCTGCCGACCGTCATGCCGGCTTGTACCAGTAGCTTGGTCAATTGGGGAGCCCAAGTGGCGTGCTCGCCTATCTCGAAAAAGGTCGCACGGACGCAATTGTCCTGCAGCGCCTTGAGCACCATCGGCGTGTTTTCCGGCCATGGGCCGTCATCGAATGTCAGCACGACTTCCTTCTCGTGCAGGAAGTCATACTGCTTGAAATGCTCCGTACCGAAAGCGGGGCCGCCCGTCGTATCGATCTGGACGATGCGCGACATGCCGAGCGCGTCGGGGTTGTTGCACTGAGGAAGAGTGGTGGGCCAGGGCGAGCTGCCGCCGCTCGTTGCGGTTGGCGCCGGCGCTGCCGCTGGAGCGGCTGCCGCAGATGTGGTGGAATTCTGGGCGGCGACCAGCTGGCCGGGCGAAGCGGACGGCGTCGTAGCCGTCGTTTCCGAAATTTTGATAACAGGTGCCTGGACGGGAGAGGCCTGAGCTATTCGGACGCTGGCTGCAGGAGCGGCCGGTGCACTGGTTGCCTGCGCGGGCGACATGATGTGCTCGGCGAGAGCGATGAGCGAGCCCGATCCTGACGATTTCTGCGCTGCGACAACCCCGAACGCCGCGAGACCCACTGTAAGCAACGCCGCAAAAATAACGACGACGACGCGCATCGTACCCTCCGCCACAAATCGACAATACCAGCCTGCCGCAAAGTGAAGGCGCAATCGTGGGACGAGTCAATAAAAACCAAGCTAGGGCCGGTGGAGAATGCCGTTCGTGGTTTCCGCTTCGCGTTAAGGGCTGCAATTCCGGTGAAGCCGTTGTGTCAATGGCCGAATTGATCGTGCCAACTCGGCATGGAACCGGCCAATGGCAGGGCGGCGGCGGCAAAAACTCCCCGCGCGATGGCGCGGGCCGCGACATTGGCCGCAAGCGTGCCGAGCGCAGTCAGTCCGAGGGTCGCATCGGCGAGCGGCCGGCGCCCGGTAGAGGCCGCGAACACGACGTCGCCGTCGAGCGGGCTATGCACCGGATAGATCGCGCGCGACAGGCCGGATTGCGCCATCACCGCGAGGCGCTTGGCTTGCGCCTTGGTTAAAACGGCGTCGGTGGCAACGACGACGAGGGTTGTGCTTTCGCGAGCGCTGCCCTTGGTGACCGGTTCGAGCGCTTGCGACGAAAATGCGTCAGGCAGGCCGCGACCGCCATATTCGCCGTTTAATTCGAACGGCGCGGCCCAGAACCACGGCCCGCGGCCGACAGTGACACTGCCGGCGGCATTCACCACGGCGAGCGCGCCGACGAGAAATCCTTCCGGGCTTTGCGCCGACGCGGAGCCGACGCCGCCCTTGCAATTGACCGTGGTCGCGCCGGCGCCGGCGCCGACGCTGCCGAGCGCAAAGTCGGTGGCGGCGCTCGCGGCCGCCGCATAGCCGAGCTCGCGATAGGGAGGATAGCGTCCCCAATCCTTGTCGCCGCCGCTCAACAGATCGAACAGGATTGCCGCCGGAACGATCGGAACGCGCGCGGTACGCACCGCGAAGCCGCGTCCCTGCTGGCGCAGCCATGCTTGCACGCCGGAGGCGGAATCGAGCCCGAAGGCCGAGCCACCGGACAAGGTAATGGCGTCGATACCCTGCACCGTCTGCGCCGGATCAAGCAGCGCCGTCTCGCGCGTGCCCGGTCCGCCGCCGCGCAGGTCGATCGAGGCGACCGCAGGCTCGTCGAAAATAACGGCGGTCGCGCCGGAGCCGAGGGCGGCATCTTCGGCGTGGCCAACTTTCAGCCCGGGGACATCGGTGATCAGGTTGCGCATGGCGCTATTCTAACCCCACCCACGGCGCCGCGAACATCGTGAGCGGCGGGGTAGGGGATAAGGTCGCCTTGCAATCGCCACGGCGCTCGGTGCATTCCTTGCGCCATGAACGTCACCATCGTCGCCGCGCTCGTCGCGGGCATGCTGAGCTTCCTGTCGCCCTGCGTACTGCCGCTGGTGCCGCCCTATCTCGTCTATCTCACTGGCACCTCGCTCGAAAGGTTCGCCGACGCCGAGACCGAACCGCGGGTGGGGCGCGAAACCATCGCCGCCGCGTTCTTGTTCGTGCTCGGCTTTTCCACCGTATTCGTCGCGCTCGGCGCCAGCGCCAGCGCCATTGGCACCGTGTTGCATGCCTATTCGTATGTGCTCGCAAAAATTGCCGGCCTCATCATCATTCTCATGGGGCTGCATTTTCTCGGGCTCACGCGCATAGCGTTCCTGATGCGGGAACGAAGGCTACCTATGCCAAAGCCGGTGGGACTTTGGGGGGCATATTTGATGGGCGTTGCCTTTGCGTTCGGCTGGACGCCGTGCATCGGACCGATACTTGGTACGATACTGGCGATCGCGGAGTCTGAACAAACGGTGGCCCGCGGCGCCGGCCTGCTCGCCGTCTATTCGCTCGGTCTCGGCGTTCCGTTCATGCTGGCCGCGCTGGCGGCTGAATCGTTCGCCGCCTTCCTCACGCGTTTCCGCGCTTATCTCGGCCTTGTCGAGAAGACGATGGGTGGTCTGCTCGTCCTTGCCGGCATCGCTTTTTTCGCGGGCTGGATCGGCGAGTTCGGAAATTGGCTGCTGCAAGCCTTTCCCAGTCTCAACAACATGGCGATCTAACCTGGAAGCAGGGGCTGAAATGAAGAAGCCCGCTGCAAGGGCGGGCTTCTCCGAGTAGCGACCGATTAGTTGCTCGGCGCGTTAATTCGTCGGCGCGCCGGGGAGCTCGACGTAGGTGATTTTGCCGTCCGGCATCTTCTGCCATTTATAGACCACATAGTCGAGACGCGTAATATCGCCCTTCTTGTCATAGGAGATGTTGCCGATCACGGTTTTGAAATTCATGCCGGAATGCATCTCGTCGGCTACATCTTTCGGA
>Ga0210394_10008292_pt1 | contig 10746 bp, 8 predicted proteins | sample IncBWC12MmetaG_FD_160121 | JGI IMG/M metagenome (GOLD analysis project Ga0210394, IMG submission 160121) | Forest soil microbial communities from Barre Woods Harvard Forest LTER site, Petersham, Massachusetts, United States - Inc-BW-C-12-M | ecosystem: Environmental > Terrestrial > Soil >... | reverse complement strand
ATTGCCGTAAATGCCCTCAAACGCTCGAATGAACAGGGAGAGTCCTGCGACGAAGCGGACAGGCGCCTGGGTATAGCGGTTTACGAGAGCTGTCATATAGTAGAGCTCGCGTTGGCGAAAAAGGAGTACATCGCCGCCAGCGGTCAGAAGAGCATCGATACGAGCAAGCAAGTCCGGGATCTCCGGAGCCGGTTCGTCCGAGGTGAACGGAGCCGCCGAGAGGCAAAAAAAACCAGCGGGCGCTGCATTTGTTTCGCCCAGCTCCTTCCGAAGCTCCTGGATCCCCGACGCCAACAATCGCATGTGAACTTTCGAATGAGCTGAATCCACGTGGCCAAAGTTTCCCGGCGCAAGCACCACGGCTTTCTTGTAGACAGCCTCGGTAGGAGGAAGGCTGGGGCCCTTGGAGGGGAAAAATACAGCCTCGGCGAATCCTGCCTTCACTAAATGGGCTAGCAGGGTACGGCGATCCCAACGCTCGAATACTGGCCCGCGAAGGTCCACGTAGTCGATCTCGATTCGCTCCTTGACGACGTCTTGTGCCAAGCCAGCAAGAAATGATTCCCTGGTTTGCAGTTCATAGAGTGCGGTGTAGATGAGATTGACGCCCAGAATACCGATAGCTTCCTGCTGGAGGACATTCGACGGATCGCGCATATTGATGTGCAGCAGGACGTCGTTTGGAGGGCCGCCGGGCTGCAATTGAAATCGTAGACCGACCCAGCCGTGCGGGTCGTTAGTCCCGGCGAAGTTGCGCGCGGAGACGGTATCAACAAAGGAGAAAAAACGCGTTTCCATCCCACGGGTTTTGTTTAACTGCGTGAGAAGCTGGGCCCATTCCTTGTCCAGCATTGCCTCGAGTCGCTGCCTGGATACATAGCGCGATCCGGAGCCATAAAGATCGTCGCTGACTTCCTTGTCGTAGGCGGAAATAGTTTTGGCGACCGTGGCGGAGGCGCCTCCAACTACAAAGAACCAGTGCGAGACTTCCTGTCCGGCGCCGATTTCGGCGAAAGAGCCGAAGGCGGATGCATCGAGATTCAGTGTGAGCGCTTTATGGTGAGTGTCGCGTTTTTCAGTGGAAGGCATAGTCAGGTGACCTTCTAGCAAGCGCGTAGCATCCGTGACGAGCCAGCGTGACTCGGCGCCCGGGGACGATTCTACGCGAGATTTTGTTTTTAAAAAAAAGAGGCGCATGGCAGACTCACACGCGCCTCGTTACAAATACTTCAAATTTTCGTGTACCTCAGGGATCACCTCCTTATCGACACAATATGTCGATACCGTAATTATAAAATCATTTCTTCCTGCGAATCAACGCTCGACTCTAGCAGAGAGTTATTCGCAATCTCGGGGCGCGACTTTCGGACGCCTGGCGCGTGGGCGATATGTTGTTTTGTGCGGAAATGGAGCGGAAGCGCGATCAGCAGCGAGGAATTGACCAATAGCGATTGCCGTCGCGACCAGACGCAGGGCAGCGGTACGCGGTTCCGCTCTGCGCAGGCATGGGCCGATAGTCGCAGACCACCGATTGCGCTGACGAGCGGGAGCGGGAATCCAGAGAAATAGAGCCCGACGACCCCTCTGCCTGCGAAGTTGCCACCGCCAGTTGGCGGAGTTCATAAAGTGTTTCCAAACTGCCCACAAGGTGATGACTCCCAGTGACAACCGCACCCACGAGTGAGCCAAAATTGCGGTAAAACATGCGCGGACTCAGATTGGCCCGTGTCTGAAGGAAGGGGAGGGCGAAAGCACTCTGCACCAGCAGAAATAGAAGCAAGACTACGGCCAGTCCTAGTATGCGTCGGGGCTGCAGTTGGCGACGAGTCATAGCTTCCACTCTTGTCCGCTCCTTCTCCAACGTTAGACGGCCCGGCCGTCAAAAGGTCAGCTAGAGACTTCACTCAAGCTCTTATTATTTTTGGTAGGTTCTTCGCGGGCCATATCGCATTTCACATAGTTAGTGCACGAAACGATCGATATCCGGAAAGCCGCGTACGCTTATCCGAAATTCGAACGGCGTATTCCTGTTTCGGCTCATTGTAGAAATAAACCTGAGTTCGACTACCTCGTCATTCTCCGTGAATCCGGCGTCGCTAGTGGCAGCGCGGATGCACGTCACACCGCTGCAATGCCCGGAGCCACATTGCTTGGGAAAGGCAGTCAGACGTTTGTAACACGCTCTCGCAGCGGGGCGGTCACCCCACCGCCTCAAAGCGCTTTTAATGTCCGCAATTGTTTTTTCGGCGCAATCGTCCTCCAAGCACACCTCGTGTTCGCATTAGCTTTTCCTCCGGCCATACCCAGATCGCACCGAGATTATTCTGCACTCAAATCTATTTCAACCGAGTTTATTTCAATCTAGGAGGCAGTTATGAAAGGACGGCATTTTTGGATTCTATTGTGTGTGGTACTGCTGGCTTGTAGTGCGGCTAGCGCTCAAAAAATCATCACGTTTGATGCTCCGGGCGCGGGTACCGGCTCCGGCCAGGGTACTTTTTCGCAGGGCGTCAGCGACCTGGGAATCACCTATGGGTACTACATCGATGGAAGCGGTGTCGCTCACGGCTTTCTGCGATTCCCGTTTGGTGGGTTCTCCTCCTTTGACGCGCCGGGCGCTGGCACCGCTGCTGGCCAAGGCACTTTCGCCTTCAGCTTGAATCCTGAGATCGCACTCGCGGGATATTACATTGACGGAAATGGCGTTCTTCACGGCTACGTGCGAACCCTCTTCGCCTCCATCACCACCTTCGACACTCCGGGCGCTGGCACAAGTTCCGGCCAGGGCACTTACGCACTTAACATCAACCCGGAGGGAACTGTCGCGGGATACGACTTTGACGCAAGCATGGTAGCTCATGGTTTCTTGCGCCATCACGACGGTTCCTTCACCGTCTTCGATGTTCCTGGCGCGGGTACGCAACCCGGACAAGGCACCGGTAGTTCCAGCGGGATTGCCCTGAACGTGGAGGGCGCACTCGCGGGAGCTTACATTGACTCAGCCAATACTCTTCGCGGCTACCTGCGCGCTCCGAACGGAGCAATCACGGATATTGACGCGCCTGGCGCCGGCCCCTGACCTGGCCCAGGCACCGATACGGACGGAGTGAACGCGTTGGGCGTTGTCCCTGGAGTCTACGTCGATTCCAGTGGAGTGTTTCACGGCTTCGTACGCGCTCCAGACGGCAACATCACTGAATTCAATGTTCCCGGTGCAGGCACCGGCGCCGGCCAAGGCACCCTGCCGCAAGGCATCAACCTCGACGGCGAGATTACAGGAGGCTTCGTTGACGCGAAGAGCGTGTCTCACGGATTCCTGCGCCACCTAAACGGAGCTATCACTTCCTTCGACGCTCCTGGCGCGGGCGCCAGCCCAGGCCAAGGAACCTTCCCGCTGCTCAACAATATAGAAGGCGCGATCTCCGGATACGATGTTGACGGTAACGGCGTGACCCACGGTTTCGTGCGTACACCGTAGCGGGCCCCGTTATGCCGAGCATGCATTTATTCTCGAGAGGCAGCGAAAGCTGCCCCCACCCCTTAAAAACCAACGCATTCAATCGGGAGGAAAGTCTCCGGTTCCGAGACAAGGCTCACTCTTTAGCCGAAGCGGTTCAGCAAACATTTTCGCCGGTCAGACCTGGCGAGTGACCAGGACAATAAGAGATGAATCTAAAAGAAGAGCACTAAACTGTGGCGGACACTCCGGATTGCCCTTGTTGTTGTGCCGCCTCGGCATCCGCACGGCGGCAGCGGCTCTCGAGCCGACACCGGGAAATAAAGTGGCATCTCAAACTTGATCGAAGTGGCTATGTCGTCTGCTCAACCGGCATGCTAACTATTGCGCCGCTCGGCCGTTAGGAGAATTGGGAGGACTTTTCAGAAGGTTATCCACAGACCCCGCCGTACAAATGGTGGAACTGGCACGACAACTACGACGCCGAGGCCTCGCCTGACCCGAAGCGGGTCCAGGTGTCGGACGCCGGAACAGCCGCCTTCCGAAAGCCGGACGCAAAGGCAAAAGCCAGCTCATGAGCGATGAACTTGGAGCGCCCAAAATAGTTGATCGGAGCACTTTCCACGCCGAGCTGGATGCGTCGCTGTTTGGAGAGAAGGCTCACGCGCATGAGGGTGACGCCATTGCGGCCACCGGCCCGCTTGGAGGCCGAGCGTTCAGACGACCTGGAAACCGGCAAGCGCTGAGCGCGGTCCGTTCGCGTCGAGTCGCGGGCCGACGCGATCGAAAAACCAGCGCGTTCAATCGGAAGGAAAGGCTCCGGTTCCGACCCAGAATCCTGCAAGCGTCCTGAGATTTTTCTTATACGTTCGCGTGACTGTATATTCTTTTCCGTCTTTCATGCGAAGTTCATATTCTCCTGTAGAGCACGGGCGGAGTTCGCGCACGAACGAGGCATTTACCAAAGCAGATCGATGAATTCGCACGAATCCATACGGCTTCAGTTTCTCTGCAATCGTTGAAATCGATTCCCGCAGCAGATACGAACCGGTTTCCTGCCGGAGCAAAACGTAATTACCTTCGGCCTCCACCACAACCAGTTCAAGAGGATCGATGAAAAGAATCCTCCCATTGTTCTTGATCGCGATCTTGGAGGAAGCCGGCTGAGTGCGTTCCCGAAGACGCGGCATCAACTCCAGCAATTTTGCCGCTCTCTCGCTCGCCGTTCTCTGAACAGCGAAGTCCAGAGCCTGGTTCACGCGTTCGCTTGAAAATGGTTTCAAAACGTAGTCCACGGCATGCTTTTCGAATGCCGCCACGGCATGCTCCGCATGTGCGGTTATCAGGACCACGGAAGGCGCCGGCCGATCAGATCGCTGTAGACGGCCCAATAGTTCAAGACCTGACACCTCCGGCATATTGATGTCGAGCAGCATCACGTCGTAAACGTCTTTCGATAAACGGTGCTGCGCCTCGAGCGCGTCGGGCGCTGAGTCGAAACGTTCGACATCGGGCCTGGCCGCCAAAATTTGTGCCAGGGCCGTAAGGGCTAAGGGTTCGTCATCGACGATCAGAACGCGCATAGCGGGTCATTCGTCTCAGGAGTAGTCGCATCAGAAGAAGCGTGGGTGCGGCGTCCGTTCATGTTGGCAGGCCGGGAATTCAAGGTCGGAAGGGCTAAACTGGCCGTGACCGTGCGGTCCTCAGCGATTGCAAGATGCAGGCTCGCCTCACCCGAATAAAGATACTTCAGCCGGGCCTCAACGTTTCGCAATCCCAGGCCGGTTCCGTTGGAGGGTTTTCCGCCGGCACTGTTGCGCACACGAATGTTCAGCATTCCATTTTCTGCGTCCGTCGCGACTTCGAGCCAGCCTCCCTCGCGTAACGGGGCAATGCCGTATTGAACGGCATTTTCCACCAGTGGCTGCAGGATCATTTGAGGCACCAACAACTGATAGGTCTCCGGCGCCACCGCCCACTCGATCTTCAGCCGGCTCCCGAAGCGCATCTTTTGCAGGTCGAGATACTCCCTCGCGAATTTTAATTCGCTCTCGAGTGGAATCAGGTCTGAACTGTCACGCTCGAGCGCTGCCCGCAGCAAATTCGAGAGCTTAATGAGCATGGCCTTGGCAGTCTTGGGGTCCTCGTCAGCTAGAGTCGCGATTCCATGCAGAGTATTGAAGAGAAAATGAGGCTGGAGTTGCATCTTCAGCGCCTGCAGCTCACTGGCGGCAAGCGCCTGCTGGTACTCATACTTCTCAGCTTCTTGCCTTCGCACGCGCTTCAGATACACGTAAGCATGAGCCGCCACAACCATTGCAATATAAACGAGTGTGTCGTCGGCAAATGAGGTTCGAACAATTTCGAGCCAGGCCTGAAGTGAACGCGAAACATACGGAGGAATCACTAGGCACAATATCGCGAGGTGAAGCAATACGAACGGCACCGCTCCAAGTCCCCAGAGCAGCACGTAAGGAAAACGGTTCGCGGAATAAGAAACGTACTTTTCAGCTAAATAGAAGATGGGTGGAGTCCACAACGCCAACGCAAAGGCGCGCACTCCAGCCTGCACCAGCAAGTCGAGGAATGAGAACCACAGATTATGCCGATCCAGAGGTTTATACTGCAGCCCCATGAGGAACGACATGCCGTACCAAAACGCAATCGACAGAAGGTAGGCCCGGCTGATGCCACGCAGGCGCGGTTCCATGCCGCCATTCTAATCCTTTCAGGAGTTAGGGGGTAGCACCCGACGAAATAGGATTCAATGACGGGTCATAATCCACACCGCGTATGACAATCCGAGCAATAAGCTGATAAAGAGTACGGTTTGCATTCGAATGGCAGCTCGTGTCATTAATTTGGGACCTCGCGACTCGCGCACCTTCCACACGACGCCCCCCTCCACAACGCTCCCAACATCATAGATATCGCCAAAAAAGCGGCAAGCTGATAGAGCGGATGGTGAATCCAAGACCGCTGCTCGAGGATAACAATCGGGGCGGGAACTGCGCCGCACACGAACGCGGATACCAACATCGCTTTTTCGGAGTATTTACGTGGTCGCCACGAAGGCGGGGTGCCATGCCGCCACTCTAATCCTTTCGATATAGGAATCCGAGTTGTATGTGAAAATTCAAACTATGACGCATTTCAATTCTAGTCTTCAGTTGCAGTCGCGGGACTCGAGATGAGGAAATTATATTGGTACGCGACGCTGGTTGTCCTGGCGCATTCCGTAGTGACCTTTTGGCATCTTGAGCTCCTTGGCCGGCTTGGGTCCGCTTTGAGGCCAGAGCAAGTATTGCTTTTCGCGAGTCTCGCAAACCTGATTCCTGTGCTTGCTGTGATCTTGTTATGGGCACATTTCCCCAAAGTAGGTGGGTGCCTGCTTCTCTTTTTGGCTGTTCCATTAACCATCGGCGGGTATTCACATTTTCTGAGCGCTGGTTCGGATAATATCCTCCGGATGGCGCCGGGCGAATTGACTCTGGCTTTCCGGGTGAGTGCAGTGCTGCTGTTCGTCCTAGAGCTCTTGAGTTGCTGGGTGGCTGTTCAAATTCTTAGAGACTCATCATTGTCCGTCGCCAGCTCATACCGACATGTCCGCTAAGCGCGTGAGATGTCGCTTGAGGCGTAGACAGGGGTATTAGCGAAAAACCCGTACATCATCGTCCGAGGAAACTGGAGGCCGGGCTCAACCTCGCGGCTGTAGGCAAGGCCCACTTGGCGGTTGCCGTTTGCTTACATCTCAGATCCTGTGCTTCGTGAAAGCTGCATGCGGGAAAACCGCACGTGCAGTTTGATCAGCGATGGTCGTCCCTACCGCAGCCATTGTCGAGACGCGATATGGACACTTACTACTACTCAAAACGTTTCGTCTCTCTAGCGACCAGCCGCATGCGCTCTATGCGTAGATCCGGGTATAATAACAGCTTGATTATCTCTTGTTAGCCTGTCGATGCAGGACTAGTCCCCATGCGCTGTTGTGCGGACAATGTGCCCCGCGGTGCAAAATAGGTGCGAGGGCCCCATGAAGCGGATCGGGACCCTCGTTCAGGTGATTCACAACCTTCGGTTCGCCGGGTTCTTCTTTCTCATCACCGTTTTGGTTTTCGATGCTGCCCTCGAACTCGCAACCTGCCTAACGGTCCGAGAATCGAAGGTGGTTGCTTATCAAACAAACGGATGCGTCCGAATTTCTGTTCTGATCACACAGCAGTTTTGAACCTGGCTTGGAACAGGACTATGGTTACGAAGAGCGCATCGCGGGCAGCCCGCGAGAGCTTTTATACGGAGCTCGGAGCAGACTCGTGACGAAGGCCTATCCGAGCAAAGCGAAATGGATTGCGCGGCCATGGGCGACTGTTTTCCTACGCTATGGGTTAGCTTTGGTCTCGGTCACAGTGGCTCAAGCTCTGGCCCACACATTTCTATACTTTCATTTGCCACAGCCGCTTACGCTATTTGCGCTATCTGCGATCGCGATCACGTTTCGGTACGCTGGCACCATGCCGGGCATACTCGCAGCTTTGCTCTCGGCACTTCTCCGCGGCTATGTCTTCGAACCTCGAATTACAGCTGAGTCTCGCCTTTTGTATGACCTAGGGTTTCTGATTTTTGCCGTACTAATGGTCCGTTTTACGGGAGAGCGAAAGAGGCGTGAGGCTAGAGTGGCAGAGCGAAGTGCGGAACTGACTCGGGCTAATGAGGACCTGAAACTCGAGATTGCTGAGCGTAAGCAGTCCGAGGATCACTTTCGCCAAGTATTGGACACAACTCCCGCGCTAATACACTCTGCTCGCCCTGACGGATACGTGGATTATTTCAATCAACGTTGGCTGAACTACGTGGGACTGCCGCTAGAGGATCTGCAGGGCTGGGGTTGGACGAAGGTAATTCATCCTGAAGACCTTGCAGTAATAGTCGAGAAGTGGCGAACGAGCTTGGCGAATGGAAAACCGTTTGTGTATGAAACACGCATGCGCCGGGCGGACGGACAGTATCGCTGCCAACTATTCCGCAAGGTACCCTTGCGCGACACGCATGACCGCATCGTCAAATGGTATGGATCGGCTATCGATATTGAGGACCGCAAGCGGGTGGAAGAAGCACTGACAGCGAGTGAACAGGAACATCGCCGGATAGCAGAGCAATTGGAAAGAGAGCGAGCTCGGCTGATAGAGGCTCAGGAGGTGGGGAAAATCGGAAGTTGGGAAGCCGAGTTGCCGAGCTTGAACGTGGTTTGGTCAGAGCAAACACACCGCATCTTTGAGACTGACCCGTCTCGTTTCCGCCCCACGCGTCCAAAGTTCCGTGAATTCATTCATCCGGACGACCGCGCGAAAGTGGATACAGCCTTCAAAATGTCCCTCGGCAAGCTCTCGCCTTGCACAGTCGAATATCGGATCGTCATGCCGGACGGCCGTCTCAAATTCATCGAGGAGCGCTGGCGGGCCTTTCTTGATAAACAAGGAAAGCCAGTTCGTGTTGCCGGTACATGCCGTGACACTACTGAACGTGTGCGAGCTGAAGAGGAACGCCGGCACCTTTCCGGAAAACTTCTACGCTCGCGGGATGAGGAACGGCGTCGCATCGCGCGGGATTTGCACGATGACCTTGGTCAAGACTTGTTTGCAGCCCTCTTAGCTCTCGCCCAGTTATCACGGGGAATTCCCAACGAACGGAAGCAAAAGTTGCTGTCTGAAACGCGCGAGATAATTCACGCTTGTGCAGAAAAAGTACGTACGCTCGCCCATTTATTGAGTCCGCCTGAGCTTGAGCGGCTGGGTCTTAAAACTGCCATCGTCGTTTATGTGGACGGTTTTAGAGAGCGCAGCAGAACACAGATTGACATTGAGATACCTGCAGGCCTACCGAAGTTACCTCTGCCAATCGAGACCGCGCTTTTCAAGATGACGCAAGAGTGTTTGTTAAACATTCAGCGTCATGCCAAGAGCTCGGAGGCCCAAATCCGCATCGAAAGCACTCCCAGGCAGATCACGTTGGAGGTAAGGGACGAAGGCGTTGGGATGCAGCCTGCAGGCTCGGGTGTGGCCGAGGGTAGCCAACCTAGGTTTGGCGTGGGATTAACAGGAATGTCTGAGCGGATAGAAGAACTCGGAGGCCGTCTAGAAATCACATCGGGAAGTTGGGGCACTTCAGTAAAAGCCACTCTTCCACTGGTGCTGTCAAAATTGGAATCGGAGAGCTAGACCGAAGGTTTGTGGGTCTGTCAATAGTGCCGGCCGATGTTGTCGAGCCCTAATCGGAATTCTCATTCCAAACCCTTGAACTAGTTTAGTCCCGCCTGGATGTTATCGCCGAAGGAAAATGTGATCCATCCGGAATAGTGGATGAAGGAGTATTTCAAATGATTCGTTCGGTTAAGCGGGCCGCGCAGCCAGAAGGTTCTGAATTCCCGCGGGATGTAGGTCCGAATCTCAAATTCCGGCTACAATTGTGTGTGTGTCTGGCAAAATCTAAGGCGGCGCGCACGATGAAAAATCGCAATCATGCATCGGTCTTAGCCTCGAGATTAACCCTGGGATTAACCTCGATCTTCACCCTCGTCGTGATGATTTTGCTCACAGCGCTGGTTCCTGCGAGCGTGCACGCGCAAGCCAAGCCCGCGGCGGACGCTGACATCGTCGTGCGCGTAAACAACGACGTCATTACGCTCTCCGATTATCAGAAGGCCGAACAGCAATTGCGCGACGAAGCGGCGCACGATTGTCAGGGCTGCCCGCAGGACCGGATTGACGCGCAGTTCAAGCAGCAGGAGAAAGATTTACTCCGCGGCATGATTGACCAGGCGCTGATGATACAACGCGCCAAGGACATGGGCATCAGCGCCGAAGCAGGCATGCTCAAGCGCCTTGACGAAGTGCGCAAGCAGAATGGCCTCGCCACCCTCGACGATCTGCAAAAAGGCGTGGAAGCTTCCGGCCTCTCTTGGGAAGATTACAAGACCACCATTCGCAACGGGCTGCTCCAGAAGGAAGTGGTGCAGCGCGAAGTCGGCTCGCGCGTGGACATCTCCAGCGGCGAAGTGAAGCAATATTATGAAGCGCATCCGCAGGAATTCACGCTGCCCGAGCGCGTAACGCTGTCGGAAATTTCGGTGAGAACCGAAGGAAAAAACGCGGAAGAATTTGCTGCCTTGCGCAGCAAAGCGGCGGGCCTGCGCACCAGCGTCCTGAACGGCGACGATTTCAGTCAAGTCGCACGGCTTTATTCCCAGGGCAGCACTGCGAAAGACGGTGGCGTTCTCGGTACCTTCAAAAGAG
>Ga0210394_10008291_pt1 | contig 10747 bp, 13 predicted proteins | sample IncBWC12MmetaG_FD_160121 | JGI IMG/M metagenome (GOLD analysis project Ga0210394, IMG submission 160121) | Forest soil microbial communities from Barre Woods Harvard Forest LTER site, Petersham, Massachusetts, United States - Inc-BW-C-12-M | ecosystem: Environmental > Terrestrial > Soil >... | reverse complement strand
GAGCAAGCAGCAGCTGATCGACTGGGGCTGGCGGGTGCCGTTTGCGCTGGGTCTGATCATCGTCCCGGTCGGACTCGTGATCCGGCGGCGACTGCCCGAGACGCTGCTGGCGGAGTCGGACCATCGTACCAGCGTCGACGTGCTGCGAGTGGTATGGGGCCGGCATCGGAACTCGCTGGCGCTGGCGGTCGCGATCATCATGTGCCTGACGATCTCGACCTACGTGAACAACTACATGACGACCTACGCGCTGACCACGCTCGGCCTGCCGGCGTCCAAGGCGATGTGGGCGACATTGGTGGGAGGCGCGGTCATCGCCGCCGGCGCACTCTGGGGCGGCCGTCTGTCCGACCGCTTCGGCCGCAAGCCGCTGATGATCGTGCCCCGCGTGGCGCTGACGCTGGCCGTATACCCGGCGTTCCTGTTCCTGGTCAACGAAAAGTCGCTCGGGTCGATGCTGGCGGTGACCGCGCTGCTGAACCTGCTCTCGACCCTCAGCGCCGCCACGGCGCTGGTTGCGATCGCCGAAATTTTCCCGAACCGGGTGCGCAGCTCGGGGATGGCGGTTTCCTACGCGATCTCGGTCAGCGTATTCGGCGGCACCACCCAGTTCGTGATCGCCTGGCTGATCGGCGCGACCGGCGACCCGTTGTCACCCGCGTACTACGTGATCCTGACCAGCCTGATCAGCTTGTGGGCGATGTTCCGGCTGCCCGAGACATACAAATCCTAGCCCGGGACTTCCGAGCCCATACCGGACGCCGGTTTCAGCCGCCAGGGGTTCTGATCAAGCGCAAGTCCGTGACGAAGTTCTGCGGCTTGCCGATTCGAATCTTCGCGAAGGCCGGGTGCCGCGGGTTCAGAAGGTAGTTCGTCTCGGCGGGGATGACCGAGCTCGGCACGGCCAGAACGGCGCTGGATCGCCTCTTGGCCCACTTGCTGCCCAGCACCTGCAGTTGCTCCCGCGCAGCCACATCTCGCCAATTCGCAGGGAGCCCACCGGGATCGATCCGCTCGATCTTGACTGCCGACGGGATTGACGCCGGTATCATCACGTACCTGGCTCGCAACGGCTCGTCCTGCACGAGTATTTCCAGCATCACCAGCGATTGACTGCCGGCGGTGTACACGATCGGCACGCCCTTGCGGTTCCAGCGCCCGCCGTAGAGCCGGGCCCCTTCGCCGGAGAACGCGGAATCGGCGAATCTGGCGGTGACGAGCCGCCAGACCGTCAGCATCAGCCGAAAACGCCGTGTTCAATGCGACCCAAAGTGTCCAACACGGTCTCCGCGCCGATATCGGTATCGAGCAGCGACAGCGGTGTTGCCCCAGACAATGTCGCGTTCGGCGACTTCAGCCAATCAAGAGAGGGATCCAGCCCCTCGAACACCTCTGCCGCACGGGCGACGACGCGTGCCAGCCTGACGATCTTGGCCGATTCTTCGCTGCTCAGAGCCCCCTGCCGTTTGCGTCTTGCCAGCGTGCGATCCGGAATACCGAGAGCCGTGGCGAGCTCCGCTTGCGTCAGGCGCATCGTCCTGGCCATCGAATCCACCGAGCTCGATGGGATCCCCCGTCGGATCACCTCCACCCACTGCAACGGCGTCCGGGGCGAGCCTTTCAAGCCCCGCCTTCCGCCGAGGATCGTCGCAGCGGAAATCATTGCACCCATGACCGCCCTCGGACCTGCCAATTGGCGTCAATTGTACGCAATTCTGGCGTCGACCGGGCGTCGATTGGCTCCCGCGCGCGGGAGTTCGCCAGCCGGGGGCGCTGCGCCCTGACGCCAACACAATGCCCGGCCGCCGTCCGCCGAAGTCCTCAGCGACGCCGCAGCTGACCGCGCAGCGTTTCGACCGAGATGGCGGTGGTGCCGCCCGCCGTCGCGCGCGGCGGCGCTTTCCATCCCAGTCCGTAGCTGACCTCGAACGTCAGGGCGATCCGCCCGTCGCTGTCGCGCTGCGCTTCCAAGGCGGCCAGCAGGGCCCTGGCCTGCCGACCCGACGGCAACCCGGGTTGGCGGTCGTCGCGCGGATTGCCTCCGAGCGCGCGCACCTCGGCCAGCAGCTGGCGGGCCGAGCCGTACGTCAGCCGTATCGTCTCGGCCTCCATCACCGGCGACGAAAAACCGGCCGCGACCATCATGTCGCCCAGATCGTGCATGTCGACGAACGGCATCGGGCGCGTATCCGGCAGCACGGCGGCGCACGCTGCGCGCAGCTCGCGCAGCGTATCCGGACCCAGACTGCTGAACAGCAGCAGGCCCCCTTCGCGCAGCGCCCGCGCGATCTGCGGAAAGACCTGGTGCGGCGCCGGATGCCAGTGCAGCATCAGGTTCGAAAACACGCAGTCGACGCGACCGGCCGCCAGCGGCAGCTGGTCCGCGTTGGCGCCGATCCGCAGCGCGCGCGCTCCAGGCCGCAGCGCGCGCGGCAGCCAGCGCGTGAGCGCCGCCGCGCCGGCGCCACCGCCCTGGGCCAGCATCGCAGGCGACAGGTCGATCCCGATCCAGGTGGCGTGCGCAAAACGCTTCAGCAGTGCCGCCCGCTGCGGGCCCGCTCCGCATCCGAGATCCACCACGATCTTCGCATCGTGCCGGATGGTTTCGAGGCGCTCGAACAGGCGCTGCCCGACTTCCCGCACGATCGCGGAGGCACCCGCAAAACGCAGCGCGCGGCGGTCGAACTGGCGCTGAACCGTGATGGCGCGCGCCGGAAACCGGACCGGGCCGGCGACGGTTCCGGATCGATCGACACTGCCGGGCTCGGGAGTCATCGCGGATCGCTTCGGTCGTGGCCCGGCGGGCGCGCGGCGCGCCAGTATATGCTCGGACGATGATCGGCTCGCCTCGCCCCGCCGCGGCTCCGCGCCAACGCGACCCGACCTGCGGCAGTCTGACGCGCCGCGCGTTGACCCGGGTCAGCGCCGGACTCAGGCGGCTGGCCGCGCCGTATTGCGCGGTGTGCGGCATCGAGCGCGGTGATCCGGTCTGTTCGGGCTGTCTGCTGGATTTTTTCGACGCCGACTGCGGTCGCTGCCCCGTCTGCGCGGCCCGTCTGTCGACCACGTGGCCCGCGGCGCGCTGCGGTCGCTGTCTGGCCTCGCCGCCCATGTTCGACCGCACGATCGTTCTCGGAGACTACGCGCCACCCCTGGACGGCATGGTGATGGCGCTGAAGGCCGGCGGCCGGCTCGACCTGGCGCGCGTATTCGGGGAGCTGCTGGCCAACCGGATCGCGCCGCGCCCGCCGATCGATTGCCTGCTGGCGGTGCCGCTGGCCGCCCGCCGCCAGCGGCAACGGGGCTTCAATCAGTCGATCGAAATCGCCCGCGTGGTCGCGCGCCGTCTGTCGGTGCCGCTGCGACGCCGGGCGCTGGTGCGCACGCGGGCCGGACCGCCCCAGCAGTCGCTGCCGCTGCAGGCGCGCCACGGCAACGTGCGGGCGGCGTTCAGACTGAACGAGCCGCTGCGTGGGGCGTGCGCGGCCGTCGTCGACGATGTGATGACCAGCGGCGCCACGCTGGACGAGGTGGCGCGGGTTCTGAAGCGCGCCGGCCTGGCGCAGGTCATCAACCTGGTGGTCGCGCGTACCGAGTAGGGCGACGGCGATGTTCCATGTGGTGCTGGTCGAGCCGCAGATCGCGCCCAACACGGGCAACGTGATCCGTCTATGCGCCAATACGGGCGCGCGTCTGCACCTGGTGCAACCGCTCGGCTTCGCGCTGGATGATGCCCGGATGCGTCGCGCCGGGTTGGATTACCACGAGTTCGCGAACGTTGCAGTGCACGCCAGCTTCGATGCGCTGATGCAGTCGGAACGGCCGGATCCGCAACGCCTGTTTGCGCTGACCCGGCGTGCCAGCGCGCATTTCGCGCAGGTCGAATTCCGCGCCGGCGACTGGTTCGTGTTCGGGTCGGAAGTCAGCGGCCTGTCGCCCGAGGTGCGCGAGCAATTTTCGCCCGCACGGCAGCTCAGGCTGCCGATGCGGCCGGGCAACCGAAGCCTGAATCTGTCCAACGCGGTGGCCGTCGTCGTGTTCGAGGCCTGGCGTCAGTCCGGCTTCTCGGGCGGCGTCTGAGGCGGCGGTCACGGCCCCGGGGCGAGCTGCGCCAGCGCCGCCTCCGGCGTGGGCGCGACGCGCCACAAATGGGCCTGGCCGCGTTGCACGAAACCGCAGTCGACCGCCTGCTGAACCCAGCGCAGCAGCGGGTCGAAATAGCCGGCGACGTTGACGAGCGCCAGCGGCTTGCGCTGCAAGCCAAGCTGCAGCCAGGTCGTCATCTCGAACGTCTCGTCCAGCGTTCCGTAGCCGCCCGGAAGCACGAGGAAACAGTCCGCGCGATCGGCCATCAGCCGCTTGCGCTGGTGCATGGATTCGACCACGATCAGCTCGGAAAGGCCCAGGTGCGCCACCTCGGGGCGCATCAGGTGGCGCGGGATGACGCCGGTGACCTGTCCGCCCGCCGCCAGTGCCGCGTCGGCCAGCGCGCCCATCATCCCGACGTGACCGCCTCCGTACACCAGCCCGAGTCCGCGTCGAGCCAGCAAGGCCCCGGTATCGCGCGCAGCCTCGACGAATCTCGGATCGCGGCCGGGAGCCGATCCGCAGAACACGCATACGCTTTTGATATGGCCGCCGTCCTGGCTGCCGCTGCGGTCGTGCGTTGCCTGCTCCACGCTCACCCGCTTTCGTTGCGCGGCCCGCGCGCGAGCAGGCGTTCGAGCGCAGCGCGCGGAGACAGGCGCCCGTCCAGCACCGCACACACGGCCTCGGTGATCGGCATGTCGACTCCGGCCTCGCGGGCGCGCGCGGCCGTGGCCGGCGCCGACCACACGCCCTCGGCGACATGGCCCAGCTCGGCCAGCGCGCGTTGCAGATCGGTGCCGTGCCCCAGCGCCAGCCCGATGCGCCGGTTGCGCGACTGCGCGCCGGTACACGTGAGTATCAGGTCGCCCAGACCGGTCAGGCCGGTGAACGTGCTGGCCAGGCCGCCGAGCGCGACGCCGAGCCGGGTCGTCTCGGCCAGTCCCCGCGTGATCAGCGCTGCGCGTGCGTTGTTGCCAAGCCCCAACGCCTCGGCAATGCCGGTGCCGATTGCCATCACGTTCTTGACGCCACCGCCCACCTCGACGCCGATCACGTCCTGCGTGGAGTAGATGCGCAGCGCCTCGCCGTGCAGCGCGCGCGTGACGTGCGCGCAGAAATCGGCGCCGCCGGCCACCGTCAACGCGGTCGGCAAACCGCGCGCCACTTCGTCGGCGAAGCTCGGCCCCGACAGCGGTCCGGACTCGTGTCCCGGCAACTCTTCGCCGACGATCTGATGCGGCAGCATCCAGCTGTCGGGCTCGAAGCCCTTGCACAGCCACAGCACGGGCGGGCAATCGGCGATCGCGTGCAGGGCCCGCAGCGTCGGACGCAGCCCTGCGGTCGGCGTGGCCAGCGCCAGCAAACCGCCCGCGGCGAAGCGGACCGCCTGCTCCAAATGGTCGGTGACGATGATCGACGGCGGCAGCGCGATGCCGGGCAGGTACTGTTCATTGATGCCCTGCTGGCGCAGCGTCTGCACGGTGTGCGCGCTGCGCGCCCACAGCGTCACCTCCCGCCGTCCGGCCAGCGCACACGCCAGCGCCGTGCCCCAGGCGCCGGCGCCGAGGATCGCGATCCGCATCCGACTCAGGACACCGGGGTTTCGTCTCCGCCTACTGGCGGGTGGCGCCGGGCGGAACGATGATCGGCGACGGGGCCGGCGCACTCTGCTCCTGTCTCTGCCGGTACAGTGCCTCGAAGTTGATCTCGGCCAGATGAATCGCCGGCAGGCCGGTGCGGCCGACCAGGTCGGCCACGTTGGCGCGCAAGTAAGGGTAGACGATTCCGGGGCAGACGATCCCGAGCACGGGGTCGAACTGTTCGGCCGGAAGTCCGCGCACCTCGAAAATACCGGCCTGTTTGGCCTCGACCAGGAACAGCACCTTGTCCTTGATGCGCGCGGTCACGGTGACCCGCACCACGACTTCGAAGATGGCGTCGGCGACCTTCTCGTTGCCGATATCCATCTGGACGTCGACCTGCGGCGCGCTTTGCTCGAGCAGGATGTTCGGCGCGTTCGGCATCTCGAGCGATGCGTCCTTCAGGTAGATGCGCTGCACCGTGAATACGGTGCCCGTGGACGGCGCGTTGCCGGCGCCGCCGGCCGGTACGGGATTCTGTGTCATCGCGATCGCCTTCCTATGAATCTTTCGTCGAGAAACCGCCCGGGCGCCTCGTCACCATGGGCCGGGGCGGATGTCTTTGTTCGAAGCCCGGCCTCACGCACCTGAGATTGAATGCGGCAGGTCCAGGTCAGGTTTGAAGCAAGCACGCCAGTTTGCCTGCGCGATCCAGCGCAGCCAGGTCGTCGAAGCCGCCCACGTGCAGCGCGTCGATGAAAACCTGAGGCACGGTGCGCCTGCCGGTGATCCGGACCATCTCTTCACGCAGCGCCGGGTCGAGATCCACCCGCAGCTTCTCGATCGATACAGCTCCGCGCGCCGTCAGAAGGCGCTCGGCCCGAACGCAGAACGGGCACACCGCCGTACTGTACATGCGGATCCGCGCGGGCATCGATGGCGGCCCCGTCATTTGCGGATCGGCAGCCCGGCGTCGCGCCAGGCGGCCACTCCACCGGCCAGCACGTAGACCTCGCCGATTCCGCTCGCGCGCAACTTCGAGGCGGCGCCCTGGGCGGTGCGCCCATGGTTGCACACCAGGATGACGGGACGATCCTTGCGCAATTCGCCGGAGCGCTGGCCGATGTCGGCCAGCGGGATGTTGCGCGCGCTGGGCACCGAGCCGGCCGCGAACTGGTCGGGCGCTCGTACGTCGACCACCTGCGCGTGGCGCGAATTGATCATCTGGGTGGCCACCAGCGTCGACACGCTGGGACCGCCGCTACGCTGGCGCAGCATCGGCCACAGCAGTAATCCGCCGCTGACACATAGCACCGCAATCAGCAGCAGGTTGATCTGATTCAGAAGGAATTGCACCGGAGAAATGAAGAGGGGATGTAAACACTAATTATAGAATGTGTCCCGATGAGCACTCACCGGCTGGTATTGCTGCGACACGGCCAGAGCCAGTGGAACCTGGAGAACCGGTTTACCGGCTGGGCCGATGTCGACCTGACCGAGCAAGGCGAGCGCGAAGCGCGCCAGGCCGCCGGGCTGCTGCGCGCGCAGGGCTTTGCCTTCGACATCGCCTACAGCTCGGTGCTGCGGCGGGCGATCCGCACGCTGTGGATCGTGCTGGACGGCCTGGATCGGATGTGGATTCCGGTGGTGCACACCTGGAGGCTGAACGAGCGTCACTACGGCGCCCTGCAGGGCCTGAACAAGGCCGAAACGGCGTTGAAATTCGGTGATCAGCAAGTGCACCTGTGGCGCCGGTCGTACGCAGTGGCGCCACCGGCGCTGACCGCGCAGGACGAGCGCTGCAGCGGGCGCGATCCGCGCTACCACATGCTGAAGCCCGATCAGGTTCCGCTCACCGAGTCGCTGCGGGATACGGTCGATCGGGTGGTGCCGTTCTGGAATGATTCGATCGCGCCGGCCCTGTCGCGCGGCCGCAGCGTGCTGATCGCCGCCCACGGCAACTCGTTGCGGGCGCTGGTCAAGTTTCTGGACGGCGTGTCCGACCAGGACATCGTCGAACTGAACATTCCGACCGGCGCACCGCTCGTGTACGAGCTGGACCATGCGCTGCGGCCGATCAAGCACTACTACCTGGGGTCCTGAGTCGGAGGGTTGGAACGCGCACCCCGGTGACGTTACTGGCGATTGCGCTGGCCCTGGCGGGCTCGAACGCTGCGGGTCAGAAGGGCCATGCCGGCGCCGACGCGGGCGGCCAGGACGGGCTCGAGGGCCCGGTCAGCGCGCAGCGCAAGCACAAGCTGCAGGACGAGCAGCGCGACCTGCGGGCGCGCCTGGCGCAGCTGAAAAAGCAACTGGCCGAGGCCGAGGCGGCCCACTCGGAAGCCTCCGACGCACTGGCCGGGTCCGAGACCGCGATTTCGGCCGCCACCCGCCGGCTGCACGAACTGGCGCAGGCGCGCCGCCAGGTCGAGGCCCAGATCGGTGCATTGCAGGAGCGGGAAAGAGGCACCCGGTCGCTCCAGGGAAGCCACGAGGTGGCGGTCGGCCAGATGATCCGGACCCGCTTCAGCCTGGAAAGCCGCCGCCCGTGGCAGGAGCTGCTGGACGGCAAACCGCCGGGCGGCGCCGCGCGCCAGCGCATCTATGTCGATCGCGTGATCCACGAGGAGTTGCGCCAGATCGGCGATCTGCGGCAGCGCCATCAGGAACTGGTCGAGCTGGAGGCCCAATCGCGCGACCGCAGAGCCGAGCTTGCTTCGATCGCCGCGGAAGAAAGGTCCAGCCGAGCCCAATTGCTGAATCAGCAGGCAGCCCGCAAGGCCACATTGGCCCACCTTTCCCGCGAAATTGCCACCCAGCGACGCTCGGTTGCCGGCCTGGAGCACGACGAGGCTCGGCTCGGCTCGCTGATCGACCAGATTTCGCGTCTGCTGGCCGAGCAGGCGCGCCGGCACCCGCCGGCGCACCCCCCGGCGGCGGCAGCCACGCCGCGCGGCGAAGCGCCGAGCGTGGCGGCCTTCAGCGGGTTGCGCGGCAAGCTGGAGCTTCCGGTCGAGGGTCAGCTGGGCGCGCGCTTCGGTGCTCAGCGCCGCGACGAGGACGGGCAGCCTCAGTCCGGTGCTCCGACCTGGAAAGGCCTTTTTATCCGGGCCGCTGCTGGGGCCGAAGTACATGCGGTTGCCGCCGGTCGGGTCGTATTCGCCGACTGGCTACGCGGCTTTGGCAACCTGATGATTTTGGATCACGGTAACGGTCTACTGTCTGTCTATGGCAACAACGAAACGCTGTTGCGCGGCATCGGGGATCAGGTACAAGCCCGCGAGGTGATTGCCGCGGTCGGCAGCACCGGAGGCAGTCAGGATTCCGGCCTATACTTCGAATTGAGGTATCAGGGCAAGCCTTTCGATCCGCTCGCGTGGGTAGGTCCGCGCTAGCTTAGGGTCCTTGAAACTCTGGCCTGGAGGCGGCATGAGCGGTGGACGTTTGCGCAGTTGGGGTCTGGTGGGCATCGGAGTGATCGCCGGGCTGTCGATCAGCTATGGTCTGACCGCCTACGCGTTTCGCGACGCGCGCGGTCCGATTCCGCTGGAAGAGATCCGCGAGTTCACCGAAGTGTTCGGCGCGATCAAGGCCAATTACGTCGAGCCGGTCGAGGATCGCAAGCTGATGCAGGAGGCGATTTCCGGCATGCTGGCGGGACTGGACCCGCACTCCGCGTTTCTGGACGCGGACGCCTTCAAAGACCTGCAGGTCGGAACTCAGGGCGAGTTCGGCGGCCTGGGCATCGAGGTCGGTGCCGAAGACGGAGCGGTCCGTGTGATCGCTCCGATCGACGATACGCCGGCGGCGCGCGCCGGTATCCGCGCCGGCGATCTGATCATCAAGATCGACGACAAATTCACGCGCGGGATGGCGCTGGGTGACGCGATCAAATTGATGCGCGGCAAGCCCAAGACACCGATCACGCTGACATTGGTCCGCAAGGGCGAGAACGCGCCGCTCGAGGTCAGGCTGATGCGCGATGTGATCCGGGTGCAGTCGGTCAAGGCCAAGACGCTCGAGCCGGGCTATGCGTTCGTGCGGATCACGCAGTTCCAGGAGCGCACGGTCGACGATCTGGCCAAGCAGCTCGCCGATCTGTACAAGCAGGCGCCGCTGAAGGGCATCGTGCTGGATCTACGCAATGATCCGGGCGGCCTACTGCATGCCGCGGTGGGCGTGTCGGCCGTGTTTCTGCCGCCGGATTCGACGGTCGTGACTACGGAAGGACGCACCGAGGACGCGCACCGCCGTTACGCCGCCAACCCGTCGGACTATCAGCGCACGCACGGCGACGACGCGCTGGCGCATCTGCCGTCCCAGATCAAGTCGGTGCCGCTGGTGGTACTGGTCAACGGAGCGAGCGCTTCGGCATCCGAAATCGTGGCCGGCGCGCTGCAGGACCACAAGCGGGCCATGCTGATCGGCACTCAGACCTTCGGCAAGGGCTCGGTGCAGACGATCATTCCGATCCGCAACGATCGCGACAACCCGACCGCCATCAAGCTGACCACGGCGCGCTATTACACGCCCAGCGGCCGCTCGATCCAGGCCCAGGGCATCGCGCCCGATCTGCTGGTCGATGACACGGCGGAGGGCAATTTTGCCGGCCTGAACGTTCGCGAGGCCGATTTGGCCCACCATTTGGAGAACCAGAACGCCGCTGGAGGGCTGGAGCAGACCAAGGGGACCGACCCGACGAGCGGCGCCGGTGCAGACAAGGACGAGAGCATGAATGCGCCTCATCCGATCGCTACGCCGCATCGGTACGAGTTTGGCTCCACCGACGACTTCCAGCTGAAGCAGGCGATGAATTACCTGCAGGGACGCCCGGTCGATACGGTCAAGGCGAAAGAGTCCGTGGCAGCCAGCCCGGCGCCGGCGCATTAAAGTTAGCTGGGAAAAATCACGGGGGAGGCTCTCCCCTGGCTCACGGGGGAGCCTCTCCCCCGGCGCCGCCCTCGGCCGGAAAAGGCCAGAGGAAAGCTTCCCCAGCCAATGTGAAGGCAACGGGACAGTAGAGGCTCCTCTCACGGCGGATGTCGTGTGCCGCCTCGCAGTGCCACCGAGATGAAGTG
>Ga0210394_10008290_pt1 | contig 10748 bp, 12 predicted proteins | sample IncBWC12MmetaG_FD_160121 | JGI IMG/M metagenome (GOLD analysis project Ga0210394, IMG submission 160121) | Forest soil microbial communities from Barre Woods Harvard Forest LTER site, Petersham, Massachusetts, United States - Inc-BW-C-12-M | ecosystem: Environmental > Terrestrial > Soil >... | reverse complement strand
AGGCGGGAAACCGGTTACCACTTTTCGGGACCATGCGTTCCGAATTGTTCGCGCGGCTGATTTGCACGCGATATAACGGCAAGCAAGAAGGATGCCTACACTCATGCCCGAACTCACAATTTACAGCACCATCGGCGTGCGCAGTGCCGCCAACGAGCTGTTCCAAATGTTCGAGAAAACAAGCGGCCATAAGCTTGCCGTGACGTGGGGCACCGCACCGATGCTGGTCAAACGCATCGAGGGTGGCGAAGGCGCGGATGTGCTGATCTTCAGCCGTGCCGGCATCGATCAGCTGAAGAAACAGGGAAAAATCGCGCCCGGCTCCGACGTCGCGCTGGCAGGCTCCGGCGTCGCGATCGCGGTGAAAGCCGGCGCGCCGAAGCCGGACATTTCAACGCCGGAAGCGCTGAAGCAAGCACTGCTCAACGCCAAATCCATCGCCTACAGCGAACCGTCCGCCGGAGGCGCCAGCGGCGTTTATTTCGCGAAGCTGCTCGAACGCATGGGCATCGCCGATCAGATGCGGGCAAAAACCAAACATCCGCCCGCGGGAGGTTTTTCCGGCGAACTCTTGCTGACCGGTGAGGCCGAGCTCGCCGTGCAGCAGAAGCCGGAACTCCTTCACGTTGCCGGCACCGAAATCGTCGACTTTCTGCCCGGCGATCTGAACATGGTCACGGAATTCGCCGCCGGAATTATGCAGAGCAGCAAGAATGGCGCCGCGGCGAGCGCGCTGATCAAAATGCTGCAATCGCCGGAGGCCAAAGCCGCGTTCCGCGCCAAGGGTCTCGATCCGGCCTGAGCCGGTACGTGGCAAATGTTAATGCATATTATTCTGAGCAAGAGTGGCAGCTGACCGCAGAATGATCACGATGATGACTGCGGCGCCACAGGCAACCAAGATGAGCTTGCTCCAGAACATCGCATAGCGGAGCCAATAGAAAGTATTTCTGTTGAAGTGATCCAGTGTCACGGTTGTCAGCGTGCCGTTACCATCGAGGTGTTGCTTGATACGACGGCGCATGAGTTGGACCTGGAGCATTGCGAACAGATAGTGCATCGCATCTGCCGTCAATGCCAGCACGCCAAGAGCCGACGCCGCTAGCAGCGCTAGAAAATTAGCGGTAAGAAAATCGCTGTGGTCTTTCTCAAAGAAAAAGCTGTAGGTAATGAGTGCAAGTCCAACCGCGAGCGAACGCGAAATCGTGCTTAGGGTTTCGGTCGATTTATCCTCGTTCGCGTTCATCTGGTCGCGAAGCTTTTCGCCCTCGGAGAGCGAAAGCGCGCGATCAGGAATTGTTCTGCGTGGGCGACGCGCCACCGCCGCGCCTCACTTCAGCGGATCGACAACCAGCGGTCCTATGCGGTCCCAGACGATCCCGCTGAGGTTCTCGTGCCTGGCATCGCCCTTCTTGTCTTTGTCATTCTTGTGCGAGGGGGCCGGCGATTTTTTCCGGCCTAGATTGTTTTTGGTTGGCTTTTTACGGCTGGGGGGCTTCGCCATCGGCCATTCTCCGCTCGATATATTATGACGATCGGCGCTCAGTATATCGCGAAAGGCCAGAATGTGATAACTGAAAGTAGCGGTAGTGCAGCGGTAAAGCCTAGCTAAACCAACATCATTACCGGATTCTCGATCAGCGCCTTGAAAGCGCCGATCAGCACCGCGCCGAGCGCGCCGTCGACGGCGCGGTGATCGCAACCCATGGTCACGCTCATGATCTGGGCGGCTACGATTTTACCGTCCCGCACCACGGCACGCTCCTCGCCGGTGCCGACGGCAAGGATGGTGGCGTGCGGCGGATTGATCACCGCGGTGAAATCCTTAATCCCGAACATGCCGAGGTTCGATATCGCCGTCGTGCCGCCCTGATATTCATGCGGCTTGAGCCTGCGGTCGCGAGCGCGCGCAGCGAGGTCGCGCATCTCGGTCGCGATCGCGGACAGCGATTTGGTCTCGGCATTGCGCACGATCGGCGTGATCAGCCCGTTCGGCATCGCCACAGCGACGCCGATATCGGAATGCTTGTGCTTGAGCATGCCGCCATCCGTCCAGCTCACATTGGCATCCGGCACCCGTTGCAAAGCGAGCGCCAAGGCCTTGATGACGAAGTCGTTGACCGAAAGCTTGTAGGCGGGCTTGCCGTCTTTGTCTTTCGGCGCGGTGGCGTTGATCTCCTCCCGCGCGGCGGCGAGCTTGCCGATGTCGCAATCGACGGTCAGATAAAAATGCGGAATGGTCTGCACCGACGCGGTGAGCCTTTGCGCAATGGTACGGCGCATGCCGTCGTGCGGCACGACGTTGTAGTTGCCCTCTTCATAGAGCGCGCGGATCTGCTGATCCGACATCGCCGGCGCGATCGCCGATCCCGCCGTGGCTGCCGCAGCGGGCGCACGCAATCCACCGCCGGCTTTCGCCGCCACGACATCGCGGGCGATGACGCGGCCATGTGGTCCCGAGCCTTGGATGCGGCCGAGGTCTATGCCGGCTTCCCTGGCTAATCTGCGGGCGAGTGGCGAGGAGAAGATACGATTGGCTCCCGCAGCATGCCCGTTGGTCCGAAACCCCTCACCCCCGCCCTCTCCCCTCTGGGGAGAGGGAGCAGGCGGTGCCGGCGGCAGGGGCGGAGATTTCACCTCTCGTGAAACCGATGCAGGCACGGTCGCACGCGTAGCGGCTTGCTGAGCGGCTCCTTCTCCCCGAGGGGGAGAAGGTGGGGATGAGGGGGCTCCGGCGCTGGGTGTTTTCGCCGCTGGCACGCCCTTCCCTGCCCCGGCCGCGGCGGCTTTCACATCCTCGCCTTCCTGCGCCAGCACTGCGATGAGCTGATTGACCGGCACGTCATGGGTGCCTTCCGGCACCACGATCTTCGCCAGCGTGCCATCGTCGACGGATTCGTATTCCATCGTCGCCTTGTCGGTTTCGATCTCGGCGATCACGTCGCCGGTCTTGACCGCGTCGCCCTCTTTCTTGAGCCACTTCGAAAGGTTGCCCTTCTCCATCGTGGGCGACAGTGCCGGCATGAGAATGTTGATGGGCATTACCTTTTCTCGGGCACGACGATTTCACCAAAACAGAGTCAGCGGTAGCAGACGGCCTTGGCCGCCTCGACGACTTCGGCGACGGACGGTAGCGCGAGCTTTTCCAAATTCGCGGCGTAAGGCATCGGTACGTCCTTGCCGGCAATCCGCGCGACCGGCGCATCGAGATAGTCGAATGCCTGTTCCATGACGCGGGCGGCGATCTCGGCGCCGACGCCGGATTGCTTCCAGCCTTCTTCGACGGTGACGAGGCGGCCGGTCTTCTTCACCGACTCGATGATTGTGTCGCTATCCATCGGCTTGAGCGTGCGCAGATCGATCACCTCGGCGTCGATATTGTCCTTCGCCAGCTCTTCCGCGGCCTTGAGCGCGTAAGTCATGCCCATTGACCAGGCAACGATCGTCACGTCGTTGCCGCTCCGCACGATGCAGGCGCGGCCGATCGGCAGCACATAATCGTCAAGCTTCGGCACCGGCGAGGAATGGCCGTAGAGAATTTCGTTTTCGAGAAACATGACCGGATTGGGATCGCGGATCGCGGCCTTGAGCAAGCCTTTAGCGTCGGCCGCGGTCGACGGCGCGACGACTTTCAGGCCGGGAATATGCGAGTACCACGAGGAATAATCCTGGCTGTGCTGCGCGGCGACGCGCGAGGCCGGCCCGTTCGGCCCGCGGAACACGATCGAAAGTTTCACCTGCCCGCCCGACATGTACTGCGTCTTCGCCGCCGAATTGATGAGTTGATCCATCGCCTGCATGGCGAAATTGAACGTCATGAATTCGACGATGGGCTTTAATCCGGAAAGTGCGGCGCCGATGCCGACGCCGGCAAAGCCGTGTTCGGTGATCGGCGTGTCGATGACGCGTTGCGCGCCGAATTCTTCCAGCAGCCCTTGCGTGACTTTGTAGGCGCCCTGATATTCGGCGACCTCCTCGCCCATGACGAAGACGTCCGGGTCGCGGCGCATTTCTTCGGCCATGGCATCGCGTAACGCTTCGCGCATGGTCATGGAGACAAGCTCGGTGCCCTCGGGCACTTCCGGCTCCGGCATGATTTCTGCCGATGGCGGCTTGGCGGCGTCTGTTTTCGCCGGCGCGGCCGTTTCGGCAGGCGGCGCTATTTCCGCGCGCTTCTGCTGGCTGGCCGGCTGTTCGATCTTTGGCGCTTGTTTCTTCGGCGCGCCGCCATTGCCCTTGAGGCTTGCGGCATCCTCGCCTTCGGCGAGGATCATGGCGATCGGCGTGTTGACCGCGACGTCGTTGGTGCCTTCAGGCACCAGAATTTTGCCGAGCGTGCCCTCGTCGACCGCTTCCACTTCCATGGTGGCCTTATCGGTCTCGATTTCAGCGATGACGTCGCCGGATTTGATGCTGTCGCCTTCCTTCTTGAGCCACTTGGCGAGATTGCCCTTCTCCATCGTCGGCGAGAGGGCGGGCATCAATACCTCAGTCGGCATGGCGGCTCACTTGGCGTCTTGCATTACGTCGCGCTGGTCGCGCTTCACCGATAGACGTCGGTATAAAGTTCGGACGGGTCGGGCTCGAGATCGTGGGTGGCAAATTCCGATGCCTCGTTGATGACGGCGCGCACCGAGGCGTCGATCTTCTTCAGTTCGTCTTCGCTGGCCCACTTCTTGTCGAGAAGCCGCTTGCGCACCTGCTCGATCGGATCGTGCTCGGTGCGCACTTTGTCGACTTCCTCCTTGGTCCGGTATTTGGCCGGATCCGACATCGAGTGGCCGCGATAGCGGTAGGTCAGCATTTCCAAAATGATCGGACCCTTGCCGGCACGGCACCAGGCGATCGCCGCTTCGGCCGCTGCCTGCACCGCGCGGACGTCCATGCCGTCGACCTGTGAGCCGGGGATGTCGAACGAAAGGCCGCGCCGGGAAAAATCGGTCTGCGCCGAGGAGCGCGAGACCGACGTGCCCATGGCATAGCGATTGTTCTCGATGACGTAGACAACGGGCAGTTTCCACAGCTCGGCCATGTTGAAGCTTTCATAGACCTGGCCCTGGTTCGCCGCGCCGTCGCCGAAATAGGTCAGGCAGACGTCGTCGCCGCGGCGATATTTATTGGCGAATGCCAAACCGGTGCCGAGCGGAACCTGCGCGCCGACGATGCCGTGCCCGCCGTAGAATTTCTTCTCCAGCGAGAACATGTGCATCGAGCCGCCCTTGCCCTTGGAATAGCCGCCGCGCCGGCCGGTGAGCTCCGCCATCACGCCCTTCGGGTCCATGCCGCTGGCGAGCATATGGCCGTGGTCGCGATAGCCGGTGATCATCTGGTCGCCGTCGCGCTTGGCGAGCTTCATCCCGACCACCACGGCTTCCTGGCCGATATAGAGATGGCAAAATCCCCCGATGAGGCCCATGCCGTACATCTGGCCGGCTTTCTCCTCGAAACGGCGGATCAAGAGCATCTGCCGTAGCGCGGCGAACTCCTGCTCCTTGCTGAATTCCGGGAAGCTCGTGTCGTTCGCCGCGAGATCGGCGGCCGGAAGCAATCCTTGGGTGCTTTGAGCCGTGGGCTTGGTTTGGGCGACGGCCATTATTGTCCTCGAAACACCATTGTCACCGAAACAATCGGGGCGGGCTTCAACCCTTAGCCGAAAACGCCCAATTGCGAAAGTCGGGGGAACTCCCGCCGTGGATGACTGCCGGCGGCCAACCCTTTGTCGGAAAAATTAATTTCGGGGCGGGCGGCGTGGAGTTCAAGTGCTGTATTTAAGGCACTGGCGCAGCCGCATGATGGGGCTGCGTATCGTACATCAACGTCAAATCGTCGGGGTCGACATAATCGAGCAGCGCGCGGGCGCGTTCGTCGAGCATGTCGGGGTCGATATCGTCGGACTTAAGCAGCGCAATGCGCCGGTCCCACTGCGCATGTTCGACCTTGAGACGGTCGAGTTCGGCGGTGAGCGCCGCCGACTGCCGGTCGATCACTTCTTTGGCCTTGAGCCCACGGTTGCCGCTATAGGCGTTGACCCCGAAATAGCCGATAAGCAATGCCGCCAAAGCGTAGAGCGCGAGCGCATTGAGTATGGTGCGCAGCCGTTTGCGGGTGACCATTGCGCCACCATGCGAGAACGTGGCTTAAAGCGGAATTAATGGCCGGCGTTACGGCAGCCGGTTGCGGACTTCGCTGAGCAGGAAATTGCCGAATCGTTTGCCGCGGTTACGCAGGAAGCGCAACGAGCCGGCGTCGACGAAATAGGTCAGCAGGATACTGTCGCGCGTCTTCACTTCCGGACCGACGGCATCGGCCGAATGCCAAGTATCGGTGCCGACGGTAAAGGCGTAGCCGCTATTCGGCGCGAACGACATTTGCTTACGCTTCGGCAGCGAGCCGTCGGCGAGCTTTTCGTGAAAAATGGTGCCGATATGCGTGTTCGACCGGTCGCGCGGCAAATAAAGCTGCACGGTGATGCCCTTCCAGCGCGTGTCGGTATGCGGCGTGATCAGATAGCCGGGAATGTCGCGCGTCAAAATCGGGATCGGATACATGCCGGTTTTGCGCTTGCCGAACCGGCGTGCGAGCGGCGCGGCAAGCCGGCGCACGAACGCCTCCTTCACCGGGCGGGAACACAGCGCCCGGCCGACAACGTCCCACACCGCACGCTTTTGCGGCGGCAGGTGGCGGATATATTCGGGGAACAGATCGATTTTCACCCGCGTATGGGTGCCGTCGGTGAGATCGTGTCCCTTGCTGCGGCCGTGCATCGGGCGGTAGTCGGTCGCCTCCGGCATATTGGCGAGCATCAGCGCATAGATATCGTCGGGGAAGACGCGCTCGAATACGAGGTGCGTGAACGGCGCGTCGGATAAAACCGCGGCATCGACCGAGGTGGCGATGAAATCGCTCAAGCCTTCGACCGCGAGCCGGCGGGTTCCCGGCTTCAATTCAAGCGTTTGGTCCATCGAACACCGATGCCCATGAGAACTGTGAGGGTATAGCTCCGATTGGCGGCGCCCGACAACAGGCCATTAGCCCAGCGCCTTGAACGCCGCCCGCCCCGCATAAGCCGCCTGCGCGCCGAGTTCCCTTCGATGCGCAGGAGCTGATTGTATTTGGCGGTACGGTCGGAGCGGGCCAACGAGCCGGTCTTGATCTGACCGCAATTGGTGGCGACCGCGAGATCGGCGATGGTCGAATCCTCGGTCTCGCCGGAGCGGTGCGACATCACCGCGGTATAGCCCGCTTTGTGTGCGCATTCGACCGCGGCCAATGTTTCCGACAGCGTGCCAATCTGGTTGACCTTGATCAGGATCGAATTGGCGATGCCGTTTTTAATCCCATCGATCAGCCGCGCCACATTGGTCACGAAAATATCGTCGCCGACGAGCTGGCATTTTCCGCCGATTTTCTGCGTGAGCTTTTTCCAGCCCGCGGCATCGTCCTCGGCCATGCCGTCCTCGACCGACACGATCGGATAGCGCTTGACGAGGTCGGCGAGATAATCGACCTGTTGCTCGACCGAGCGCGTCTTGCCCTCGCCTTTGTACTGATAAGCGCCGTCACCGAAAAATTCGCTCGCCGCCGGATCGAGCGCCAGCGCGACCTGTTCGCCGGCGCGATAGCCCGCCTTCTCGATCGCCGAGAGGACGAAATCGAGCGCTGCCTCGGCCGACGGCAGGTTGGGCGCAAAGCCGCCCTCGTCGCCGACATTGGTATTGTGGCCGGCTGATTTGAGCGCCGCACGCAGGGTATGAAAAATCTCCGCGCCGGCGCGCAAGGCTTCGGCGAAAGACGGCGCGCCGAGCGGCACGATCATGAATTCCTGAAAATCGATCGGGCTGTCGGCGTGCACGCCGCCGTTGACGATATTCATCATTGGCACCGGCAGAAGCCGCGCCGCTGCCCCGCCGACATAACGGTAAAGCGGCAGATTATTTGCCAGCGCGGCGGCTTTGGCGGTCGCGAGCGAGACGCCGAGGATGGCATTGGCGCCGAGCCGGCCTTTGTTCGGCGTGCCGTCGAGCGCGATCAAGGTTTCGTCGATCTTGACCTGCGCCTCGGCATCCATGCCCGAAAGCGCATCGAAAATCTCGCCGTTGACCGCCTCGACGGCGTTCTTCACGCCCTTGCCGAGATAGCGCTTTTTGTCGCCGTCGCGCAGCTCGATGGCCTCATGCGCCCCGGTCGAGGCGCCCGACGGCACTCCGGCGCGGCCGCGCGAACCGTCCTCAAGGACGACGTCGACCTCGACGGTGGGATTGCCGCGGCTGTCCAGAATTTCCCGGCCGATAATGTCAATAATTGCAGTCATCTTTGGGCGGTCATGCCCGCTCCCGACTTGTGGGTGCTGAGGGGCTTCTACAGGATGGGGGAGCCCCTTGTCATGCCCTGCCAAAGCAAGGCATGCAGGGATCGATGGCAAAGAAGCAGCAACTCGGCCGTCCGGTGTCCATCCCCGCCTCGCCCAACAAGGCGGTACTCGACCGCGTGCGCAATCCGCATCCGGACACGGACTACGTCGCGCGTTTCACGTTTCCCGAATTCACCGTGATGTGCCCGGTTACCGGGCAGCCGGATTTCGCCACGCTCGTTATCGACTACGTGCCGAAGGACTGGCTCGTCGAGTCAAAGTCGCTGAAGCTTTATCTGAACAGCTTTCGCAATCACGGCGCATTCCATGAGGACTGCACGGTGGGCATTGGGAAAAAACTCGTCACGGTTTTGAAGCCGAAATGGCTGCGCATCGGCGGCTATTTTCATCCGCGCGGCGGCATGCCGATCGACGTGTTCTGGCAGGCCGGAAAATTGCCTTCCGGCGTCTGGGTGCCCGATCAGGGCGTCAGGACCTATTCGGCGCGCGGATAGCGACAGCGCCATTGAGCGTCGCGACGAGCGCGCCGACCTCAAGCGCCGGATCGGCCGCGCGCATCACGCCGCCCATCACCGCGACGCCGGCGCAACCCGCGGCGATGATTTCGGCAATGCGCGCGGTATTGATGCCGCCGATGGCGAGCACCGGCACGCGGGCGCCGCGCGCGATCTCCGAAAGGCCCTTCTTGCCGATCTCCGGGCCGTAACCTGGTTTGCTCGGCGTCTCGAAGGCCGGACCGGCGAGCGCATAATCGGCGGCGTGCGGATCGATCGCCTCGGCTTCGGTGACGGTGTGGATCGACACGCCGATAATTTTGCCCGGCCCCAGCAGCGCGCGCGCCGCCGCGGCATCGCTGCCGGACGGCAGATGCACGCCGTCGACGCCGGCGAGCTTCGCCAGCGCAGCTTCGCCATGCAGCACGAGGCACGCGCCGTATTTGCGCGCCGTCGGCATCAGCATGCGCGCCAAAACCATCTGTTCGTCCTCCGGCAGGTCCTTTTCGCGCAGGCTGACCCAGCGGCAGCCGCTTGCCAGCGCCGCGGCGACAATCTCGGCGAGCGGCCGCCGTGCTTGGGTGCGGTCGGTCACCAATAGCAGCGGTGGGTTGGGCAGCCACATCGCGTCGCTCCTTGCCTCGCTCCTTGTCCGCAAACCGCGATTATGGGAAATTTGTTTGGTGGAATGAACCGTTTGTGGAAGAATTTTGGGAGGCTATTCCATGCTGACGAGATCGATTGCGGCAATCGCGCTGGCCGGCGCGCTCGGCGTGGTATCGCTAACTCCGGCACTCGCAGCAAAGCACAAAAAGATGACCGGCGCCTGCGCGCAGTCGTCCGGCCGCTGCATCGCTGATTGCGATCAATTCCATTGGTGTCAGGTCTATACGTGCGTCGGTGGCGCGTCGACGCCGGTCCCGTTCTGGCGCTGCTTCGAGCCCAGCGGGCTCTGCCTCATGCCGCATTGTTGACTGAATTGCTGACTGAACGCGCGCCGAATTCAGCGACCGACGGGCGCGTAACTCGTAATGGTGCTGGGCATCGGCATTGGCACGAGGTAGCGCGGGATAACGATGCGCTGGCCTTCCGTGAGCGGTTCACTCTGCGACACCGAATTGATCTGGGTGAGCGCCCACAGCGGCACGCGATAAGTTGCGGCCAGCGTTTTCAAAGTATCGCCGGCATGGGCCGCGACCGGCAAGCCCGAATCCCACAATTCGATCGTGGCTTCGGCCGGAACTTCCAAATGAATCGGCACCGTCTTGCCTTCGGCATCCGCCGGGGTTTCGGCGAGCTGCGCGAGCTTGGTCACCAATTGCTCCTGGATGCGGTCGCCCTTCTCGATATTGATATGAATGATCTCGGCGTGATCCTTCAGATTGTAGCTCGCATAATGGCCGTGAAAGCGCGAGCCTTGGACGACATTGCCGCCGCCCATGAAGTTGGACGATTGGTAGATGTTGATGTAGCGCTCCACATTGGGCGGAACGTCGTCGGCAATGCGGCTGGGATCGTAGGTGACGAGCAGGCTGACCGGGATGCCGGCTTGATTGAGCATTTCGGCAAAATCCAGCGCGGAATCCCCGCCCATCGAATGCCCGATGAGCGCGATCGGCTGCGGGTCGCGGCGATAGTCGCTGATCGCTTCCTCGGCGACCGGTCGCCACATGAGGTAGGTTTGTACGCTGGCGGGGATGCCGGCGCGATTAATGCGCGCCGCCAGCGTGTCGATGCCGCGCGAATAAATCAGGCCGGCGACGCCGCGGAATAAATAGGCGCGGCCGCGCGGCTCCGAGATTTTCTCGGCGGCTTGCGGCACCGGTGCGACTGGAATAGCGGTGTCGCCGGCATCGGCGACCGCGATGGGCTTTTCGAGCGGC
>Ga0210394_10008289_pt1 | contig 10750 bp, 8 predicted proteins | sample IncBWC12MmetaG_FD_160121 | JGI IMG/M metagenome (GOLD analysis project Ga0210394, IMG submission 160121) | Forest soil microbial communities from Barre Woods Harvard Forest LTER site, Petersham, Massachusetts, United States - Inc-BW-C-12-M | ecosystem: Environmental > Terrestrial > Soil >... | reverse complement strand
TCCTAGATTCAGGCTAGTCCGTTGGGCAACGAGATGCAAGATCCGACTGGTACCTTTCGCCCGCTCGGACGTAGATAATATGTATACTAATGGCATCCGGGAAAACACCCCGGATACCAGGTAATTCCTTCGCGGAGGTACAGCGTCCATGCAACGCTTGGTACTGACGATCGCCACCGCGGGACTGCTGATCAGCAGCATCCCTCACCTGGGGAGTGCCTCAGGGCCCTTCGACCAACGGCTCTCCCAAGATCAACAGATTGTGCAGGCGCTGAACCGATTGACGTTCGGGCCGCGCGCTGGCGACGTGGAAGAGGTTCGCCGCCTGGGTGTCGCGAAATGGATTCAGCTTCAGTTGCATCCCGATCAAGTCCCTGAAAATCCGGCATTGGAGCCCAAGCTCAAGCCGCTCGAAACTTTACGCATGAATCTGGCCGAAATCGTTGAGAAATACACGCCGCCGCCGCAACAGCCCCCCGTGATGATCCAGCCGATGCTGATGAACAACCTGCTGCCGCCGGACGACATGCGCAAGGTCCGGACTGGAACGGCCGAACAGCGAAAGGCAATACTGGCGTCGCTCGACGAGGAAAAGCGCAGGCAGGTTCTGATGCAAATCCCCCAGCAGAATCTGGAGGACCTTCCGGAGTACAAGAAGGAAGCGGAGGACGCCCGGAAAATGCAGCAGGAGGAGGCGCAGCGGCAGAACCGCCTACGCAATCCGCAACTCCAGGATCTTCTGAATCCCGACCAACTGACCGTTGCGAGGTCCGGGAACAAGGAGCAACTCACCGCGCTGTTCGCGTACCTCGACCCGGACAAGCGCCCCCTGGTGGCCAGCCGCCTTCCTCCCCAGAGTTTGGCCGCCGTTCCGGAGCTGCGCCGCGAAGGGCAGTTCCGCTCGGCGCCGCGCCAAGTGGTGAGCGAGGATCTCAAAGAGGCCAAGGTTTTTCGTGCGTTGTATTCCAACCGCCAGTTGGAAGAAGTGCTGGTGGATTTCTGGTTCAACCACTTCAATGTGGATCAAGCCAAGAACGTCCAGGTCCAAAATCAGGGCGCGTTGCAGAATCAGGTCCATCTGGTGATCGGGAACTATGAGCGCGACGCCATCCGCCCGCATGTTCTCGGGCATTTCAAGGATCTTTTGCTGGCCACGGCGCGGCATCCGGCGATGCTGTATTACCTCGACAACTGGGAGTCCATGGCTCCCGGATCGTTTGAGGTGGGTCCGTTCGCTCCCCAACGTGGACCCCTGAACGGACTGGCCCTCAACTCGGCTCGGCAGGCGCACGGGCTCAACGAAAACTACGGCCGCGAAGTGATGGAGCTGCACACGCTCGGCGTAAATGGCGGCTACACGCAAGACGACGTGATTGCGGTGGCGCGCTGCTTCACCGGCTGGACCGTCCGCGATCCGAACAATCCGGAATTCATATTCGCGCCTTTCATGCACGATTTCGGCGAGAAGACCGTGCTCGGCCATAAAATCGCCGCGGGCGGCGGAGAGCAGGACGGCCTTCAGGCGATCGACATCCTGGCGCACCATCCTTCCACGGCGAAGTTTATCTCGCGTGAGTTAGCCCAGCGTTTTGTGTCGGACAACCCGCCGCAAGCGCTGGTGGACCGCATGGCGCAGACGTTCACAAAGACCGACGGCGATCTGCGGGCGGTGCTGGAGACCATGTTCACTTCGCCCGAGTTCTTCTCCGAAGGCGCATGGCAGGCCAAACTCAAATCGCCATTTGAAATGGTGGTGAGCGCGGTGCGCGCCATCGGAGGCGAGACGTCCGATACGTTCGCACTGGTGCAGAAGATCGCCGATTTGGGCGAGCCGCTGTATAACAAACTGGAGCCGACCGGGTATCCCAACACCGGGGACACGTGGCTCAGCACGGTGGGCATCATGGGACGAATGAACTTTTCGGCGGCGCTTGCCTCGGGTCTGGTTCCGGGAGTTCACCTCGATCCTTCGCGCCTGGAGGGCAAAGACGGGCCCGCAATCGCGCGGGATCTGTTGGGGCACGACGCCTCTCCGCAAACGCAGGCTGCTATTGAGCAGGGTCTCGAAGGGAAGGCCCTGACTTCGCCATTTATCGCATCGTTGGTGTTCGGATCACCCGATTTCCAGAGGAGGTAAACGACCATGTTGACGCGACGCATTTTTCTACGAGGCTCCGCGGTTGTGATGGCTGGAATGGGCGCGGTTCCCTCCTGGCTGGCGCGGGCCGCCTCTGTCGAAGGCAAGAAGCGCAAGATCCTGGTAGCGATCTTCCAGCGCGGCGCAGCCGACGGACTGAACATCGTCATCCCATTTTCGGAGAAGCGATATCGCGAGCTGCGGCCCACCCTGGCCATCGCGGCTCCCACTGGACAGACCAACGCGAACGGGGCGATTGTCAATGGCCCGTTCAACGGCAACGCGATCGATCTGGACGGGCGCTTCGCGTTGAATGGCGCGATGCAGCCGCTGAAGGCGCTTTGGGACAAGCAGCAACTGGCGATCGTCGAGGCCACCGGCTCACCCGATTCGTCGCGCTCGCATTTTGACGCGCAGGATTATATGGAATCGGGCACGTCCGGCAAAACCATGGGAGACGGATGGTTGAACCGCGCGCTGCCGACGGCCGACGCGGAGACGTCGCCGTTGCGGGCTGTGGCGATGGGGAATCAGGTACCGCGCACGCTGCGCGGCGAGCGCGAGGCCATCGCCGTCGGCGATTCCCAGCAGTTCAACATGGGTAACCAGGACGCCGCCGCGATTCTGGAAAACATGTACGCGACTTCCGCCGACGCGAAGTGGGGGCGCACCGGCAAGGACGGGTTCGAAGCCATGAAGGTGATTCAGTCCATCAACCGGAGTCCCAACAACCCGCAGAACGGAGCGCAATACGGGCAAGGCGGCGACCTCGGCCGCAGCTTGCAGCAGCTTGCCCGGCTGATCAAAGCCGATGCCGGAGTCGAGGCCGCGTTCGCCGAGATCGGCGGATGGGACCATCATGGCAATGAGAATCAGCAGCTTCAAGGTCTGCTGCGCCAGTTTTCCAGCGCCATTGCGGCCTTCACCCAGGACATGGGCGACCGGATGGAAGACATCGTCCTGGTGACAATGTCGGAATTCGGCCGCACCGTTGAGGAAAACGGCAACGCGGGCACCGACCACGGCCACGGCAGCCTGATGATGGTGGTGGGTGGTCCGGTGCAGGGAGGCAAGGTCTACGGCCAGTGGCCCGGCCTCGAAAAGGAGCAGCTCTTTGAAGGACGCGATCTGGCGGTGACCACCGATTTCCGCTCTGTGCTGGGCGAGGTCATCACAGGGCACCTGGGCCAGAAGGATTTGGGCCCGGTGTTTCCCGGCTATAAGCCGGGCGATCCGCTGGGCCTCTTGCGTTCCTGATCGCCATCTACCGTGGCGGCCGGGATTTGCTCTACTACCAGGTGGAACAGCTTGAGCGACGCTCCCTCGGCCGCTTGAATCGCCGCGCTTTCAGCAGGTCCCAGGTACACACCCGCGCCTTTCGCAACCGGATAATCTTTGTTCTCCAGCCTGATTGTGCCGGAGCCTTCCATCAAATAAATCAGTTGGTGTTTGCCGGAGGGCTCGGCGTGAAAGCTTTCGCCGGAGTCGAGCCAGCGCAGCGCCCCCACAACATTCTTCGCCCCGGCGAGTTTCCCGTTCAGGATCTCCGCGACTTCGCCTTCCGGCGTCTCCACGCGCGCCAGATTGTTGGTGTCAATGAAAGTGGTCGTCATCGGGAGCCTCTGCCCCATTTAACACCGACCAATGCTTTCGAGTCCAGCGGGGCAGGTCTGTGACCTGCCATAGCGCTCTGATGCGGTCTCTTAGCGTTCATCATGTTGTTTTCAGCAAGCACCTAGGTTTGCACCCACACCCGCCCGTCCACGCGGTTCCAGCGCAGGTCGTCGGGAGTGCCGTCGAGGATGGTGGTCTTGAAGCGGTTGGGTGCTTGAAATTCGAAGTAGAACAGAGGCGTCTCAGGGGCGCGGAGCCGGTGCTTGGCCTCGGCCGGGATGAACACCATATCGCCGGGACCAACTTCGCGCGAGCCCTCCGGCGTATCCACGATGGCCTTGCCTTCCATGATGAAGTAGAAGTGCTCGCAATTGACGTGGTAATGGTATGGCGAAGCGGCGCCCTTGGCGTAATGCATCACACCTGCCAGCATGTCGTCGATCTCCGTCAGTTCTTTGTTGACGAAGAACGTGCGCTCACGGCCTGGAACAACCGACACCAGCTTGGGCAATTCGTCCTGATGGAAAATGTATGCCATCTTATTCTCCTTAATGCGGCCGATATGCTACGCGGGCAACCTCGGCGTACGGGGCGGCCGCCACCATCGCGCGGATTTCCCGCTGCGCATGGCGCTCGACGGTCGGCTTCGACGATCCGCGCCCTTCTTCCCCCCAGACCAGCGTCACCTCGGAGCCCGGCTCACTGTGCTCGACATCGACCATGGCCAGGGAGATCATCGCGCGCTCATTGTATGTGTAACCGGTGTAGGTCGATACTCCGACGATCTTGCCGTCTTTTAACACCTTGTCATAAGGCAGGGTTGAATAGTTGGCTAACGGCAAATCGATATATTTCGCGGTATCTCCCCTGCCATGAAATAACGAACCGAGGGAGTGCTCGACATCGTCGCCATTCCACACCAGAGTAACTTTTTTCCGCCTTTGGTCGGTCGCCATCTTTTCCAAGGCTGCCCTTCCGACAAAATCGTGATCGAATTTGACAAAGGGCCCGTAGCCGAGATCATAGGGAGTCAGATAATAGTCGGCGATGTCATCGGAGTAAAAGCTGCCTCCCAGCGAAGCCATGGCTTCGTAGCTCGTCGGCTTCAACCACTGCCGGTAGCCCTTCATCTCATCGCCGGTGTAAATGGCCGGCATGGGACTCGGAATCCATCCCGATTCCAGGCACGTGGTGGGGTACGTTCTCGCGCCCACCAGCCTGACCCCGAATTCCCGGCCGGCTTCCACGATGGCGTCCCGCACGGCATCGCCGTATTCCCAGGGACCGAACAGCTCCCATCCCGGCTGTCCCACCATCCCGTGACGCAAGGCGCGAACGTTCCGGCCCGCGATAGTCATCACGTCCATGTGGAAGAAGCGGATATCCGGAGCCGGTTTGCCGGTCACTTTCTCCATGACCCGGAGAGCGTTGGGGCCTTGGACCTGGTACCGGAAGGTCTTTCGCCGGCCTTGATTGGCGGCGGATCTCTCATCCCTTTGCGCCGAGGCCTTGTATCCGCCGGCCTCTATGTTGTACTGCACCCAATTCTCAGCGGGAGGGCGGCCGACCAGATTGAATCGATTCTCATCCAGATAAAAGAGAATTGCATCGCCAATTACGTATCCATTGTGGTTGCACGCTACGAATTGTTTGGCTTGATTGACTTTGAAGTTCTTAAAAGTATTTACGCCGAGATCGGAGAAGAGTTTGAGTGCATCCGGGCCCTCGACATAAAGGTCCGTCATGTGGTGGGACTGATCGAATAGAGCGCAGGTTTCCCGCCAGGAACGCTGCTCATCTCTCCAATTGGTGAACTCGTGGCGCACCACTGGGAAGGCGTATGGTCCTATTTGCGAGTTGCGCAATAGTTCCACCGGACTCGCGGCGGCTTCGAGCACGTCTTCCAGGCTTTCATGACTCATCGCTGGTTCAGCTCCTTCGGCAGGCCGGAGACCTGCCCCACAAGATCGCCCAAAAAGGCCGCGGCCTGCGCGCCGTCGACGACGCGGTGGTCGCTTGAAAGCGTCAGCGTCATCATGAGCCGAATACCAGGTTGTCCGTTCACGGGCGCCACTCGATCGGCGATGCGGCCCACCGCGAGAACCGCGGCTTGCGGCGGCGTGATGATGGCGGTGAACGCGTCGATATTATACATTCCGAGATTGCTGAGGGTGAACGTTCCGCCGGTGATGTCGGCAGGGCGGAGGCGGCCGGCGCGAGCGCGCTCGGCCAGATCCTTGCGCCGAGCCGCGATCTCGGCCAGCGGCATCTTGTCGGCATCCTGAATCACCGCGCCCACCACGCCGTCCTTGACGGCCACGGCGAGGCTGATGTTGACGCTCGGGTTGAGCTGTATCCTGCCGGTGGACCAGCTTGCATTCATTTTGGGATGCATCGCAACCGCGCGAGCCGTGATTGCGATTAGAAGATCGGTGATGGAGATCGCGGCGTCGAGGGTCTTGCGGGCCCCTACCAGCGCTCCCGCATCGACTTCGCGCACCAGGAAAAAGTGCGGGGTTTGCGTCCAGCTTTGGGTGGTGCGCTCCGCCATCAGGCGGCCAATCGAACTGAGGATTTCCGGCTCGGGGACCTGTGCCGGCTCGGATTCTTTCGGCTGGGTCGCCGCGGCGAGAATATCGTCGCTCGTAATGGTCCCGCCCGGCCCGGTTCCGCGAACCTTGGTGATGTCGACGCCGCGCTCTTCCGCCATGCGGCGGGCTTTGGGAGAGATGCGTGCGCCACCAGTGGATGGAGTCTCCGTGACCGTTCGCGCGCTGGGCGCGGCGGGTTCCGACTCCACTGGCGGCTGCTCTCCAGGAGCGACGATCCAGGCGATGGTCCGGCCCACCGGCACGACGTCGCCCGCATTCGATGTGACGCCGGCTAGAACGCCGTCGCCGGGAGCTTCCAGCTCAAAGACGGCTTTATCGGTTTCGATCTCCAGCAGGGGCTCGCCCTTGCGGATCGCATCGCCTTCCTTCTTGAGCCAGGCAAGCAGCTTGCCCGTTTCCTGCGCCATTTCGAGCGCAGGCATCACTACGCTGAGGGCCATCAGCCGGGCACTCCGACGCGCTCCGTTTGCGCACTTGCCTCAACCATTTCGACAACGCGGCGGCTGGGCGCCGGGTCGGTCTCGCGGATGGTTGGGAGCGGACCGTTCACCGTGTAGTAGCGCTGTCCGGCCACCAGAAGCTGCTCAGCGGGAAACCGCGTGATCACTTCATGGCCAGTCTCAGTCACCACGATCTCCTCTTCGATGCGCGCGGCGCTCCATCCATCGGTGGAGGGCCAAAATGTTTCGAGGGCGAAAACCATGCCGGGCTTGATCTCGTAAGAATGCTCGATGGAGACCAGGCGGCTGATCACCGGCTTCTCCCAAATGGCGAGGCCGATGCCGTGCCCGTATTGCAGACCGAAACAGGATTCTTCATTGGGGAAGCCGAACTCCTGCGCCTTGGGCCACACCGAGGCGATTTCACCGGTGGTGCGGCCGGGGCGAACCAGTGAGATCGCGGCATCGAGATACTCGCGGCAGCGCTTGTAGGCGTCGACCAACGCGAGCGGCGCGTAACCGATCGAAAAGCTCCGGTAATAGCAGGTCCGGTAGCCCATGAAGGAATGCAGAATGTCGAAGTAGACCGGGTCGCCGGGCCGCAGCACGCGGTCGGAAAACACGTGCGGATGCGGATTGCAGCGCTCGCCCGAAATGGCGTTGACGCCTTCGACGTACTCCGAGCCGAGGTCGTAGAGCACCTTGCTCGCCAGCCCGACGCATTGGTTCTCGCTCATGCCCGGCTTCATGGCCCGATACAGCTCGTCGTAGGCGGCGTCCACCATCATAGCCGAGGTGTTCAGCAGCGCGATCTCGTCTTCGGTCTTGATGACACGGGCATCGGACATGAGCTGCTGGCCATCGACCACCGTGATGCCTTCGCGTTGCAGGGCGAAGAGAACCGGCGGCTCGACGACGTCGATTCCGACCGGCTCCTTCTGGAGACCGCGCATCTCCAGCTCGACCTTGATCTTGCGCGCGACATCCTCGGCGCGGCCCATTTCCGGCGACATCGCGCCGCGCAGCAGTGAAATACCGGCTCGCGACCGCTCCCCCAGCCACGGGCAATGAAGCTGGTGATGCTTGGCCGCCGAGCCAAAGTCCCACAAAATGGGTTCGTCATTCTGCGGCAGCAGCGTGAAGCGACTGATCTTATCCTGCGCCCAGGTGCCGATGTGCGTGGAGGTGATGTAGCGCACATTGTTCATGTCGAAGCACAGCAGCGCGCCGATCTCCGACTTCGCCAGCAGCGATTTGATGCGCGCGAGGCGTTCGCGGCGCAGACGGTCGAGGTCGATGCGCTGCTCCCAATCCACCGCCATCGTGCCGTAGGTCTTTAGTGCCACGGTAAACCCTCCCGTTTAAAGTCAACCCTTAATCTCTACCATCGCCTCGCCCGATGTCAAGAGGTTGCAAAGCCCGCATTTCTTTCGGTCCGTCGCGGGTTGAGGCGCAGGGCCGGAGCGGCCCCTCACGTTGACCGACGTGTACCGCGAAGCGGTCAGAGATCCTAATAGTCGAGGCCTGGTCTCGCAGTCCCTGGCAGAAGTAGCTGGGCAGGTCACAGACTTGCCCCATAGCGCCCCACAACAGCCAGCCGACTGTTTGCAGCCCTGTGGGGCAGGTCTGTGACCTGCCCCTGGAGTTTCTACATTTCGGCCGTCACTGGGCCGGATGTGGAGCAGGCGTTCGGCCTGCCCAGCTACTTCTGCCACTGCAAATATCGCCAGCTGCGGGTCGAAATTACGGACACCGGCGAACAGGCGTGAAACGAACCTTTGTCCCGGCCATGCCGGTTCGCGTACAATCGTTTGAACGGGACCACGCTCGCCCCGCCTGCCTCGCCGCCTCCGAAAAATAAAATATTCCGGAAGAATACTTATGTCCCTTCAAACTGTGCGTATTTTTGTTTTGTGTTTCTGCGCGGGATCTGCCTTCGCCCAGGAAAAGCCTTCAGGTGCGCCGCCGGATCCCATCGCGTCCATGGTTGGCCGTCTCGATCTCGAGCGTTATAAGGCGACGATCAAGGGCCTGACGCAGTTTGGCGATCGCCGCCAGGGGACGGACCGGAACCGCGCCGCGATCGACTGGATTGAGGCGAAGCTGAAGAGCTACGGCTGCACCAACACGGAGCGGGTTCATTACGATTATCAGCCGCCGGCCGGGAACGGCAGAGGAGGAGCCGGGAATAATGCCGATCCCAACGCCGGGCCGGGCGGCTCCCGGCGCCGCGGCTACCGCATCGTGGATGCGGTCAACAACGATCCGCTGAAACAGCCCGATGTCACGCTGCGCGAGCTCAATTCGCAGCCGTCCACTCCGGGACCGCGCGAAGAGGTGTACTGCACGAAAATCGGGACGGCACATCCGGAGGAGATGTACATTGTCGCGGCCCATATGGACGGTCAGGGATGGGGCGAGGCCGCGAACGACGACGGCTCCGGCACCGCGCTGGTGATGGAGCTGGCGCGCATCTTCAGCAGCCCCGACGTCACGACCGAACGCTCGATCCGCTTCGCCCTGTGGAATAACGAGGAAACGGGGCTTTCCGGAGCGAGGGCTTACGCCGAGCAGCGCAAGGATCTCCAGGGGATCGAATCTCCCGCCGGATCGGGCCTGTATCCTGAGCCGAAGTGGCTGGGCATGATCCAGCACGACATGATGTTGTTCGACCACGGCATGCCGCTTCCGGATGGAACCATCCCCAAGAAACAGCGCCCCGAGGCGGATATCAACATCGAATATCAGGCCACCTCGAAGCTCGCCGACGCGGCTATGATTCTGGCGCATAAGTTCCAACTGGCGGACGATAAATATGCGAGCGACTATCCGGCCAACGTTGGGCCGCACATGACCAACACGGACTCCACGCCGTTCATGGATCTGACGCCGGCGATCAGCGTCCGCGAAGATGAGCGCGGAGCGCAGCTCGGCAACGGCTGGGATCCACAGCATCATCAGCCGACCGATGTGTATGCGACTTACAGCGACGACGATTTCCGGCTGGGGCTGAATGCCGCGCAAACAACTCTGGGGGCGATTGCGCAACTGGCCGGCGCGAAGGTGACGGGCTCGAAATGACAAACCGGCGAATCGCTAAGGACGTGTCACGAAATAACCGGTGCGACCGCTTCCTTCGGTCGTGGCTCGGAGCCATTACAGAGCCGCGACCAGAGGGAGCGGTTAAACGCGGCAAATGGACTGCTTATCTCGTGACAGGCCCTAAACACAGCGTCATTCGTGGGTGCGGGTGGTGCCGCTCGCTAACGCGCGCGGTTCGGTTTCGGCGCTTCCGAACCGCGACAGCGATGGAGCGGCGCAGCCCGCATTTGACTGAAGCCGCCGTTGTCCGAATGGGTGTGGCGAGCGGTTGCGGCCGCGCGTACAATTGCAGAATGAAGCACTCTCCCGCAGCTCTTTTCCTCGCGTTTACCCTGATTGCCGGATTCGGTGTGGCTCCCGCGCGGGCGCAATCCGGCCAGGAGCGTCTGCCTGGATTGATCCCGATGGTTTGGGACGCAGATCAGGGCAAGCTTCTCTTTGAAATTTCGCAGTTCGACCGCGACATTCTCTACTTCACCTCCGTGGCCAAGGGCAGCGGTTCGGGAAATGTGGGGCTGGAGTGGGCGGGCGAAGGCGAGGGCGGCGTGATCCAGTTCCAGCGGGTCGGGCCGAAAGTGCTGGTGGTGGAGAAGAATCTCCGCTTCCGCGCCGGCAACGGCGGAGCCGGGCTTGCGCAGGATGTGGACCAGTCCTTCCCGGATTCGATTCTCGCGGCGCTGCCGGTGGTGCGTTCCGAGCCGGGCAAAGTGATTGTGGACGCGACCCCGCTGGTGATTCGCGATGCGGTCGGATTTGCGGCGCCGCGCGGGGGCGGGCGCGGAGGCGGCGGGCCTGTCGCGGATGAGGCGGATCGTCCCACCGCGACATGGAGTTTCGATCCCGCG
>Ga0210394_10008288_pt1 | contig 10750 bp, 4 predicted proteins | sample IncBWC12MmetaG_FD_160121 | JGI IMG/M metagenome (GOLD analysis project Ga0210394, IMG submission 160121) | Forest soil microbial communities from Barre Woods Harvard Forest LTER site, Petersham, Massachusetts, United States - Inc-BW-C-12-M | ecosystem: Environmental > Terrestrial > Soil >... | reverse complement strand
ACGTCGTGGTCGAAAATTTTCGCCCCGGAGTGATGGCCCGCCTGGGCCTCGACTATGACGCACTGGCGAAAGTGAACCCCAGCCTTGTCTATTGCGCGATTTCAGGCTTTGGGCAAGACGGCCCGCTGGCCATGCGCCCCGCCTACGATCAAGTGATTCAGGGAATCTCCGGTGTGATGAACGTGACGGGCGACGAACGCACGGCCCCGTTGCGCGTGGGCTACCCGATCTGCGACACGATGGGCGGCATCACCGCCGCCATGGCCATCTGCGCGGCGCTGGTCGACTCGCGTACCACGGGCCAGGGCCGCCGGATCGACGTCTCCATGCTGGAGGCGACGCTCGCCTCGATGGGCTGGGTCGTTTCCAACTATCTGAACGCGGGAGTTGAGCCCATCCCCATGGGCAACGAGAATTTCACAGCCGCTCCATCGGGCGCGTTTCGCACCGCCGAGGGCTTGCTCAACATCGCCGCGAACGAAGACGCGCAATACCACAAATTGTGCGAAGTCATCGGGCGCCCCGAACTGAAAACCGACGCCCGCTTCGAGGATCGCGAAACCCGCCGGTGTAACCGCTTGGCCATCAACCGCGAAATCGCGCCGGAACTGATGACGCGAACCGCCGCCGAATGGGAAAAAGCCCTGATCGAAGTGGGCGTCCCCGCCGGGCGCGTCTTGAGCATTCCCGAAATTCTGCGGGACGAGCACCTCGCCGGTCGCAACTTCGTCTCCGAATTTGACGGCGCGGCCGGGAAGCAGAAAGTGACTCGCGGCGGCTTTCTCTTTTCCGAAGGCGAGGCGTCGCCCCACGCGCCCGCCCCGCCTCTCTCCGAGCACACCGAAGCGTGGCTCGGCCAGCTCGGCTACGATGCGAATGCGATCCAAAACCTGCGAAAAAAGCGCGTGATTTAGAGAAGCCGCGTCGCCAGTTACTAATCTGGTAGCGGAGTAGCGAGAGAATCATCCACGCGGAAACCGCGCTGCCCGCCAAATTGGTCATACCAATTTGGCGCATTGCATGCATTTTTTCTCCGCCTTTCTACAGAAAATCCTTGACTTCCGCGGGTGCGCGGAATTTAATGCCTGCACGTTCGGGGTGTCTTCATCAGGAATTTTGAGCAGATATTTAATCTCGATGTGCACGCGACGATCCGCGACGGGTCGTCCAGGAGGCGCGGCATGGGTGTGGGTACTAAGAGCAAATTAGCGGTCAGTTTCGCGATTTTCGCAGCAGTACTTTTCAGCTTAATGACGGGCGTCGTAGCGCACGCCCAGGTCACCGGGGCAACGCTTTCCGGGACCATCTCCGACCCGTCCGGCGGCGTTGTCGCCAACGCGGACGTTTCCGCGACGAACACGGCAACCGCAACCACGCGCGACGTCAAGTCCGACTCCGCGGGCCTGTACGCAATTTCCAATTTGGTGCCGGGAGTCTACGACATCAAAGTCACCGCGACGGGTTTTTCCACGAGCGTGCAATCCGGTCTCACGCTCGCCGTCGGCCAGCAACAGCAACTCAACTTCAGCCTGAAGGTCGGCCAAACTTCGACCCAGGTGCAAGTGACCGAAGCGGCGCCGCAGATCGATCTGACTTCGTCCGCAGTCAGCGGTCAAGTTGAATCGGAAACGGTGCGCGAGTTGCCGCTGAACGGGCGCGATTGGACTTCGCTGGCCGTGCTGCAGCCGGGCGTAAAGCCCATCGAGACGCAGATGGCCTTTGCGACCTCCGCTCGCGGGAACCGCGGCTTCGGAGGAGAGCTTACCGTCTCCGGCCAGAGGTCCACTTTCAACAATTACCGGATTGACGGAGTCGTCGTGAGCGATTACGCCATGGCGTCTCCCGGAAACGTAATTGGCGTCGTCTTGGGAGTGGATTCAATTCAGGAATTCACGGTTTTGACCGGCGGCTTCCCGGCGGAATACGGGCGCGCAACGGGCGGTGTGGTGAACGCGATCACCCGGTCGGGGACCAATCAGTTCCACGGAACCGCGTTCGAATTCCTGCGGAACGACGGCCTGGACGCGAACGATCAATTTTCCCGAGCGGCAGGCAAGGCCAAGCCTCCGTTCCACCGCAACCAGTTTGGCGTTGCGGCGGGTGCCCCCATCATCAAGGACAGGCTTTTCGTGTTTGCGGATTACGAGGGCCTGCGCCAGACGAAGGGAATTCCGCAGTCCAGCACTGTATTCTCCGACAATGCACGTAACGGCATTCTTTTTGATCAGGCCGACTTTAATTCGATGACGAACACTGGCGGTTGCTACGGCAGCATCGCGACCTACCCGAACTGCACGCCACTTGCTTCGTGCCCCGCTGGATCGTCCCTGCGGTCTCCTACTCACGGCGACGTTTGTGTTACCGGCTTCGCGGCAGCCCTCCTCCCATTCTGGCCGAGCGCGAACGGGGCGCAGAGCGGAGATACGGGTAAGTTCGTTTTCGCCGGCGTTCAAGCGGCGCCCGAAAACTTTGGCACCGCCCGGGTGGATTACACGCTCGGGAAGAACGATACCCTGTTTGGAACGTTCCTCAGGGACCCGGCAAATTATACGCAACCGGACGGTTTCAACGATGTTGGTTCGGTATCCAGCACCAGCCGGACAACGTTTGCCCTGGAAGAAAACCACACGTTCGGTTCCAATTTTGTGAATGCCGCGCGCGTCGGGTTCAACCGCGACAATGTTAAGAATCTATTCACACCCAACGCGATCAATTCCCTGGCATCGGACACAACTACGGTGGATGCCATACCTTTCCAGACCGCGCCGCGCTTATCGGTGAAGGGCGGAATTACCGACTTCTTCGGCGGTACCGAGTCAGGGTCGCACTATCTCCACGTGTGGAATTCGTATCAGTACTATGATGACGCCATCTGGACCCACGGGAACCACACCGTGAAGTTCGGCGGGGGCGCGGAGCGAATGGACTACAACGAACACACGTTCCAGAACCCCGGCGGGCGCTATATATTTGGCGGCGGCTTCACCCTTCCCGACCTCAGCACCAGCCTCGGCGGCCCCTTTGACTTCTTCAGTGGCCTACCTAGCCACTTTGAGGGAGGCTTGCTGAATATCATTGACGAGCCGAGAGAATTTCGGCAAACCACGTTTGGCGCTTACGTCCAGGACGACTGGAAGTTCAAATCCAACCTGACGTTCAACATCGGTATGCGGTACGAGCCGACGACTGTCCTGAAGGATGCTCAGGGCCGGATCACGAACCTGGCAACCATTACCTCGACCTCTCCTACGTGCGGCTCGCCGTTCTCCGTGGCGGCTCCCCCATATAACCTTCCGCCAACGGCCGGTACGTCCTGCAGCAGTGTCGGTCCTTATTACAAAAATGCGACGACTCTCAACTTCGAGCCACGCATCGGCTTTGCTTGGGATCCGTTCAAAAATGGAAAGACGTCGGTCCGCGGCAGCTTTGGTATCTACGACGTGGACCCCTTCGCGGGCTATTTCCTCCTGCAGCAAAACCAGGCGGGGCCGTTCCTCGTTTTCAAGAGCGTCACCGATACTAGCAGTACCTCTCCTCTGACTTTTCCCAACGGGGGATTCGTACCCGGAGGGGGAGGAGCGGTGCTGAAGAATAATCTGTCCAGCAAACTTTCCGAATCAACGGTCGAGGCCGCGCCTCATCGATCGTACGTGAACGAGTGGGCACTTACCGTGCAGCGTCAGCTCACCGGAGACACGACGTTGACGGTCGGTTATGTGGGTACGCACAGCCTACACCTGCTCACGAGAGGCGATGACGGCAACATGTCCGGCGCGCCCGGCAGTCCGAACCCATATGTGTTAACCCCTTATGGGTATCTGTTTCCTGATGCAGCGCACGCGCAACCGGTCAACTCGACCCTGGGGGTGATCCGTTATATCTACTGGAACGGCAGCGCCAACTACAACGGGTTAAACGTCAACCTGGACAAGAGGTTCAGCCACGGGTTGCAATTCCAGGTGGCCTACACGTACTCGAAGTCGCTGGACGACACCTCCCAGACGATTGCTGGCGACACCTTTGCGAACGGTATCAATTCGCCCTGGTGGTTCCTGCCCCAGGCGTTCTATGGCCCATCCGACTTTAACGTTGCGCATACACTCAGCATCAACGCCCTGTACGTGATCCCCACGCCGAAAACGTGGAGCGGGGCGATGAAAGAGGGTCTGGCGGATTGGGAACTGGGCGGCATTTTCACCTTCAACAGCGGCACTCCGACGACTCCGATCAACCAGGGCGATCCGTTGAACCTCGGGAATGGCGGCGCGGACCAATTCGGTCCGGTGGTTAAGCTCCCCGGCTGCAATGCAGTTAGCACCGCCGGAAGCACAGGCGGGCAGCCAAATTGGATCAATCAAGACTGCTTTACGGAGCCGTTTATGCCGACTTCGTTCATGAGTACCTTCAACGGTACGAATTACCAGTGCGAGCAGGTTACCCCCAATCTAAGCGGGAAGGGTAATGCACCGACGGGTAGTACGGGTTGCTTGAATCTGGCGCCGTTCAACATCGGCAAGAACAGCATCACCGGTCCGCACTTTGTCAACATGGACTTCTCCATCCACAAGGTCTTCCCGATCACGCGTATTTCGGAAGCGTTTAACATTCAGTTCCGGGCGGAGTTTTTCGACATCGCGAACCATGCCAACTTCGTGCCGCCCCAGCCTAACAGCGGCGACGGGAACTCTGGGATTCTCAAGCCAAATGGTTCGCCCGCAGGCCTCGGATTTATCAGCGCGTATGCGAACGCGCAGCAACCTTCGAGGGAGATCCAGTTCGGCCTCAAGGTGAACTGGTAGTTTCACTCTCGCTTCTTAACCACAACTGCCCGTCCGCTTGAGCGGACGGGCAGTTGTTTCTCTTACCAAGAATTTGGACGAAATAGCGCAGGTCTTTTGGCGTTGTTTGACGGCTTGACAGCAGAGCAAAGTCGCAAATTCGCTCCCCTTCCCGCCCTCACGCTCGCCAAAAGAAAATTCGGAGCGACCGCCCTTCGCTGTGACTCAGGGTAAATTTTCTTTCAGGGAATTTTCAGGCTGTGGGAATAAAGTAGCCTGCGTTCAGCACTTATCTGAACGAGCTCTTTTTGTGGAACCCACTCGGCCTCAATTACGTCCTTGCGTGTTGGGACAGGGTTTGAGTAGCACAGCCACTCTTGGCTGTGTGATTTTGTAGGCCACAGGTACGCCGCCGACTTTCGTGCGATTGCAAAGACCGCACAGCGAGGAGTCGCTGTGCTACTCAAGTTCGGGGGAGACATCGATGAAAGCTTCAAGCTATGCAAAATTGGCGCTCGCGTTCTCTATCGTGTTGTCCGCGGCGTGCGTCCTGGCCGGCTCGCCGGCGGGCGGGTATCACCTGCTGAAGAAAGTCTCGTTCGGCGCGGCGCCGGGCTCCGGCGCGACCGGCGAATATTTCGATTACGTGGTCGTCGACCAGGCGGCGCGGCGCGTGTACCTCTCGCACAAGACGGAAGTGGTTGTCGTGGACGCCGATTCGTTTGACAAGGTCGGCACGATCACGGGCGATTGGAAGCGCATCCACGGCGTGGCGCTCGCGCCGGAGACGGGCCACGGCTTCATTACCGACGGCGACGCGGGTAACATCGTCATGTTCGACATCAAGACGCTCGCGGTCCTCAAAACGATCAAGGGCGAGGACGACGCCGACTGGATCCTCTACGATCCAGCCTCCAAACGCATTTTTGCGTTCAACGGTGATGCCAAGTCCGCGACGGCCGTCGATCCCGTGAAGGGAGAAGTGATCAAGAGCTTCTCTCTTGGCGGCGCGCCCGAGCAAGCCGTCGCCGACGGCAAGGGCATGATCTACGACACGATCGCATCGACGAGCGAAGTCGTCGCCATCGACAGCCGCGACCTTACGATCAAGTCGCGCTTCCCGGTGGCGCCCTCGGGGCAGCCCACCTCAATCACCATGGATCGCAAAACGCGGAGGCTCTTCGTCGGCGGCCGCAATCCCAAGATGCTGGTCGTGATGGATGCGGACACGGGCAAAGTAATCGGCGATGGGTTCCCGATCGGCGACCGCGTGGACGCCAATATTTTTGACGCTGCCACGAGCACCCTGGCCGCCGCTACGCGCGAAGGCACGCTGCACATCTTCCACGAAGATTCACCCGACAAGCTGAGCGTGGTCGAGACGGTCAAGACCGAGTTCGGCGCGAAGACCATGGGCCTCGATCCCAAGACCCACAATCTCTATCTCACCACGTCGGATTTCGGTCCGGCGCCTGCGCCCACGGAGAAGCAGCCCAACCCGCAGCCGGTGGCCACTCCGGGCACGTTCCGTTTGTTGGTTTACGGCAAGTAGGCCGCTTCACGGCCTGCATCTTTACGGGTCGCGTCGTTGTAGCCCGCGTCTTTAGACGCGGGGAATCTTCGCAACCTGCAATTGATGAACCCCGCCTCTAAAGAGGCGGGCTACAGCAGCGGCAGAAGTGCAATGGAGGCTCTATGAAGCACATGAAATTTGTTTTGCAGTTTGCGGTGCTGGTACTCGCATCGGCGCTAACCGCGTACGCGCAGGGACAGGTGACCGCGGTGCGCGCGGGCAAAATGTTTGACCCGAAATCGGGCGCGAACCTCACCAACCAGGTCGTGCTCATCTCCGGCGACAAAATCACGGACGTCGGCCCGGCCGATAAGGTGACGATCCCGGCGGGCGCGAAGGTCATCGACCTCAGTAAGGCGACCGTGCTGCCGGGATTGATTGACGGCCACGTGCACCTGACGGACGCCCAGGGTAACTTGCAGCACCAAATGATGGTCGCGCTCTTCAGCGCCACCTCCAGCCTGAACGCGGGCTACACCACGCTCGTCGCCATGGGCTCGCACGGCGGCGGCTATGCCGACGTGGAGCTGAAAAAAGCGATTCAGGCCGGCCTCGTGAAGGGCCCGCGCATCATCACCGCCGGCCCGATCATCAACATCACCATGCCCGAGAATGCGGCTTTCCCGCTCATGTACTCTCCGAAGGAGCCGGACATCGAGGTCAGCGGCCCGGACCAATTTCGCAACGCGGTGCGTGAGCTCGCCAAGTACGGCGCGGAGCACGTGAAGATTCACACCACCGGCCCGTTCTATTTCGATAAGGACGGCAAGATGTATAACCAGCCGCTGCCCACGCGCGAAGAGCTCGCCGCGGTGATCGACGAAGCGCACCGGCGCGGCATGTGGGTCGCCTCGCACACCTACGGCGGCGAAGGGCTGAAGATGGCGATCGACCTCGGCCTCGATAACATCCAGCACGCCACGGCCGCGACGGACGACGACATCCGCGAGATCGTCCAGAAGCATCTGCCCATCACGACCACCATCCTCGACCATCGCCAGGACGAACCCGACGATCTGAAGCAGTGGGCGCCATTTAGCCGCTGGCGCCTCGTCGAAGTGACCTGGAAGAAGATGCTGGCCGCGGGCGTGATTCTCGGCTGGGGCAGCGGTTCCGCGCCGCCGCCAGGGCGCGTTTACAACACCGAGTGCAACTGCTCGCACGGCGTGCAGGGCGAGATGTTCCCGGTCTTCGTGAAGTGGGGAGCCAGCCCGGTCTACACCCTGCGTATGGCCACCACGGTGAACGCCGAGATCATCCGCATGTCGGACAAGCTCGGAACCATCGAGAAGGGCAAGTTCGCCGACATCATCGCGGTGGCCGGAGATCCGCTGCAGGATATTTCCGAAATGCAGCGCGTGAAGTTCGTGATGAAGGGCGGCGCCGTGATCAAGAACGACATGGCCATGCCCGCAGGCACGATGATGTCTTCGAACTAGTTTTTTCTGAACTCTCGGAAGTTGAGGCGGCAGAACCCCGTCGCATTGAATCAAACCGGGCTTCTGCCGCTTTGTATTTTCAGATGGGCGCCCGCCATTCGCCGGGCGAGGTACCTTCCGGCCGTCGAGCGCGACCGATCTCTTGCATTTGCCGGCGTTGACGCCTACGGAGTTGCCGCTGCCGTTTGTTGGACGGCCGACGCGACTCTCGTGCCGTTTTGCCATGAGAACTGAACGGATAGAGTCACGCCCACACCCACCTTGGTCAAGTCTTGGTTGAAGGTTACGTCCACAGCAGCGCTCAAACCATCGCCTGTGTACCCGAGATCAATAGTCGTTGTGCCTGTGGAGCTGTACTTCAAATCGAACGTCAGCTTCCCGCCGGCAAGTTTTGCGGTGCCCTCGACGCCGAGGTCATAGCTGATCAGTCCACCTTGGTCCGAGGCAACGACGTCAAACGCAATGCAATTGTTGGCGTCCCATCTCTGTTGGACGGCGAGACTAAGGTCCATGTTGAGACCCGATGCGGAAGGCCCGAAGTCCAGCTTGCCTTCCAAATTCAAGCGGCCGCTTCCCAGAGTGGTACTCACTGCGGTCGCTAGATTTGCACTGTAGCCTTGCGCGGAGTTTCCAAGGTACACGGTGAACGTGGCGTTGCCGCTATTCCAGCGGTAACTGCCGCTCGCCGTAAAGACAAGGGTCTCCGTTCCGTTGCCTTGATGGTACTCAAATCCAAGCGAAGTTCCCTTGAAAGTGCCCGTGAACGTAAGGTTGATGCCGGTTTGTCCATTCAGCTCGAAGACGAGCGAATTTCCGGCGGGTTTGAACGACCCGGGAAGAGTGATGTTGGCCGGAAGCATCAGGCTGCCGTCATAGTCGTATGTCGTCGCGGCGACGATGATCACATCCGTCCCTGTTCCGGTCGTGCTGTTCGAATCGTGCGTGATCTGATCCGCATTGATTACGGCAAGGCCGCCTTCGGCCAATGTGATCGTTACGTCGTTATTGGCATCCAGACGCAATGCGCCGTAGACCGTCAAGGCTCCGGAAAGGTCGTTGCCCTGTGAGTCCACGAATTGGTAGCCGATGTTTTGATTGTCGGGGACAATGAGCCGGCCATTTAGAAGTTGCGGCGCCGTCCATGTCCCATCGGAATTCTGCAGGGACACGAGCAGCTGATTGTTGGAATTGAATTGATAGTGCGCCGGCACGTTAACATCGCCGGCTGGCAGAGAAACGACCACCCCATTGGTTGCGGGCGATGCCTGGAGCCCTTTCCAGGTGCCGACATTCGCCCCCGTGCTATCGGAGACGGAATTGTCGGCATTCAGCGCATACGTCGAACCGCTCAATTGACACGTGATGTTGTCCATAGTCACCTCAGTCTGTAGTCAGTCATAGTCACCGTGAGAAAGATGGTTCCGTCAGTGTGAAGGGCCGATTGCGGGGAATACATATAGCCCGCTGTAAGATTGAACATCTGTTTCAACCGTCCCAGCTCTACTGCCGGACCGAAGGATTCCGCTCCGGAACCCAGGCCGGCAACCGCGGCAACGGACTCTCTCTGACTGACCGAAGCCCGGCTATATACCATTTTTAAGTAGGAGCTTCGAGCGTCGAATAGCGATGTGTCCCGCGGCACACTGCGGCCGAAGAGTTTCAGGACCGAGGGAATGTCGATCCCGGCTTCGCCCTCCGCGAATCCGAGAGTCTGTCCCGAATCTTCCCCGAATTGCAGCCCGGGCACCCACCGAGTGCCGCCGAGCTGGAACGTTCTCACGACGGGGCCACCTGCGCTGAGAGAGCCGACCTGGTACTGGCCGCGAAACAGGAACTGGCGCGTCGACTGCAAACCCGCGGTGGCAGTGATCGTTACGCCTGCGAGATAGCGATCAAACCCCAGAGCGGCAGTTGCATTCTTGCCCTTGATGTACTCTGCCGTCGCAGCGACGATCAACGCGCTCCACCCGCGGTTCTTCCCTTGAAAATCGAAATCATGGGTGTACGTGTACTCCGGCGAGACGGAAACCTGGAACAAGTCGCCCGAGCTGCGGTACGTGCCGTGATTGCTCTTGGCCAGGAATCTGTCGAACCCGAAAGCGACCGGAAGCAGAATCTGGTGTCGATTCAACTTGCGACCGGCGGGAGACAGATTTGCGGCCTCTAATGAATCGAAAATCGAAAACGAGTCGTACGAGAGCTTTAAGCCTGCCGTGGCCTGGGTGTCGGATACTGTTAGTGTTTGTCCCGGAAGGATCCCTCCAAACCGGTCATTTTGGCTTTGCGTGAAACTCCCGCCGAGAGAGAGAGAATAAAACTCCGGGCGCGGCAATGGTGGAGGGCTCGGCTTGGTCACCGAAAAAGTGGCCGAGGCGTCCTGGTACGAACCCCCGCCCTGATAAGAAATCTGCGTTGAGTTGCTGAGATCGTACAAGCTCTCGCTTCGGATCAGATCCTGCCCCGTAACATTCGCCTTGCCCGTCCAGCCTGTCTGATTGCTGTAGGAGGGCCCAGCTGAGCCGTTCAGGTGCGCGAATGTCGGCTGAGGAGTGATCAAGAGCGTCAAGACTCCGTGGTCATTTGTAACCATGGCGGTCTTGACGGCCGGATCCTGTTCCGCCAGGTATTCGAACGTCGCCTTGCCTTCGGACGTCAATGGAAATCCGACCAGTTCACCACAGGCCCTCGCGGAAAGGCGCTCCTGAAGCGTTCTAAGCTTGGTTGCGTAATCGTCGGATAGTGCGACCCTCTGGACAACAGGCAGGTCAGTGATTTTCAGCTCGCCGGTCGCCGGGATCCATCGCGCAGTCACCGGCGTGTCGGCAACGCTGCCGCCCCAGTCTTTCAGCGGTTTGGAGTACGGCGTTTGCGGTGCGGGCGAAAAGGAATTGATCTTTAGCCCCGCTGCATAGAGTTGCTCGTACAAACGAGCCACAGCGGACGCAGTGCGCTCTGCGATT
>Ga0210394_10008286_pt1 | contig 10751 bp, 7 predicted proteins | sample IncBWC12MmetaG_FD_160121 | JGI IMG/M metagenome (GOLD analysis project Ga0210394, IMG submission 160121) | Forest soil microbial communities from Barre Woods Harvard Forest LTER site, Petersham, Massachusetts, United States - Inc-BW-C-12-M | ecosystem: Environmental > Terrestrial > Soil >... | reverse complement strand
ATCGCCCTGCACCGTACGCTGGCCGTCGATGTAGACCCCGTCGGTGGTGGTCAGGCCCGGCGTGTAGCCGGCCATCTTGCTCAGGTGGGCGAGCATGCGTGCCGTCGTGGTCTTGCCGTTGGTGCCGGTGATCGCCGCAATCGGCACGCGCGACGCGCTACCCGGCGGAAACAGCATGGTGACCACCGGTGCGGCGACATCGCGCCCCTTGCCCTCGCTCGGGCTCACGTGCATGCGAAAGCCGGGCGCGGCGTTGACCTCGCAGATGCCGCCGCCGATGCTGCGGTAGCTCTCGGTGATATCTTTGGAGAGAAAATCCACGCCGCCCACATCCAAGCCGATGGCGCGCACCGCGCGCTCCGCCATCTCGCGGTTATCAGGATGAATGATGTCGGTGACGTCGGTCGCCGTGCCGCCGGTGGACAGATTCGCCGTGGAACGCAGATACACGACTTGGCTTGGGCTGGGAATCGAATCGGGCTGAAGATGCGCGCCGTCGAGCATCTTCTGCGCCTGCGCGTCGAGCTCCAGCCGCGTCAGCACCTTTTCGTGGCCCACGCCCCTGCGCGGATCCTGATTCACGATCTCGATCAATTGCATAATCGTATGCTCGCCATCGCCGACCACGTGTCCGGGTGTGCGCCGGGTCGCGGCGACCAGTTCCCCGTTGACCACCAGCAGGCGATGATCATCGCCCTCCAAGAAGGTCTCGACGATGACCGATCGCGAATGCTCGCGCGCAACGATGAATCCTTGTGCGACTTCCTCGTCGGTCGTCAGCCGAATGGAAATTCCGCGGCCGTGATTGCCGTTGTAAGGCTTTGTCACCACGGGAAAGCCCATGCGGTGCGCGGCCCGCACCGCCTGTCTTTCGTTCTGGACCAGTTCCTGTTTCGGCACCGGCAATCCCAGGGTCGCCAATATCTTGTTGGTTTCTTCTTTGTCACTGGCAAGCTCGACCGCAATGTGCGAAGTACGGCTGGTGACCGTTGCCTGGATGCGCTGCTGGTACTTGCCGTGGCCGAGTTGCACGAGGGATTGGTCATTGAGGCGCAGCCAGGGAATGTCGTGGCGTTCAGCCGCACGCACCAAGGCGGCGGTCGATGGCCCGAGCGCGCGGCGCTGCGCGAATCGGATGAACTCGTCGCGCGCCTCCTGCCAACTCCAATCCTCGGGCAGCGAGGCGGGCGGCCGGATCGCCGCGGGCAGCAGCGAACACAGCAGTTTGATGCCGAGGTCACCGGCGGCGATGCCCTCATCGCGCTGGGCGTATTCATAGACGACGGTGTAGACCCCGGGCGATCCGGCGGCGCGCGTCTTGCCGAAGGTCACTTCTTCGCCGGCCATGTTCTGCAGCTCGATGGCGACATGCTCGAGCACGTGCCCGAGCCAGGTGCCGTCGTCTTCGCGCATGCGCCGAAAAAAACCGCCGGGCTCGCGGTAGGAGCAGCCGTGCTCCGCAAGACCGGGCAAAGCGCTCGCCAGCGCATCGACAAACTCTGCACCTAAGCGGCCGGTGGGCCACGCTTCAAGGGGGCCCAGATCCAGTTCGAGGCGAATGACGGGAAAGCGCGCGTACAGGGACGGGCCTACATAGACGGAACGATCGACAATGCGCATGGGCGCCTCCTACCCCTTCGCGGCCCTGCTATTCCTTCGTCTGGACCAGTGCGCCGGCCGCCGCCAGTCGGGTGTGCAGGTTGAATGTCGCACCGGCGACCAGAATGTGCAACCGCAGTCCCAGCATGCACACCGGCGCTCCTTCGCCCACTTCGCCAATGGACGAATAGCTGACGTCGGATCCGTCCACGATGGTCACTCCGCCGCTACCCTCGACTTCGATGGTTTCGTCCGGGCCGATGAAGGCGGCGGTGTCCTCATCGAGACCGATGCCCACCGCAAATGGGTTGTAGGCCAGGGCGGTGATCAGGCGGCCCAGCCGGTCACGCTGCCGGAAGTGCTGGTCGATGATGAATCGATTCGTGAGCCCCAAGCCCGGCGCGAGGCGCACGCTGCCCGAGATCACCGAAGAACCCTCATCGCCAAATGCGATCATGTGCTCGCTCAAGATGCTGGCGCCCGCGCTGGTTCCGCCGACCGTGACGCCGTGGGCATTGCGCATGCGAATGAGCTTCGCGACCGGTGTGCCCCCGAGTAAGGTCGTGAGGCGCAATTGGTTGCCGCCGGTGAAGAATATGCCCGACGCTTCCTCGATGCGCCGCAATCGCCCCGCCTCCTGGCAGTCGCGGCGCGTGTCGAAATCCATCACCGTCACATGCTCCGCGCCCAAGTCTTTGAAGATCTCTTCGTAGCGCGCTCCGGTCTCGTGCAATTGGCTCGCGGTGGGGATCACGACGATGTTGGCGCTTGAGCCGCCCGACACTCGTACGAAGCGCTCGAGAATGTGCCGGTCGTTTTCCTTGTTCTCGGCGCCGCCGATGGGCACGATCCAACCGCGCGTCTCGCCATGGGGAATTTTGCTGGGCATTTAGCTGAAGCGCCTCCTTGGGCTCAAGTTTTGGGGAGTTTACCAGGCTGGCCGGCCAGGATCGTGCTTCACGCCCGCTTTTGCGATGGTCTCTCGCAGCGATTTCTTCGCAAGAGCGGCGCGCAATCCAAGTTAAATCTAGACCCGCGGAGCCGCCAGCACTTGCACCCAGTAGAGTCCGTGCTTGGATGCCTGGCCCGCCGCAAACGCGATGCCCATCTCGGCAAACCTGGGGTCCATGATGTTCTCGCAGTGACCGGGGCTGTCGAGCCAGCCCTGCACCACTTCGTCGGCCGACTTGGGGCCGTAGGCAATATTCTCGCCCACCAATTTTTCCGCGTATCCGACCGCGCGGACCCGGTCCGCCGGCGAATGTCCCGACCGATCTTGATGTTCAAAGTAGTTGTGCACGGCCATGTCGTTCGCGTGCCCGAAGGCAACAGTGGCCAGGGTTCCGGACAGCTTGATGGGCGGGGCCGGGCCAAACGAGCGCTCGCCGCAACGAGCGCCGCGCGCACGCACTTCGTTGACGAGCTGCAGCGCCCGCGATGCCAGCACCGGCGCCTGCGAGCGAGCCGGCACCACATAGGCCACGGCCAGGACCAGCCAGGTATCCAAGCCGCGCTGGTAGAGGCCAATATCATGCATGCGGCGGTCAGTCACCGTACGGCAGCCTGATTTGCGGATCAGCTGCAGCGTGGAGAACTCTGGTCCGCTGATGTGCAGGCCGACGGCGGCTTCCGACGCGTAACCGCTGCGCTCGGCCGCCGTCTCGATCGAGCGTCCGGCGGCCCATTGCTCCGCCGCGCGGTCCAACGACACATTGTGAGTGAGCGGCCGGGCTGCAGGCACCGTACCGCCGCAGCCGCCCTCGCGAAGGGTTTGCACCGCGGATAGGGGGTCAGCCCGCAACCCCACGCTTGCCGCGAGGCCGGCAACCAGGACCAAGATTCGCCAAGAGGGTGTGGGAAAACGCGGCAACTGCGGCTCCTGCTCAAACCTACCCAAGCTAACGTCCTAGCCTCGCATTGGATGACCAGGGTGGCTGGAACCAGCTCACATTTCGCAGCGATCGCTCGGCCGGCCGCGCCCCCGCCGCCACGTGCGGCCTCTGCGGGCCTTGGGGTCGAGCGTCACGCCCGGTAGATGGGATAGCAGTTCAACTGCTCATCCCAGGAGGGATGGTGCCGGCAGAAAAATTCGAGGCGTGCGGCGGGATCTGCGCGAAATGCGGCATCGTCTTTGAGCTTGCGTACGAAGGCCTCCCGCAACGCGGGATCGGATGCGGAGAGGTCCCGCGCAATTTGTTCGGCGACATATGGCTCCAGCTGCTCTTTTTGCTCGAAGCAGGCATTGAAAAATCCCCATGCGGCGAACGAATCGGGCGCCTGCGGTTCGAGCAATGCCACGATCAGCCGCGCCAGCGGTTGTTCGATGGGGACGAATAGCGCGGGCGCTGCGATATCGCGCGCGAGACTTCGCCACTCCCCGGCAATCGCCGCGCGCATGCGGCCCTCGAAAGGCTGTTTCGAGAACCACACCACACTGGCCCGGAATTGCTCGAGCTGCGCACGCTGCAGATGTTGGCCAGCCGGCGAGGTGATGATTCCATGGTGTTTCAGGCGGCAACCGATGTGATCGGCGTAGGCTTGCGGGATGAAGTAGCCCAGGCGCGGCGCCCGCACGCTGATGGCCGGCTCGATCCGATTGCGGTAGCGCACGTGCCAGATTTGCGGGGTGCTCGGATCGTACACCGTAACCATGCCGCCAGAAATGTCCGAGTGCTTTCGGCTGTAGGCGTAGCCGCGAAAGTCGATGAATTCTCCCGCATCGGCGGCTTCCGCAAGCGCGGGCTTGCCGGCGGCGGTGGTTTCGCGCCAGCCGGACTTATAGTCGAGGTTGAGTTCGGTGCCGCCGAGCGCACACGCCGACCGGTCAGCGGCGCGGACCTCGGCGAGCCAGGTTGCACCCTGTGCGGCGGTGAGTTCGGCCAGTCCCACGATGGTGTTGCGCATCACCTGCACCCGGTGCGCATAGGGTTTCCAGGAATGGGTTTCCACCAGCATGGTGAAGCGATTGCGCTGCGCGAAGTAGCCGGTCGAGAAGCGCGGCGAGTACACCGTCAACAAGAATCCCGATTCGGGGTTGTCGGTCTCGAATAAATCCGGATAGAAGGGCAGCGGCAGGGAGCCCTGACGCGCGAGCTTGGCGATCAATTCGTCGCGCAGCTTGATGCCGCTCGAGCGCAATTGCGGATCGCCTTGGTTGATGGGCTCGACCTGAATGGATACGTCAGGCTCGAAGTCCGCGCCGTCCGTGACATGCAAATCCGCCGCGATCAGAGGATCCCAGGTGTCGATGAGCGCCAGCATGGCCTGCATTTCCGGCGCATCGGCCTTGGTGTAGTCGCGGTTCAGATTCAATCGCTCCGCGGTTGCGCGCCAGCCGGTCAATTCAGGTCCGTTTTGATTGGGTCGATTGAAGCGCCCCATGCGCTCATGGCCGTCGGTATTGAATGCGGGCACGAACAGCAGGGCCATGTGCTCGAGTGCGCCCGGGGCTGCGGCGCGCGACAGCAATTCGCGCAGGGCGATGAAGCCGCCATCCTTGCCGTCGCTTTCACCGGGATGAATCCCCGCTTGGATCATCAGCAGCGGTATGCGCCGATCGCGCAGTCCATGCGCGCTCAGCGCGCCGCTGCGCGAGGCAATCAGCGCCCGCAGCGGCCGCCCTTCCGCGGAGCGGCCGTAGTTGAATGTGTTGACGGCGTCGGGCCATGCTGCCGAGATCTCGGCGCACAGCCGCTCGACTTCATCGATGCCCCCGGTCTGCGTGAAACCGGTATGTTCGGCAAGAGTCATGAGGGGGTTCATGGCGCGGGCACCTCCGGCGCGGGCTCAAGCGCTGCGCGCGCCAAGGCGGACCTTAGCATTTGCAGCGCCGCGTAGATCACCACGATCAACACCAGCCATCGCAGCCAAACGAGCGGCAGGGATTTGACGATGTAGGCGGCTACCAATACGCCGGGAATTCCCCCCAGCGCAAGTCCCAATGCGGCACCGAGATTGTAGCGGCCGCTGCGCACAAATCGGGCGGCGCCGATCGGCATCAGAAGCCCGCATGAGCCCATCATGATGGGGAAGGCGGCCAATGGACTCATGCCGAGTAAACTGAGCAGCACGAGGCAGGGCGCATACAGCCCGACACCCAGCATCATCAAGGCCCCCAGCAGCAGATTGACTGCAACCGCAAAGATCAGCGTGGGTCCGCTCAACCCTGAGGCCTCGCCGCCGCCGGGCATCCAGTGCAAGTTGCTCGCGAGAAACAGCACCGCCGCGCACAGCAAGGCACCGCCCATCCCGAACTGAATGGCGCGGCGCGATAGGCGCGCGACCAACGGCGCACCCAGGAACGCGCCGAGAACGGCCGCGAGCACCATGCTGATGAGGGTGGCGAGATCCACGCTCACGGTGGCGATGAAGATCAGCGCCTGAGTGACGGTGGGCAATACGTGACCGCAGTTCAAGGTGCCCGGAATTTGTTCATCGGGCATGCGCGCGCGCAGCTTGAAAAAAGCCGTCGTGGGGGCAAAGGATCCGATCCCTAAGGTATCGAAGAAATTCGCCACGAAGCCAACCAGCGCATCGCTGAATCGCGGCGTACGGGGTTGAGCGTTCGACTGCGCCTGCGCCGGCGGCACCGATGCGCGGCCGCGCGCGCGCTCCAGCGACCACCAGCGCACGATGTAGGCCGCAGCAAAGAGCGCAATTGCGGCGAGCAGCCCGATGATCCCGGGGTTCACACCTACTCCATATCCGGATACGGGCCTTTGCCGCCGTCCGCTACGAAGCGATCGATGCGCGCCGAGAGCACGGGCAGCGGCACCGAGCCTAATTCGAGCACCGTGTCGTGAAATGCCCGCACATTGAATTGCGCGCCCAGGGCTTTTTCGGCCTTGGCCCGGGCCTTGAGGATGGCGTCCTCGCCCAGATAATAGGACAACGCCTGCGCCGGCCAAGCGATGTATCGATCGACTTCCGTTTCGATTTCGTGCTGCGGCAGCGCGGTGTATGCGGTGAAATAGGCGACCGCGCGGTCGCGGCTCCAGCCTTGCGAATGAATGCCGGTGTCGACGACGAGCCGGGCGGCGCGCCAGATCTGGTAGTTCAGCATCCCGAATCGCTCATAAGGCGTTTGGTACATTCCCATCTCCAAGCCCAAGAGTTCGCAGTACAGCGCCCAGCCCTCGCCGTAAGCGGAGATATAGGTGTGCTGGCGAAATTCCGGCTGCTGCTTGTGCTCGAGCGCGATGGGCATCTGGAAGGCGTGTCCCGGCGCGGACTCGTGCAAGGTGAGCGCCGTCAAGTTGTACAGAGGACGATTGGGCAAGTCATAGGTGTTGAGCAAGTAAGTACCGGGCCCGCCGCGTCCGGCGGTGTAAAACGGCGCAAGATCTTCCGGCACCGGCTTGATGGCGAAGCGGGCGCGCGGCAGGAAGCCAAAATACTGCGAGGCTTTGCCGTCGAATCGCTTGGCGATCCACGCGGCGCGCATCAGCAGTTCCTCGGGCGTCTTGGCCTGGAATTGCGGATCGCTGCGCAAGAATTTGAGAAATGCCGGAAAATCGCCCTTGAATCCGGTCTCTTTCATGACGCCGAGCATCTGCTCGTGCAGTCGGGCCACTTCCGCCTCGCCGAAGGCATGGATGGCGGCCGGATCCTCATCGAGGGTCGTGAATTCGCGGATCTTGGATTGATAAAACGCCTTGCCGTCCGGAAGATCGTCGGCAGCGAGGGTGGTGCGGGCGCCTGGCATGTATTCGGTGCGGAAGAATTGCAGCAGCTCCCGGTAGGTGGGCTGCACGCGATCGCGGATGGTGCTGATGGCCTCATCGCGCAGAGTCTTCTGCTCGGACTCGGGAATACCCGGCATCTCCTTGAACGGCGTGTAGTACAGGCTAGCCTCCGCTGCGGCCTCGGTGACGGCGGTGATCGAGGCATCGCGGCCTTTCAGGGTTACTTGCGGCGGCGTGAATCCACGCTTCAGACCCGCGCGCATCTCGTCCATTTGTTCGCGAAAATACCGCGGCACATCCTTCATCTGTGCAATCCAGTTGTGGTAGTCCGCTTGGGTGCGAAACGGCCGGCGCGCCGTGTAGCCCATGTCGGTCCAGAACGTGGTGTCCGCATTGGCCGGCATTTCGAAGCTGCGGAATTTCTGATCGGCGATCAGCGCTTCGATCTGCGGGTGATACACGGCGTAGTTCAGCTGCTCGGCGGGCGACAGCTCCGCGCGCGGAATCGCATCGAGTTTCGCGAGCACCTCCTGCCACATCTTGAGCCGCAGCGCCTGGGACGCGGGATCGACTTTGGGCAGATGATCCTGGATCGACTTTCCCGCATCCTCGTTGTCGGGGAATTGGGCTTCGCGCCACTTCCACTCGTCGGTGTAGATGGCCTGCAGCCGGGCATCGGCATTGCCGGCTTTGGCATCGTCGGTCTTTGGCGCGCAGCCGCAGATTGCCAGCGTTGTCGCGCCAACCGCGGCGAGGGCCCAAGGGGAGAATGAGTGCATGACAAATCCTGAATTTCAGTGGATGCGAGTGTGTGGTGGAGCGCCGAAGCGCCGAAGATCAAAATCGCTGATCGCGTGCCGCGTTGCGCGCTGCGCCACTAAGTCGGCGATCAATTCGGCGGTGACAGGAGCGATGGTCAGTCCAATGTGTTGATGTCCGAGCGCATAGTAAAGTCTAGCGCCCGGCGCCGTACCGATGCCCGGCAAATAGTCGGGCAGCACCGGACGCGCGCCCACCCAACTCGGCCCTTCAAGTTCGCAACGATAGCCGAGCGCGCGCGCCATCTGGCGCAGCCGCACGGCCTTGCGCGGATCCGGCGGCGCATCGGCAGCGCTGAATTCCATGTAGCTCGACGCGCGCAGGCGTCCGGCCATCGGGGTGACGAGCAGATGCTCGCGGGTGTACACCACCGGCGCATCGAGAAGCGGCGCAATCCCCGGCAGTTCGATGTGGTAGCCCCGCACCGCCTGCAGCGGCGCATGCAGACCGAGGGGCGCGAGCAGCGGCTGCGAACCCATGCCGGCGCACACCACCGCGGTGTCGATCAGCAGGCTGGGTTGTTCACTGAGTAGTTCGAATTGATCGCCGCGCATCTGCAGCGCCCGCACATCCAGGCGGCGAAAGGTGGCATTGCGCGCCACAGCCGCCGCCGCGAGCGCGCGCACCGCTTCCAAAGGATCGATCACGTGCGCCGAGTCTTCGAACCACAAGCCCGCGGCCCTCGTGGCACTGGCGGCGCGTTGCAGGGGCATGAGCTCATCGGCGTTGAGTTCACGGGTCTTGACGCCAAGCTCGCCCATCAGACGCGCGCCGGCGCGCATCTGCGCGGCGCTGTGCCGGCCGAATCCGATCTCGTAGTGCCCGTGCCGGCGCAGCAGCTCAGGCCGGCCAATCTCCTGCAGCCAGCGCGCCCAGGCGGCGGCGGCCGGCCGCACCAGGGGCTTGAGCTGCCGGGTGTTCTCCGCGCGCCGGAAGGCCGCCGCCGCGAAGCGCCGTATCCAGGGCAGCATGCGCAGCGCTTCCCGGGGAGGCAGGTCGAGCGCACCGCCGAAGCGGAACAGTTCGCGCCAAAATCCGAATAGCAGACCCGGAGAGGGCAGCGGCTGCACGAGCTCGGCCGCGATATGGCCCACATTGCCGAAACTCGCGCCGGCGACGCCCGGCTCGGCACGATCGAGCAGCAAAACCCGCCGCCCTTCGCGCGCCAAGCTCAGCGCCACGGCGGCCCCGATCACGCCGGCCCCGATCACGGCGATCGTGTCTTGCTCGCTCATGACAATACCGTATACGATCTACGATCCTGCAGGCAACCCCGAACAGACGGAACAACCCATGCCCACACCCCTGTCATGCACCTGGTCCGGCGTGTTTCCGGCGGCAACCACGCAATTCGATCGCACCTTGGAAGTCGACTTGCCCGCCACGCAAAAAGTGCAGAAAGCCCTGCTGCAAGACGGCGTGCACGGCCTGGTGTTGATGGGCACGGTCGGCGAGGGCAATTCGCTGTCGGCGCAGGAGAAGCGCGACGTGCTCAAGGCAGCGGTCGAGGTGAGCGCCGGCAAAGTGCCGGTGATTGCGGGCGTCTCGGAATTCACGACGACGGCGGCTGCAACCTTCGCCCGCGACGCCGAACGCATCGGCGCGGCCGGACTCATGGTGCTGCCGGCGATGGTGTACGTACCGACGGCCGCCGAGCTCGAGCATCATTTCCGTTAGGTGGCGGCGGCCAGCGGGCTGCCCATCATGCTGTACAACAATCCGCCCTCCTATCGGGTGAACATCGACATCGCCACGCTCGAGCGGCTGGCGGAAGTGCCGACCATCGTGGCGATCAAGGAGTCCGCGCCTGATTCGCGGCGCTTCACCGATATCATCAACGCGTTTGGCGAGCGCTTCGTGCTGTTCGCAGGACTCGACGATATCGCTTTCGAGGGACTCACCCTGGGCGCCAAGGGCTGGGTTTCCGGCCTGACGAACGCATTTCCGGTCGAATCGCTGCGGCTGTATGAAGCGCTGCGCAAAGGCGAGCTCGACACGGCGCGCAGGATCTACCGCTGGTTCATGCCGCTGCTGCACCTGGATGCGGAGCACGATCTGGTGCAATCCATCAAGCTCGCCGAACAGGTCATGGGTCGCGGCTCGGAGCGGGTGCGCTTGCCCCGATTGCCGCTCGCGGGTGAACGGCGCGCCGCGGTGATCGCGATGATCGAGCGCGCTCGCGACACCAGGCCTAGGTAATGGCCGCAATCCGCGTCATCGATTCACACACGGGCGGGGAGCCCACGCGCTTGGTGCTCGAGGGCGGCCCGGATTTGGGAAGCGGTCCGCTCGCGACGCGCCTGCAACGCTTTCGCGAGGAGTTCGATGCCTACCGCTCGGCCATCGTCAACGAGCCGCGCGGCTCGGATCCCCTCGTGGGCGCGCTGCTCGTCAAGCCGCACCGCCCCGACTGCGCGCTGGGGGTGATTTTCTTCAATAACGTCGGCTACCTGGGGATGTGCGGGCACGGCACAATCGGCATGATCGCATCCCTGCACCATGCCGGCGAACTCCGTCCCGGCGCCATCAAGATCGATACGCCGGTGGGCGCCGTCGCGGCGAGCCTGAGCGTCGATGGCCGGATCAGCGTGGACAACGTGGTGAGCTATCGCTCGGTGCGCGCACTGAGCGTCGAGGTCCCGGAATCGG
>Ga0210394_10008285_pt1 | contig 10752 bp, 10 predicted proteins | sample IncBWC12MmetaG_FD_160121 | JGI IMG/M metagenome (GOLD analysis project Ga0210394, IMG submission 160121) | Forest soil microbial communities from Barre Woods Harvard Forest LTER site, Petersham, Massachusetts, United States - Inc-BW-C-12-M | ecosystem: Environmental > Terrestrial > Soil >... | reverse complement strand
GATCGCCCGAGACACCTTGCTCGCGATGTGCCTGTCGTCGTCGCTTCCGGTCGCGCTCTTCGGTACTGGGACCGGTGGCGTCGCGATCCGGGAGGTATACGCCGGCGAGCTGACCGCCCTCCGGCGGCAACTGGCGACGGACGCAAGCGCGCGCCGTATCGCCGGTGACGCGCTGCTGGTCAATCCAAGCCTGTCCTTCGCGTCGCAGCCACGGTCCGTCGTCGCGCGGGGAGCGCTGGATCTGCGCGCGGCGACAGTCCTCGCCGCGCTCGCCACCCACACGCCGGTCACCGTAAGTCAGGTAACGGAGTCATCCGCCGAGGTCGCGGCCGATCGGCCCGCTCGAACCATTCAGCTGACCGTCCGCGACGCGGATGCACTGACGAGCACGCTCGCCGGCCTGTCGGCGCCGTATCAGCCCGAGGCAATCGTCGGGTCCGGCGGCGCAGAGGTTCAGCTCGCGTGGCCCGTGGAGTTGGCGCCGGTGATCCCGATCAGCTGAACGAACCATGCCAATCCGACCGATCTCGCAGGGAGGGGTCCAAATGTTCCGTCACGCGCGCGGCAGGCCCTTGATCGCTGTTGCCGCAATGGTCTGGCTGCTCGTCTCGGCCTGTGTCGGCCCGGCCGGCGCCGCGGCCTCGCCGCCTCCCACGGCGAGTTCGTACATCCGCGGCGCACATCTGTCGCCGGACACACCTGGTGTCGACGTCTACCTGAGTTCATTCTCCGGCGGTGCTACCCGGCTGTGGCTGTCGAGTGTCAGCTACGGCGACGTGAGTCGATATTCCCTGCTGCCGCCGGGGTTGTACGCGGTCTCGATGCGCCCGCACGGCGCGCCGGTCTCGACACCGCCGGTTCTTAGCTGGACCCTCGATGCCCAGCCCGGCGCCGCGTACACGGCCGCCGCGGTCGGATTACACAGCGCGCTACGAGGCATCGTGCTACGTGACCAACTGGACGCACCCGCAAACGGGGCCGCTCTCGTCCGGGTGATCCAGGCCGCGAGCCAGCCGGCACAGATCGACGTGGACGTGCAGGTGGGCCCGGTCATCGCACACGACGCCTCGTTCACCTCGACGACACCGTACATGACGGTGCCCGGCGGGACATGGCTGATCACGGCGCGATCAGCGACCTCCTCCCCCGCAACCGTGACGACCAGAGTTCCGATCGCCGCCGCGAGCGTCGACAGCCTCGTCGTCCTGAACACGAGTACCGGCGGACTCGCCATCCGCGAACTGGTCGACTCGGCCGGTACCGGGACGGCGCCGATCGGGGCGGTGCCGGCCGGCGGCGGCGGTACGGCGACGCGACCGGCCGAGGACGGACTCCGCTGGATCCCGGCCGCGCTCGTCGCCGTCGGCCTGGCCGGTGCCGGGCTCGGCATGTTCGGGCTCGGCATGTTCGGGCTCCGGCGGACGCTGCGCCGGCCGATCCGGTGAGGCCGGTACACGATGGCGCTCGGGCGGCCGGCTGTCATCGCCGCGAAACGCACCGTCGCCGCCGCGCGGTCGTCGGATACACGGCCCTGTCGGCGGCTGGGGTGGCACTGCTCCTGGGCGCGCTGGTAATCCATGGCTCGTCCGACGCGCCGACCCGGCCACCGACGTCGGCCGGCCCGGTTTCACGCGGACCGGACGCTACCGGGTCGAACGGGTCGGTCACTTCGCCCGGTGGTCGAGCCGCCTTCGGCATCGACCCAGCGACGGCGCAGCTGACGCCCGCGATCGCAACCACCAGCGCACCGAGCGAGCTGGACATACCGGCTATCGGCGTGCGCAGCGCCTTGCAGCCGCTCGGCCTGACACGCGACGGTTCGCTGCAGCAGCCGAGCCGATGGGACGAGGCGGGGTGGTATGCCGGCGGTGTAATTCCAGGTGCACCTGGACCAGCGGTGATTGCCGGCCACGTCGACTCGATCTCCGGGCCGGCCGTGTTCTACCTCCTTCGTGAACTGCGGCCTGGTGCCGCGGTACTGGTATCGCAGCGCGACGGGCATGTCCTGCACTTCGTCGTCGATAGCAGCGTGGCCTATCCGAAGGACGCTTTTCCCACGGCTGCCGTCTACGGACCGGCGCCGGTGCCGGTCCTGCGCCTGGTCACCTGTACCGGCGATTTCGACTGGCAGGAGGACAGCTACCTGGAGAACCTGGTCGTCTCCGCGCATCTGGCATGAGCAGTCCACCGGAGCCGGGCCCTCGCACTGCCTGCTCATCGGCTGCCGGCGCACTAGGTCGTCGCGTTGCCAGTGGTGGTCGTCCCGCCTGAGCCTTTGCGACCTGATCGACCAGGGTCGTACCCGTGACGGCGGACTCGAGCAGAGCTGAATCGACCTATCCGATCGAGGCGATCCTGCGAGCTGCACGGCGTGGCACGGCTGGACCGCCGGCACGACGCCAGGCGCTCCCGCGCAGCAGGCGCATGCCGTTGAGTCCGACGATCACAGTCGATCCCTCGCGGCCGGCTACGCCGAGCGGTAGCGGGAGGTGTCCGGCGAGATCCCAGCTGACCAGGCCGGCGATGACGGCGCCCGCGATAATGAGGTTCGCGACGACGACGCGCCTCGCGCGCCGTGACAGGTCGATGACCTTGGGCAGCGTGGCGACGGCGACGGCGACCGCGGCTGTCGCGCCCTGGCGTCGCTGATCGGTAAGGGCCAGCAAGCCGGCTGGCAGGTCATCGAGGAGGATCACGACCGCCGTGCGCTCGCGGGCCTGGGCCGCGTCGACTGCAAGTCAGAGCTTTCAACGCGTGCCGGCCAGGACCTTCGACCCGATCGCATCGCCGGCGACTGCGCAACGATCAATTGAACCGTAAGTCCGGCCGAGGACGCCGAAACGACCCCCTACCGAGGAGAGCTTCCGATGCAACGCAGAGCACTCGACAAACTGGTTAGCCTGATCGCGCTGACCCTCGCCGTGATGTTGATCATCGCAGCGTCCCTGCTGACCTGGGCACACAACTACGTAACCAGCGAGGTCCATAACCAGCTCGCCGCCCAGCAGATCTACTTCCCTGCAAAGGGCAGCGCTGCCATCGCCGCGCCGGAATTCACAGCGATGGACAAGTACGCGGGCGAGCAGTTGACGACCGGCGCGCAGGCGGAGACGTACGCGGACCATTTCATTGCCAACCACCTCGTCGCTATCGGCGCAGGCAAGACCTACGCACAGCTCTCGGCCGAAGCGCAGGCCAATCCGGCAGACACCAAGCTTGCCGCCACGGTCGACACCGTATTCAAGGGTGAGACGCTGCGCGGGCTGCTGCTCAATGCCTACGCCTTCGGCACGATGGGTGCTATCGCCGGCATCGCAGCGGTCGTAGCCTTCATCGCCGCCGGGGTCATGCTGCTGCTCGGCGCTCTTGGCCTCGTCCACGGCCGTCGCACGCCGCAGACCGAGGAGGTCTTCGTTGCCTCCACGCCGCGCAGCCCGGCTGGTGTCGCCTAACCAGAAGCACACAGACACGAGCAACATCGCCGCCACGCCGATGTGGGACGTTCGCCCCTGTGTGCAACGTCCCACATTGCCGAGGATGAATCGAGAACACCGCTAGCTCAGAGAATGGACTGAACCCATGACTACGTCTTTCGACGTACGGCGCCATACGGCAGCACTCCGGCGCGCCGCCGTTCGAGCCACGCTCGCGCCCTCGGTGCACAACACCCAGCCGTGGCAGTTCGAGTTGCGACCGAACGAACTCAAACTGGTGGCCGACCGGTCCCGTCAGCTGCGAGTACTCGATCCGACCGCGCGGCAACTGACGATCAGCTGCGGCTGCGCCCTGTTCAACGTCCGCGTCGCCCTTGCGGCGGCTGGTCTGACGGCCGAAGTCGAGCGCAATCCGGATCCGGCACGGTCGGACCTGCTGGCACGGATCTCGACAGTGCCGGCACCGGGACAGACGGTCGACCCGATCGCCGCATTCGACCACGTCCTCGAGCTACGCCGGACCAACCGCAGGCGGTTCGCCGACGACGAGGTACCGGCCGAGGTGGTCGAATCGCTCCAGCGGGCCGCGCTCGCCGAGGACAGCGACCTCGTTGTCGTACGAACCGATGAGGACAGGCTCGCGCTGGCTCGGTTGAGCCAGCAGGCTGACGACATCCAGAATGTAAACCCGGCGTACCGCGCGGAACTGCGAGCGTGGACCACCAGCGACCTCTCCCGCACCGACGGGGTTCCGATCACGGCGGTGCCTCACGTGGACGGCGGCGCGCACGACGAGGTGCCGATCCGCGACTTCGACACCGCCGGACTGGGATGGCTACCGTCGGAAACTCGCTCGTCACACAACCAGTGCCTGCTCGTGCTCGGCACAGCCGCCGACAATCCGTCGGCGTGGCTGCGCGCGGGCGAGGCGCTGGAGCGGGTGCTGCTCGAGGTCACCCGCCAGGGCTTCAGCGCGAGCCCGCTGACCCAGGCGGTAGAGGTCGTGTCGGCGCGGGCAACGCTACGCAGCGAACTCAGACTGGGCATATACCCGCATATTGTGCTCCGGGTCGGCCGTGCGCCGCTGACACCGGCAACCCACCGGCGTCGCCTCGTAGACGTCCTCGTCGAAAGCCCGTGATCATGAGCTCTGGGGGGTTAGGGTGCTGCCATGGACGCGCAGGCGGGCAACTCGCTGAGCTTCCCGGACGGCCCGAAACTCGAACTCGACGAGCTGATCGACCAGCTAGTGGCACGTGCTCGCGGAGTACAGCGGGCCCAAGGCCGCCTTCGAGGATTGCTACGGGCGACCGAGATGGTCACCGGCGAACTGAGCCTGGAGACGGTACTTCGCCACATCGTTGATGCGGCCTGCGCGCTGGCCGGCGCCCGCTACGGCGCGCTCGGCGTGATCGCAGCGGACGGCGGGCTGGAACAGTTCATCTACGCCGGAATTGACGACGAGCTCGCCGAGCAGATCGGCCACCTGCCGGAGGGTAAAGGCCTGCTCGGAGCGGTGATCTCCGATCCGCACCCGATCCGGCTTGCGCATATGACCGACGACGCACGGTCGGCAGGATTCCCGCCGAATCATCCGCCGATGGAGTCCTTTCTCGGCGTGCCCGTGCGCGTGCGCGGCGAGGTGTTCGGCAACCTGTACCTCACCGAAGGTCAGAGCGGCGGATTCACCGACGAGGACGAAGAACTGGTCCGCTCCCTCGCGGTGACCGCGGGCACCGCGATCAGCAACGCCCGCCTGTACAGGGAATCCACCCTGCAGCAGCGCTGGCTAGGGGCCTCGGTCGAGATCGGCGCGCAACTGCTCGCCCCCACTGGCGAGGACCCGCTGCACATGATTGCCCGGCGGGCCAGCGAGATTGCCGAGGCCGACCTGGTCACAGTTGCCCTGCTGGTATCCGAAACCGCGGAGGTACTTGTCGAGATAGCCGTCGGTGATGGCGCGGATACCTTGCTAGGGCAGCGGGCGCCGTGCGATGAGACCCTGGAAGGAAAGGCAATCGAGGACAAGGCGCCCTTGCTGATGCGTTCGGCCACCGACTTGGCCGGCCGCAGCTCGCACCTGGAGTCAATCCTGGAGCCAGGCCCGGTCATGGTTATCCCGCTCGTCGGGACCGGCAAGGTTCTCGGCGCGCTGACCATCGCCCGCCGGGTCGGCCGGCACGCATTCAGCCCGGCTGACCTGAACATGGCCGCGGGTTTCGCCAGCCACGCAAACATCGCGATCGAACTCGCCGCAGCTCGCTCCGACCAGCAGCGGATGATCCTGCTGGAAGATCGCGACCGGATCGCCCGGGATCTCCACGATCATGTGATTCAGCAGTTGTTCGCTATCGGCCTCAGCCTGGAGGGCATCGCCGCGACCGCCGGCCTCCGGGAAGCGTCCGCGCAGAAACTGCATCAGCGAGTCGCCGATATCGACCGGACCATTCGCCAGATCCGGACCAGCATTTTCGAGCTACGCGGGCCCCTCGGCGGCGCTGCCGACGGCTTTCGGGTTCGCATACTCGGGATCACCAGCGACGTGGCCGTCGCATTGGGCTTCACGCCAGGTGTCGCGTTCTCCGGGCAGGTCGAGAAGGACATCAGCGCCGAACTGAGCGACGACGTCGCCGCCTGTATCAGGGAAGCGCTGACCAACATTGCCAAGCATGCCCGCGCCACATCGGCGACCATAGATGTTGCCGTCGACGCGAACGAAATCACCGTAAGCGTCAGCGATAATGGAGTCGGCCTTGCCGAGAATCACCGGGTGAGCGGAACGGCCAACCTGCAGGCTCGCGCCGAGCAACGCCAGGGAAGTTTTGCTGTGTTCACCCGGCCCGGTGGCGGCACCGAACTGATTTGGAAGGCACCCTTGATATGACCGAGCTGGACACGACCGAGCAGGCAGCGCCGATCCGAATTTTCCTACTCGACGACCACGAGGTCGTCCGCCGCGGCATCGCGGAGCTACTCGGTTCGCAGCCCGGCTTCGAGATCGTCGGCGAAGCCGGGACGGCCGAGGCTGCGCGAAACCGCATTCCCACCGTCAAGCCCGACGTCGCCATCCTCGATGCCCGCCTGCCTGATGGCAGCGGCATCGACGTGTGCCGTGACATCCGTGCGGCCCTGCCCGAAACCTACTGCCTGATCCTCACCTCCTACGACGACGAGGACGCCGTCCTCGCAGCGGTCCTGGCCGGAGCCTCCGGTTACATCCTCAAGGAGGTCCGTGGCTCGGGGATTCTCGACGCGGTGCGGCAGGTAGCAATGGGTCGTTCGCTCATCGACCCACGCGCCGTCGAGCAGCTTATGACCCGGCTGCGGCAGGGCTCACCCAACGGCAACAAGCTCGCCACGCTCACCGAACGCGAACGCGAGGTACTCGAGCTCATCGCCGATGGCATGACCAATCGTCAGATCGGTGAACGCCTGTTCCTCGCCGAGAAGACCATCAAGAACTACGTCTCAAGCCTGCTCGCCAAGCTCGGCATGGAACGGCGCACCCAGGCCGCGGTATTCGGCGCTGAGGTTCGCCGCGAATGAGTGCTCGCTAGCGATCACCATGCACGACCAGGACCGGGCAGGTGGCGTGCTCGGCGCAGGCAGCGCTCACCGAGCCGAGTAGCAGCCCGACGAATCCCCCGTGACCACGGCTGCCGACCACCAGCATTTGGGCCCCGTTGCTTCGATCCAGCAGGATCTTGCTCGGGTAACCCTCCTGCGTCAGGACACTCAGGCCGGCGGGACGCTGCGCGCCGAATGCGGCATCGACGGCGTTGATCACGACCTTCTCCGCGTCCTCGCGAGGATCCCAGCCTTCTGGGATCGACGACCAGCCCAAACTGGCCGGGAACTGCCACGCGATCACTGCCTCGATCGTGGCCCCGGTAGCGGTCGCGATCCGAGACGCCCACCGCAGCGCGTCCTTCGATGAGTCGGACCCGTCCACACCTACGACGATCCGCTCGCTACTCAAGTCAGACGCTTCGCTCATTCGTTGAACTCCGTTCGGGGATGGATCGTGAAGCACCAGCCTGCGCGGCACTGCCGCATGGTCGTAGGGCCGAAGGTCATGTTCGATGGAAGGACCGAAATGACGCGACCATTCACAGCGCAACGCCTGCATGTGTCGTGACCTATCCGGGACCGGCCGATCTCGCGGCAGCCGCGATCAAGGGTCGTCGGGAGACCACGGCCAGGCCAGGGTTGGGAGTCCTTCGTAGGTGTGGCGGCGCGGTGTATCAGCCGCGCAGTTCGCGCAACAGCGGGTCGGGAATCGGTGCCGCCGGCGCGAGCCGCACCTTCGCATCGACCACAAGTAGCCGGTCACCTTCGCAGATCACCGGGTTCAGGTCGAGTTCGGCGATCTCAGGTATCTCCTCGACCAGTAGCGCGACCCGGGTGACTATTTCCGCAACTGCCTGGCGAGACACCGGCGGGCGGCCCCGATAGCCGTCCAGGAGCGGGGCGGTGCGAAGTGCGGCGATCATCTCCGTTCCGGCCGTCATCGGCTGGACGAGCACATCGCCACCTAGTGGACCTGCCGCAAGTACCCCGTCGAAGGCATCGCGCAGCCCGAGCTCGCGTGCGGCGTGGACAGCCGCATCGACGTCGGCGACCACCCGCTGGGGACTGACCGGTATGCCGTAGCCGGCCAGCAACTCAGCAGTGTCGGCGGCACCGAGCCAATCGGTACCGTGGGCCAGCCGATCAGAGACGAGCGCACGGGCCAGATCCCGCTCCGCGTGCACCGGCCGTACCAGCTCATCGCGAGTCTTGGCCCGCATCCGGGAATAGCGGGTAACCGTCGCGAGCGCGCTGACCGCCGGTTCGGGAAACGTGAACACCGGAAGCGCCCTGCCTCCGGGGATCGCGATCGATCGCGGCGGCGCACCGACCTGCGTGGCCGCCACGGGCTTTTCCGACTCGCGCGAAGCAGCCGCGACGGCCGCGACAGCGGCAGCGGAGTCCGCGACGAGGGTCTCGGTGAAGATCGTCAATACCATGTCGACCTCGGGTGCCTGGAGCAATATCCCCACCGCTCGAGCCAGATCCTCAGGCTGCGCTCCCGCGCTGAGATCAATCGGATTGTCGTGGGAAGCCGCTCCGGCCAGGACGCCGGACAGCCGCTGCTTCGTGTCGGCGGACAGTTCGACGACCGTCAGCGATTCACGTTCGGCCGCGTCCGCGGCGAGGATGCCAGGGCCACCGGAATTGCCCACGATGGCCAGCCTGGGACCACGCGGCAGCGGCTGGTCGCAGAGCAGCCGACTCGCATCGAGCATGTCCTGCATGCTGTCCACGCGGATGACGCCCGCCTCCATGAACAGGGCGTCCACGACCGAGTCCAAGGACGCCGCGACCGCGGTGTGCGACAGTCCGGCGCGCTGACCGGCATGGGAACGGCCCGCCTTGATCGCGATGATGGGCTTGACCGCCGATAGGCGCCGTGCGATGCGGGCGAACTTTCGCGGATTGCCGAATGACTCGAGGTAGAGCGCGATTACCGCGACTGCGGGATCCTGCTCCCACGTCAGGAGCAGGTCGTTGCTGCTGACGTCTGCCTTGTTTCCGACCGATACGAACTGCGCGACGTGCAGTCCGCAACTCTGCGCGGCGGCGAGCACCGCGATGCCCAATGCTCCGGACTGGGACACCAAACCCAGGTTGCCGGCGACCATCGGCATCGGTCCGAAAGTGGCATTGAGCCGGACCCTGGCATCGGTATTTACCAGGCCCAGGCAGTTCGGTCCGATCATTCGCATGCCGTGGCGGCGAACGGCGCGGAGAACGTCGGCCTGCAGTGCCGCGCCGGCCGGGCCGGTCTCGCCGAAGCCGGCGGTCAGCACAATGATTCCGCGGACGCCGCGGGAACCGCACGCCTCGACCACGCTCAGCACGTCGGCTGCCGGCACGGCGATCACCGCGAGGTCGGGCGCGAGTGGCAGGTCGCCCGGCGTCGGGTACGAGCGAACGCCGAGCACGGTGTCGTGTCGTGGGTTGACCGCGTACAGCTGGCCGGTGAAGCCGCCGTCCTGGATGTTGTGCAGCACTTCGTGCCCGACCGTGTTCGGCCGGCTGCCGGCACCGATGACGGCGATCGATCGGGGCGCCAGGATCGGATGAAGGCTGGCCTCGACTGAGCCTCGGTCCCGCTCGTCCACCGCATTCGTGGACGCGGGATCGGGCTTCAGCCAGAGCGAGATGTGCTGTACCTCGCCGTCGCGGGTGCAGGTGATCGGCAGCCCGAGCGCGCGGATCACATTGATCATCGCGGCATTCTGGGTCAGGACATCGGCGTGGAGGGTGCTGATAGCGCGCTGGCGCGCCTTGGCTGCTAGATGCTCGATCAACAGTGTGCCGATTCCCAGGTGCTGGCTGGCATCCTCGATGAGCAGCGCAAACTCGGCGCTACTCGGGCCCGTCTGCTCGCACGACGCGACACCGACGAGCAGGTCGGCGACGAACGCGCCGATGGCCAGATGATCGGCCCCAGGTGACCGCAGCAGGCGCTCGATGTAGGCGTCAGCGGAATAGCGGGTGGCACAGAAGAAGCGGAAGTAAAGAGAGCGGTCGGAGGCCCGCCGATCCAGTTCGAGCAACGCCGGCCGATCGTCGGGTCCGAGCGGGCGGATGTGGATCGAACGGCCGTCCACGCGCAGCGCGTCCGCAGCGGCCGATACTGCCGTGGTAGCTCCCGAAAGCTCCATCGTTTCGTCGCAATGGATGCGCATCGAACCGGCCGAATTCGCCGAACATCTGGTCATCTCGCACTCTCCTGCTGTCGCACTGCCTGCGGCACATGATCGCGCCCGCACGTGCTGCCAGCGTGCGTCCGTCCCCGTGCCCGGCACAGGGCCGAAAGTCACCTCCCGACCGCTGGCAGAGCGGCACCAGATGCATTTGCGTTACGCGACGTCGCCAGGGCTGGCGCGAACTGCACGGGGCGCGCATGCTTGTCGCTGGAGCGATCGAACGGAGGCGCATCATGCACGCGAAACCGGGCGACACGTTGGTCATTGAGAGCCGCAGTGTGGAACAGAGCCGGCGCCAAGCGACCATCGTCGAGGCACGCTCACCAGATGGATCGCCGCCTTATTTGGTCAGGTGGCCCGACGGTCACGAAGGCCTGGTCTTTCCCGGACCCGACGCACACGTCGCACCCTCCCAGGTGCCCGGATCGGCCTCGTAGCGCGCTGGCGCCTCAGTCTGGCTCGGGTGGCGCGATGGTGGGCGACCGTGTTTGAAATCCGCATTGGCTGGGTAAGGGCCAGGTCGTGGAGCTGGTGCGTTTCGCCGTCGCACCCGAATCTCA
>Ga0210394_10008284_pt1 | contig 10757 bp, 9 predicted proteins | sample IncBWC12MmetaG_FD_160121 | JGI IMG/M metagenome (GOLD analysis project Ga0210394, IMG submission 160121) | Forest soil microbial communities from Barre Woods Harvard Forest LTER site, Petersham, Massachusetts, United States - Inc-BW-C-12-M | ecosystem: Environmental > Terrestrial > Soil >... | reverse complement strand
GTGGTTGACCGACACGGAATCCATCGTGCCGGATAACGACATGGGATTTCGCGTTCCCAAGCAAGAGGAACGTGCGGCGATCATCTCGTACCTCAAGAGCCTCTCGACTCCTTAGCGCCTGGCGCTGGCCTATTTGCGGTTGGGCGAGATGGCCACAATGGCCGCAGCGGCACTCACCATCAGGCGCCTCCGTTCACGTCGTGCCCACTTATACAGGTAGTCAACCTCAGCATCTGACAACTTTGCTTCAGGATGCACGAGAAGATATCGCGGTAGTGGCATCACTCGGTTCCTGACCAAGTTGGAAATCTCAAGAAGAATCCCCTGCTGCCTTTCAGGAGGGTATCCGTTCCAGCGTGAAAGATTCATATGGCCGCGTCCGCGCGCTACGTCGCTCTCGATCAGCCACGACATCGGAGCCACATAGCTGTACAAAGGCCATGCCGTCTTTTCCGAATGACAGTTCTGGCAGGATCTCTCCAGTATCTTTACCACCTGAGAGTCGAAGGTTGCATCCAGTAACAATGGTTTGTCGGATCTCTGCCCTTTCATTGCGCCAAATGGATGAACAAGGATTGAACAAACAGCAACCAGCGCGGCTCCCGACAACAAAATCGAGCTAAAGCGCCTTCGCAAGCATGGCCTCGAGTTTTATGGCAATATTCCGTCGCAGGGTGTTCTAACAAAGCTGGCGGCACTATGTAAGGAAGCGATAACCGATCCCGTGGATCGTCAAGAAATGACGAGGTGTGGCGGGATCCGGCTCAAACTTCTGCCGAAGACGGCACACGTGCGCATCCACCGTTCTCGTATAGGGGTAGCAATCATAGCCCCAGGCGGCATTCAAGATTGCATCGCGCGTCAGCGGACGATCGACATTTTGAACAAAGAGCAATAGAAGATTATACTCGGCGGGTGTTACTTCAACCACTTTCCCGTTTCGAGTTATTCTCCTGCGGCCGACATCGACCGTCACATCGGAAAAACGAACTATCTGCTCGGCGATGTCATTCCTCCGGCTATCCAGAACCGCATTGGAGTGCGTAAAATACTGGTACACGTTGGGCGGTTTTGCCAAATTGTCGATTGGAACGAGATCATTCATATCGTCGGGTCCTTTCTCAATGAAACGCCTCTCAGCAATCGTTACGTTTCAACCTGCCAGATTATTCCCGTCGGCCTCCCACCTTCGTCCTCTCCTCTGCGGATCCCGCAGTCGCGGAATAACTTCATGGTTCAAGCGGTCTGGAAGTATGTAAGGCGGGCAAATCGGTGGGACCAACTAGGACACGCGACCAAGGACAGACGCTCGGAACCACGGAGCAAGTATTAGAGACAAGAACTCGAATTTTGGATTCGACGAAGGAGAGCATAAACTTCGTGGGAACCCAAGCGCTCAAAGCGGCCAGGAGAGGTGGCTTCCGAGAGAACATTGTGGAGCATATTGGTCTTGCCGTTCATGAGATTATGACCAATGCTGTGATCCATGGAAACAGAGGCAACCTTCTCAAGAAGGTGGTCGTAACCATCTCCCGGACGCCGAATAAGTTGAAGATAGAAATTGCCGATGAAGGTGAGGGCTTCGATCCTTATCATCTTCCCGATCCACTCTCGCCCGAAGGCCTTTTCAGAGGTTCTGGCCGTGGCGTCTATCTGGCTCGCGCGTTTATGGACGAATTCCATGTGCGACGCGATCCTGTGGGCTGGACTACGGTAACTATGGCCAAGTCGCTCGACTCGGCTACGTGAGAGCGCAGAATGATGTCGTGGCCCCGTGTCGCCGCTGGCTCGGGAGCCTCTACAAGTAATCGCTCGACCCCGTTTTCGCGTGTCATCTCGAATCATAACATCTTGCTAATCAGCAGCTTATGAAATCAGCTCCATAATCTGCACATCGCAGCCTCGTTCCATTGAGGTGCTGGCGCCAATACGACTTAAATAGCATCAGGGAACCACCACTCTTTTAAACCAGCGCATGAGAAGCAAATGCTACAACTCGTAAACCATCTGGACGCATCTTACAATCTCGCAAAGTGGCTGACACAAAATGAACACGATGCGGAGGACATCGTGCAAGATGCATACTTGCGCGCCATCCGACACTTTGGAAGCTTTCAAGGGGGGGAAGGCAGGGCCTGGCTTCTGGCGATTGTTCGCAACTTGTGCTACGACTCCATGAGACGCAAGAGTGTCCGTGAACGCACTACGCCCTTCGACGAAGACCTGCACAATTCTTGCCTAGACTCTTCCGACCCGGAGACCTCGCTGCTCCAGAAGGAGCGCGCCGGAATATTGCGGGATGCGCTTGCGGAACTGCCGTTGGAGCTACGCGAGGTGTTGGTCCTGCGAGAACTCGAAGAATTGTCGTACCGGGAAATCGCGAGCATCGCACAAGTCCCCATGGGGACTGTTATGTCACGACTTAACCGAGCCCGAAAGCGCCTTCAAAGCGTCTTGCTTCCCGCTGACAAGGAGGGAGATAACGATTCTCAGGACGCCACTGCCGTACGCTGCTGATTCGATCAGAACGCGACCACCGCGCTCCTACACACCCTGACCAATTCCGCGGGCGTTCCGCTGCCCTCATGCCATTTGCACGACTGCGGTGCTAAACTCTTGGCGTTCGGTCAAACTCAATGGGACCAGCGGTACCCCCCCTTCGAACCATCCGATTCGGACTCTTCGAGCTCAACATGCGTTCGGGAGAGCTATGGAAGCATGGCCGCAAAGTCCGGCTTGAGGGGCAGCCCATACAAATTCTCATCTGCCTTCTCGAGAATCCCGGCGAGTTGGTTACGCGCGATGAGCTGCGCCAGAGACTCTGGCCCGCCGACACCTACGGAAATTTTGAAGACGGCCTAAACGCGGCAGTGAAGAGGCTCCGGCAGGCTCTCAATGACTCTGCCGGCAACCCTCGATTTATTGAGACTCTTCCGCGGCGGGGCTATCGGTTTCTCGCTCCGGTGCAGGCCGTCAACGCGGCCGAGGACGTACCCAATTTAATCGAGACACCTCCCGCCGAACCAGCGCCCGAAGCCGGAGAACTTCCAGAAGCAAAAGGCGTTCTGTGGTCGCCTTTTTGGAAGAGATCCGGTTTAACTCTACTCCTGGTGTTGGGAATCTCCACGGTCTGGATGCTCCGCCCTAAGAATGGCCCGGCATTGGTAATTCGATCGCTAGCGGTGCTTCCGCTGGAAAATCTCTCACACGATCCAACGCAGGATTATTTTGCCGACGGTATGACTGACGAGCTAATTACGGAACTGGGGCAAATCAGCGAATTGCGTGTGATCTCACGCACCTCGGCGATGGCCTATAAAGGCGCGCGCAAGCCCCTGCCGCAAATTGCGCGGGAGTTGAACGTAGACGCGGTGATTGAAGGCACCGTTCTGCGTTCGGGCGATCAGGTCCGAATCACGGCGCAATTGATCGAGGCGTTAGCCGACAAGCACCTGTGGGCACAGAGCTACGAGGGCGACGTGCATCAGACGCTGGCGCTGCAGAGGCAGGTGGCCCGCGCCATTGCCGAGGAGATCCAGATCGAGCTGACTTCACAGGAACGGGACGTGTTGAAGAGCGTGAAGGCCGTGAATCCGGACGCCTACGAGGCCTATCTTAAGGGTCGGTTCTTCTGGAACAAACGAACAGCCGATGGCATGAAAAAGGCCATCGATTATTTCAACCAGGCCATTGAAAAGGATCCCAACTACGCCCAAGCGTATGCGGGGCTAACCGATTCTTATGCCTTGGCGGGGGATTGGAAGTATGGTGTTATGGCCCCCAAGGAAGCCTACCCCAAAGCGAAGGCAGCAGCGATAAAGGCCATAGAGCTGGACAGTACTCTCGGTGAAGCACACATCTCGCTCGCATATTGCCTGGACGGCTTCGATTGGGATTTTGATTCTGCCGGACGTGAGTTCAAGCGAGGAATCGAGCTCAGCCCCGGCTACGCCACCGGTTACGAGTGGTACGGCTGGCACTTGGCCTCGCTAGGGCGAAATGGCGAAGCTGTCACGCAAGTGGAGAAGGCAGAAAACCTGGATCCTCTCTCTCTCATCATCAGCTCCGATCTGGCGGAAGAATTACTCATCGCCCATCGTTATGACGAAGCGGAAAAACAGACTCAAAAGACCATCAACATGGACCATTTCTTCGCCCCCGCACACTATGTGATGGGAGAAGCGTTCGTGCAAAGGCACAGGTACAACGAAGCCATCGCGGAACTTCAAAAAGCGATCGAGTTATCGCAGGGCAGTACTGCATTCAACGCCAACCTTGCGTACGCGTACGCTGTGTCTGACAGGAGAGCGGAAGCCGTAAGGATATTGGACGACCTAAAGAATCGATCGCAGAGTGGCTTCTCAAATGCTCCCGAGATTGCCTTGGTTTATGTAGGACTGGACCAGAAGGATCAAGCAATGGCCTGGCTGGAAAAAGCATTTGAGGAACGTTTCAGCCCGTGGGTCCTCATGCGGCCAGCGTTCGACCCATTGCGCTCCGACCCGCGGTTCCAGAATCTGATTCGCCGCATTGGCCTGAGCAAGTGATTTAAGCCGCCCTCGGGAGGTAGCGCCCGCTGGCCCTTCGCGAAAGAAACTAGTACACCCGGCGCGTCAGATCGAAGCCCAGGAACAGGCCGGACGGTGTGTCGGCGCTGGGATTGTTGAGAAACGTGGCATTCGTTCCGCCGCGCTGCGATACCGTCGTGCCCGGGCTGGTAGTCAGCCCAAACGTGAATGCGTGGCGGTAGAGTTTCTTCTGGATCGCGAGCGAGAACGGAGGCCGATGGATGCCGAGTTCCGGTCCGCCCACTACGGTTGGAATTACTTCGGCGAGCAGGGCGACAGTAGGGCGGATGTCCACGGCTACTCCCACGCCAATCGAGAACGCGTTGACGCCAGGCTCATCGGGAATCTGGCCGGATGCGATCGAACCCTGGACCAGCCGGCGATCGTTGAACGACGCCGTCGGGACAAAGTAAATCTGGGCGCGGGAAGTCAGGCTGCGCGAGAAGACCGCCTCCAGATTCTCGGTATAGTTCTTGCGGAAATTGTCTTGGCCTTCCACCGAGACGCGAACCGTCAAATTGAACGGGTCCTCGTGATGCTCGTCGAAAATGTTGTATGCCGCCATGAGCTGGATCGGCCGGCCAATGAAGGATGGCGATCGCCAGACATCCACCGACAGCCGATCGGTTACCCCGTAGCGCACGCCAAACGACGAGATCGCAAAATTATCCAAGCCGAACAGTTCCGCGCCGCGCGCCGGCCCCGAGACCGCCGAATCATAGGCGAAACGATGTGAGAAGTTGACTATGACGGCATGTTTGTCCACGGGCCGGCCGGTGGGAAGCGTGAACAAAACATCGTCGCCGGGCTGATAAACTCCCGAATCGGTCGTTGACTCCGCGTTCGAAGCGGTGCTGGACGACGAAGAAAACCCCCGAATGTAATCTGTGAGAGCGGAGATCTGCCGGTCGTCGAGTTGTGTGCCGAACGCTGGCATGAGGCCTGATCGACCGTTGCGGATCGTTTCGGAGATCTGCCGATCGGTCAGCTTGGCCTGCAGGTCGCGGCTGGTGAAATTGGGGGTTCCGGTGGATACGATTCCTCGGCCATCGGCTCCGTGGCAGCCCGCGCAGCGCTCAGTGAATACGGCGGCCCCAGTCTGAACGGGCTGTTGCGCGCCCGAGCTTGCGGGACGAACAGTCGCCGTTGCGACGTCCACCAGATACTGCTTTCCGTCCACTTCCAGGCGCAAAGTGGAATGCGATGCATCGACGTAGGAAACCTGGGGCCCGGCCTGGGGCTGCGTGTCCTGCGACATTGCATCGAAAGTGGAAGCCAAAAGGAGGGGCAGGAAGAGCAGATGGGAAATGTTCCGTCTCATGCCACCATTACAGCCGCACGAGTGGTTAATGAGGTTGCCGAGTTGTAAGAATTGCGTGAAATGGTGTGGCCATTTGCCGCAGGTGAGCCCAATAGTAGCTTAGACGAGGCGAAGAGGCCGCACAGTGCGGAATTTCTCCGCTGCCTGAATTGTCTAAGGGGATGTAAAACAGTATTTCTTCCCTCAATGGTCGCTGATCCTGGTTCCGCGCCCTCTTTTTTTCTCCTGTTCTCAGTAATGCGCATAGATGTCGATCGGCTAGGCCGACTAGACTGATGTGGTGGAATCTATTTCCCAACGCCAAAGGAAATCGCTACGCACGCCGGTTAATACGACCGGCGACGCGCAATAAGGGGAACGCCGGCCTAGGGAATTTCTCAGCGAACCCGACGGTCTGCATTGGTGGAGATCGAAGGTTGTAGCCAAGAGAAAAGCCGTGCGATTGAGCCGGCGCCCGGCCTGAGCGGATTCTACTAACGCGTTCAGGGCATAGATCGATTTCCGAGAAACTCTTGGAGTTTCCGCAATCTCAACTTTCACCGTTGAGCCGGAGGCTTGCCTTCACGACGGTGGATAGAAGGATTGCGGCGAATAGCGAACCATGACCGACTTGGGGCCGAGGCCAACCTCGAACCCGAAAGCGAAAGAAAGAGGAAAACAATTATGAAAAACTATTTGCCTGTTCTTACTGCCCTGGCCGCGAGCCTGATGAGCAGCACGTTTATCCCATCGCTGAAGGCTGGCGAACGGGACAAGAAAACCATCATTACGATATCCCAGCCAGTCGCCGTGGAAGGGACGTTATTGCCGGCCGGGCAGTACGTGCTAAAGCTGCAAGAGGACCAGTCCGCCAGGAATATCGTTCGCATCTTCGACGGCGACGGGAAACGGCTGATCACCACAATACTGGCTATTCACGCCTACCGTCTGGAGCCAACCGGCGAGACCGAGTTTAAGTTTTACGACTCGTCCGCTGGACAACCTACCGCATTGCACACTTGGTTCTACCCGGGCGACAGCCGCGGCTTCGAGTTTCGGCAGCCTAAGAAAGCGGCCGAACCAGTCTCTGTTGAGGCTGGTGGCTAACTAGGTCGACGCTAATTCCTTCTGGCCTCTTCCGAGTGAAGAGGCCATTGATTAATGGATCGCGAAGCAGCCTAGCGCCGAACAGGGGATCAAAGGACACCACATGAAACGAGTTTCCATTCGTTGTTCCTTAATTACAGCGTTTGCTCTCGCTTCGTTCCCGGCCAGTCTGGACGCCCAGAACGCGCGCCTGATTTCGGAAAGTCAGCCGATACTTCAGCCGGAAACTCTTCCGGCAACTGGACAAGACTCGGTCAACCGGTGGAGCATGCCACGGATTCCCACCGACACGCCGAGTGCCAAACGGAAAAACTGGATTGGCGTAGGTCCCGGGTCACTGCCGCTCGCTGTCGCCGCCCAGCCGGACGTCACCCGGAAATATGGCACGAACTCCGGAGTTCTACAGGTTTACTTTGGGCGTCGACCTAAAACGCATTAGCGAGGAGAGTCTGCATGAGGAACTCCTTTACCCAGGCCTCCGAGTCGCCGATGATCAGCGCACTGAAACGAAGTGCAGACTTCGTGTCGTGATCCTGCGGAACGTAGCGGCGCAGGTTTCGTCTACCAGATCCGCTCCACACCGATTTTACAAACCATTTACGGCAACCGCGGAATTATATCGAGTCCTGTCTCGTCTTCACCGATGAGCACGCTGATGTAATGCGTGCGGGCCAACTGAAAACGTTCAACGTTTATGAAAAAAGGAGCACTTCTTGTGAAGAAAACTAATGTGTCTGCCGATTCCTCGGAGACGCGCGCGGCATCGCCGGTAATAGACGATGTACAAGCTAATTGGCAACGAGTCGTCCGAAGACGTTCGTTCCTCAAGGGAATCGGCGTCACGGGAGCCACCATGCTACCGGCCGCCAAGCTGTTTGCCCAGCAGGACAAGAGGCTTTCCAAGGGCGACGCTGCACTACTACGATTAGCCGCGGCGATTGAGTTTATCGAGGCTGATCTTTGGCAACAATATAACGAGCTCGGCGGAGCGGTTGACCACAATGACAATCCGAATCCCGGAAACCCGGCCTACATCACTGCGCTCCAGGGTCTTGACGGGGATATGCCGCAGTACATCTCCGACAACACCGATGACGAGATCAGCCATCGCGACTTCCTCAATGCTTACCTGAAGTCGAAAGGCGCGCAGCCCGTCGACTTCACGCAGTTTAAGACTCTTGAGCCGACCAAAGCGGCCGGAGCTCTCGGCGGCGGACGCCTGACCAACCTGCAGACGCTCACGGTCGACACCAGTTGGTATTTCCGCTACCGCAGTACGCAGAATCCCGACTTGGGCGCGAAGTATCCCCAACTCCTCAATATCGTCAAGCAGCCTGCCATACCCTTGCAAGACAGCTACGCGCAATCGACCATCCAGGCGATCGCCAACGTAGCGGGCATTCACTTCGCTTACATCGAGCAGGGCGGATCGAGCTTGTATCCGGCCCTGGCCCTCAAAGCTACTAGCCTGGAAGTCCTACGCATTCTAATAAGCATCGGAGGAGTGGAGATCGATCACTTCTCACTTTGGCACGACAAAATGGGCAATGCGGTCGCGCAACCTCTCGCGCCTTTATTTGACCCCGTTACAGGGCTCACGTTCCCCGATTTCAACAGCCCCGCTAACCAACACAACACTCTGCTTTCGGCCGCCGATCAACAGGCTGGGAGCCAGATGTTTCAGACCAACCTGATACAGCCTGAGCCGTGCGAGTTCCTTAGCCCGGACCTTCCGGCTTGCTCGATTATCCGGCCGACATTGACGGCTAACGGAGGCGCCATGGCCACAGTCCAATCGTTTATCGCTGACCGCCTCTTCTTCGGCCAAAACCCGCAGTTCATCGAGCAGCTAATGGAACTGGCGTCGGAAGCGGACGCGGTGCACCGGGAAGGAGAGGACTAGCGGTCCGCGCAACCCTGGGGGCGCAGCCGGACTATGACGCACGTGTCGCGCTCGTAGGTCGTCCGCGTCCTCGCTAAGACGGCCCAGTGTCGGGACTAACTCGGGGAGGCAGGCACATGAATTCTCCTTATTTGGATCATCCATTCAATCCCGGATCGCAGTTGCGTCCGGTCCTTTTACTCATCGCGCTCGCGAGCTCTCTCGCGGCGGCGAACAACTATTACGTTCATAACCTCGTTTCGGACCTGCCAGGAGTAGCGGATCAGGTGGATGGTGGACTGGTCAATCCGTGGGATTTTATTGCTCTTCCCGGTTGTCCGCCAGGTTCTGCAAGCTGCACACCACCCAATGTTTCTTCCGTGCTAATCGCCACCAACGGCAACGCGACAGTAGACCAATACACACCCATTCCGGGAATCGTGCAGCCCGCGTCATACCCGAGCCTTTTGCCCGGCGTCACAGGCATCATGGGGATGTACGGGCTTCCGCAACCGGGTACAAATGGATTGGCAGACGGACGTTTGTTCTGCACCGAGGGCGGAACGATCTTGGGGTTGTCGGTTCTTCCTCCAACATTCGTTACCACGCTGGTCGATAATTCGAAATCGGGCGCTGTCTATAAAGGTTGCACTTCCGGGAGCGTATTCCAGACCAACGGCCAGCCGTTCTACTACGCCGCGAACTTCAGTAGCGGAAAGATTGACGTATGGGATTCGAACCTGAATCCCATACAGAACGCGGCGGCGTTCGTCGATCCGGCGATACCGCCAGGCTTTGCTCCGTTCAATATTCAGGGTATCAGCGACAAAGTTCTTCTCGTCACCTACGCGCGACAGGACACGGCCAAACTCAAAAACGTTCCAGGAGTTGGATACGGATATATCGCCGCGTTCGATTTCAACGGAAAGCTACTGAACACGCTGGTGGCGCAAGGTCCGCTCAATTCACCCTGGGCATTGGCGATAGCCCCTGCAACATTCGGAGATTTTGCCAACGCGCTGCTAGTAGGCAACTCCGGCGACGGACGAATCAATGCATTTGACACCGCTACGGGCACGTGGAAGGGAACGCTTGCTGACGCCCAGGACAATCCGATCGCGATTCCAGGGCTCCGGGCCTTCCATTTCGGTGGCGGAGGCGCAACTGGAGATATTTCTACGCTGTACTTTACCGCCGGTATTGCAGGGCCAAACGGTGAACCACTAGGGTCGCATGGGCTGTTCGGTAGCGTACAGGCGGCGCCCGCTTTTCAAGCCAACGGCATCCAGAACGGCGGGGATTTCTCGGCTGCAATTGCCCCGAACACCTGGGTCACGATTATGGGTGGTTCCCTGTCAGCAACCACGCGCCCTTGGACTATCAGCGACTTTACCAACCAAGGCCTGCCGACGAAGCTGGACGGCGTTAGCGTAACCATCAATGGCGAGCCAGGTTTCGTGAGCTATATCAGTCCGACGCAAATCAATTTTTTGGCGCCGTCGGATATTGCTCCGGGTCCGGTCGAAATCGTTACGGTGAACAACGGACTGCCGAGCGCGCCAGTCTCGGTGACGCTCGCAAATGCAGCGCCGGCTTTCTTCCACTTCTTTCCTGGTGAGGCCGATGGCGACGCGCTTTATCCTGCGCCCGGCGTGGTTAAGAACCTGATCGCCGGCCTTCACGCCAATGGCTCCTTGGCGACCTCAGTACTTCCTGGCGAGACGATCGCGCTCTACGGCAACGGCTTCGGACCCACCATGCCGGCTGCACCCAACGGGCAGCTGCTGAGTTCTCCATTTCCGTTGATACAGCCGGTGCAAGTCACGATCGGCGAACAGACTGCGGCAGTGACTTTCGCTGGGCTAGTAGGCTCCGGGCTATATCAGCTAAATGTGGTCGT
>Ga0210394_10008283_pt1 | contig 10757 bp, 8 predicted proteins | sample IncBWC12MmetaG_FD_160121 | JGI IMG/M metagenome (GOLD analysis project Ga0210394, IMG submission 160121) | Forest soil microbial communities from Barre Woods Harvard Forest LTER site, Petersham, Massachusetts, United States - Inc-BW-C-12-M | ecosystem: Environmental > Terrestrial > Soil >... | reverse complement strand
CGGGGCAGTTCCACCACGCCGATCTTTTTCGAGAATTCCCCCGTACCCAAGGAAAATCTTCTTCACGAAGTGGGACGCGGCCATATCGTCGCATTCAATACGCTCAACGTCGGGCGCTTTTCTCTTGGCGCGTCCTGCCTGGGTGGTTCAAAAGAAGTGCTGAAAGCCTCGTCAAAGTACTCCAAGGAACGCACTGCGTTCGGCAAAGCGCTCAAAGATTTCGGTCTGATCAAAACCAAGCTCGGCGAAATGGCTATCCGCATCTACGCGGTCGAGTCCATGATTTACCGCTCGGCGGGCATGATCGAAGCGGCCGTGTCGTCACCCACACCCGGTGCGAACAAGACGCAACAGGCGATGCAGGTACTCGAGGAGTACGCGATTGAAAGCTCCATCAGCAAAGTGATGGGCAGCGAGACGGTGGATTACTGCGTGGATGAAGGAGTCCAGATTTTCGGTGGATACGGCTTCCACGAAGATTATCCCGTGGCGCGCGCTTACCGCGACAGCCGCGTAAACCGCATTTTCGAGGGCACCAACGAAATCAATCGCATGCTCATTATCCAGATGCTGATCAAGCGTTCGATGGCAGGCATTCTGCCGCTCATCCCCGCCGCAATGAAGCTGGGCGAAGAAGTTCTCGCGGGCCCGTCCTTTGAGGAAGCACCAACGGGAGCATTCGCGGAAGAGGAACGCTCGCTGGCACAGGCCAAGAAGATCTTTCTGCTCGCAGCGGGCACGGCAATGCAAAAATTCCGCGAAGCGCTGGCGGAACAGCAGGAAATCGTGGCATCGCTCGCCAATATTGCAATGGAAATTTACGCCATGGAATCGTCTCTGAGGCGCGCTCAGAAAGCATTCGCCAAGCGTGGCGAATCCGCAAGCGTGATGGGTGACGCCGCACGCGCGTTTGTGTACGACGCGATGGACCGAATCGAGAAGGATGCGCGCACCGCTCTGGCTGCTTCGGCCGACGGCGACACGCTCGTCACGCAACTCGCGGTTCTGCGCCGCTTCGCCAAGCACGCTCCGATTGACACGATCGCGATCCGCCGCCGCGTTGCCGACGCTGTTCTCGTGCAGGATCGCTATCCATTCGACGGTCGATAGGAGTTGCGAAGCTTGCTTTTCAACGCGCAAGCTTCGCGCGTTAGCTGAATCGAAATATCCGCTGCGCTTTTCAAAAGGCGCAGGCGAAAGAAAAATAAAAACGTCCGCGTCGGACTAAAAGTGTCAGCTGGAATCCTGCTGTTCCCCTTTGGCACCGTCGGTACCTGAGTACTCCTTTTCAAGGAAAGCGTTTTCTCTTGTGCGCGGTTTAGCCGCATACAGGCTTTCCCCATTCTCCTTATGTTTCAATCATTTACGCGAAGCTTCATTTGGACTTTCCGTTGCATCTAACCTTGTGTGAGACGGTGAGGCCTGATGAAAACGTTCCTGGAGCAATCGAAATCGTTGGCGCTATCAATCGTTGAAAAAGCGAAGGTCCGCAAAGGACTGCTGCTGGGCATTGCAACTTTCTTCGTGTTTCAACTCTACTTTGTTCGCGAACTGCTCGCGGCTGAGCTTCTCTTTGGCCTCGGTTTCGCGGTGTTGCTTGCCGTCGCGGCTTTGGCATATCTGGTGGGCTCACTCGGAGAACGCGGCTTGGATTTTGCTGAGGTTGGTGTTCGAGTGATCGGGGATTCGGCTCGCCGCGGCTTCAGCGCACTCGAAGAAATCAGCAAAAAGCAATTCCGACATCCGCGTTCTGAGTCTGCCCAGTAATGCCCGGTGATTTGCCCATTTTAATCTACGGTTCCGCGATTAAAATTCGCTCTAACTCCCTCAAAACAAAGACTCGGGCCCTCCTCTAATCGGCGGTAAACCGCCGATTAGCCGGTACACCTTCAGTGCGAAACTGAACACCCAAATCGCTCCCTCGATGTGGCGAGAACACCCAGCTTCGGGTAAACTATCAACCTGCGGAGAGTGAATTGACGCTTACAAATATTCAGGGCGCCAACGGGGCGAAGACGCTGGTGAGAGTTCGGCCCAGAGGCTTCTGTGCCGGTGTGGTGCGGGCCGTCGACATCGTCGAGCTGGCTCTCGAGGCATACGGCCGCCCGGTCTACGTCCATCACGAGATCGTCCACAATCGCTACGTCGTAGATCAGCTGAGGCGGCGGGGGGCGATTTTCGTCGAGACAATCGAGGAAGTTCCCGAGGGCGCGGTTCTTGTGTTCAGCGCGCACGGTGTTCCGCCGCGCGTTCGACTGGAAGCGCAAGAGCGGCGCCTACGCGTGATTGACGCTACGTGCCCGCTTGTAACCAAAGTCCATCTGGAGGCACTGAAGTTTGCGCGCGAAGGCCGCACGCTGATTCTCATCGGTCATCGCGACCACCAGGAAATTGTGGGCACTTCCGGCGAGGCTCCTGACCAGACCGTGGTGGTGGGAAGCGTTGAAGAAGTGAACGAGCTCGAGGTTCCAGATCCTGAGCGTCTTGCTTTCCTGACGCAGACAACGCTTTCGCTCTACGATACTCAAGAGATTGTCGCGCGTTTGCGCCAGCGATTCCCAACGATCGTGGGCCCCGCTTCAGACGACATTTGCTATGCAACGCAGAATCGTCAGGAGGCGGTGGAGGCGCTCACGCATGAGGTGGAACTGATTCTAGTGGTTGGCTCCGCCAACAGTTCCAACTCGAATCGTCTCGTGGAAGTTGCCAAGCGCGCCGGTGTTGCTGCGCGTCTCATTGAAGATGCGAACGACATCGAAGAATCCTGGGTCACCAGTGTAAAGACGCTCGGACTAACTGCGGGAGCATCCGCACCCGAGATTCTCGTGGAGCAAGTGAGCCAGCGCCTCGCGAAATTCGGGTTCACGAATGAGCGCGACCTGGATTTGATTCGTGAAGATGTGCGTTTCACGCTGCCGCCGGAGCTCGCTGCACGCCAAAGCGCGCACTAAAGCGGCAAAAGGGTGTGAACCATCCTAGGAGCCGATGAGTGGCGGTAAAGATAGTCCGCCAGCCCAATAAGATCGCTTTGCTGGGGGCACCCACCAGCGCGGCGGCGATGTCAGCGGGACACGAAGGCGCTCCTGCGGCATTACGCTCCGCTGGATTGATTGATCGACTTCGTTCTGCGGGTTATGAAGTTTCCGATTTGGGTGACGATCCTGCCCAGCTCTACCAACCCGACGAAGAAAGCCCTCGGGCTCGCAATCTTCCGCGAATTATCGCAGCGCTCGAAGCCCTGAAGCCGCGCGTTGAACAGGCCGTAAAGTCCACTGCACTTCCCGTCATCTTGAGCGGTGATTGTTCCGTCGCGCTTGCCACAGTGGCCGGCACACGACGCTACTTCCGCAACGTCAGCATGATCTACATGGATCGCGACGCGGACTTGAACACGCCCGCGACGACGCCGTCAGGCTGCGTTGACGGGATGGTCGTTTCCCACTTGACCGGAACCGGCGCCGCGGAGATGGTGCGTTTCTGGGGTGAGCCGCCGCTGGTGCGCGAACCGGATCTTGCTCTTTTCGGTGTCGCTCGGCTGGATCCGGCGGAAGAGCAGTTGCTGGCGAAATCGCCGCTTCGTTGTTTTCATGCCGCGGACGTTCAGCGGATGGGAGCTGCGGCCGCGGCTCAGGCGGCCGTGGAGCGCATTCATGCTAACGGCTACGAATTTATTCTGCACTTCGACGTGGATGTAATCGCCGATTTTCAGGCGACGAACTATCCCGGCACCGGCGGCTTGAGCCTCGAGGAAGTGCGCCAGGCTCTCGAGGTTTTCGTAACGCAAAAGCATCTCGCGGCGATTGAAGTGGCTGCCTACAATCCTACGAAAGATGCTGATGCCAGCGCCGCCAAGCTGATTGTCGACTTACTCGCTGAGGCCCTCGCGAAGCGGCTCGAAACTTTGAAATCTGCGCAGACCGCGTCCGCTCAGGTTGCGGCTTCCGCTGCACCTGCGCCGGCATCGGGTTCAGCCTCCCTGGAGAAAGAAGTGCCTGCCGCCGAGCAATCTGACGAAAAGCAATCGCATGCGCACGCCGCCGTGGCGCCACCGCCTGTAGCTGCCGGAGAAGCCTGGTCCTCGGATTCGCTTGAAATCGAGTCCCCGTCGGATCCGGAGAATTCGGAATCCGCTGCGCATGAACTTTCTGGAGAATCTTCCGGGGAACAGGAAGAGTCTTCATCGTAGCGAGCTTTTCACTTCCGCTGCTTTCTCCCTATGACCAAAAAGCTTTCCATAATTATTTTCGACGTGGACGGCGTCCTGGTGGACACGCGCGGATCCTTTCAGCGCACCACGCTCGAGACGGTGCGGCTGCTGACGTCAAAGCGCGTGACCCGTTCGGAACTTCACCGCTGGAAGAACCGGCCCGGATTCAACGACGATTGGAAGCTGTCGCATGCCTGGGTGAATCAACTCGGCAAAGATTTGAGCTACGAAGAGGTGAAGCGACATTTTGTTGAAATCTATTGGGGCAAGAACGGAAGCGGTGGAAATGTCCGGCGCGAGAAATGGGTGCTTCCGCGCACGGCCTTAAAGCGAATCGCGAAAATCGCGCCACTGGCGCTGTTCACCGGCCGGGTGCACAAAGAGCTCGATTACACGCTGGACCGATGGAAGGTGCGCGATTATTTCCGGCAAATCGTAACTGTCGAGGAGGTGTCAAAGCCCAAACCCGACCCTGAGGGCCTCATCAAAATCCTCGATGACCGCGACCCCTTAAGCGCGCTGTATGTGGGCGACAATGTTGACGACGCTCTAGCAGCGAAAGCGGCGAAAGTTCCGTTCGTGGGAATTCTGCCGCATAGGAGCTGGGAACGGCGACATCGTGGTACCCAGCTTAAAGAGCTTGGCGCACTGACTATCCTCGGCGAGATCAGTGAGTTGGAAGATTGGCTGAAAAAATACGTATCTCGCGCTGCTCGGTCGTAAACCTCTGTCCCAATCCAAGATAGGACTAACTGGTAGTACCGAAAAGGACACCAGTACCATTGTCCGCAACGCACCTAAGCTCCATATTTGCAAGCAGAGGCGGGGCCACTGCCCCAATTGCCGCTATGAACGCCAACACACGCGCTACGGCTGCTCGAGCCTTCGTTCGCAGCCTTAACATTCTGCTCAAGTTCGCTCGAATGTATGACTTCGGGCACCCTCGCACGAAAAAACAGTATGAGACGGCTTGGAGCGAACTGCAAAGCGCCCTTGGCTCAGATAACGAAGCGGGTGTGTTGCTATCGGTATCCGGCGACCAGCTGCTGCTCGACGGCATGTCACTCGAATCCGCTGCAGCAGAAAAAAGCTTTGCGCGGATGCTTTCGGCAGCAGGAATTGCGAGCATTCACTTTTCACCAAAAGTAACACAGGCCAGCCTCGCAAAATTCGTCCGCGGTTTCCCGACGGGAACGGGCTCGAAACCCGCTCAACTCGTCGAACAGCTCAAAGCCGCGCTAGAAGGCGATCCGCACATTCACGTGAATGAAGTCTGTTTCGTGCCGGCGGATTCTTCGATCGCGAAATCGTCGGTGGCGGCACACATTACCGCGCGCACATTGGGAATGGATTCTGCTGCAGCCAACGAGCTGTTCAATGACCCTGAGAAACTGTTGCAGTTGATCGTCGCGGCGGAAGGCACCAAAGGCCCGGGCGGACGCGGCACCGGCTCCGGTGGATCAGGCAGCGGCGGTGGATCGGGAAGCGGATCAGGCGGCTGGGGCGACGGCAGCGGCACTGGTTCCGGTGGATCAGGCAGCGGCGGTGGGTCGGGAAGCGGTTCAAGTGGCTGGGGCGACGGCAGCGGCGGACCCGGTACGAGTGGCGGCTCTGGCGGTTACGGGCAAGGATATGGACCCGGGCAGGGTGTCACAGGTGTCGGTGTCGACGCAGGGACATGGAACATCGTAGGCGGTGGCGGCACGGGATCGCGGCTTGATCCCAATGCCGGAGGCTTCTGGCTAAACAAAGAGGGATCCAGCGGAGCGGATTCGGGATCAGGCAGCGGAGCGGGAGCCGGCATTTCCGGAATGCTTTCCGGCGTGAATGCTGGTCCCGGTGGCACGGGCGGAGGGAATCCCGGCGGCAGCGGTTACGGCGGCGAAGCGGGAACCTGGAACATCATCGGCGCTGGTGAAGGCGGCGGAACGCAACTCGACCCCAATGCCGGTGGATTCTGGCTCAACAAAGACGGATCGGGCGGTGCAGGTTCAGGTTCGGGAAGCGGAACTGGCGCGGGAATTCCGGGAGCAGTTCCTGTTACTGGTTCGGCGGCGGGAAGAGGCGGCTCTGGAAGCGGGAGTGGCAATGCGGGAGATTCAGGAACATGGAACATTCTTGGCGGCAACGCCGAAGGCACTCCGATCGATCCCAATGCCGGCGGTTTCTGGTTGAACAAGGAGGATTCTTCAGGCCGGAACAAAAGCGGAGGTTCCGGGCGAGGTGTGGGTGGCGCAGCGGTTCACGGCGGAGGTAGCGGCCACGGTGCGGGCGGGGGAGATTTCGGTGGCGGGTCGTTCGGTGGCGGAAATTCCGGCAGCGGAAATTCGGGAGGCTTCGCAGGCGGCACGGGCCCCGGCTCTGCAGTTGGCAGCGGCGGAGGATCGAATTCGCGTATCTGGAGGGTTCCTCCTGGGGCGAGCACGAATCCTGAAGCGAGCAATCCCGGCCGATGGGCAAATGCCACTTCGGGCATTCGCGTGGGGCGTTCTTCGCGCACGGCAGCTGGCCCTGGCTCGATGTCCGTCGAAACCGGGTTGATGACGCTTCAAGAAGACGAGCTGCAAGGCATCTTGCAGGTGCTGGCGCAAATCGCCCGCACAGGAGAAGGCACAAAGGACAAACTCGATCCGAACGCTTTTCAGTCGCGGCTTTCGACGCTCCCGCGGCGCGCGCGCTTCACGATCAGCCAGGCTCTTTCGGCATTGGCGGCGCAAGCTCCGACGGAATCGTCAGATCGTCCGACGCTTCTGAAGCTTGCCGAGCACATCGCGATTCGCTTCGCGCTGGAAAGCTACGAACGCGGAGACATCGAAGTGAACTCCGTGCGCCAGTTGCTCGACGAGATGAACACGGAACTCGACGGCCTGCGCAAGATCATGGGCGTGTATGAAGAAAAAATGTCGCGCGCCGGAATCGAAGTGCAATCCCATGTGGAGCTGCTGGCCCAGCAATTCTGGTCCGAGGTAGCGGAAGATAAGAAGAAAGCGGTGCTCCAGTCTGGCGACGCGTGGTGCGTTCCAGCGGCGAAAGTGCGCGAATACGTGGAAGCTTTGCAGGCGCGCGGAGAATCGGAGGCGGCGATCGGTATCCTCCGCAACTACGCGACTTGTATTACCAACAAGGCGAACCAGCCGCGCCGCCAGGCAGCCATGGGACTCGCGGAACTAGCGTCGCTCTATGCGAATACGGATGAGCGCCTGCTTATGGACGTAATTCGACAAATCGGCGTCCAACTTCCCGAAGAGCATGATTCCGAGATGCAGAGCCTGGTGGGGGCGGCTTTCGTGCGCATGTCGCAGGAAGCGACGAAGAAGCGGTCTTACGCCGCGATTCAACGCTCGGTTGAGTTGATCGACTACGTAGAGGCGGAACGCCCTGAGATGGGCAAGAATCTACGGCCGAAGATCGCGATTGAAAGCCGCTTGCCGGAATTCATCGATGAAGCGGTCAAAGAAGGAACTGTCCAGAGCGGTCTTGCCGATTTGCTCCGCCGGATGCCTGGTGCGGCATCGCAGCAGCTGGCGGTCCGGTTCAGCCGTGCGGGGTTTCGAGAGGACTGCGAACTTTTGGTCTCGATGATGGGCATAATCGGGCCGGAAGGTTTGGAACATTTGAGGCAGCAATTGCTACGAGGAACGCCGAACGAGGCGATCGACACGGTGGGAATGCTCGCGAGAATCGATCGTGAAATGCTCGACAAGATGCTGCCGGACCGAATGAAGGAATGGAAGCGAGCCGCTCACGATCGCGTGGTGCGGCAAATTGCCGCGAGCGGCGCAGTCGAACGTGGTCGCCTGTTACTCGATATTTTTGACCTACTCGACAATGTGATTCGCCCACTCGCGGTAGACGAAATCGGCATGGCTGGGGAACAGAGTGCGGACATGCGTCTGCTGCGCATGGCCGAAGGCGATCTGCCGAGCGGCGGCACGGACTATTTGCGGTTGAAGGCGATCGAGGCTCTCGGCCGGCTTCGCACAACCAGCGCCGAGGTTCTCCTCCGGAAGATTTCGGAGGCGCGCAAAACGTTCCGCTGGGCGAATCCGAGCGAGCTTAGGGTGGTGGCGGCGCAGGCCATGGAAAAGATCGATCCGGAATGGGTGCGCAGCTTTATTCCCAAGAGCGGCTTGAGCGTGGCTGAATTCTCGATCGAACCGCTGGATGCCGATCCGGAGTCTTCCGCGATCCGCCAGCGACGCTATCCGCGCTTGCGGCTGGAGCATCCGGTAAGCGCCACGACGACCAGCTTGAAAGACAATTGCCAGATGGAAATACCGGAAATGACGCTGGGCGGCGGAATTGCGGTTTGCGAGCAGAGCCTTTATCCCGGCAGCATTGTCAGCCTGAAGATGAATACTTCCGCAAAATCAGTAAAAGCGCAGATGATCGTGCGGGATGCGAATACGCAAGCGCGAGCGTTCGAAGTGGTGGAGATGGAACTCGAAGAACGCGCGAAATTGCGGAAGCTGCTGGTGCAACTCGGCAACGCGCAAAAACAATCGACGCCGAAAGAGCGCAGCCGCCGTTCGCCGCGGACGATTCTGTCAACTCCGGTCTAAGCTTTTCCGCGAAGGCCCTGATCGGCCATTTGGCGCCAGCGTGAGTCTTCTTCGGCGCTGCTGTTCTGGGGAGTATCCCGCGAACGCAGTGCGCCCATTCGAATTTCAATTCCGAACAATATGCAGGCAATCAAGACACTCACAACGAGTGCTTCTCGAGTCCCCAGACGCAAGACAAACCATCCCGCGATCACAAGACCGGCCGTGAAGGCGTAACAAATTAGAGCAACTTGGCGTGCCGTGTAGCCGCGAGCCAGCAGGAAGTCGTAAAAGTGGCGACGGTCGCCATGTAGGGGTGACGCGCGACTTCGTATGCGGCGGAGCACTGCTAAGGCAGCGTCAATCAGCGGAAGTGCCGCCACCAACACTGAAAACAATAGCGGAGTAAGTGTTGATTTCGTTGGGCCGGCCTCGCGGCAGAATGCCAATCCGAGAAAAGCAGCTGCGAAACCAATTATCGAGCTCCCCGAATCGTCAGAAATTATTTATTCAGGGTCTTCGAAAAGCTGGGTATCTCCAGCCGCGTCGAACTCGTCCTCTACTGCCTGCAGCAACGCCAGCCGTTTCCGGCCGCCCTGCCGAATTAGCCGGTTGTTTCCGATCGCTAGCAAACTCGCTTCAGAAATTTGTCGACTTCCCGTCGAGTGGGCATCGAAGGCTGCGCTCCCTTTCTCGTAACCGAAATCGCGGCCACAGCTGCTGCGAACCGCGCTGCTTCCAGCGGAAGTTTTCCCGACAGCAGGCTCACCGCGAATCCAGCATTGAACGCATCCCCAGCCGCAGTCGAGTCCACCGCATCTACTCGAAACGCCGGAGCCATCTCTCGAATTCCATCCGCAGTCGCAATATAAGCACCCTGAACGCCCATCTTGATCACCACGTTCTTTGGTCCTCGCGCCATGAGCAAATCCGCGCAACGCGCCGCTGTGGCGGGAGTCACCGGCTCGTTGTGTGACAAGCCGCACAGAACTCGCGTCTCGCTTTCATTGGGAGTGATCCAGGTGGTGCTGCCCAACAAATCGGCAGGCAACTCGCGCGCCGGGGCCGGATCGAGCATCAGCGGAATATCGTTCTTGCGGGCAAATCCAGCCAACGCTTCCATTGCGTCGAGCGGAATTTCCAGTTGCGCCAGAATCATTCCGGCTTTTCGCAGAAGCGCCGCATGCTTTCTTACATCGCGGCCTGTCACCTTTCCGTTCGCACCGGGCACCGCGACAATATTGTTCTGCCCGTCGCGCCCGATATTGATCAGCGCGACTCCCGAAGATCCCTTCGCGATTTCCACCGCCCGCACGTCCACTCCCGCCTCGCGCAGCGCCTGTTTGAGTCCCGGCCCAAAATCATCGTCGCCCACTTTGGCGATCATGCTGACCGGGTATCCGAGTCGTGCCACTGCTACAGCCTGATTCGCACCCTTGCCGCCATAAAACGTGCCGAAATCGATCCCCGTCAACGTTTCTCCCGGCAGCGGCACTCGCTCCGCCGTGGCCACCAAATCGAAGTTCACGCTACCCATCACCACAATCGGTTTCGGCATTCTCGCTCCGGGAAAATCAGATCACGCTGAAAGTTCTAGTGCTTCCACCACGGCACGTCCGCAACATAGGGTCTTTTCGCAGCGATGAAGTCAGCGATTTCCACTAGTCGCTCCGCCTGCGTCAGTCGCCCCGTGTAACAATGCGGCTCGCCGACCCCATATTCGAAAAAGCCTTCGTAGTGGGGATTCGCAGTCGTTTTCATCCATTCGTCGAGTTCGCGCACGGCATAATTCAATTGGTACGTATCCATCGTTCCAGCGTAGATGTGCAGCTTATCGACGAGCTTCGGCCCCACCGACGTCCAGTTGCGCTTCAAGTATTCGAGCAAATCGAAATTGTCCTTCCAATATTGCGCCACCTTGGGATTGATTTCGCCCGTGCGCTTGTCGAATGCGGGATCGAAAAAACCGTCGCTGCCCAGCGGACCAAACACCGCCGACCAGATATCAA
>Ga0210394_10008282_pt1 | contig 10758 bp, 8 predicted proteins | sample IncBWC12MmetaG_FD_160121 | JGI IMG/M metagenome (GOLD analysis project Ga0210394, IMG submission 160121) | Forest soil microbial communities from Barre Woods Harvard Forest LTER site, Petersham, Massachusetts, United States - Inc-BW-C-12-M | ecosystem: Environmental > Terrestrial > Soil >... | reverse complement strand
CAAGCGTCGCTTCGCATCGGAAAGAACCGCCATCTCTTTCGCCGTCTAAAGAGGACGATTGGCACAAGAGAGCGCGCGCCGTCCGAGGGAAGAAATTTTTTGCGAAATGGTGTAAGTACGATGCCGTTCAGGCCTAAAGAGGACTCTAACCACTTAAGCGGTTTGGGACCGGGATACGGATGTGAGTACGGAGGATTTCCACACTGGAAATTCGTAAGTTTCACCAATATCTTGGCCATTCTGTGTGGGTCATTTCCTGGCACCAAAGCCAAATAAGAATTAGCCGATCAGCGACAGCGTGGCCTGCTCATAGCGCCCGGTCCCCATCGTGCCGTCGGGAAAGATGTGGTGGTCGGCGATCCATTCGAAGGATTCCTCGTAGACCTCCTTGGTGTAGGGCTCGAACACCAGCCGCTCGCCGGGGCCCCAGCGCCGTGTGTCCATCACCGCGTGGAAGCGGTCGGGGAATTCATTCTTGTAATAATGCGTGTACAGCTCTGGCCGCAGGTCAATATCGCGTTGCGCCTTGCGCAACGCGCGGAAGAATTTTCGCAAATCCTCCGGATCGGGATTGCCGTGGATCATGGTGGCGATCATGAAGGTGGTGTCGATCACTTTGCGGAAGCCGAGCTGCTCGGCGAAATAATACGGGCCGCTGAACAGATTCACCGCCGGCGCGGTGCCATCGATCAGCTTCTCCATGCGGGCGAACAGCATGCCGTCGGCGTAGTTGAGATTGATCTGTTCGGGCTTGAGATACGCCTCAAGCGCCTGCACGGTGGCGTAGTGGCTGCCGGACTGATAGCCGACCGAGATCGGCACGCCGGCAAGGTCGGCCGGCGTTTTGATTGCTGAATTGGCGGCGACGAAGATTCCCGCCGGCGCCACCGAGTAGACGTCGGTATACATGCGGCCGTGGCCGTTCGAGGCCGCGACATTGACGGTCCAATGGCAGGCGCAGCTCACGCTCGCTTGGCGGCCTTGCTCGAACGATTGGAAGGCGCCGACCTTGTCGCCCTTGGCGTGGATTTTGCCGCCGGTCGCGCGCACCTGTTCGCGGAATTCGTAGTCGAGGCCTTCGGCGCGGAAATAGCCCTTTTCCTCGGCAACCCATTCCTGCAGGCGGAAATGCGGTTCAATCAGAAATTTCGCCACGGCTTCCTCCCTGGCCTCATTCAGAAGCTGGCCCGCACACTAACCTTCCAGCCCCAGGTGCACAATTCACGAAAATTCGTCACCGACCCCACAATTCCAACTGCATCCTGGCTCGCCGTCCCGGTTTGAAGAGCCCGGAGTTTTTGCGGCATATCAATACCGGACTGGGCCGCGCCTGCGAGTATTCCGTCACAACTGGATATTAGGCATTGCCACGAACCCGACACGCTTGCGCTTGGCTTGATGTACGTCAATGCGATCGCATGCGGCTGTTGTTAATGATTGCGACAATCCCTTTGCAGCCTTGAGTCAGCGGGAACGTTCGTATGACCCCGCGCCGCGAAGTCGATCTTGGCAGGCTTTCGACCGCTGCTGCGACCGCGGCGCGTTTGATCTAGATCAGAGACTGGTGGTGAACGCCGGGGCGACCTTCACATTATGTGGCAGCCCATCAACAGCGCACCGTTCGAACGCAATCTCAATAGGGATGTTTGCTGCGCGACCGGCATCGAGTTCGTTTGCGGCCCGATCCAATATGAGCGCATCGCGGCACTTGAGCGTTACCACGCGCTTGCCTTGTTCCACGAGATCGGCGATCAGTGCGCTGATTTCTCCCTGCTTGCGGACGCTATCATCGCCGACCGGGCCAAACGGGATTTTCGTCGCTTCACGGCGAGCGAAGTCGAGGATCTCGGGTGAGACCTGCTCATCGAACAGGATGACGTCGGCCGCATGCAGCGCGCGGACCGCACGCAGCGTCAGCAAATCGGGATCGTTGCGATCGACACCGACCACGACAACCGAGCCGTGTTCGATTCCGCTCCTTTTGCCCATCGCACCGGCGATGCAGCGGTCGAAATCGTCCTGGCGAGGTTTGCTGTCCGGATTGGCCATGGCGCGCGCGGAAAATAGCCGCCAGAACTTGCGCCGGCCGGCGAAGGACAGACCCGACGCCCGCACTGCGCCGCGCCAACGCGACGCGGCAGCAATCCAGCGCGCGAAACCGTTCGGTAAGAGCGATTCAATTTTGCCGCGGATCGCCCGGGCAAACACCGGCGCCGCCCCATCCGTGGAAATGCCGACCACCAGCGGCGAGCGGTTCACGATAGCTCCGAAGGAAAAATCACAGAAGGCCGGCTTGTCGATGACGTTGACCGGCACGCCCGCGGCGCGCGCGTCACGGCAAAACGCGGCTGCGCTGTCATCATCACGAAAGTCGCCGATCGCGAGCGCCGCGCCGTGTAAATCCGAAGCGGTCCACGCGCGCCGATGCACGATGATGCCGCCGCAGCGCGGGTTTCCCGAGACTTGCAGCAGATCGTCGGAAACATCGGCGGCGTAAACTTCGACCTTGGCGCCTGTTGCCGACAACAGCTCTGCTTTCCATGCCGCCGCCGCGCTGCCGCCCGCTATCACCGTGCGCTTATCCTGCAGCGCGAAGAACAGCGGCAGCCGCGCCAATGCGCCGATCCGTCCCGGCCTCGGCTCTGACCGTTTGCGCTTGCTGCTCATGCTGCCCGTTGCGGCCCTACATTGGCATGAAAATCGGCGCCGTTGCTCGTCGCTGCGATGAAACCGGCGCGGATGGCGAACGCGCCAAATCGTTCTCCCGCCTGGCGCTCGGCCGCATAGGCCGCAAAAACCGGATCGAGCGCCGCAACGATGCCCGCGTGATCGAGATCTTCGCGATAAAGCTTGTTGAGCCGCGAGCCGTCGAAGGCGCCACCCAGATAGAGGTTGTAGCGGCCGGGCCCTTTTCCCACCAAGCCGATCTCGGCGAGATACGGCCGGGCACAGCCGTTCGGACATCCGGTCATGCGGATGATGATGTCGTCGGCGGAAAGACCGTGCGCGGCAAGACGGCCGTCCAAGGCAGCGATGAGTTCGGGCAGATAGCGCTCGCTCTCGGCCAGCGCGAGGCCACAGGTCGGCAGCGCGACACATGCCAGCGAGTTGCGACGCAAGCCGGACCACGGCGCGAGCAGCCGCGCCTCACGCGCCACGTCCTCGATCTCCGTCTGCTTTTCCGTCGGCACATTGGCGACGATCAGGTTCTGGTTTGGCGTGATGCGGAAATCGCCGTCGTGAACCTGCGCGATGCGGCGCAACGCCGAAAGCTGCGCCACGCCGCCACCGTCGGCGAGCCGCCCGTTCTGCACAAATAACGTGAGATGCGCTCTACCCTCGGCGCCCTCGCTCCAGCCGTAACGATCGCCGGTGGAGGTAAACCGGAATTGCTGAGCCGGTGCGAACTTCACATTGGCGCGCCGCTCGACCTCGGCACGGAAGGCATCGAGCCCGCGATCCTCGATGGTGTATTTGAGCCGCGCGTGTTTACGATTCTTGCGGTCGCCCCAATCGCGCTGCACGGTGACGACGGCCTCGGCGATCGCGAGCGCATCCTTCGTCTGGCAAAAGCCGAGAAGGTCGGCGGCGCGCGGATAGGTTTCCGGCTCGCCATGAGTCATGCCCATGCCGCCGCCGACCGTGACATTCCAGCCCGCGATTACTCCGGCGGCGTCGAGGATGGCGATGAAACCGAGATCGTTGGCGAAAATGTCGACGTCGTTCGACGGCGGCACCGCCACGACGGTCTTGAATTTGCGCGGCAGATAAGTCCTGCCGTAGATCGGCTCGATAACCTCATCATCACCGCCGGCGATCTTTTCGCCGTCGAGCCAGATTTCGCGATAGGCCGGGGTCCGCGGCGTCAGGCGGTCGGAAATGGCGCGGGCGAGCGCCAAGGCGCCGGCATGGGCGGGCGAGCGCTCCGGCGTGACGCCGCACATGACGTTGCGATTGACATCGCCGCAGGCGGCAATCGAATTGAGCAGCGCGGTGTCGATGGCTTTAGGAGTGGATTTTAGATTCGACTTGATCACACCGTGCAGTTGCACGGTCTGACGCGTGGTCAGGCGCATGGTGCCGTTGCCGTAATCGCGCGCGACCTGATCGAGCGCCAGCCATTGCTGCGGCGAGAGCACGCCACCCGGAACCCGAACGCGAATCATGAAGGCGAAGGCTTTCTCCATTTTCTTGCGCGTGCGTTCGGGCCGCAAGTCGCGGTCGTCCTGCAAGTACATGCCGTGGAATTTGACGAGCTGTTGGTCATCGTCGGCGATGGCGCCGGTGATCTCCTCGCGGAGCCCATGCGCGAGCGTGCCGCGCAGGTAATCGCTTGCTTCCTTGATGCGCTCGTTGCGCGAGACTTCGTCGGTCATGACTTTCAAATCCGAAAGCGGATAAGCGGACGCGGATCAGTACACGTCTTGCAGGTAGCGCTTCTCGCGCTCCAGGCTGGCGATGGCTGCATCGGCCGCCTCCGGCGTGAGCGCCTTCACATCGGCATAGGCGCGCGTCAAAGTCGCCCGCACATCCTTCGCCATCGCTTTGACATCGCCGCAGACGTAGAACTGCGCGCCATTGTCGAGCCAATCGATCAGCTGACGGCGCTGCTCCCACATCTTGTGTTGCACATAGGTTTTTTCCGGCCGGTCGCGTGAGAAAGCCACATCCATCCGCGTGAGCGAGCCGTCCTGCAGCGCTTCCTGCCACTCGAGCTGGTAGAGAAAGTCGTGGGTGAAGTGGCGGTCGCCGAAGAACAACCAGCTCTTGCCGTTGGCTTGCGTCGCGCGGCGTTCCTGCACAAACGCGCGGAACGGCGCCACGCCCGTGCCGGGTCCGACCATGATGATGTCGCGGCCCGGATCGGGAAGCGCGAAATGCCGGTTGGGCCTAAGCTTCACGCGCACCCGGTCACCGGGTTTGAGTCGTTCGGCAACGTAGTTCGAGGCAACGCCTTTGCGCGGCCGGTCGTGGGCGTTGTAACGCACGGCCGAGACGAGAAGATGCGCCTCGTTGCCGATTTCGCGGCGCGACGAAGCGATCGAATAAGCCCGCGCACCGAGTGGCCGCGTCAACGTACGCAATTGTTCGGCGCCGAGGCTGGCCGGAAAGCTTGCAATGAGGTCGACGAGCTGCCGGCCGGCGACCCAGTCACGCGCGCGTCCGTCGGCGATAAGCGCTTTGACGCCCCGGTGTTCGGTCAGCGCCGCATAGGAGTCGAATGTTTTGAGCGAGAGCGTCGTCACATCGCGAGTCTTGAGGAGCTCGCCGCGCAGTGCGTCATCCGTCGTTAGACCCGCCAGCGCCAGCAATTCGTCGACATAGGCCGGGTCGTTTTCGGCGTGGAGATCGAGCGAATCGCCCGGCTCGTAGGCCGGCACCGCGCCATCGAAGGCGAGTGCGAGGTGAATGGTCTCCTTGCCCGAACGCGATGAATTCAAGTTCAAGTGCTCGATAATCTCGGCCTCAACAATGCCGGTATTGGATCTGGCCGCAGCGTTGCCGCCAAAGTCGACTTCAATCACGCGGCCGCGGCCGGCGTCCGGCGGCGCCAGCGCTTTGAGTGCGGTGCCGATCCAATTGCCGGCCGGTTCTACGAAGTCGAGATCGCAATCGACCCGCGCGACCACTCGTTTCGCGCCGAGCTCGGCGAGCCGTTCATCGATTCTTTTGCCGACGGCGCAGAACTCCGCGTAGGCGGTGTCGCCGAGCGCCAGGACGCCGTATTCGACGCCGTCGAGGCGCGGCGCGCCTTCTTTCATCAGCTCGCCGTAAACTCGCGCCGCTCGGCCGGGCGGTTCGCCCTCGCCCCAGGTGGCGGCGATAACCACCAGGCGCTGCGCCGCGCTGAGCGCCGTCAGATCGAGATCGGCCATGTCGACCAGTGTCGGCTTGAAGCCGAGCTTGCGCGACTGCCTCGCCATGTCGGAAGCGAGCTTCTCGGAATTTCCCGACTCGCTGGCGAATAGAATGGTGACTGGCTCGGCCGAGGGCGCAGCGGCCGCTTGCGCGTTGCCGGCTGCCTGCTCGGCACCGGCAAGGAAACCCGCAAGCCACGCGCGCTGCACCGCGGTCGCCGGACCGACCACGCGGTTGAGCAGCTCAACGTCCTCTTCCGAGAACGGCGCGGTATTTGGGATTGTGGCGACGGCACGCGACATGCCAGGCTCCGGAACGCACGGCAGAAGCCCTTAAATAGAAGACTATTCTGCCAAGTCGCAAGAAGTGCCGCAAAATAAGAAGGAAATTACCTCAGTCGCCCCGAGGTCGATGCAATAATTTCCAATCTTCCCCGCTACGCTAGCTCGAAATAGCCCTTGGAATTCAATGCAACGCGCGCGATAACACGCGCGCATGCCGACCATCCGTCTTCATCGCGGCGATCTGCCGGACATTTCGCGCTATAAGGGTGCGGTCGCGATCGATACCGAGACCATGGGGCTCGATCTGGACCGTGACCGGCTGTGCGTGGTGCAGCTTTCGCCCGGCGACGGCTCCGCCGACGTGGTGCAGGTTCCGCCGCATGCCACGGACGCCCCGAATTTGAAACGCCTCCTTGCCGACAAGAACCTGCTCAAGATTTTTCATTTCGCGCGGTTCGATCTCGGCATGCTGTGCAAGACGTTCGGCGTGATGCCGGAGCCGGTCTATTGCACCAAGATCGCATCGCGGCTGACCCGGACCTATACCGACAAACACGGACTCAAGGACCTCGTGCGCGACGTGCTGGGTCAGGATTTGTCCAAGCAGCAGCAGCTGTCCGATTGGGGTGCCGCCGAGTTGACCGAATCGCAGGTGGCTTACGCCGCCGCCGACGTCACCCACCTGCATGCGCTCAAGGACAGGCTCGATGCCATGCTGGCGCGCGAGGGCCGCGAGCAACTGGCCGCAGCCTGTTTCCGCTTTCTGCCCGACCGGGTGCGGCTCGACCTTGCCGGCTTTGCCGCCGACGATATTTTCGCCCATTCCTGAGGCGGGCGGCTGGTTTAGACTTAGATCCTGAAAATCAGCCCCGGCCGGGCCACATTCGCGGGCGATTTTTGGTGAGACAAACCCGCTCAAAGCATGGTCTAAGGTCGGAATCGGGGCGACGCGAAGGGATAATTGCTTGGCCATTGTCTACCCCGAAAAAGCGGCGAGGGGATATTTAGACGGTTCCCGCGGCGATTTCGAACGTAACTACCGGGCGGCGCGGCGACACAGCCGGCGCGTGCGGCTCCTTCGCATCAGCGTACCGATCGGGATCGCGGCGCTTTTGCTCACCGTCTTCGCCATCAATTATATGCCGCCGATCGGCGGCTTCCGGCTGCCCGGCGATCTCGGCAAGCTCGTGATCCACGGCACCAAGATCACCATGGAACAGCCGCGTTTGACCGGCTTCACCCTCGATTCCCGCGCCTACGAGTTTTCCGCGGAAGCCGCGGCGCAAGACATCACCAAGCCCGGTCTCGTCGAACTCGACAAGCTCCACGCCAAGATGGAAATGCAAGACAAAAGCACCGTGGCAATGTCGGCCGCCTCCGGCGTCTATGACGTGAAGTTGGAAACGCTGACGCTGAACGACGATATCCATCTCGTCTCGTCGACCGGTTACGAGGGCCGCTTGAGCGAAGCGGTGATTGAGGTGCGCAAGGGCAACGTCATCTCCGACAAACCGGTCTGGGTAAAAATGCTCAGCGGCTTCCTCACCGCCGAGCGGCTGGACATCGCTGAGAACGGTAGCGTGGTCCGCTTCAGCGGCGTGGCGATGACGTTGCAGCCGGGCAAAGAAACTGCGAGCGAAGCCGCCAACCAGGCCGCCACCCAAACCGCCAGGCCGAGCGATCAATAATGCGTTGCCTGCAGCTGTGCGCCGCGCTCGCGGCACTGACCATTGCGGCGCCTGCCGTCGCGCAGGGGCCATCTGCCGCGCCGGGCCCGTTTCCCGGCATCGCGCAGGACCAGAACAAGGATCAGCCGGTGCAGATCGAAGCGGCAACGCTCGAGGTCCGCGACAAGAACAAGACAGCGACTTTTTCCGGCAATGTGCAGGTGGTGCAGGGCGACACCACGATGAAATGCCAAAGTCTCGTCGTCTTCTACGGGCAGGAAGTCGGCCTCGTCGGCAACAGCACTCCGGTGGCCACCACCAAATCGACGCCCGGCATGCCGCAAGGCGCGCAGAATATCCGCCGCATCGAGGCGCGCGGCGGCGTCACCGTGATCACCAAGGACCAGAACGCCAGCGGCGATCTCGGCATCTACGACTTGAAGACCAAGACAATCACGCTGAGCGGCAATGTCGTAGTCAGCCAAGGCCAGAACGTCATTCACGGCGAAAAAGTCGTGGTCGACATGACGACGGGAAATGCGCGTGTTGAATCGGGCAGCAGCAACGGCGGCGCCGGGGCCGGTGCGCCCGGGCCGGGCCGCGTCCGCGCGCTGATCCAGCCGGGCAAGGGCCAAAACGGGCAAACGAATTTCATGACTCTCGGCCCAGGCCGGCCGAATTGACGCGTCAGTACGCCCCCATCGCCACGGAAAATCGGCTAAACTCAACAATCTGAGCGGCATTCATCCACGATTCGGCAGCGAGCTTTCCGGGTGCCAGACATCTTTTCACATTTTCGTCGCCGCGCTGCCGCTGCGCGCCGCGCCACGCTTTCGGGTGATCAGGCGATCGGTCTCGAAACCATGGGTGGCGCCATCAGCAACATCTATCTCGACATCGCGAGCCGGCCCGCGCCGGCGGAAAAAGCGCGCGGCAAAGCGCCGCCATCGCCGGATCCGCTGCCGCCGCCTATTTCGCCACCGGCGCCGTCGCGGCCGCAGCGCCAGCCGTCGCCGCAGAACGGACCACAGAACGGACAACGGCCGATCGCACGGCCGCGCCGCCGATCCGATGGCAACGGCGCGGCGCCGACCGAGCGCAGGGGCGTTCTCGCCGTGCACGCTGTGGAGAAGAGCTTCGTCGGACGCAAGGTGGTCAAGAGCGTAAGCCTCTATGTGCGCAAAGGCGAGGCCGTCGGCCTGCTCGGCCCCAACGGCGCCGGCAAGACCACGGTGTTCTATATGATCACCGGCCTCATCAAGGCCGACCAAGGGCGCATCGAGCTCGACGGCTGCGACGTGACCCAATTGCCGATGTATCAGCGCGCGCGGCTCGGCATCGGCTATCTGCCGCAAGAAGCCTCGATTTTCCGCGGGCTCTCGGTCGAGGACAATATCCGCGCCGTGCTCGAAGTGGTCGAGCCCGACGCGCGGCGGCGCGATCAAGACCTCAATGCGCTGCTTGAAGAGTTCAACATCGCGCGGTTGCGCAAGACGCCGGCGATCGCGCTATCCGGCGGCGAGCGCCGCCGCGTCGAGATCGCCCGCTCGCTCGCCACCCGGCCGAATTACATGCTGCTCGACGAGCCGTTCGCCGGCATCGACCCCATCGCCGTGGGCGACATCCAAGCGCTGGTGCGGCACCTGACCAATCGCGGCATCGGCGTGCTCATCACCGACCATAATGTCCGCGAAACGCTGGGCCTGACCGACCGCGCCTACATCATCTATTCCGGCGAAGTGTTGATGGAGGGCCGCGCCGACGACATCGTCAACAACCCCGAAGTGCGGCGGCTCTACCTGGGAGAGGAGTTCCGGCTTTAAGCTCATCCCCATCCTATCCTCCCCGCGTGCGGGGGAGGATAGGATGGGGGGAGACAGGGTAGTCGAACTGCTGTACAAGGATAAAGAAGCAAGAATCGGACCAATTTAGCCCTCGCCATGGCGCTTACGCAAAGACTCCAGATCCGGCAGAGCCAAGCGCTGGTGATGACGCCGCAGCTGATGCAGGCCATCAAGCTGCTGCAGCTGTCGAATCTCGATCTGGTCGCCTATGTCGAGGCCGAGCTTGAACGGAACCCCTTGCTCGACCGCAGCGCGGAGACCGAGCCGGCGCCCGGGGAACCCGGCGGGCCGCAATCCCCGGCCGACAAGCCGGCGGCGAACGGCGAGGCATTAAACGGCCATGATAACCATGACAGCGAAGCGAACAGTCACGCCGGCGACGAGCGGCGCGAGAGCCCGCTTGACGACACGTCTCCCGACGACAACGAGCCGATCCGGCCGCGCAGTTCGGATATGCCGGCGGGTTACTCGGAATGGGCAGGTACCGGTTCCGGCGCCCGCGACGGCGGCGAATACAATCTCGAAGCCTTCGTTTCCGCCGAGACCACGCTGGCGGATTGGCTGCGCGAGCAGATGACGCTCGCCATCGCCGATCCGGCGCGGCGCATGATTGGGCAGTACCTGATCGATCTCGTTGATGAGTCCGGCTATCTCTCCGGCGATATCGCGGCGGCGGCGGAAAAGCTCGGCACCAGCGCCGCCGAAGTCGAAGCCGTCCTCGCCATCCTGCAAACTTTCGATCCGCCCGGCATCTGCGCGCGCGACCTCGCCGAATGCCTGGCGATCCAGCTCAAGGAGTTGGATCGCTACGATCCGGCGATGCAGGCGCTGATCACGCGGCTTGATTTACTCGCCCGGCGCGACTTCGCCGGCTTGAAGAAAATCTGCGGCGTCGGCGACGAGGACCTTGCCGACATGATCGCGGAAGTGCGGCGGCTTAATCCGAAGCCCGGGCTGGCTTTCGGGTCGGCACTGGTGCAGCCGATCGTGCCGGACGTTTTCGTGCGGCCGGCGCCCAACGGCGCCTGGCTCGTCGAACTCAATTCCGATACTCTGCCGAAGATTCTAGTCAATCAGAGCTACTTCGCCGAGGTTTCGGCCACC
>Ga0210394_10008281_pt1 | contig 10759 bp, 9 predicted proteins | sample IncBWC12MmetaG_FD_160121 | JGI IMG/M metagenome (GOLD analysis project Ga0210394, IMG submission 160121) | Forest soil microbial communities from Barre Woods Harvard Forest LTER site, Petersham, Massachusetts, United States - Inc-BW-C-12-M | ecosystem: Environmental > Terrestrial > Soil >... | reverse complement strand
CGTTGTCATCACGGTTCCGCGCGGCTCGACGCTCGCGAATTTGATCAGCAAATAGCGATATAGGCAGTAGCCAAGAAACGGATACGCCATGCGACGCACAGCACGGAGCCCGCGTTCGGAAACGAGATAATAAAGGAACCGCGGCGCCCGAATTATCCCTGCGCCTAGGACCGCCGCAAAATTTATTCCCGCAGCATTCTTAAGGTCGAATTGGATATGCGTGCATGCAGCCCCGCTGAGACGTACGTGCTCTTCGATCGTGGTCCTTTCGTTCTTAAAGGTGGAAAACGCCAGAGTAGCCCCCGGAGCCGATAGACGCGCATCCTGCGCCGGAGCGCCCGGATTGGAGCGAGATTTCGCCCATATCCGCGCCAGAGTCAGCAACGAAACGACGACGCTGCTTCGATACGCTTCATTGATGTATTTAGTATTGGCCTCCCATGCCAACTCCCCGACCAGAGACGATTCTGTCTGCATCTTACGTCGCCACTGCCGAATTGAAGTTGGCCCCCGCGCGCATCGGTGCGAGCGAGCGGCGGCAGGTAAAGCAAACCACTGCCACGGCGACCGCCTGCATGATCAGTTGGGTGATCGAACTTGCCAAGCCGGAACCCAAAATTCCCATCCCAATGTATAGACCGGACATAAGGTAGAGCACTTGGTAAGTATTGCCTGGACGCGTCATTCGAAACCTGAGGTCCATGGCTCCTACCAACATCCCCATCAGCACCGGCATGACGAATACTCCGGGTACGCCGAAGTTGAGAAACGACTCGCCCAGCAGGCCCGGAGGCACCGCACACGCACCAAAAACTTCGCATCCAAAAACAGCCTGGCCGATCGTGGTGTCCAAATTGACGAAGGGTTTATCGGGGAACAGCGATCGCGGGATCAGTACCAATACGGCATTCAGATAGCTGTAACCGTATTGAAAGTCGAGGACGTTCGGGATCGCTTTGACGATCGCAATCATCTTCGAATGTTCGACGAAGTTCTGACCGACAACATTGGCGAGCGTTTGCGCGGCTGTATCGCGCAGATCACTACCGCCAGCCAAAAAACGCGCCAAGGTCTTTACAAGCAATAAAGTGATCGTCGTAAGCATGGCGACGGCGATACTCTTCTTGCTCAGCGGCCGTATGAATTGACTATAAGCAACGACATACGTGACCATCGTAAAGAGCATCAACCCGCGTTGGTCGCTCAGATAGCAAAACGGTACCCACATGAAGGCGGCCGTGTAGAAAAGCAACCAACTACGCCGGCGCGCAACTCCGCTGCCGACATTGACGAGCGCGCAAATCGAAACCACGTATGCGAAATTCGCGAGATTTATCCAAATTCCGCCGCTGTTGTATTCGTTCAGCGCATTGGTGGCGATCGAATTCTTGCTCATTCCCAGAAGCAATTCCGGAAACTGTACGAAGTAGCCGATAATGCCCGCCAACCCAATCAGCAGGAACAGCGCTAAGCGCCAATTCCAATACTCAACGCTGCACAGCGGAGATCTCACGGGCTTGCGATACCTACCGACGAGCACCATCGTCAAGAAGAACAGCGCATAGGCCACCAAGGATATCGTCCCCCATATCCAGTACTCATCTCGGGTCACACCGTCGAACAGAAGGTCGTCCAAAATCGCCGCACTCGGGATATCAAAAAACACGAATAGAGGCTTCATCAGGAGTCCGTGAACGCTCGTGACCACGACCCAACCGCCCGCTGTGCCAAGTGTTACTCCCCCGCGAAACATGAACAGCACGAACATGGAGCACAACATGGCCGCGAGAACTAGATAGAGTGCCGACATATTAGTGAGTTGTCGCGATCACGTAGCCGGCCTCGCTATCAATCCGCGCACAATTGTACCGTCGACCATTAGCCAGAGGACGCTGTAGGTGAGCGACACCGCGATCGCCGCGCCGACACCCAGAGTCGTAAAGCCGGTACCAAAAAGTACTGGGAAACATAGGAACACGTATTGCGGCCAGCCGCGTTGGTCGCGAAGCCCAAGCCGCCGGCAAATGTACGCGCAACAGAGCGAGATCGCACAAAGCAGCATGAGTGAAATTTGCATCAATAAAATGATGGAGACGCGGGGAAATAGCATCACCATGCCTATCGTAAAAAGCAGAACTGACCCATACCCCGCGGCGATCCATAATGACCTGGACGTGACCGCAAGAAAATTGAACTCGCGGTACAGAAGGAGCGAATAGGACTGCAACAGGCACATATACACTGCAAAAGCTTCCGAACCGGCATAAGCTTTGAGTACAAACGGGAGCGCCACCTTTAAAGCGAGCATTGCACTTACGCAAACAATCAACCCGAGGCGGAAAACCGCTCGCAATCGAGCACCCCGGCCCCCATCCGGCGATTGATTCGCATACAGGCTCTTCATCGAACTGCTGGTTGCAGCCCAGGCCATCATGTTCAATCCATATAACACGATAGTGCAAAGGCTGTTGGCGAAAACCAACAAACCGATTGTTTTTCCGAGTTTCAGCGCATTTGCAGAGAATATGAACACAGTCGTGATTGATGTCCCCACAAAAGACATTAGCGCCATCTGGACACCGGCGAAGATGACACCACGGGTGATGCGCCCGCTGACGAGCGTCCAAGTGTATGCCCGGCTGTCGATTCCGTAGATGACGATGCTAAGAACGAGTCCGGCGGCAATGGACATCAGCACGACGTTCACATCAATTCGATGCAAGAATGCCAGCGCGGTCAGCAACGGCACTGAATTGGCCGTGAGCTCCGTCGCCACGACCCGCAGGAGCTTGTCCTTGTCGCGACTGATGTTGACGAGAATTTCGTTGATGACGCTAAGGTACGAGATAACGCCGACCCAAACCCAGGTTGCGTTGCCCTTCCCTGCGACATATACCAGCACGAACGAACTGACGAGAATCAGCGTGCCGATGCACCATACCCAGAAAAGCGTCGAACTACAAATCAACAGTACTCGTTCGCGATTGTTATGTGCTTGTGCGAGTTTAACGGTGAGCCCATCTCGCGCGCCCAAAGCCAAATAGCTGAGATTCTGCTGTGCGAGAACTAGAGTACCCAAAACTCCGTAGCTCGCCGGCCCCAACAACGCAGCCAATAGCAGCGCTCTCGCAGAGATTACTGCCAAACTCAAGTATTTGGCGAGCAGGAAACTGATCACTCGGTTGAACCGGAACCATCGGCGCTCGCTAATGCGGACGCGAGAACGGCCGCCGAAGACTTGAGGATCGGAATCGATTTCAATATCGGAAAGCAGTATCCGGTACTGTGGGAAAAATAGAAGTCCTCGATACGCTGTAACGGCAGACTGCTGCCCGGAAGCGAAAATTCGGCGACCGTCCTTTCGGACTCCAAGACTGCCCGAGAAGGCGGCCTGACGATGTAACATGCGGTAGGATTTAGGGGATTGCTAATATTCTTCAGCGCGATCCGGTCGATTAGTGTGCCGCCAAGACTAGTGACGACCCCGTCCAGCCCCTTTATGTAGCCCATTCGATCCATGCGCTTCTGCCCTTGTTCCGTATTTATCTCGTAGCACGGTTCAAACAACAGCAGTTTGTCGCGGGTTACGCGAAAAAGCTCCATCAACAACGCCGGCAGGATACTGCCGTTGGGTTCAAGCGCGTGGCTGGAAATGGTGATATTTACCGACTTTTCTGGCAACGGAATTTCGCTCATATCGGCAACGAAAGCGGTCAATTGAGCGAAGCGATCGCCCATTTGCTCCCGCGCGAAGGTGAGCCCTTTGTAGATTCTCGACCAACTGATATCGAACGCGAATAGCTCTGCCGGCATCACCCCGAGATTTTGAGCCACCAGGCTCAATGTGGTGATCTCGCCAGTGCCTACATCAAGCAGGCAATCGCTGGGTTTGATGTGCGCTTCGATAATGTTGGCCAAGTCTGTGGCATATTGCATCGCAAAGTCGCGATTCGCTTTCACCGCCTCGATATAAGTTCCGGCCTGCAGATCGTAGGCGATTTCAATGATCTCAGGCGTATTCGCCTCCAGATTTGCTTGCGCGCGCAACAGTTCGGTCACATTCTTGCCCTCGCCATAGGCGGTCTTCGCCTGCAAGATGTCAAAGTATCTGCGCGACTGAGGCTCCTTGCTCAAGGGCTCTCTCCCGTCTTTGACTCACTGATCGCCGTACGGTGCCTGAAGAGTTGCCGAACCAACTCTGCGGAAGCGGGCAGCAAATGCTCGCCGCATGCCTTAGCGAAGTCCTCAAACGCAGTCCTGGGTATGGCCAGAATCTCCGAGTACTCGGCAGATTCCGCCGCGCGGTGTGCCTCCCGCAACCGCTCAAGACTCAAACTCGTGGTGATCGCCACACCGATATCAAGTACGTGTGTGATTTCATCCTCCACGGCGCAGATTGGTACGAGGGCCTCAACAACGTCGAGAGAAATACCGATCTCTTCGCGCAATTCTGCCGCCAATTGCGCTCTGTAGTCGGCGCCCTGCTCCGCCGTGCGACCGCTCATGTCAATTCCCCCTGAGGGAACCAACTCCCAGGAGCCTGCGCTATCGGTGACATCGACACCACGCTTGCCGAATACCAACCCTTGAGGACACTCCAAAATTCCTGATACCGCCACCGGCCTCACCCTCAATACCTCGTAGAGTTGCGGGCGCACTTTCTGCGCCAGATATTCTCGATACTCCGCTATCCGTCCGACAATCCGCGAGGGCGAAACCACCAGCGCCGACAGGATCGCGCCATTCACCATCGGCGTCGTTCGGCGTCCTTGCTCCTCGTCCCAGAGGCGCGCGACCTCAGCTTGCGTTGCCGCAGAAACGTGCGGCCTTTCATTCACCACGATTAGTACCGCGTCTGTCAGCAATTCATGAACAAAAAGCAACACTCTGACCTTCAGGTTGGCGACTCGGTCGCGTAGTATGTACGGCATGAATTCTAGCCGCATTGCGCCGGGAAAGGGCTGAATAAGATGCCAACGCTTTCTGTAGTCCGAATTGACGGGGAATATCCGCTCGCCCGCGCACGCGGCTTATTCGATGAATACGGGGTTGTGGTACTCAAGAATATGATGCCGGCAGAATCACAATCGGTATTGCGCGCGCTGCTCGAACGGAGACTGGAAGCAGCGCGTGCCTCGGGTGGCGTTGCACGCAGTCAACAATACCCGAACGCTGATTTTCTGCTGGGAGACATACTTGCGGTCAGGGAATTGGAACCGTACGACAATATCTTTTTCTCGCCACCAGTGATTCGCGTGATCAAGGCGTTGCTCGCGACAAACGAATTACTGTACTGGGGCGATTCATCGATTCAGTACGGCGAAGCCGCGCGCGGCTTCCACAAGGACAATGTCGATCGCCTCGATGGGACGCAGGACGATTGGAGCCGTCCATACGAATTGGTTCGATGCGGCTTTTACATGCAGGACCATGCAAAGCACTCGGGTGGACTAAAGGTGAGATTGCGTTCACACGGGTACCCGACGCATCATATGGGGAAGATCGCAGATGTTCCGACTCAGTATGGCGACATTGTCATCTGGAGCATGCGCCTCACCCATAGCGGCAATAATAAGCGTGTTCGCTTCGGCGCGCGGCTCGCTCTACATCCCAGAATCGAGGGAGTCTTACCAACGTTTCTGTCTGCGCCCGAGGAAAATCGGCGCATTGCGGCGTTTTGCTCCTTTGGCAAGGCCGGAAGCCATGTCGATCGGTACGTTGCACGCATGAACGAGCGCGATCAGGACTACCGACCCTATTTCCTGCGCGCGCGCAATCGCGAAGATGCCCGCCGGCTGACGGCCAAACACGGCGTGCAATTCCGACTACCCAACGATTTCTACGGCGAATTTGATCTGAAGCAGTGACGTCAAGGTCGCCAATCGGCGCGAATGATCGACCGCGAGCCATCCTCATCGATCTTGACGGCACGCTGGCCGACAGCATCGCCGTGCTGCGCGCAGCCTATACAGAATTTCTCCTGCGTCATGGTGCCACCGGTAGTGATGATGAGTTTGCTGGTCTCAATGGGCCGCCACTGTCTGCGGTGGTGCGTTTGCTCAAGGCTGCACACGGCCTACCGGCGGATGAATCGGAATTGCGGGGTTCGTATGAAGATATCATCGATCGCATTTACGATGCGGTACCGGCCTGCGCTGGAGCTGCGCAGTTGTTTCACAAGGCGCGGTCCAACAATTGCTTGATATGCGTCGTCACCTCGAACTCGGCTGCGCGCACACGGCGTTGGCTCACGACCTCCTCACTTAATCATTTCGTAGACAGCATCGTGGCCGGCGAGGACGTAGCATGCGGAAAGCCGCAGCCGGATCCCTACTTGCTGGCTCTGCAGCGAACCGCAAGTGCACCCGAAGATGCAATTGCGATAGAGGATTCATTGCGGGGGGCGCAATCCGCTGTTTCGGCCGGACTACGGACATTTGTAGTCAATTCTGGGTCCCCGCTCACCGCATGGCCGCCTGGAATTGTTGCAATCGGCTCGCTGCACGAACTGGCGACCCGACTTTGGTAACAAAACATGGGACAATTGGCTAAACCTGATAAGGCCCGCCGGGGCTACCGTTATGCATAAAGACGAGCTCGACATCAGTTTTGAGGTTTGCCGCCCGATTGAGAGCCACGCTCAGCAAGTCATGGATTGGCGCAATGATCCCGACACGCTGTGGGCTAGCTATCACTCGACGCCCAAGGTGTGGGACGAGTTCTGGCCGGAGTTTCGCGATACTTATTTTCTAGAGACCGCAGACATCCAGCCGGTATTTGCTCTAATCGCCGGACTGCGGCAGGGATTCTTACGGTTTTCTCGAGTACAGCATCCCGCCGGTCTCACGGGCCGTTGCGTCGAAATCGCCATCAATCTGGCTCCTGGCGCCCGCGGCAAGGGTCTGGGTCCGCGCATCTTGCGAGCGGCATTACAGCACCTGCTTGTCAATGGCGTCGACACCGTCTACGCGGAGGTCTTAGCGAAGAACACACGCTCGGCGCAAACCTTTAGCAAGGCTGGTTTCACCGTGATCGGCGACTCTTCAAAGTTCATTGCGGACACCGGCGAAACGCATTCGATTCGTCGCTTTTTGGCCAATCTCGTGGCGCCTTACTGGCGGCAAAAACCGGTATACATAATCGCGGAGGCGGGCTCCAATTGGCGCATGGGAACACCCAAGCGAGACCTCGCCATGGCGCGAGCGCTAATCGATGTGGCGGCCGATGCGGGTGCCAACGCGGTCAAGTTTCAAACTTACAAGCCGGAATCGGTGTATGTCGAAAACGCAGGCCAAAGCGAGTACCTTTCGGAAGCCGGAATTAAAGACGATATTCGCGACATCTTTGCCGACCTGTCGATGCCCTACGAAATGTTGCCGAAGCTTGCCGAATACTGTCGCGGTCGCGGAATAGACTTCATGTCGACCCCGTTTTCGCCGAGCGATTTCGCGGCAATTGATCCGCACGTCGCCGTGCACAAGATCGCCTCTTACGAGATTAGTCATCCGCACTTGATTCGGCTCGCTGCCCAATCAAAAAAACCGCTGGTGTTATCCACCGGCGCTAGCAATGAAGCGGACATCGCCTGGGCGGTCGACACGTTTCGCGCCTCTGGCGGGCTCGATATGTGCCTGCTTCAGTGCACGGCAAAATACCCGGCGCCCATGAGCAGCTTGAATCTCGCGACAATTCCTTGGCTGCGCCGGCGATTTGGCGTCGCGACGGGATTGTCCGATCACAGCCGGGAACCCGCACTCGCGCCTGTGATGGCGGTCGCCTTGGGCGCCCGGGTGATCGAAAAGCACTACACATTCGATAATAGGCTGCCCGGCCCGGATCATTCCTTCGCTATTACCGCGTCCGAACTGGCAACTCTGGTTCAAGGAGTCCGCCTCGCCGAGGAAGCGTTGGGTGACGGTGCCAAGAGGGTACTGCCCGCGGAAGAAGAGTTGGCAGACTACGCTCGGCGCGGCCTGCAAGCCACCCGGGCAATTAATCCCGGTGAAATCCTGCGAGAAGGTGTCAACTTCGCCGTCCTACGGCCCGGAAAGCAAAAACTGGGGATTCACCCGCGTCATACACCTCGAGTCGAGGGACAGACCGCAACCCGACCTATTCCGCCCGGTCACGGGCTCAGTTTGGATGACGTGAACGTGAATGCTGACGGCATTGCAAGAATCCGAGGTCCGGACATCAGCGTACCTTAAACAGCGGTACCAGCGGTTCGCAACGCAATGCACTGCGCAGCGTACCGGAATTGAGCAAGTCACCAATTTTCGGTAACAGCTCGCCGTAGATCTCGAGGAGTGTGGCGACGTCTTGGGATGTATGGGCGTAGCTGATATTGTGCGTGCCTGTCGACAAAATTCCGCGTTGGTGAAGTTCCTGCATGAGATAGGTCTTGATCTCGAACACGGAGTGACCGGCGGCGCCGCGTACATTCAAGAAGCTCCAAGTAGGGTGGCCGCTCACGGAAAAAATGTCTCCGAGCGCGTTTTCATCGATGACGCGCCGCACACCCTCGAGGACGGAGGCTCCCACCTTTTTCATGCTCTCGAGGATCGGCTGCGTTCGCAGCTTGGTGAGCGTCGCCTTCGCGGCGGCAAGCGATAACGTTTCGCCGCCGAACGTAAAGGAAAAAAAGATTTCTTCCATGAGCTTCATAACATCGCGGCGACCTACAACGGCGGAGACAGGATAGCCGTTGGCCAAGCCTTTACCGAATGTCGCGAGGTCCGGGACGACCCCGAAGAGCTCTTGCGCCCCCCCGTTCGCGAACCGGAATCCTGTGATGGTCTCGTCAAACACCAGCAAGGCGCCGTGCTTGTGTGTAATTTCCTTTACGCCCGCTAGGAATCCGGGGTCCGGTTCAGCGATGTTCATGGGCTCGATTATGACCGCAGCGAAGCCTTCGGAGTTTGCGTCGAGCAACTCTCGCAGCGACTCCAAATTGTTAAAGGCGAATGTATGAGTCAATGAGCGGACCGCAATCGGAACGCCGCGGTTGCGCGCCGTCGAACCGATGTACCAATCCTGCCACCCATGGTAGCCACATACCGCCACATGGTCGCGTTCGGTAAACGCTCGCGCCAGGCGAATTGCGCCGGAAGTCGCATCGGAACCATTCTTGCCAAAGCGGACCATTTCTGCACATGGCACCATATCGCAAATGATCTCGGCGACCTCGGCTTCAAGCGGGTGCGGCAACGAAAAGATCACGCCGTTATCGAGTTGCGCACGAACGGCGTCATTCACGTCCGGATCTTGATAACCCAACGTGATGGCACACAGGCTACTGACGAAATCGATGTATTCATTGTCGTCGAGGTCCCAGGCTCTCGAACCGCGGGCTCGAGCGATGAAGTGCGGCGAAACACCCGCCGGATATTGTGTCCGGCTCTTGCTGAAGGTTTGGCTGCCCAAGGGTATAACTCGTTCAGCTCTAGCTAGAAAATCAATTGATTGGTCGAACATCCTCATCATCGCGCTCCGCACAACCCCTAACTTCTCGCCCGCTGATCATCATAAGCCCTCGCCGTCTCCCCGCTTGTGTGATGATCATTCCGGTCACGGCGATTGTTCGGCATCTTGGCGCGTCTCGACTCGAACACGCGCAGAAAATCAAACCGGTCCGCTAACGCCGCATTGCCATTGGGAAGCGCCGCGACCATGGCACGGACGAGGGCCAAGTCATCTGCATGGTCGACTGTCCAGCGCATTGACGACATATCCGATACTGACTGCAAGTTCACACTCTTGAACAGCCTCTTGTTGTGCCGGATATACGATGTTACGTGCTCGCGATCGCTTGCCGAATCCGCCTCGGTATGCGCGCGCGTCAAAGCGTCGCGCGTGAACGCTTCGACATCCAAGCCGTTAGGATAAGTAGGGGGCTCGACGTTCGATACATAGTCGTATTTTCCGGAAACCAACGTCAAGACCGCTTTGTCGATTATATCTGCGTCGATTAGTGGGCAATCGCCGGTTAGCCGAACTACAACATCGGCCGAGCATGCTTCCGCGGCCGAATTGAAGCGGGCCAAAACATCGAGCAGACTGCCTCGGAAGCACTCGAAGCCGCTGCGCGTAATTTCCTCAGCCAACACATCGTCGGTTTGATCGGTACTGGTAGCGACTACAATTCGGTCCAATCGCGTCGCGCGCGTAACTCTGCGCAGCATGAATATGATCATCGGCGTGTCGCCGATTGGCTGCAAGACCTTTCCTGGGAGTCTCGAACTGGACATCCGAGCCTGAATTATCGCAACACTCTTCATTCTGGCGCCTCCCAAAACTCATTCTGACGCCTCCCAAGACCGCGGGTCAATTACGCGAGTGTCAAGAATTGCAAGCTCGTCGGCCCTGATTGGATGGACCTGGTCCCACACATCCAGGATTTCTTCGAGCTGGGAAGCGTTGTCAACGCCAATTACGCACGAGTGCGTATTTTCAAATCCCTTGACTATCGAGAGTGCTCCTTGCAACGCAGACAGGCTATGATCCTGGAGCCAAGTATGCCAACGCTGCAAGGGCGCCAAGGCCGCGGGCAAGCGCGCAGCCGCAACCTCCAGGGGAAGCAGAAGCAGACCTTGAAGAAACGCTGATCGAAGCTGTAACAGCGGCGCCGAATTCGCTGATTTCGCCAAAGTTCGCAGCCTTTGGTCAAAAGCATTTCCGGGCAACTGCAGGATTGATATCTCTCGGATATGGCTAAGCGATCGAACTACCTCGGGACCATACCCCGATACGCCGACAGAGA
>Ga0210394_10008279_pt1 | contig 10761 bp, 2 predicted proteins | sample IncBWC12MmetaG_FD_160121 | JGI IMG/M metagenome (GOLD analysis project Ga0210394, IMG submission 160121) | Forest soil microbial communities from Barre Woods Harvard Forest LTER site, Petersham, Massachusetts, United States - Inc-BW-C-12-M | ecosystem: Environmental > Terrestrial > Soil >... | reverse complement strand
CACTTTCAAGCAGGTTTCCGAACGGGCAAGCGAACAACCGATTCCAAGCGCCAACGGCTCCAATCCGCCGGCACAGGCCGCCCAGAAATTCTGGGCAGTCCAGTTTGCGATGAGCGAACTCAGCGCCGGCCAATGGCAGGCCAAACGAACCTTTACTGAGAAGTTTTTCTTCGGGGCTGATCCAACCGTAAGCGGATCGTCACTTGAACCTTCGCTCGCTTTCACTTTCCGTGGCTATCAGGACCCATCGTTCAACCTGCAGCTGGAAGCTTATTACAATGATCTGAGCGTGGTCTACAGTGTCTTCTTCCCGGTCAGCTGGCAGGCGCGCAACCGGCTTGTGGGCGCTGGCACATTACCGATGCCCGACTCGCCCCTCGCCGTGAGCGAATCGATCCTGCTGCCAAACCCTGCGCTGATCGATCCATCGCAGGAGCCCAGCATCGCTCAGGTGACCGCGCTGTCGCTAACGGACTCCCTGCCGCAGCCGGCTTCTTACCGCTACTCGGGACAGGACCTGGTGTGGTTCGATTCCACTGTTCGCTTTCTCCGGCAAGGCCCCCTGCCGAATCCCGTTGGTGAGGTGGCCCTCAACGTACTTTCGTTGTCGCTGTGGGGCACGCCATTCAGTGTCGAGTTGTTGGGGACGATCGACGATCCGCGCGTTGTTGTCGCCCATCACCATCAGGAGTCCGCCCAGGATTTCACCGATCCGTTTTTCGTGGCGGAACCTGCGCGAACCTATCTGGTCTCGCCACAGTCCCACGGGGTGCGTTTCCCGATTCCATTGCCGATCACCGGTGGCGGCGTCACTATTCAAGCGCGTCTCATGCTGCGCACCACCACCTACACGTTTGAGACATTTTATCACCCGTTTGCGCGCACCTGTCTGCGCGAGCTCGAAGTCGGGGGTATCGATCAGCTGATGCAGCGCACGTTGCAGCTCGATCCCCAGGATGTCCGTGGCCAGGGTGCCTACGACTTCCAGAGTCTTTACAGCCCGCAGCCCTTGGTAACTCAGCCGTACCCGGCCGAAGACATGGATTTCTCCGTCAACGGTGCCTACGCTCTCTACAACTGGGAGGTGTTTTACCACGCGCCCATGTACGTGGCCTCGCAGCTGATGCTCAACCAGCAATACCAGGACGCGATGCATTGGCTCGAGTACATCTTTGATCCGTCCGATCCCGATCCCGCCCCCGTGCCAGGACATTTCTGGCGTACCTTGCCGTTCTACCAGATGAATGCGTCGGACTGGCTGGCGCAGCAGATTCAGAACATCCTCGTTACTTTGGCGGCCGATGCCCAGCAAGGCATCTCCGACCCGGACACCGCGGCGGCACTGCAGGACTGGATGGCGCACCCGTTTGATCCGCATCGCATCGCGCGCTTGCGGATCGGTGCGTACGCCAAGTCGACGGTGATGAAATTCCTGGACAACCTGATCGCCTGGGGCGACTCGCTGTATGCCCAATACACCATGGAGTTGGTGGCTCAAGCCGAGCAGCTTTATGTCTTCGCCGATCTGATTCTCGGGCCGCAGCCACAGCAGGTGCGTCTGCGCGATACAGATCTTGCGACAAGCCCTGAGGCCACGACTTATGCGTCGGTGGGAACACAATGGGATCAATTCTCCAATGCGCTGGTCGCCATCGAGAACCTGACCGTAGCACCCGTACCCCCCCAACCGGTTCCTGATGGTCTTTCGCAGGCCCCGGCTTTACCGCAGATCTCGACCCTGTTCTTCTGCATTCCACCGAACGACCAGCTGCTGGCCTACTGGACGACGGTCGCGGACCGTCTGTACAAGATTCGTCACTGCCTCAACCTGCAGGGTGTGGCGCAACCGCTACCCTTGTATGCCCCTCCGATCAATCCCCTGCAGTTGGTCGAACAAGCAGGGTCCGGATCCGGGGGCATCGGTGCGCTGGCGTTCACACCGGTGTACCGCTTTGCGGTCTACCTCGAGAAAGCACTCGAACTGACCAACGATGTGCGAGCCTATGGTGCGCTGGTGTTGGCCGCACTGGAGAAGAAAGACGCAGAGGCACTGGCTGTGTTGCGCGCGAATCAGGATGTCGATATCCAGACCCGGATGCTCGACATCAAAACGCATTCGGTGAACGAGGCGCAGCAGCAGATCGCCGCGCTGCAGAATCAAAAAGCGGTGGTGCAGATTCGGTATGACTTCTACGCCAACGTCGCCTTCATGAACGCCTGGGAAACAGCTGCGATAGAGCTCCAGACGGAGGCATTGATCTACAATGGCGTTGCAGTCATTCTCGATTTGACGGCAAGCGCGACTTATTCGATACCTCAGGGCACTGGAGGTGTCGCGGGTTTCGGCGGCAGTCCCTTCGCTACGGTTACTGAGGGCGGTGAGCAGATTGGGAACGCGGCCAAGGCAGCAGCAGACCAGCTGCGTGAACTCGCCGGTATTCTAAGCTCATCCGGCGGTATCGCCGCCACCATGGGGGGTTATCAGCGCCGACAGGATGACTGGAATTTGCAGAAGAACTTGGCAGCGGCCGAACTGACGCAACTCGACGCCCAGATTGCCGCGGCCAACGAGCGGCTGGCAATCGCGAATAGCGAGCTTGATCTGCAGAACCAGCAGATCGCCAACGCCCAGGCGGTCAGTACCTTCCTGACCAGCAAATTCACCAACAGGCAGCTCTATGATTGGATGCTGACCCAGCTCACAACGTCACACACGCAGGCCTACCAGCTCGCCTTCAGTCTGGCTCAGCAGGCCGAGGCGGCCTATCGCTACGAGCTGGGCAGTCAGGACAGTTTCGTGCAGTTCGGATACTGGGACAGCCAACACAAAGGTCTGACAGCCGGCGAAAGCCTGCTGTTTGATCTGCGCCGCATGCAGGCGCAGTTCCTGGCTGCGAACACCCGTGAGATCGAGCTGGTGAAGCACATCTCGCTGGCTCTGACCCAGCCAATGGCACTCGTGCAATTGATTGAGACAGGCACCTGTACCATCGCCTTGGACGAAACGCTGTTCGACCTTGATCATCCCGGCCACTATTTCCGCCGCCTGCGCTCTGTCGCGCTGACGGTACCGTGCGTGACCGGCCCCTATGCTGGAGTGAATGCAACGCTTACGCTCAACAACGCCATCGTGCGCGTGATACCCCCGATTTCGCCTTACACACCGGCCTCGGCCGCATCACCACCGGCGGGTCCGAACTTCGTGAGCTCGCCGCCGCCTGCCACCGCTAGCATCTGCACCAGCCACGGCCAGAATGATGGTGGATTGTTCGACGTCAACCTACGCGACGAGCGCTGGCTCCCATTCGAAGGCCAGGGCGCCGTCAGTACCTGGACACTCACGCTCGATCCACGGGACAACAGCTTTGACATATCGACCATGTCGGATGTCATCCTGCACCTGCGCTATACGGCGCGCTCTGCCGGCGGTAATGCAGAAACAGTCCGTCAGGCGCTGAAGCCACTCGGAACACGACAAATCATGCTCAGCGTGAAAAGCAGCTTCAGCGGGGCCTACTACGCCTTCTTAAATCCCTCCGATCCTGCCGCCACGCAACAGACCTTAGTGCTACCGCTTGCGGCCAATGTACTGTCGTTCTCGAATTTGGGTGCTCCTTCAATCACCGATATCCGGGTTTATCTGGCTCTGGACCAGGTCCCGCCGGCAGGTACGACCATTGCCGCCAGCTTCGGACCGACCGGCGGGGCAGCCAACCCTGTCTCCGTGACGCAGGTACCCGGCAATACGGGCGCTGGCACTCCGGTTTCCGCGCTTGGCGCGGACGTGGGCCTCACCGGCCCGGTAACACCAGGATCGTTTAGCTTCACAATCCCGGAGGCGAGCATTCCGGCTGCTCTGGCCGTCACAAGCAATGGACACCAGCGCCTTGATCCGAACAAGATTCAGGACGTCGTGCTGGTCGTGAGCTATAAGATTGCGTGATTTGCGCGACGCAGCGGATTTCAAGGCATCGAACTGGTTATGTGCGCCTCCGTGTCCGGTCAGTTCTTGCGTTGCGCACCACGCGCATGGATCATGGTCGAGTTAATTCGTTGCTCAATCCAGAAGGATTCTCGTCCGCCACAGGAGCGCTCTCGACATATCTCCGAATCCGCGGGTCGCAGTCTCTGTAGTAGTTGTAGTATGGATTACCTGTCAACGGTCGCGTTATTTAGTCGTTGACGGCGAGTCACACCACTTCAACAGATTTTTCAGGTGATCTTCCGCGATTTGGCTTTGAGCGGGCTTTTTTTGAGAATGAGACTCGACAGCAGCAGTCACCCTGGTGGTAAGTAACTCGCACAAGTTTGCCTTGCTCAAGGTCGCATCTTTCTGCGTCGCCGGGTAGCGGCGGGGGCGCTTAAGTGTGATGTACGCGCGTTTGACGGCCGTGACAGGCTCGAATACCCTGAACCCGTAAAGCCACAAGAGCTAAGGGGCCCCGATGTCGGAACGCTCGGGTCAGGTCAGCGAGCTGTTGCAGCAATGGATAAATGGGGACCAGGAAGCCCTCGGCGCGGTGTCGCCGGTAATCTATGAAGAGCTACGGCGTCTCGCGCATTACCACCTCAAATTGGAGCGAGCGGATCACACGCTGCAAAGCACAGCGCTCGTCAACGAAGCGTTCATTCAGTTGATGGGGAACCAACCCGCCCAGCTACAGAACCGCGCGCACTTCGTAGCCATCGCTTCACGCCTAATGCGCCAAATTCTGGTGCAGTATGCCCGCCGCCGCCGCGCAAGCAAGCGCGATGGGGGACATCGGATTGCTTTGGACGATTTTGCGGAGCTACCAATCGTTGACGATGAAGAGCTCGTGGCTCTGGACGATGCCTTGGAAGAGTTGACGCGGATCGATGAGCGACAGGGCAAGATCGTCCAGATGAAGTTTTTCGGCGGATTGTCGGCGCCCGAAATATCTCAGCTGCTCGGGATTTCATTGGCGACGGTCGAGCGGGACTGGGCCACGGCGCGGATCTGGTTGCGTCGCGAAATGCACCGGGCCGCTTCGCCGTGAGCGTGCCCACCTGGGGGCACGTCAAAGACCTATTGCACCAAGCCATTGCATTGGCCCCGGAGGCGCGTGCCAGGTTCCTCGATGAGGTCTGCGCGTCGGATGCGGCGTTGCGCGCGGAGCTCGACTCACTGCTCTCGGTCGGTGATGACCTGAGCGCCGAATTCCTGCAATCCCCACCAACGGGAAAATTCAGTGCGGACGGTGGCGGGTTTGGCGCCACGGGCCTCACCGAGGGACAGCTCTTTGCAGAGCGGTTTCGACTCATCCGCAAATTGGGCGAAGGCGGCATGGGCCAAGTGTGGCTCGCCGAGCAAACCGCGCCGGTGCGCCGGCCCGTGGCCTTGAAACTGATCAAGGCGGGGATGTACGACGAGACGGTCTTTCATCGCTTTCAATCGGAGCGGCAATCGCTCGCGATCATGGATCATCCGTCCATCGCCAAGGTATTCGATGCCGGTATCACTCCCCAGGGTCAGCCGTACTTCGTCATGGAGTATGTACCGGGGCTGCCCATCACGGAGTATTGCGATCGGAAGAGGCTGAAGATCCGCGAGCGATTGGAGCTGTTTATCCAGGCCTGCGAGGGCGTGCAGCACGCGCACCAGAAGGCGATCATCCACCGAGACTTGAAGCCCGCCAACATCTTAGTGCTGGAAGTGGACGGCAAAGCGGTGCCGCGAATCATCGACTTTGGGCTGGCGAAGGCGGCGACGCCCGAGAGCGCGGATCAGACGCTGTTCACACGCTTCGGCCAGTTCATGGGCACACCAGGTTACATGAGTCCGGAGCAGGTGGATCCGAACATTCAGGACATCGATACGCGTACCGACGTGTATTCACTCGGGGTCATTCTGTACGTGCTGTTGACTGGGCTGCAGCCGTTCGAGATGAAGCACCGTCCGCGGCCGGCGCTCGATGAGTGGTTGCGCGAGCTGCGCGAACAAGAGCCGCCAACTCCGAGCGCGAAACTCAGCATCGACCGGGAGACCTCGATCGAAACTGCCGCAGCCCGAGATACCGAGCCGCGGCAACTGGTGAGCCTGCTACACGGGGATCTCGATTGGATCACAATGAAGGCGTTGGAGCGCGATCGCGAGCGCCGCTATGCTACGCCCTCGGAGCTGGCTGCCGACCTGCGTCGGCATCTTAAAGACGAGCCCGTCACAGCGCATCGGGCCAGTGCTGCGTATCAATTGCATAAATTCATCCGCCGCCATCGCGTAGTTGCCGGATTCGTTGGAACGGTAACAGTGCTTTCGATCGTTGCGTCGACTGCCGCATTGATCGCGGTACTGCAAAAGCGTCAGGCGGAATATCAGACGACACAGGCGCTACAAGCACAGGCGCGGCTGCTTACCCAGGCTGCAGCGCAGCGCCTCAAGGACGCCGATGTGACGGGGGCGCAGAGCATCATCCTCGAAGTGCTCACGAATCCTGCATTCGCGCGGGTACGCACGCCGGCGGCCATCAGTGTGTTTCAGGACATCCGCGCGGCGGACCCGCAGCTTGCCGTGCTTTCGGGCCATGGGGACCGCGTCGGATTCGTTGCCTACTCGCCCGACGGCACACGCATCGTCACCGCATCGACGGACAAGACCGCGCGGATCTGGGATGCGCGTACGGGCGCCCAGCTCGCCTTGCTGTCGGGTCACGATGCTCGCGTTTCTACCGTTGCCTACTCGCCCGACGGCACACGCATCGTCACCGCATCGACGGACCAGACCGTGCGCATCTGGAACGCGCGCACGGGCGCCCAGCTGGCGGTATTCAGGGACCCTGGCGTTCGCGCCATTTCCGCTGCCTTTTCGCCCGATGGCACCCGCATCGTCGTTTCCTCGTTGGACAAAACAGCGCGCATCTGGGATGCCGTCACGGGCGCACAACTCCTCGTGCTCTCAGGGCATGATGATGCCCTCCAAATCTCCGTCTACTCGCCCGATGGCACCCGGATCGTCACTGCGTCTCGCGACAAGACTGCGCGGATCTGGGAGGCACGCACGGGCGCGTTGCTCACCGTGCTGTCAGGGCATGGTGGGATAGTCGTGTCCGCCCGCTATTCCCCCGACGGCACACAGATCGTAACCGCGTCCTCGGATAAGACTGCGCGCATCTGGAACGCGCGCACGGGCGAACAACTCACGGTGCTCTCAGGTCATAGCGATCGCGTCTTTTCCGCTAGCTATTCGCCGGATGGCACACGCATCGTCACCGCGTCGGACGACAGAACCGCCCGCATCTGGGAGGCCCGCAGCGGCGCGCCTATCGCAGTGCTCTCAGGCCACGGCGGTTTCGTCAGATCCGCGGCCTACTCGCCCGACGGCGCACGCGTGGTCACCGCGTCCGAGGACAGGACTGCCCGCATCTGGGAGGCGCGCAGGGATACGCAGCTCACGGTGCTGTCCGGGCATGGCGACGGCGTCGCGTACGCGAATTATTCGCCCGACGGAGTTCACATCGTCACAGCGTCTTTGGATAGAACAGTGCGGATCTGGGAGGCAAGCACAGGTACGCAGCTTGCCGTGTTTTCGGGGACTCACGACTTTGTCATCGCTGCGACTTTCTCGCCCGACGGCACACAGATCGCTACCGGCGGCTCCTTGGACAAGACGGCACGCGTCTGGGATGCGCGCACGGGGGCGCAGGTCGCGGTACTGTCAGGACATGGCGATGTCATCGAATCCACTGCCTACTCACCTGACGGCAGGCATATCGCGACTGCGTCGTTGGATAAGACGGCACGGATCTGGGATGCGCGCACCGGCGCACAGCTCGCGCTGCTGTCCGGACATGGCGGTTCGGTGCTGTCCGCCGCCTACTCGCCCGATGGCAGAAGTCTAGTGACGGCGTCGTTCGACAAGACTGCGCGCATCTGGGATGCGCGCACGGGCGCGCAGCTCGTCGTGCTCTCGGGGCATGATCAAGTTGTCTCTGCCGCCGCCTACTCGCCCGATGGCAGAAATCTAGTGACCGCGTCGTTCGACAAGACCGTTCGTACCTGGGATGCGCGCACGGGCGCCCAGCTCGTTGTGCTTTCGGGCCACGGCGGCTCCGTCCAATCCGTCGGCTATTCACCCGACGGCACCCGTATTGTCAGCGCGTCGTCGGACAAAACCGCGCGCATTTGGGATGCGCGCACGGGCGCGCAGCTCGCCGTGCTATCGGGGCATGACGATTCCGTTCAATCCGTGGCTTATTCGCCCGATGGCACAAAGATCCTCACCGCCTCGTTGGACAAGACTGCCCGGATCTGGGACGCGCATATCCCGGGCGACCTTGGCGCGCAAATCCTCTGGGACACGTCAGCCGTCACCGATCCGCTCCCCGAGGTCGATCGAACCGAATTGGGCCTGCCTCCCGATGCGCGGGTGCGGAGCTGGCCGACGAGAGGCTCTGCCTGCGATCAGGCCGCTGCGGCCGTCTACGACCCAGACCGGGTGACACGCGGCGCTTTGCTTGAAAATATCACGGTAGATATCGCCAACCCGGCCTGCTCGGCAGAGATCAGCAAACAGGAGCGCGCCGCGCGATCGGACTATCAGATGGGGCGCACGTTGGCCGCCAAAGGGGATGCGAACGGTGCCCGGCTTGAGTTCGAGACCGCCGTGGCGAAGGGTTATCGCGCCGCACGCGTGGATCTGGCAGACCTACTGGTGCCGGTTTCCGCGAGCACGCCCGACCCTGCCCGTGCGGTCTCGCTGTATAAGAAAGCCTGGCAAGACGGAGTGCCAATCGCAGCCTTCAGGCTCGGTCGTCTCTACGAGTATGGGCTGCAGGGCCGCGGGAATTCCGCAAGCGTCGCGTTTCAACCGGACGCTTCGCAAGCATGGTTTTGGTATCAGCAAGGGGCGGATGCCGGCGAACCGAACGCGCTCGCGCGCTATGCCGAGCGCAGCGAGAACGCCGCGCTGAACGCGGCGGATCCGTCGAAGAGAAACGCGCAACTCCTGCAGGCCTTTAGACTCTACGCGGCCGCCGCCGAGCGCGCTCACGAGGAGGACTGGCCGGACGATGCCTGGAAACACTGGCGTTATCGTCGCGCCTCACTCGCCCGGCTACTGGCGCAGGATGGCATGATGCAGCAGGTGGCGGATGCGTACCGCGAAGTTCTTGAGATAACTCCCCGGTGAAACTCAAGTGGAACATTCAACTTCGTTGTGCGAGGTTCGCAACCGGCCCTTTCAGGACTCCATTTCGGAGAATTCCGCCTCAAGCAAGAGCTCCACACATTTGGTTCGCATTACCTTGCCGCTGGTCGTCAGGGGCAACCGGCCTTTAGGGAGGAGAACTACTTTTCCCACGCTAAGTCCGATCAGTTGCCGAACCTTCTCCTGAATCTGATCTTTGATCTCGGGCTCGTTAGCGGATGCTTTCGGTTCGACGACGATCACCAGACAATCGGTGCCGATACTCGGCTTGTGAATTGCTATGGCGACAATCCTTCCGGGCCTGACACCCGGAATGTCTTGCAGAACCGACTCTATGTCTGACGGATAGTAGTTGGCGCCACCGATTTGCATGACATCCTTTAGGCGCCCAACGATGTAGAGCGAACCTTCATACAAATACCCCAGGTCCCCCGTCCGAAGTTCCGTGCGAGCCTGATGCAAGCCGGCGGTCTTGATCTCGTGGTAATAACCCGGACACACGGAAGGCCCGTAAAAGCAAATTTCACCGATTTCCCGCTCAGCCAATATCCGGTCCGAGGCCGGGTCCTTGATTTCCAGGCGGTGTCCGGGTAGCGCCGTTCCGCAACACACAACGCCAATCGCGTCCGAATCCCCCTCGCGTGCGGGAACGGCCAGGGCGTTTTCGTTCAGGGATCTCCTCCTTATCCGATCCACCTTGCATTCCGCGAGTGGCTTTGGGAATGAAATTCCCAGCGTTGCCTCTGCCATTCCAAATACGGGATAGGAGGCATGCCGCGGAAGCCCATATGCCTCAAATTTGCGCTGAAATGCAGCTATCGTTTGAAAATCAATCGGCTCGGCGCCGTTGATCGCCCGCGTCCAACACGAAAGATCGAGCCCCGGCAGCCGTTCGGGGCGAATTTTTCGCGCACACAGGTTGTAGGCGTAGTTGGTCCCCGGGGAAAGCGAAGCACGGTATTCGCTGATCGCCTTGAGCCAACTCTCCGGGCTGTTGAGGAAGGCCATGGTCGACATCAGGTAGGTGGATATGCCGGCATGAATGGGGAGCAGCAGGCCACCGATCAAGCCCATATCATGGTAAATGGGCATCCAGCTCACCACCACATCATTTTCGTTCAACTCGACTGCCTGCTGTATCCCTCTGATGTTGGCAGTCAATGCGCGATGCGTTACCACAACGCCTTTCGGCGATCCTGTGCTGCCAGATGTGTATTGCAGAAACCCCACATCGTCGGGTAAAGAGTCGATCGGCGATGCAACGCAGTCGATACTAGTCGTGGCATCTGTGTCCCAAGGCAACAATAAATCGCGCAGAGCATGGCAGCCCGCTGGCGCGTCATCGGCATCGAATTCTCGAATCGTTTCCGGCAGAACAATGCAGGCCGCTGGCGAGCAATCGGCGATGACTCGCACCATGCGCTCATAATACGCATGGCGCTTGAATCGAAGATTGGGTTCGGGTGCTGGTACCGGAATGGCTCCAAGCCACTGCACCGCGAAATAACCAACGACGAAGGCGCGCGAGGTGGGCAAGCTGAGCACGACTCGGTTCCCCCGCCGCACGCCTTGCCGCCTGAGCCACGCGGCGGCGCTTC
>Ga0210394_10008278_pt1 | contig 10763 bp, 10 predicted proteins | sample IncBWC12MmetaG_FD_160121 | JGI IMG/M metagenome (GOLD analysis project Ga0210394, IMG submission 160121) | Forest soil microbial communities from Barre Woods Harvard Forest LTER site, Petersham, Massachusetts, United States - Inc-BW-C-12-M | ecosystem: Environmental > Terrestrial > Soil >... | reverse complement strand
GTGATGAGGTGGCCGACCACCTTTCCCCGGCGCATCACCGTGATGCGGTCCGAGATCTCGAGCACCTCCTTCAATTTGTGGCTGATGAAGATGATCGTCTTGCCCGTCTTGACCAGGCCCCTGAGGACCACGAAGAGCTCTTTGCTTTCCTGCGGGGTGAGCACGCCTGTCGGCTCATCGAGGATCAGGATGTTCGCGCCGCGGTACAGCACCTTGACTATCTCCGCCCGCTGCTGGAGACCCACCGGAAGGTTTCCGGTTCGCGCGTCAGGGTCGAGTGCGAGGCCGAAGCGTCGCGATAAGTCGGCGATCTCGGTCCGGGCGCGTGCTCGGTCGAAGAAGTCTGGGCCGGTCACAGGCTCGCGGCCGAGCATGATGTTCTCTCCGACCGAGAACACCGGGATCAGCATGAAGTGCTGGTGGACCATCCCGATGCCGTGAGAGATGGCGTCGCGCGGTCCTCCGATCCGGACCGTTTTGCCATCGATGAGGATTTCGCCCGAATCCGGATGGACGAGGCCGTAAAGGATGTTCATCAAAGTCGTCTTGCCCGCTCCGTTCTCGCCCACCAGCGCCTGGATCTCCCCAGGCCTGACCGTGAGGTCGACGTGGTCGTTGGCGACCACGCCGGGAAACGCCCTGGTGATGGCGCGCATCTCGACGGCCGGCGGTGATTGAGAGGCGCTCATTCCGACCCCGCAACGTATGGGATGCCGTCCGCGGCGGGTGGGCTGCTGCGACCCACGATGCCCGCGAGCACCACGAGCGTGATGATGTACGGCAGCATGCTGAGCAGGTACTGCGAGGCATGGATAGTCGAGTTGTTCGCGTAGATCGCCTCACCGAGACCAAAGATCAAGCACGCGACGAACGCCCCGAACGGCGTCCACTTGCCGAAGATCATCGCGGCCAGCGCGATGTACCCGCGGCCGTCGGTCATGTTGGGTACGAAGGTGTTCGACACCCCGATCGCGAGAAAGGCGCCCGCCAGCCCGGAGAGTAGGCCGCTCGTCACTACGGCGCCATAACGAATGGCGTAAACGTTGATGCCGGCGGTGTCCGCCGCCTGCGGGTGCTCCCCCACCGCACGGATCCGGAGCCCGAGCCTCGTCCTGAATAACACGACGTGAACCACGACCAGCAGGACCAGCGCCGCATAGACGACGACGTTCTGCTGGAAGACGACCTGTCCGAGAAATGGGATCTGATCAAGGCCAGGAACATTGAAATTCGGAAGGAGCTCGCTCTGGCCGACGTGCCCGACGTCCTGGAGCCCGTAGATCCTGTTGACGAGGAAGACGGTCAGCCCCGCGGCAAAGATGTTGATGGCGATCCCGCTGACGATCTGGTCGGCTCGGAACCGGATCGAGACCACGCCGTGGATCAGGGCCATCAGGCCGCCCGCGATGATGGCGACCAGCGTGGCGAGCCAAGGGTTGTGCCAGGCAAGGTCGGCCACCACCCCGAAGAAGGCACCCGTCAGCATCATGCCTTCCATCGCGATGTTCACGACACCACTCCGCTCCGAGATGACGCCGCCGAGGGCCGGCAGCAGCAACAGCACGGCCGCCGTCAGGGTTGCCTGCCACAGGTTTGCCGTGAAAAGAAGGTGGAAGATGTCCGAGAGTGCGGTCATATGCCTGTCGAGCCGGTGTCAGGTGCGCCGGCCTCCGTCATCAGAGCGGCGACCGGCGCCGCCGGCGGCGGCGCCATCGGGCGCCTGAACCACGGGATCTGCTGGCGGATGGCTCCAACGAAGTTGGCGGCGATGCTGAACAGGATCAGCGCCTGCAGCACGAGCACGAGGTTGCCGGAGATGCCGGCGTCCTGCTGCATCACCGATCCTCCGGCATGGAGTGCGCCGAACAGCAGCGCTGCAAGCACGATGCCGACCGCGCTGCCCAGCCCGAGGAGCGCGACGGCGATCGCGTCGAAGCCGGTGGTGTCGCTGAAGAACTTGTCGGTGAGGTTGTGGTCGACCCCGGCGATCTGTATCGCGCCGGCAAGACCTGAGAACGCGCCGGCGATGAGCATCGTGACGATGATCGTGCGGCGCACGCTCACGCCCGCGTAACGCGCCGCCTTCTGGCTCTGGCCGACCGCCCTTATCTCGTATCCGAGCGTGGTCCTCCACAGCAGGAATGCAAAAGCCGCCGCGGCAGCGAGCGCGAGAAACAGCCCGACGTGTACGCGATAGACGCTCGCCGGTAGGCCAAAGATGATGAGCGAGTTGGAGGCCGGCAAAAGGGTCGCGAGCTGCGCGCCGGGTCCGATCGGCGAGGACCGCGAGGTGCCGGCCGCCAGCTGCAGCGGTCCCCCGATGATGAGGTAGCGCAGGAACCACTGCGCGATGTAGTTCATCATGATCGTCGTCACCACCTCGTGGGCGCCGACGGTGGCTTTCAGGACGCCCGCCACGCCGGCCCACAGGGAGCCCGCCACGGCACCCCCGACAAGGACCATCGGCAGAAGGACGATCTCCGGCAGCGTCCTGAACTCGATGCCGATCGCCGTGCACGCGATCGATCCAGCGAGGAGCTGGCCCTCGGCGCCGATGTTGAAGAGGCCCGCCCTGAACGGCAGCGCCACCGCGACACCTGTCGTGATCAGGGGTATGGCGAAAACGATGGCGTTCGAAATCTGAAGGGCGGGGTTCTCACCCTGCGTGCACCCGATGCCGAGCCCACCGCACGCCAGGGCTGCATACGCGCTGAAGGGGTTCTCGCCGGTGGCGGCGACGATCAGTGCTCCTACGACGAATGCGAAGACGACGGATCCGAGCGGCATCGCGAGCCCGCCGACAACACGGTTGACGACGCGGGACAGGCGGGGTGGTTGGGGACGGGCGACGATCGCGCCCGTCCCCACTGTTATCAGGCGGGAATGGTGTCGGGCGGAGTCAGCGCGCCCGACTTGATCTCACCCTGCACTTTGTCGAGCTCGGCCTGAACGTCGGCCGGCAGAGTCACGTTGTCCAGCGCGTAACCCGCTCCGCCATTGGCGATGTCGAAAGTCAACACGCCACTCTGGAACTGGTTGTTGACGACGTCCTGGATCGCAGTGAAGGTGGCCACGTCAACCTTCTTCAGGGCGCTGGCGATGACCGACGGGTCGGCGGTCTTCTGGTCGGCATCCACTCCGATGCTCGAGACGCCCGCCTGGCCCGCCGCCTGCAGTGCGCCGAGACCGCAGCCGCCCGCGACCTGGAACACGACGTCGGATCCCGCGCTGATCTGGCTCTGAGCCACCGACTTGCACTTGGACGGGTCGGTGAAGTCGTTGGAGTAGCCGACCTGGACCTTGATCCCAGGGTCCTCCATGGTGGCGGCCCACTTGTAGCCCGCGATGTAGTGGTTGACCGGCGGGATGCTCACGCCGCCGACCGCGCTGATCACACCCTGGTTCTTCTTGTTCTTGCCTTCCTTTTCGAGCATGCCCGCGATGACGCCGACCATCGCGCCCGCGTCCTGCTCCTTGAACAGCAGAGACACGACGTTGGTGTGCATCAGGTCATTGCCGTTGGCGTCGGTCCCGGCGCTGTCGATGATCGCGAAATGAACGTTCGGAAACTGCCCCGAAACGGTGCCGACCGCTGGCCCCATCAAGAAGCCAACTCCGATCACGAGGTCGTAGCCCTTAGAAGCGAAGTTGGTCAGGTTGGGGATGTAGTCGTCGCCCGTCTTGGACTCGACGACGTCGCCCTGGATGTGGAGCTTTGTCTTGGCCTGCTCAAGGCCGACGTCAGCCAGGTGGTTGAAGCTCATGTCGTTCAAGCCGCCGATGTCCGTCACCAGGCCGATCTTGTAAGTCTTGCCTGGAGAACTGCTGCCGCTGGTGTTCGTCCCACCGCAGGCCATCCCTATCATCAGCACCGCTGCTACCAGACCAAATAACCGAAGCCGCGTCTGCCCCATCCTAATTAGCTCCCTCTCAAAAACCTGGCCACAGCCGGGCGCCACACCGCTCGGTCGGGCCGGATTGTAGCACTCGGATATGAGCCTTCCCGGGCGGTGTGGAACGATAAGCGGCGGTGGTTCCGCTCGAGGTCATCGGCCGCAAGCGCGATGGGGGTGAGCACTCGCGCGAGGAGATCGAATTCCTCGTCTCCGGCTACGTGCGCGGCGAGATTCCCGACTACCAGATGGCGGCCTGGTTGATGGCCGTGTGCATCCGTGGCATGACCCGCGCCGAGACGCTCGCCCTGACCCAGGCGATGGTCGCCAGCGGCGAGGTCCTCGACCTCAGCGGCATCAAGGGAATCAAGGTCGACAAGCACTCGACGGGCGGGGTCGGCGACAAGGTCACCCTCGTGGCGGCGCCCCTGGCGGCCGCATGCGGGGTCAAGGTGCCAAAGCTCAGCGGTCGCGCCCTCGCACACACGGGAGGGACCCTCGACAAGCTTGAGTCCGTCCCGGGCCTGACCGTCGACCTGGAGCCCGAGCGCTTCATCAGGCAGGTCCAGGAGGTCGGCATCGCAGTCGCCGCCCAATCACCGCACATGGTGCCGGCGGACAAGCTCCTCTACGCGCTGCGCGACGTGACCGCGACGGTGCCGTCCTTACCTCTTATCGCCTCGAGCGTGATGTCGAAGAAGATCGCCGCCGGCGCGGACGCGATCGTCCTGGACGTCAAGTTCGGCCGTGGGGCGTTCATGCCGGACGTCGCGTCGGCGATCGAGCTGGCCTCCGAGATGGTGCAGTTGGGTGAAGGCGCCGGGCGCCGCACGGTCGCGCTGGTCACGGCGATGGACAATCCTCTCGGCCGCTCGGTGGGCAACGCCCTAGAGGTGCGCGAGGCCCTCGATGCGCTGGCCGGTCATGGAGACGAAGAGCTGGTCCAGGTCTCGCTCGTCGTCGCCCGCGAGATGTGCTGGCTGGCCGAGGTCAACGTCGACCCGGACGAAGCCTTGCGCTCGGGCGCCGGCCGCGCGACCTTCGAGCGGATGCTCGCGGCCCAGGGCGGTCGGTTGGCGGAGGGGCTGCCGGTGGCGCCAGTCCAGATTGCGATGCCTTCACCGGTCGACGGCCACGTACAGTCGATCGACGCGCTCGAGGTGGGCCTGGCGGGGCTCGAGCTCGGGGTCGGTCGCAAGAAGAAAGACGATCGGGTCGACCACGCGGCGGGCATCGTCATCGAGGCGGCGGTGGGCGTCCGGGTGCGAGCCGGCGAGCCGCTGGCCACGGTCCACGCGCGCACAGAGGAGCTTGCGCGGTCTGTGATGCCGCGCCTTCAGAAGGCGTGGCGCCTCAGCGACCAGGAGGTCCGGCGCCCGCCGCACGTTCTCGCCAGGGTCGACAAGGACGGCGTTACGAAGGCCCATTAGTATTCGCCGCAGTGGCAGGCGAGGGCGAAAAGAAGTACCACGTCGGGCTCGCCAAGGGCGAAGTCGGCGAGTACGTGTTGGTTCCCGGCGATCCCGGGCGCGTCCCGATGATCGCGAAATTCCTCGATGGCGCCACGGAGATCGCCTTCAGTCGCGAGTACCGCACCTTTACCGGATCGCTGGATGGCGTGTCCGTCTCTGCGATGTCGACCGGCATGGGGGGTCCATCGGTCGCCATCGGAGTGGAGGAGCTCAGTGAGCTCGGAGTGCACACCTTCCTGCGGGTTGGCACGTGCGGCGCCGCGCAGCCCCAGATCAAGATGGGCGACCTCGTGATCGCGCTCGGATCCGTCCGGAGCGAGGGCACGCCAAACGGGTACGTTCCGCTCGAATACCCAGCGGTTGCCTCACTGCACGTGGTCAACGCCCTCGTGGATGCCGCGAAGGCATCTGGCGCTCCGTACCACGTGGGAATCATCCGCAGCGTAGACGCGCTCTACTCCGACCTGCTGCCCGACACCATGCCCCGGCCCCACCTGCGTGACGAGCTCGAGATGTGGTCGCGGGCGGGCGTGCTGAGCAACGACATGGAGACCTCCACCCTTTTCGTGGTGGCGCGCCTGAGGAAGCTTCGCGCGGGCACGATCAACCTATGCGTGGACGAGCTGGGCGCCGGCGAGATCCACCACCTCGACCCGTCGTACATGGACCGCATGTTGAAGGTGGCGGTGGATGCGATCAGGCGCCTCATCGAGCACGACCGTGCCCCTGAAGGTAAGTAGTCACCCGCTCGTCGCGGACAGCTTGCGCGGGCTGCGCGACCGTTCGACCCCTCCCGAAGAGTTCAGGGTCCTCGCTCGGAACGTGATCACGATGCTGCTTTACGAAGCCACCTCGGATCTCGAGGTGCGCCACGGCGTTGTGCAAACCCCGCTGGCCGAGGCTGACGCCGTCACCATCGAACGCGAGGTCGTCGCGATCCCGGTGCTGCGCGCCGGCCTGGGACTGCTCGCCCCCGTGCTGGAGCTGCTGCCGCGCGTGAGCGTCGGCTACATCGGCCTCGAACGCGACGAGGAAACCGCGGTCGCGCGCATCTATTACAAGAAGCTTCCGCACCTGGTTGGCAAGGTCCCATTGTTGCTTGACCCGATGCTCGCGACCGGTGGGTCGGCGGCCCAGGCCCTCGACCTGATCAAAGAAGCAGGCGGGCGCAATCCCCGCATGATCTGCGTCGTGGCGGCGCCGGAAGGCGTGAAGGTGCTCGAAGAACGGCACCCGGAGGTGGACGTGTACACCGCGGCGCTCGACGAGAGGCTGAACGACAAGGCCTACATCGTGCCGGGGCTCGGGGACTTCGGCGACCGCCTCTTTGGAACCGGCAATTAGCCGAACTTCGCCTCGTAGGCGACCGCGTTGCAGCGCAGCAGCTCTTCATCGCTCATACCCATCGCGCTCGCGAGCTCGAACTCGCGGCTGAGGGTCGTGTCCGCCACCGTCCGCGAATCGGTGCTGATGGTGCAGCGGACGCCGGCGCGGACCAACCGCGGGAGCGGGTGCTCGGCGAGACTCAGCACCGCTTTGCACTTCCAGTTCGCGGTCGGGCATAGATCCAGCACCACTCCTTCGGACCTGATGCGCTCGACGATCCGCGGGTCGTGGGCCCCGATCACACCGTGCGCGATCCGCTCAACACCCAGGTTGAGCGCCTCCTCGACGTTCGAGGGTTCGCCCGCCTCTCCCGCGTGGCATGTGAGCCGCAGGCTCGCGGCGCGCGCGGCCTCGAACGCGGGGCGTTGCGGGGCGGCCGGATAACGTATCTCATCGCCGGCGAGATCGAATCCGACCACGCCCCTTCCCGCGAAACGCCCTGCCTCGCGCGCGAGCGCGACGTTGTCCTCCGGCGTGTCCTGCCGCATGGCGCACACGATGGCGACCGCGCGTAGTGGCGCCGCGGCCAGTCCGGCCAGCACAGCACTGATCACCTGCGGAATCGAAAGCCCGCGGCGCAGGTGCAGCCTCGGCGCCCAGCGGACCTCGAGGTAGTCGATGTTCTCGGCGGCTGAATCGATACCGAGCTCGAGCGCGGCACGTTCGAGCGCAGCCTCGGTTTGAAGGATCGCGATCGCGGGATCGAAGTAGGCGATGTAGGCGGCTTGCGAGGGATTATCGGAAGGCGACACCATGCGCAAGGGCCGCGGCATGTCTAGGCCGAGCTCGGCGGCAAGCTCCTCGGCGGTGGAAGGCCGCACGGCGCCGTCGAGGTGGCAGTGCAACTCCGCCTTGCGCCACGCGAGGTACGGCGAGGCGGCCGTGTGCTCTACGTCAGCGAATAGATGTGGGGCAGCTCGCGGTACAGGCCCGCGTAGTCAAGGCCGTACCCGATGACGAAGCGGTCGGGGATCACGAAACCGCAGAAATCGATCTTCACTTCAACCACGCGTCTCGCCGGCCGGTCGAGCAGCGCGGCGATACGCAGCGACGCCGGGCCCATGCGGCGGATGCGCTTGGTTATGACGTTGACGGTGAGGCCGGAGTCCACGATGTCCTCGACCAGCAGCACATGGCGGCCAACGAGTGGACCATCGACCATGTGCGCGAGCTGGAGTCGGCCGCTGCTGGTCGTGCCGCCGTGATAGCTGGAAGCGCGCACGAACTCGAGCTCCGCGGGGATGCTCAGGCTGCGCAGCAGATCGGCCGCGAAAACCGTCGCGCCCTTGAGGATGACGACCATCACCAACGGAGTCTCGATGTCGGCGTAGGTCTCCGAGATCTGCTTCCCAAGCTGCCGGACACGGCGCGCGATCCGCGTCGCGCTGATCATGGGCTTGCCGGTGGTGGGGCCGTCCGCGCTCGATCCCAATGTCTTCACTGGGATCGGCCTGGTCAGCACCCCTGCCATGTAACTCTAGATTTTAGACCCCGATGGGATGCCACACGGTCTTCATCTCCATGAAGGCCGTGATCAGGTAAGGACTTGATTCGTCGGGTGCGACTTTTATCACGCGCTTGACGTTGTCCGCCGCGGCCGCCTCAACCGCTTTGACCTCGTCCGGGGTGCAACCGGCCACATCGATCGCGTTGACATCCATGTGCGCCGCGAGCCAGGGCATGAGCTCGCCGCGCTGTCCGCTCAGAACGTTGACCACACCGGCGGGAAAGTCGCTGGTCGCGAAGACTTCGGCGAGCGTCAACGCCGGCAGCGGCTGCGACTCTGGTGCGAGAGCAACCACCACGTTGCCTCCACAGAGGGCGGGCGCGAGGCGCCGCACCAGCCCCGCGAGGGCGGGCTCTTCAGGCGCGACTATCCCGACTACACCGGTCGGCTCCGGAAGGGTGAAGTTGAAGTACGGCCCGGAGACGGGGTTCACGGTCCCGGCCACCTGCGGCAGCTTGTCAGTCCAACCGGCGTACCAGACCAGCGTCTCGACCGCCTGTTCGAGTTCGCGACGGGCCTTCGCTCCGCCACCAAGCAGGTCGGTGAACTGGGCGCCCCGGCTGTCTAGCATTTCAGCCGCCCGATAGAGGATCTGGCCGCGGTTCATCGCGGTGCGCGCGGCCCAGGCCGGAAACGCATTGCGGGCTGCCCGCACCGCGTCGCGCAGATCCTTGCGCGAACCGCGCGGAACATTCACGTTTCCATCGGGCCTGTACGCGCGCCCGGACTCGGAGCGCACGAACTCGCCGTTGACGTAGAGCTTGTAGGTTTTGCGGACTTCCATCAGGTGAGATCCAGGTAGGCGGCAAGCCCGTGGATGCCGCCTTCGCGCCCGAAGCCCGACTCTTTGTAGCCGCCGAAGGGAGAGGTAGGGTCGAACCGGTTGAACGTATTTGCCCAGACGACGCCCGCGCGCAGGCGCTCGGCCATCCAGAGGATTCGCGATCCCTTATCGGTCCACACCCCGGCCGACAGTCCGTAAGGCGTGTTGTTCGCTTTCTCCACCGCTTCGGCCGGAGTGCGGAACGTCAGCACCGACAGCACCGGGCCGAAGATCTCCTCGCGCGCGATGCGGTACGACTGCGACACGTTGGTGAACAGCGTGGGCGGGAACCAGAATCCGCGCTCCGGAAGCTGGCACTCGGGCTGGTAGAGCTCAGCACCCTCTTCAATTCCAGACTCGACCAGGCCCTGGATCTTCTCCAGCTGAGCTCGCGAGTTGATGGCGCCAATGTCCGTGTTCTTGTCGAGTGGGTCGCCCAAGCGTAGCGTCGAAAGCCGCCGCTTGAGCTTCTCCATCAAGGGCTCGGCGATCGATTCCTGGACCAAAAGGCGGCTGCCCGCGCAGCACACGTGGCCCTGGTTGAAATAGATCCCGTTGACGATCCCCTCGACCGCCTGGTCGAGAGGCGCGTCCTCGAACACGATGTTGGCCGCCTTGCCGCCGAGCTCCAGGGTGAGCTTCTTGCCCGTGCCTGCCAGCGCACGCTGGATCAGCTTCCCGACCTCCGTCGAGCCCGTGAACGCGACCTTTTTGACGCCCGGATGCTCGACCAGGAGCGAGCCTGTCTTGCCAGCGCCTGTAACGATGTTCACGACCCCCGGGGGCAGCTCGGCCTGCATGCAGATCTCGGCGAAGACCATCGCTGACAGAGGCGTCGTCTCTGCGGGCTTGAGGACGACGGTGTTGCCCGCGGCCAATGCCGGCGCGATCTTCCAGGCGAGCATGAGCAGTGGGAAGTTCCACGGGATGACCTGGCCCGCGACGCCGAGGGGCCGTGGCTTGCGGTTGGGGAAAGCCCATTCCAGCTTGTCGGCCCAGCCCGCGTAATAGAAGAAGTGAGCAGCGCTGAGGGGGATGTCGACGTCGCGCGACTCCTTGATCGGCTTGCCCCCGTCCATCGTCTCGACCACCGCGAGCTCGCGAGCGCGCTCCTGGATCAGGCGTGAGATGCGGAACAGGTAGCGCGCGCGTTTCGATGGCGCGAGGTGCGACCAGGATTCGAATGCGCGAGCGGCGGACTTGACCGCCTTGTCGACATCGACCGCGTCGGCTTCGGAAACCTCGGCGAGCTTTTTCTCGGTCGCCGGGTTGATGGTCGGGAACCGCTTCTTGCTGTGCGGTTCGACCATCTTTCCGCCGATGAAAAGCCCGTACGCCGGGTCGACATGGACGTGGTCGATCGCTTCGGGCGCGGGCGCGTACTCGAAGACCTGCTTGGCCAACGCGGCAGATTGCTTCTTGGCGATCGCCATTAGTCGATCGTGAAGTAATCGCCGGACTGGTACACGCCGGTGCGTTCCTTGTCGATCTGCATGAGCACGTCGTTGAGCAGCGTGGAAGCGCCCAGCCGGAAAAGCTCCGGGGTCATCCAGTCGGAGCCGAGGGTTTCGTAGAGCAGGACGCAGTACGCGATCGCTTGCTTGGAGGTGCGGATCCCTCCCGCTGCCTTGAAGCCCACAGGCCGCCCGGTCTCCCGGACGAAATCGCGGATCGCCTCCATC
>Ga0210394_10008277_pt1 | contig 10764 bp, 11 predicted proteins | sample IncBWC12MmetaG_FD_160121 | JGI IMG/M metagenome (GOLD analysis project Ga0210394, IMG submission 160121) | Forest soil microbial communities from Barre Woods Harvard Forest LTER site, Petersham, Massachusetts, United States - Inc-BW-C-12-M | ecosystem: Environmental > Terrestrial > Soil >... | reverse complement strand
CGATGATGCCGCTCTTTATCAAGTCGGCGACGCCGTCGCCGATCGACCCGGAATGGATGCCGAGGCCGCGCTTTTTCCCAAAGGCCGCGGTCACCGCCTCGGGAATGCGGCCGATGCCGAGTTCGATCGTCGCACGGTCGGGCACCAGTCGCGCGACATGCCGGGCAATCGCGCGCTCGGCCGCGCCGATCCGCGACGCCGGCAGCTCGAGCACCGGGTGGGCGGCGGGAACCAGGATGTCGATCAGCCCACCCTCGATCAGCGTGTCGCCGCTGGTCCACGGCAATAGGGGGTTGAGCTGTGCGATGACGAGTCGCGCCCCGGCGATCATCTCGCGCAGGCATTCGATGCCAATCCCGGCATTGTAATTGCCGGCCGCATCGGGACCGCTCACCTGCACCAGCACGACATCGACGCGCGGCTGGCCGCCGGCGATCAGGTCGCACAATTGCGAGATGTTGGCCGGGATGATGTTGCCGGCACCGCCCGTGAAAAACCGCCGCCCGGCGGCGCCGCCGCCCAGCGCGGTCACCGTCACGTTCGGATGGTCGGCGGCGAACTCGCCGGCAAAGGTCAGGGCGAAGAACAGGCGAAAGGGCGGGCAGCGCGGCGCCTCTCTATCGAGGAGGCGGGTGAGGAACACCGGCTCGGCGGTGGCCTCTGCCCAGCCGATTGTGTCGCCGGCACGGATCAGGCGAGCGAAATCGAGCGCCTCGGGGAGGAGCACGACCGGCGTTTTCATGGGCTGAGCGCGAGGAGACCGAAGAGCGCCGCGCCGGCGAGGAGGAGCGGCACCGGGTGCAAGCGGGGCCAGCGCAGGAGGGCCGCGGTTGTGACGATCGCCGCCGCCCATACCGGCCAGCCAGCGGGCGAGGCGCGTAAGACGACGATCCCGCCCGACACAAACAGCCCGGCCGCGATCGGGGCGAGGCCGCGCTCGATCGCTGCATGCCACTGGGAGCCGCGCCAGCGCCCCCATACCCGTGCCGCGCCGAAGACGAGCAGCGCCGAGGGCAGGTAGTAGGCCAAGGTCGCGATGAGCGCGCCCGGGGTCCCGGCGACCTTCCAGCCGATCAGCGTCGCCAGCATCGAGCCGGGCCCCGGCGCCGCGCGGGACAGCGCGAAGAGATCGGCGAATTCGCGCTCGCTGGTCCAATGATAGACCGCAATCGATTGCTGGGCGATGTCGGCGATGACGGCATTGCCGCCGCCGAACGACAACAGCGACAAGGGAGCGAAGACGAGGCCGAGCGCGATGAGGCTGCCGCCGATCCCCTCGCTCATGTCCCCTCGCTCATGCCCCGGCGCTCATGCTAACGGGGGCGCGGTTGGATGAGTGCGAGGGCGATGCCGAGCGGCGCGAGGACCGCAACGACCGGAAGCATCGGCCAGCGCAACACCCCGACGCACACCACCGTCGCGGCGGCGAGCGTCACCCCCGCGAGGCTCGGCCGGCTGTGGGTCAGGCTGTGCAGCCCGGTGGCGAAAGTCAGGCCGATGACCGCGGCGGCCACTCCGTCGAGCATCTGCTGCAGGATCCGGTGCTCGCCGAACCCGGCATAGGCGGCGCCGATGGCGAGCATGATCGCGAACGGCCCGGCCAGAAGGCCGACGATAGCGACGACGGCACCGGCGGGACCGCACAGCCGCTGGCCGATCTGCACGGTCAGGTTGACCCCGATGGAGCCGGGGATGGCCTGTCCGAGCGCCAGATCCGACAGGAAGGTCGGCTCATCGAGCCAGCCGCGCTTCAGCACCATGTCGCGATAGAGCCACCCGGCCGTGCCGCCGCCGAAGCTGGTGCACCCGAGCCGCAGAAACGCCGCGAAGATCCGGGGCAAGCCAATAGGCGCGCGAGCCGGCTGGGCGCCGTCCATCATCCCTCCCTGGTTTGGATCTGTGCGGTCCCGCCATTACGGCGCGGTCAGGCTTCAAGGCGAATGAGCAAGGGCGGCCACCGAAGCGGAGGGTTGTCGCCGATGAAACTCTTCTACGGCTGGGTCGTCGCCGTCGTAGCCTCTATCGAGCCTATCGCCGCGTCAGGGTCACCTTGTACCGACAAGGTTCGCGCAGCATGTCGCCGATGAACCCGTTGTTCTGGAACTGACCGGTAAGCTGCGCAGGGCCGCCATCCCAGTTCATGTGCGACAGCGTTACCGCGCCGTTGGCATCGATCGGGCCTCGATAGTGCAGCCGGTGGCCTTTCCAATCGGCGTAGCGCAGTTCTGCGTAACCGTTGCGCACGGTCATCCGCCCCTTGCGATGCTCGGTGCAACCGGAGCGGCGCTCATTGGTCGTCTCCCCACCGGACGGCATCAGCTGAAACGGGCCGAAGTATTCGCCGTCAAACGACGCGATGTTCGTCGGCATCGGCATCGGCGGCGGGGCTGCCGCGACCGGCGGGGCCGGCGGCGGCGCGGGCGCGACCGGCGCCGAAGGCTGCGGGGCACAGGCGGCGATTGCGAGGCATACGCCGAGCACATAGAGGCGTTTCATTGTCTTTCCTCCCTGTCCAACCGCCCGATGGCGTTTCCCATATTCGTGCGCCGCGACGGTGATCGCAACGGGAGAATGATTGCCGTGATACCTGCCGCGTCGCTACGCCAGCGGTTCGGCGATCCAGTCGAGCGATGCGCCATGCGGATCGGTCCAGGCCACCGGAACGCCGTTCACCGAAATGAGGAAACTGCCTTTGGGTCCCTCCCGACCGGCGCGCTCGGCAATCCCCGGAATGACGCGCGGCGCTTCGTTCGCGATCCAAAAATCGCAGAGTCCGCCGACCGACCGCGCGAACTCTTCGCGTTCCGCGGCTGCGGAGACATAGGCCAGGACTGCGGTATGGAAGATCACCAGTGTCGCCCCGCTCGGCGCCTCGCCGGCGAGCGGGGCTAGGTCTGTGCGCAGATCGCCCTTGACGAGACGCGGCTTCTCATCGGCAGCAATCCCGATTGCCGCGCGCAGCCTTGCCAGTCGATCGGTCTCTTCCGGCCATACCAGCGCTTCCAGCCAGGCCACCGCGCCCGGGTCCCCGAGGTCGACCGGGTTGAGGTCGAGCCCGGCCCGCCAGACGACGCGCGGCAGTCTCGCCGGGAGCGGCGTCGCGGCATTGATCGCGCAGGGAAAGACGGGTGGCGCCAAACGCTGCGCCTCGGGACCCAGAATGGCCCCGCCATAATCGTAGGCGTAAAAGTCGGGGAAGAGGCACAGACCGGCAGACGCGCCAACTTCGAGTAAGGCGAGCGGCCCGGGGAGCCCGGCGAGCACCGGCAATAGGGAAGCGCATCGCCCGGGCTCGTTGGTCTGGGTCGAACGCGTCAGCATCGTCGCGCGCAAGACCTCGCTGTTTTCCAATACGCTACGCCGGAACTGGGCCCAGCCGGCTTGCGTCCCGAAGAGGTAGCGGGCGGCGGCCAGGAACAGGTTTGGTTGCCGCTTATGACGCGGCAATGTCACTAGGAACCCGATGACCTCCGGATCGGAGGCCACGCCGCGCAAGAGCTCACCATAAAGCGGCGACTTACCGCGGACCTCGTCCTCGGCAAACCGGCGATACGCGGCCGACACTCTGGCGTCGTCTTCTTGTTCCATACGCGCTGAGGATGGGTTGCCGGCAGCGGCAGCGCAATACGCTGCCGGGTCCGGTGCGAGGGCGTTGTTTAGTGACTACGCCAGCGCTTCCTCCGCCGCCGGCACGCGCGTCACCTCGTGCGCCTGGAGGCGCGGCAGCACTTCGCGGGCGAAGCGCTCGATCTGCGCCATGTAGAGATCGTGGGGTAGCGCCCCGCGGTTGATCGCCAGTTGCACCTGGTTGGCGCCGGCGCTTTCGGCGGCGTCGATGATGCGCTCGGCGACCTCGTCCGCGGTCCCCATCGGCATCGTCTCGGCCTGCTCCTCGAGCTGCGCCATCGTCAGGTTGCGGAATTCTGAGCGCAGATTAGCGGCGGCGCGCAGGTTTTCCGGCCGCACATAATCGGTCGAGGATTGCGTCGTATAGCCGCTCTCGCGCTGCTTCTCGGTCTCGATGAAATTGCCGTGGCTGAAGAGCGTGCGGTTGAAATAGAGGATGTGCGGGCCGTATTCCCGCAGGGCCTGCGCCTTCGTGTCGGCGACATAGGCGGTGACGCCGAGCGAGAGGTGGTCCGGGGTGATGCGATGGCCGGCCTTGGCGAGGCATTTGGCGTAATAGCGGATGATGTCGTCGCGCAGGCCGCGGTGGCGGCCGAGCCCCGGGGTGATCGGCAAGTTGTGACGGGCGGCGAACTCGATCGATTCCTTGCTGCCGACGATCGGGACCCAGATCGGCGGGTGCGGCTGCTGCACCGGGCGCGGCCACATCGCGACATCGTGATAGGACCAGTACTTGCCCTGGTAGGAAAACACCTCCTCGGTCCACGCGCGGGTGATGATGTCGTAGGCCTCTTCGAAGCGCTCGCGCGATTCGGCGAGCGGCACGTTGTGCACCTGGTATTCCCTGAGGATACCGCGGGCAAAGCCGGATATGAGGCGCCCGTTCGACAGGCAGTCGATCATCGCCAATTCCTCGGCGAGGCGTAAGGGCTCGTGCAACGGCAAGAGATTGCCGTAGATCAACAGTTTGAGGCGCTTGGTGCGCTGGGCCGCGGCAGCGGCCATCAAATTGGGGCTGTTCATCAGCCCATAGGGCGAACAGTGGTGCTCGTTGAAGCCGACCCCGTCATAACCGAAGCGATCGAGCGCCTCCCAGGCGTCGAGGTGTTCCTCGTAGGTGCGCACCGCCGTCCTGGCATCGAAGTGCCGCTTCGCCAGCGGGTAGGGGAGTTCGGTTTCGCCGCCCTTCAGATGGTCGAGATTGGCGTCATAGGCCAAGAGATCGAAAACGAAGACTTTCATTGGGCGGCCTCCTGAGCGGTCAGAATTTCGCCGCGGACGCCGCGAAACGCCAAGAGCCCCGTGGCCGTCGCCGCGACGAGTGCGAAGAAGCAGGCGCTGAGGAAAATATGCGTCGGCGCGAGGCCCAGCGAGAGCAGCCAGCCGCCGAGCACCGGCGCGGCGATCCCGCCCAATCGCCCGATGCCGAGCGCCCAGCCGAGCCCGGTCGTGCGCATCCGCGCCGGGTAGAGCTTGCCGCAGGTCGCGTTGGCGCCGGTCTGGCTGCCGATGATCGTCATCCCGCACAGGAACGTGACCGCCAGTAAGAGCGCGTAGGGCAGCGCTATGAGCGCGATCGCGGCGATGAACAGCGCGCCGGCGGCGTAGTGCCACGCCAGCGAGCGTTCCGGGCCGACCCGGTCGATCAACACGCCGAGATAGAGGACCGCAAAGATCGCCCCCAGATCCCTGAGGCTCGAGGCGAACACCGCATCGGCCGGCTTCATGCCGATGAGGTTGAATACCGTCGGCATCCAATAACCGAAGAGGAACAGGTTCATCAGGCTGCAGAAGAAGATGACCCACAGCAGCACGGTCTGCAGCGCATAGCCCTCGCCGAACAGCATCCTCACGGGATTGCCCTCGGCAATGTCGAGGGGGTGCGTCGTGGCCTGCCCCGGGGCAATGTCGAGGCGTCGCAGGAGGGTGGCCTCCCGCACCGACAGATTTGCCTTGCGGGCGAGAAACCGCGGCGATTCGGGCAGCCATATCGCCAGAACCGGCACCAGAAGGAGCGGGAACACCCCACCGAGGACAAAAATCATCGGCCAGCCGAAATGCGGCAGCAGCGCGGCGACGATCTGGCCGCCAACAAAGCCGCCGACCGGGGCGCCGGTGAAGCTCGCCATGATCATCAGGGCGCGCCGGCGATGCGGCGCATAGTCGCCGGTCAGCGTGGCCGCGCCGGGAAACGCGCCGCCGATCCCGAGCCCGGTGAAAAAGCGCAATATCGTCAGCATGCCGAGCGAGTCGGCGAAGGCGCTGAGCAGTGAGGCGAGGCCGAAGATCGTCAGGCTGGCGAGCAGGAGCGGCTTTCTGCCGAACCGGTCGCCGATCGGCCCGGCCGACAGCGCGCCAACGAGGATGCCGATGCTCGACCACAGGAACGCCGTGGTAAACGCCGGCGGCGCCAGGTGCCAGATGTCCTTCAGCGACGGCACCGCCCAGGCGATCGAATTGATGTCGTAGCCGTCGCAGATCTGGATCAGCGTGCACAATGCCGCGACGCGGATCTGCAACGGGCCGATCCGCTGGTTCTCCAACGCCGTTTCGGTGGCCGATGACGGGGCCGACGCCATTTCTGCCTCCTGCGTTCTGCCTCTCTAGCCGTGTTGCATTTCTGCGCTCGGTGCGCAAGCCTCCGATCGCGAAGCAGCCTGGGAGCCCCGCGATGACCACCCGCCCGCCCGCCGAGATCGGCATGTCGCTCGACGAGGTCGACACGCCCGCGCTGGTGATCGACCTCGACGCCTTCGAGCGCAATCTGCGCCGCCTCGCCGACCGGGTGGGCGGCAGCACGGTCCGGCTCCGACCTCATGCAAAGACTCATAAATGCCCGGTCATCGCATTGAAACAGATTGAATTAGGCGCGGTTGGGGTGTGCGTCCAGAAGGTCAGCGAAGCGGAGGCGATGGTCTATGGCGGGGTCAGGGACGTGCTGGTGACCAACGAGGTGGTCGGCCGGCAAAAGCTGCGCCATCTGATGGCGCTGGCGCATACCGCGCGGATCGGGGTCTGCGTCGACGACCCCTCGCAGGTCGCCGCGCTCGAGGCAGCCGCGGGCGAAGCCGGAGTGAGGATGCCGGTGCATGTCGAGATCAACATGGGTGGCAACCGCTGCGGGGTCGAGCCGGGCGAACCGGCGCTTAGCCTCGCGCGCCTCATAGCGGATGCCGCGCACCTCAGCTTCGCCGGGCTCCAGGCCTATCACGGCTCGGCCCAGCACCTGCGCGGCTGGGCGGAGCGCCAGCAGGCGATCCGAGGCGCCGTCGAGAAGGCGGGCGCCACCCGCGACCTCCTCGCCGCCAACGGGATCCCTTGCGACAACATCACCGGCGCCGGCACCGGCACCTTCGAGTTCGAGGCCGGAAGCGGCGTCTACACCGAATTACAGTGCGGCTCCTACATCTTCATGGACGCCGATTACGGGCGCAATCTCGACCGTGACGGCGCCGCGACGCGCGCCTTCGAGCCCGCGCTCTTCGTGTGGGCAACGGTGATGAGCCGGCCGAATGCCGAGCGCGCCATCGTCGATGCCGGATTGAAGGCGCTGGCGATGGATTCCGGCCCGCCCAGTGTCTGGGACGAGCCCGCCGCCACCTACGAACGCGCCTCCGACGAGCACGGCAGGCTCGGCATCGCGAGCGCGACCAACCGCCTCCGCCTTGGCGACAAGGTGCGCCTCGTCCCCGGCCATTGCGACCCGACCGTCAACCTGTACGACTGGTACGTCGCGGTGCGCGGCGACCGGGTCGAAGCGGTCTGGCCGATCACCGCCAGGGGCGCGGTCTATTAGGCGCGGTGCGTCAGTCGAGGCCGAGCAGCGGCACCGGGTATGGCCGCATCAGCGGGTCTTGCGTGGCGAGGACCAGGCTTTCGATCGCCGCCTGCGCAATCAGCATTCGGTCGAACGGGTCGTTGTGATGCCGCGGCAATCCGCCGGCATGCTCGGCATGCGCCCCGCGGATCGGCATTAGCTCAAAACCTAGTTTCTCAACCGCATCGACGATCGACGCGGGAAACTGCAACTTGCCCGTCGCGCGCTTGATCGCGATTTCCCACACCGATGCGGTGCTGACGAAGACCTCGTTGGCCCGGTCCTCGATGGCCGCTCGCAGATCGGTCGGGACCCGCAGTAACTGCCGGTCCCACCATAGAAAAACATGCGTGTCGAGCAGCAGTCTCACGCGATCTTCTCGTCGTCCTCGCCGTCGAAGTATTTCTGGATCTCCGGCGGGAGCGGCCCGTCCCAGTCATCGGCCATGTAAGTGATGCCGAGCAGATTCTGCCCGCCGACCCGCTTCTTCGGCGGCGGCTTGTACGGCACCAGCATGGCCTTCGGCTTGCCGGCCTTGGCGATGATGATTTCCTCACCGGAAGCGGCGCGTTCGACCAGCATGGAGAGGTGGGTCTTTGCATTATAAAGATTTACGGTGTCGGTCATTGCTGCGCCTCCGGCATCTCGCACGAATTGACCAAGTTGACCAACAAGTAAGCTCCTTCCAGTCCGATCGCAATGGCGGGTGAGGAACGGGATCGCGACAAACCGCGCTCAGGGCATGCCGTCGTGCCGCATCGCGGCGAGGACCGCCGTTGCGGCTCGGGTCAAGGGGTCGTCCTCGCCACGCAGCCGGCGCAGGGTTTCAACGAGCTGCGCCTGTAGCCAATAGGCTTCGCCGCGCTCGCCATGCTGCCACAATATGGCCGCGAGATTTCCGATCGCGGCGGCGGTGTCGCTGTCGTTGTCGCCGAATTGGCGGTGCAGCTCCTCGATCGCCGTCTCCAGCATGGCGCGCGCACCTGGGAGGTCGCCCTGCGCGGCGACGGTGCCGGCGAGGTTGTTGAGCGCGCGCAGCGTGTCGCGCGCGTCCTCGCCCCATACTTCGGGCGCCAGCGCGAGGATGCGCTCCTGCAGCCGGCGCGCCTCGGCGAGATCACCTTCGGCGCCGATCGTTGCCGCCAGCTTGCCGAGCGCCTTCAAGGTGTCGCCATGCGCCTCGCCATGATGGCGGCGGCGCACCGCTACGACATGCTCTTCGAGCGCGCGCACTTCGGCGAGCCGGCCGCGCGCCCACAGCATCTCGGCAAGCTCGAGCATCGCGGCCAGCGTCTCGGGATGTTCCGCGCCGAGGCGGCGGCGCAGTTCCTCGACGCGCTCGCGGCTCGCGGCCAGGGTTGGTTCTGCGCTCATGACAGCCTTCCGCGCCGCTCGTTCACAGCGTCGCCGAGATTGCTTCCCCCCGGGTCGGTTCGCAAGGGCCAGCCGCCCGGAGGTCGCAATGACGATGCAGGCGTGCGGGGGAGGTTGTCATTGCGAGCGAAGCGACGCAAATTCGGCGGAATGATCTGGACGAGGCCCTCGATGAGCACCGCCGACGCGTCGATCCCGATCCTCGATCTCGCTCCCTATCTCGCCGGCGTGCCCGGCGCCGATGTGCGGCTCGCCGCCGAGCTGCGCCGGGCCTGCGAGGAGATCGGGTTTTATTTCATCACCGGTCACGGCGTGAAGCAGAGCCTCATCGACGCCGCCTTTGGCGAGACCGCACGGTTTCACGCCCAGCCGCTCGCCGACAAGATGAAGCTCCTGATCAACGACCACATGATCGGCTACCTGCCGCTCGGCTACAGCATTTTCCGCAGCTCCACCATCAACCGCAATACAAGGCATGATCTGAACGAGGCGCTGTTCATCCGGCGCGAGCGCGCGCCCGCCGATCCCGATGTGGTGGCGGGGAAGCGCTGGCGCGGCCTCAACCAGTGGCCGGCGGGTCTGCCGGGCTTCCGTGACACGATGCTCCGATATTTCCGGACCATGGAGGCGCTGGCGCGGCAGCTGTTGCCGATCTACGCCTTGGCGCTCGACCTGCCGCGCGAATATTTCCTGCCGCTGTTCGAGGGGGCGCACATCAATCTGCGGCTGTCGCACTACCCGGGCGACGCCGCGGCCGAGGACAACCAGTTTGGCATCGCCCCGCACGCCGATGCCGGCTTTATGACCCTCTTGCCGCAATCCGCGGTACCCGGCCTCGAGATCCGTGACCGGGCGGGAGCTTGGCTCGCCGCGCCGTCGTTTCCGGGCAGCTACCTCGTCAATACCGGTGACACGCTCAACCGCTGGACCAACGGCCGGTTTCTCTCGACCCCGCACCGCGCCAGCAACCGATCCGGGCGTGAGCGCTATGCGATGCCGTTCTTCTACGACCCCAACACCGACACGATGATCGAGTGCCTCTCGACCTGCCAGGGGCCCGACAACCCGCCGAAATTTGAGGCGCAGACCTACGGCGAGTTCTATGCCTGGTTCATCGCCCGGAACTATGCTCATCAGCAGCACGCGGCGGAATAGGGGTGGCGTGTCGGTTTGGCGTGGCATCGGGCTCGTGCGTCCTTCGAGACGGCGCTCCGCGCCTCCTCAGGATGACGGTAAGTTCATGATGGCATTAGGAAAGAACGTCATCCTGAGGAGCCCGCGCAGCGGGCGTCTCGAAGGACGCGCAGTGCTGATCCAGCCCGCTTGTACTGGCGAAACGGCCAAAAGGATGACAATCTTCGCCCGCAACAGCCGGCGCCGATAAGGAGGAGATCATGCGCAGGATCGGACGCAACAGCTTCACCGAAATCTATTTCGCCGGCTGCAACCCGAGCTATGTCGAAACGAGCGACGGCTATGTGATGATCGATTCGCCGCAGCAGCCGATCGATGCGATGCGCTGGCGTGAGATGCTCGAGGAAAAGGCGCCGATCCGTTATCTCATCAACACCGAGCCGCATGGCGACCACATCTCCGGCAACGCCTATTTCACCAAGACGACCGTGGTCGGCCAGGTCCAGCTGCAGGAGTGCTTCGAGCGCTACCTCGCCGCGTTCGGCACGATCGAGGAGAAGCGCGAACGCTTCAAAGAGACCGACCCGGACAGCGTGTGGCTCGTCGGCCATCCCGATTACCCGGTCTCGAACCCGCCGACCCTCACGTTTGAGGATCAGCTCACCCTCCATGTCGGCGACCATACCTTCAACATCATCCACATGCCGGGCCACACCGCGCCGCAGACCTCGATCCATGTGCCCGAGGAGGGCGTCGTCTTCACCGGCGACAACGTGTTCCACAAATGCCGGACCTGGATGCAGGAATGCGAC
>Ga0210394_10008276_pt1 | contig 10765 bp, 8 predicted proteins | sample IncBWC12MmetaG_FD_160121 | JGI IMG/M metagenome (GOLD analysis project Ga0210394, IMG submission 160121) | Forest soil microbial communities from Barre Woods Harvard Forest LTER site, Petersham, Massachusetts, United States - Inc-BW-C-12-M | ecosystem: Environmental > Terrestrial > Soil >... | reverse complement strand
AAATTCGAGGAGCTGGGCCGCGATTCGGAAAATACGCTGCGCGTGCTGCAAATCGATGCGGCGCCGCTGCGGAAGCAGCTGATGCGGATGCGCGAGCGGGCGCGCAGCTTTTTCGAACGCTTTCCGGAGCGCGAGGGACGGTATCCGTTCGGGCCGGCGGAACGGCACGCGTTTTTGGATCAGTACCGCGAGGCCTACGACGATCTGGCGGCCGCGGTGAAGCGCACCGAGGCGGAACTTTCAGCGCTGACGCCGAAACCGGAAGAGATCGTGGCCCTGGCGCGGCGGGCGGCGGAAATGCGGCGCGAGCTGACGTTCCTGCTGGAGAGCGAAGAAAAAAGTTACGTCTACTGGTACGAGCGGCGCGGGCGCGGAGTGTTTTTGGCGGCCACGCCGATCGATGTGAGCGCAATCCTGCGCGAAAAGCTGTTCGATCAATTCGACACGGTGGTGCTGACCTCGGCCACGCTGGCGGTGGGTGGGCGGTTCGATTACCTGAAGCAGCGGCTGGGAGTGCTGCCTGCAACCGAAAGCGTGCTGCCGCCCGAGTTCGACTATCCGACGCAGGCGCTGCTGTATATGCCCCCGAGCTTGCCCGACGTTCGGCATCCGTCGTACGGGGCGATGGCCGCGGACGAGATCACACGGCTGCTGGAGATTTCGCAGGGGCGGGCGTTCGTTTTGTTCACCAGCTACGCGCAGATGAAGGATCTGCATGAGCGCGTTTCCGGCCGGCTGAGCTTTCCGTTTTTCATGCAGGGGACGGCGCCGCGGTCGATTTTGCTCGACCGGTTTCGCACCACGCCGAATGCGGTGCTGTTTGCGACCTCGAGCTTCTGGCAGGGCGTGGACGTGCCGGGGGCGCAGCTTTCCTGCGTGATCATCGACAAGCTGCCCTTCGCGGTGCCGAGCGACCCGATTGTGGCGGCGCGGGTGAGGGCGCTTGAAGAGGATGGGCGCAACGCGTTCGCGGAGTATCAGGTGCCGGAAGCGGTGCTGGCGTTGAAGCAGGGCTTCGGGCGGCTGATCCGGTCCAAGACTGATCGCGGGATCTTGTCGATCCTCGACAACCGCATCCGGCGCATGCACTATGGTAAGATTTTCCTGGAGTCCTTGCCCGAGTACTCAACCACGCAGGACCTCGCGGAAGTCGCGCGATTCATGGAGTCCCCGCAGGAATAGCGCGCTTTCGCCCTGGAGTTCAAAGGACCACCCATGTATGAAGTGAGCGTTGATGAGACCTTTGCGGCGGCGCACAATCTGCGGAACTACCACGGGAAATGCGAGGACCTGCACGGGCATAACTACAAGGTGCGCGTGGTTCTGGCGGGCCAGGAACTGGACGATACCGGGCTGCTGTACGATTTCGTGCATTTGAAGCGGGTGATTCAGGAAGTGATCGGCTCGCTCGACCATAAATATTTGAACGAGCTGGCGCCGTTCGACACGCTGAATCCGTCGGCGGAGAATATCGCGCGGTATATTTTCGACTGCGCGGCGAAGAAGCTGCCGAAATCAGCGAACGCGGCGGGAATTGCGAGCGTGACGGTGTGGGAGACGGATAGGAGCGCGGCGACGTATCGGGGATAGTGACGGGAGGATTCCAAGGGCTCAGGAGTTTTCCGAGTGCCGGCATTGCCTACCCATCAAGTCTCAATCCTCCCTCCGGGGGGTTGGTCCCGGGCACTGCACTGTGCTCCGTGCCGGGCCAAGTACCCTCGCCGCTCCGCGGCTGAACAGTATGCAGATCACTGAGATTTTCAAGTCGATACAGGGGGAGGGGACGCGCGCGGGATTGCCGTGTGTTTTTGTGCGGCTGACGGGGTGCAATTTGCGGTGTACCTGGTGCGATACGGCCTACGCGTTTCATGGCGGGACGAAGCGAAGCGTCGAGGAAGTGCTCGCGATGGTGGATGGGTTGGCCGGTTCCGGCGCCATGCGAGTGCCGCTGGTTGAGATTACCGGGGGCGAGCCGCTGCTGCAGCCGGAAACGCCCGCGCTGGCGGAAGGGCTGCTGGCGGCGGGCCATACGCTGATGATTGAGACGAGCGGCGAGCGATTTGTCGGCGTGCTGCCGCGCGCGGTGATAAAGATCGTGGACGTGAAGTGTCCGGACTCGGGCGAGGCGGATAGGTTTGACATGGCGAACCTCGACGCGGTGAGCAGCGAGGACGAGATTAAATTTGTGATTTCCAGCCGGCGGGATTATGAGTTTGCGCGAGATTTCGCGATGCGGCACCGGCTGGCGGAGCGCGTGCGGCAGGTGCTTTTTTCGCCTGTGTTTCCCGATCCGGCAGGAACCTGGGCGGGATTGAATGCGCGGGAGCTGACCCAGTGGATTCTGGCCGATGGGTTGCCGGTGCGGCTGGGTTTGCAGCTGCACAAGTTTATTTGGGACCCGGCGATGAAGGGGGTTTAGACCCGAGGGATGGTCGAGAAACCGAAAGCGGTGGTGCTGCTGAGCGGGGGAATGGATTCCTGCGTGTCGGCGGCGATTGCGAACCAGACTTACCGGCTGGCCTTGTTGCACGCCAGTTACGGGCAGCGGACCGAGACGCGCGAGCGGCAGGCGTTCGAGGAGATTGCGGATTTCTACGGCGTGTGCGAGAGGCTGGTGGTGCGGTTTGATGCGTTCGCACAGATCGGCGGCTCGGCGCTGACCGATGAGAGGATCGCGGTGCCGGAAACGGGAGCGACGCTGGCGCCAGAGGCAGGCATCCCCGTCACCTACGTACCGTTTCGCAACGCGCATTTTCTTTCGGCGGCGGTGAGCTGGGCGGAGGTAATCGGCGCAACGGCGATTGCCATCGGCGCGGTGGAGGAAGACAGCTCCGGTTATCCCGACTGCCGGCCCGCGTATTACCGGGCCTTTGAGGCGGTGATTCGCGAAGGGACGCGGCCGGAGACGAACATCCGGATCGTGACTCCGGTGATCGATCTGAAGAAAAGCAAGATTGTGCGGCGCGGGGTGGAGCTGGGAGCGCCACTGGACCGGACCTGGTCCTGCTATCAATTGGATGACGAAGCGTGCGGTACGTGCGATAGTTGCCGGCTGCGGCTGCGGGCGTTTGCCGAGGCGGGCGTGCGCGACCCTATCGCCTATCGGGCACAGATTGCGCGATAATGAGGGCGGCGGGAATGCCGCAGTCTACTTGGGGGGGATGCTGATATGAAGCGACTGACTCGTGCCTTGATAGCGCTTGGGGCGATTCTGGCGTGTGCGACGATTGCTTCCGCGCAGAGCGGGCACGTCAACGGCCAGGTGTTGGATAAAGACGGGAAACCGTGGGCGGGCCTTACCGTCGTGATGAAGAGCGACAGCGGCCGAACGTACACGTTCAAGACCGACAAGGACGGAAAGTTTACGCAGCTCGGATTGACCGTTGGGCTTTACACCGTCACGCTGAGCGATGCGAGCGGCCTCAACTATTCCCAGCAGAACCAGGTCCAATCCGACACAGATACCAATATCACGATCAATTTCAAGGCTCTGACGGAGCAGGGAAAAGCGGGCCCAAGCGCGGAGCAGCAGAAGGCGCAACAGGAGTCCCAGAATAAATTCAAGGAAATGCAGACCCATTTCAACGCGGGACGCGCGGCGCTGGACGATTACGACGCGACGAAGAAGCAACTCGCAGCGACGCCTGCCGATCAGCGTCAGGCTCTACAGGATAAAATGGATACGGACGCCAAGACCGCGGTGTCGGAATTGGCGATGGCGGAGCAGGGCGTGCAGGCCAAGGACACGAAAAACCACGCCGTGGTGTGGTCGAACCTGGCGCAGGCGTATGACAAAGCGGGCCAGGCGCAGGAGGCCGTGGACGCATACCAGAAAGCGATCGACCTACAACCGTCTGCGGGAATTTATCAGAACCAGAGCACTTCACTGGCGGCGCTGGCGGTAGCGCAGACCGATCCCAAGGCGCAGGCCGACAAACTGGCGCAAGCCAGCTCGGATTGCGATCAGGCTGCGAAGCTGGATCCGAATCCGGCGGCTGCCCTGGCCTGCTGGAAAAACATTGGGATCATCCTGACCGGCAAGAGCGACTTCAAGGACGCGGTGCCCCCGCTGGTCAAGGCCACGCAATTGAATCCGAAAGACGTGCAGGCATGGTTTCTACTCGGCAGCGCCTACACCGGGTTGATCATGCCGAACCAGCAGGGCGACAAGATCACCTACGACATTCCACCGGGCACAACCGATGCGTACCAGAAGGTGATCGACCTTGATCCGAACGGGCCCTACGCCGTGCAGGCCAAGCAGAATCTCGACGCGCTTGCCGCGATGGCAGGCGGCGATGCAACGGCTGTCGGCGTGAGGCCGAAGAAGAAGAAATCATAGTTTGCCGGCCGATGACAGCGATCGTTGTCGAGCGCTGCACTGCGCAATTGGCGGCTCGCAAATTTTTTCGATTTTGCTCCGGCCCTTGGGCCCCTCGACCGGAGCGCCCGAGAATGCTATTCTCTCGCTCGTAGGCCTCAAGGACTTGGGTGTACGACGTGGATTCGAACCAGGCAGGCTCACAGCGACGGCGGACCGAGCGGATTGCGGGGTCTGTCCCGCTGATCGTGCGCGGGATCGATCTGCTGGGCCAGCCGTTTGAAGAGCGCACCTCGACGGTGGCGCTGAACCTCCACGGTTGCCGCTACGCCTCGAAGCATCACCTGCCGAAAAACACCTGGGTGACCCTGGAGATACCGCAAGGCGGACAGCGGCGGAACGTTCGCGCGCGGGTGGCGTGGATTCAGCGGCCGCATTCGGTGCGCGAGTTTTTCCAGATTGCCGTGGAACTGGAAACCCCTGCCAATATCTGGGGAGTTGAAGATCCGCCCGCCGATTGGCAACTACCAGAAACGACCTCCCCAGCCGTCGAACAAGATGCCCAACAACCCCCGGCGCGTTCGGTAGAAGAATCCGGCGCGACCGCGATTGCAGAAACGACGGAAACTTTTGCGGAAAGAGCCAGGCCCGATATGACGAATCCATTGTTTGAATCTGCAGCGGCTGTACCGTTTGTGGCGTCCTCCCTGGGCGAGCAGGAATCGGCGGGCGCGGCCGAGAGCCCCCTACTGCGCGAGTGGAAGGCGGAAATTGAAAGGCAGGCGAGGGGCGCGGCAGAAGCCGCCTCGGCCCAAGCAGCAGAACAGGTGTCGGCTCGCGCCACCGAGCAAATCCGGCAGACCATGGACGAGATCGAGCAGGCGCAGCGGGCGGCCCGCGGAGCTTTTGCTTCCGAGTTGGCCGCGAAACAGGAAGAAATTCTGACCGGACTGAAGGTTCAGTTCGAGCAGGGACTGGCGCAGGCGCGCGAGCTGGTTCACGATCTGGATCGCCGGGCCCAGGCGCTACGCGCGGAAAGCGAAGCGGCCGCGGAATCGACGAGCCGACTGACCCAGGCGCGGTTGCAGCTGGACACCACCGCCGAAGCGGCGCGGTCGCAGCTGGAGTCGGCGGATACGTCGCGAACTGTATTTGCGTCGATTGAATCGGCCGCGTCCCAATGGCGTCAGCGAGTCGAAGGAGAAATGACCCTGGCCCAAGCGCAGTGGAACGAGCTGCTGCAATCGTCGCTAGACGGTAGCATCGAACGCCTGGTGGAGGCCCTTTCCGGGCGCTCGCAGGAAATCCTGGACGCCGCCGAGCAACGGATGACGGAACGCTTCGCCGAGCTTCGCCAACCGCTCGGGCAGATGTACACCGAGGCGCGCGACAATCTTTCCGGGGTGCGGGTGGCGCTGGAGCATGAAGTAGGAAGGGCGCGGTCGTCACTGGCGGACATCGAACAGGCCGCGGGCCGGATGAAGGAATACTCGGCGCAGCTCGAGGCCGCCAGCCACGATACGCTGAACGAATTGCACCGCCGGCTGGAGAACATTCTCGACGCGCAGACAGAAGAAATGCACCGGCGCGCGCAGCATGCTGTGGAGGGCGTGCCGCAGCGGCTGGCGCCGACGCTGGATCATCTTGGCAGCCAATTGGTCGATCGGACCATGGCGGAGGTGGAAGCGAAGCTGGGGCCGCGCGTGGAGCGCGTGCCGGAATTGCTGCGCGAGCTGGCGAACCGCGAAGGGGAGCTGGATAACAGTCTGAGGCTGCATCGCGAGCGGCTGCGACAGGTGTCCGAGAACAGCCAGCGCGAAGTGACCGCGCAGATCGGTGTGGGGATTGCGAATCTTCGAAACGATTTTGAAGGCGCGCGAAAGGAAGCGCTGAACAAGTGGGGCGAAGAGCTGGATGCGGCGGGAGTGCGCGCTTCGCATTCGGCGGCGGAATCGATCGGGAAATCCTCGGAGTGGTTTCAGCAGGAGGCGCGTGCGCGCTTGCAGGTTCTGGTCGAGCAGGCGCTGGTGACGGTAGGAAGCGGTTTTAATGAGAAAACGGCCGAGGCCGGTCGGCAATTTGAGGCGCAACTTGCACAGCAGTCGTCCAACCAGCTCGCCGGGATTCATCAGCAGCTCGACGAAGTCGCGGAGGGGGTTTCTAGCCGCGCGCATTCGCAGCTCGATGCCGCCGCGGAAGCAGCCGCGGCATCGTTCGGGCAGATTCTGCGCAGCATTTCCGATGACGAGATCGGGCAGTTTACGAGCCGGAGCCACGGCGCCGTCGAAGAGCGCAGGCAGGAGCTGCAGGGCTTCGGCGATCAGCTGTACCGCAGCATGGACGCCAACGCCTCGGAACTGATGGGCCGCTTCAAGACGGAAATGGCCTCCGAACGCGATGCCCATCTGGCCGAAGGGAGAACGGCGCTGGCGGCGGAATTTGCGTCCGCGCTCGAAGGCTACCGGCTGGAGCGGAACGCGCACGACCAGGCCTGGGCGGAGAATTTGGATCGCATAGGACGCGAGTCAGCGGAGAAATATCAGGACCGATTGGATGCGGCCTGCGATTCGTGGATCGTTTCTTCCGTGCGGCGGCTTAACGAGCACGGCCAAAACGTGATCGAGTCGCTGATGCGGTCGGCCGACCAGGCGCTGAGGGATTCGTGCGCCAAGCTCTTCGAGGGGCTTTCGGAGATGATGCGCGAGAACAGCGCGAGCAGTACGACAGCCGCCGGGGTGCCTGGATTCACGCCGCCCCGAAGCGATGCGGGTGAAGCTTCCGCTCCGCACAATCAGGCTTCTTACGGGGCGACCGCCTGACGGCGCCCCGCCACAAAAAAGTCCACGCCGGTTGTTTCTTCCGCGAGCAGGAGAAATCGCTGGATTTCCCGCTCGTTGGGGCTAACCAGCGGAGGCCTGCTTTTCTCCCGCCGCTTGCTGGACAGCATGCACCACATGGGCTACTTGTTCGTTGGTCAGCTTCGGATCGATCGGCAGGCTGAGGACACGGTCGCAAGCGCGCTCGGCCCGGGGGAACGTCCCAGGGGGCAGCCCGAGGGATGAATAGGCCGGCTGCAGGTGGACCGGTTTGGGATAGTGAATCACGGTTTCAATTTCCCGCGCGGCCAGCTTGGCGACCATGGCGCTGCGATTTTCCACGTAAATAACGAATTGATGGTAGACGCACTCATCGCGCGGATCGTCGACCGGGGTTTCTAGCCGCGCCCCCGCGAGTGATCTTCGGTATTCGCGGGCGATTTCCTGGCGGCGCTCGGTCCAGTTGTACAGATGCCGCAGTTTGACGCGCAGAACCGCTCCCTGAAATCCCTGCATGCGGGAGTTGTAGCCGACGAATTCGTGTTCGTAGCGCGCGGTCTGGCCGTGGTTGCGAGCGGCGCGGACGAATTTGGCGATTTGATCGTCGTTGGTGGTTAGCGCGCCACCTTCGCCGTAGGCTCCCAGGTTTTTCGTGGGGTAAAAGCTGAATGCCGCGGCCTGGCCTAGCCCACCGACGCGGCGGCCCCGATAGCGCGCACCGTGGGCCTGCGCCGCGTCTTCGAGGATGCGGACGTTGTGACGCGCTCCGATTTCTCGAATGGCGTCCATATCCGCGGGCCGGCCGTAAAGGTGCACGGGCAGGATGACGCGCGTCCGTGGAGTGATGGCGCGTTCGATGAGATTCGGGTCGAGATTCCCGGTGGCCGGATCGATGTCCACGAAGACGGGGACGGCGCCGCAATAGGTAATCGCTTCGGCGGTGGCCAGGAACGTGTTGGGGCTGGTGATGACTTCATCGTCGGCCTGCACACCAAGCGCGAGCAAGCCCAGGTGCAGCGCGGCTGTTCCCGTGCCGACGGCGATGCAGTGCTTCGTGCCGCAGAAATCGGCGAATTCCCGTTCGAAGGCTTCGACTTCCGCCCCCAGTACGAAGCTGGAATTTTGGCAGACCCGCTCGAGCGCCGGCAGGATTTCATCCCGCAGCTCAGCGTACTCTGCCTTGAGATCGAGAACCGGAACTTTCAATGCGAGCTGCCTCGGGTGCTTCGCGCGTGACTAGTGTACACGAAGGAGCGCAGCGGCGAGTCGGTGGCTGGGGCCTGGGCGGGACGACGATGCCGGGTTGTCATCAGTCGTTTACAGCGCTCGGGATTGAACGCACGATGGAAATGTCCCAGCCATTGCTGGAACGGTGTTGGTATGATTGGGCGGTTCGGCCTCGTTCGGTAAAACTTCCCCAGGACGAGATGTGTCTGCGGATCCGCTACATTCTGGTTTTCTAGGGCTCGGGAGTACCACGCACCATGGCAAGAGAAGGTTCAAAGGGCGACCGGCGGCACCAGCGGGTGACCACGCCGAAGGGCGTCTGGGTCGCCTGGCAAAATGACAAGCAGCAAAACGTGTCGCGCGTCCGCGACTTGAACGTCGGCGGCATGTTCATCACCACGCCGACGCCACTGCCGTCTGGAACGGTCCTGCCGCTGCTGATGTCGGTGCCGGAAGGGGAAATCCGCTGTAAAGCCAGTGTGCGCAATCTGGTTCCTGGCGAAGGCATGGGCGTTCAGTTCACCGAAATCAACGTGGAGAACCAGACTCGCCTGGAAAAGCTTGTGGCACGCTTGCTGATGGCCGAATCTAATACTTTCACCGGCGCGCCTGCCCGCGAATAGAAATAAAGTTGCCCGCGGACGTTTCCAACGGCTAAAATCCGTCCAACCGATCGTCTAAAGGAGTCCTTATATGAGCGATGATTTCATCCCCGGGCAGCGAATTGGCGATTACGAAGTGCTCGGAGTATTGGGCGCCGGGGGCATGGGCAAGGTGTACAAGGTCCGCAACGTCATCTCGGACCGTGTGGAGGCGATGAAGGTTCTGCTTGCGAATCTGGCGGTTCAAAAGGAGCTCGCCGACCGGTTTCTGCGCGAAATCAAACTGCTGGCCAGCCTGAATCATCCGAATATCGCGGCGCTCAATACCGCGATGACCTTGAACAATCAATTGATCATGATGATGGAGTATGTCGACGGTGTGACTCTGGCGTCGCGCCTGCAACAGGGGCCGATTCCGCCTGCCGACGCGGTGAACTACTCCTCGCAGGTGCTGAGTGCGCTCAGTTACGCGCACAAGCTGAACGTGATCCACCGCGACGTGAAGCCCGCAAACATGATGCTGACACCGCAGGGAGGCGTGAAGCTGATGGACTTCGGCATCGCGCGGCCGAACAACGAACAGGGCATGACCGTCACGGGGACCACGCTTGGATCGCTGAATTACATGTCGCCCGAGCAGGTGCGCGGCGAAGCCGTCGACGCGCGCTCGGATTTGTATTCGATGGGCGTTTCGATCTACGAAATGGTCACCGGACAGCTGCCCTTCCGCGGTCACAGCAACTATTCGGTGATGTCCGCCCACCTGCAGGAAACGCCGCAGCCGCCGATCGTGCTGCGTCCCGATCTGCCGAAGGGGTTGAGCGACATCATCTTGATGTCGATGGCCAAAGATCCCAAGGACCGCTTCCAGTCTGCCGACGCCTTTGCGAATGCTCTGAAGAGCGTGACCGCGGGCGGAACAGTGGCCATGGCGGGCGCAGGGATCGTGAGCCCAGTGCCGGGAACGGTTCGCGTGCCGCAACCCGTGCCCGCTGCTCCGCTGGTGGCAGCCGTGCCGACAGTGCCCATGGCCGTGGCCGCGGCTGCTACGGCTCCGCACAGCAGCAATCGCGGCGTTTACATGGCGCTAGGCGGTTTGCTGGTGCTGGCCATTCTGTTCGCGGGCGGGTTCTACCTGCCGAAGATCATCAAGACGCACGCGAGCCCGGGAGCTGCATCGCAACCGGCTAGCCAACCGGCTGCCGATGCCCCGGTGGATATTTCGGCGCCGCCGGCAGATGCCGTGACCGTGACGGCCCCGGCGCAGGATGCGACGCCAGCGGCGCCGCCGCGGGAAGATCCCAATGTGGTGCGGGCGCGCCAGGAAGCAGAGCAGAAGGCGGCTGAGAAAACGCGGGCGGAGGCAGCCGAGGCTGCTCGCAAGGCTGCCTTGATGAAGGAAGCCGAGACGCAGGACGATCAGCTTGAAGCCAGGTCGGCCACCATCGGCGCGGGGCTGAATAATCTGCGGCGCCAGCAGCAGGCGGCAGGGTACGGCTTGCGCGGGGATATCGAGCAGACCGAGCAGATGATGCAAATCAATCTTTCGCACGCACAGACGGCGCTGCATGACGGCGATCCGGACAAGGCCAAAGAGTACCTCGATAAGGCCGAGACGCAGGCCATGACACTCGAGAGGTTCCTGGGACGCTAGGCGGTTCAAGCGGTTGGCCGCTACGGTCAGCCGCGTCGCTTGCGCTAGAACGGAGGTGGTTCGCTCGAGGTGGGGTGCTCGAACTCTAGCAAGTCAATCGCGTAGCGATAGACCGCCAGACGGGTGGATTCGCCGATGGCGTGAG
>Ga0210394_10008275_pt1 | contig 10765 bp, 14 predicted proteins | sample IncBWC12MmetaG_FD_160121 | JGI IMG/M metagenome (GOLD analysis project Ga0210394, IMG submission 160121) | Forest soil microbial communities from Barre Woods Harvard Forest LTER site, Petersham, Massachusetts, United States - Inc-BW-C-12-M | ecosystem: Environmental > Terrestrial > Soil >... | reverse complement strand
GTACGTCTGGAACATGGGATGGTGCGATCCGTGCGCGGGGCCGCCGCTGTCACGTGACGAATTGCGGAGCCTCGGCGTCTTCTGGCTCGACGACCAGCCGGGCGGAGCGATGCCGATGTACCGCCGGCCGGGCGGGTTCATGCCGTATCCGCAGCCGATGGGCGGCGGTCCGACGCCGGTGACGCTCACGCGATTGCATGTGCGCTATAGCGCCGACACTTTCCCCGAAGATCTGACGTTCCAGGAGACGCAGGACCAGGAAAACTTCCAGGCACGCTACGTCCTGCAACACGGGTGGAATGGATCGCCCACGGCATGCGAGGCGGCGAAGAACTACTTCGACGAATTGAACAAGCGCAAAGCGCACGAAGCCGAGACGCTAGCCGATCTGACGGGATGGAACCTTGAAGACGTGATCAGGAAGGCGGGGCTGACGCCTGGGTCGCAGCCAAAGCCATGGTGGCAAGGCATCTGGGGCTCTTGAGGCGGTTGAGGATGAGGAAAGCGCGCGGGGTCGCCTCGACCCCGCGCGCGCTCACGTCTTGTCCAGTATCCTAATCAGCTCCGACGTGTACGCGACCAGGTCATGGCAATTCGCACATTTGACGCTTTGAACTTCATTTTCCTCGATGTAAATCAACATCGCCTTTGCGCCGCATTTTGGACAACTCAAAATATCTTCTGCAGCTTCTTCCTTCGCCATAGCCATACGATGATCGAATACCCTTCGCCGTTTCCCGGTCAATCGCATTGACTCCTGCCGGGGTGTGCCCTAGGCTTGGCCGTTTGCTATACTATGTAACTCGACCGACTGGGCCGAAGCTGCTTACCTCGACCTGCTGCAACCGGATTTTTAGGCATGTTTGACACGCTCAGCGACCGCCTCGAAGGAGTTTTCAAAAAACTCAAGGGGCAGGGCCGTATCACCGAGCGCAATATCGAGGATGCGCTCCGCGAAGTTCGCCTCGCGCTGCTCGAAGCCGACGTAAATATCAAGGTCGTCCGCGACTTTATCGAGCACGTCAAATCCAAGGCGCTCGGCGCGGAAGTGCTGCGCTCGCTCTCGCCCGAGCAGCATCTGATCAAGTTCGTTGCGACTGAGCTGCAGAACGCGATGGGCGGCACGGCGCGCGAGCTCGATTTGAAGGTCAAGCCGCCGGTTAAAATCATGGTGGTCGGCCTGCAAGGCGCGGGCAAAACGACTTCGATTGCGAAGCTCGGACGATGGCTCAAATCCGAGCGCAAGCGTCATCCGATTTTAGCCTCGACCGACGTCTATCGGCCGGCCGCGATGGAGCAGCTGCGCGTGCTCGGTGCGCAGGCGCAAATTCCAGTCCTCGACAGCAACGAGAAGCAGGATCCAATCGAGATCGCGTCGCGTGCGATGGCCCGCGCGGAGACTGGTGGGCATGACGCGATCCTGATCGACACCGCCGGCCGCCTGCAAATCGACGAAGAGCTGATGGACGAGTTGTCGCGGCTGAAAGCTGCGCTCAACCCGCATCACATCATATTCGTCGCCGACGCGATGACCGGCCAGGAAGCAGCGAACGTCGCCGCGGGATTCCATGAGCGGTTGGGAATCTCCGGCGTCATTCTGACCAAGCTCGATTCCGACGCGCGCGGCGGCGCGGCGCTTTCCGTGCGGACTATAACCGGCGCACCGATCCTGTTTGCGGCCACCGGCGAGAAGCTCGACGCGTTCGAGATTTTCTATCCTGACCGTCTGACCTCGCGCATCCTCGGGATGGGCGACGTGCTGACGCTGATCGAAAAGGCGCAGCAGAATTACGATCAGACCAAGGCCAAGGAGCTCGAGCGCAAGTTCAAGAAGAACGAGTTCACCATCACGGACTTCGCCGAGCAGATTCGGGCAATCAAAAAGATGGGCTCACTCGGCGAGCTGATGGGCATGATTCCCGGACTCAAGAAACTCGCGGGCGCGGCCGATTCCGAAGACGCCAAGCTCGAGCTCGGGCGCATCCAGGCGATCATCGACTCGATGACGCTGCAGGAGCGCGGCAATCATCTGATTATCAACGGGCGCCGACGCGCGCGAATCGCGGGCGGCAGCGGTACCTCGGTTCAGGACGTGAATCGTTTTCTCAAACAGTTCGAGCAGACGCGCAAAATGATGAAGAAAATCACTCGCATGGGTGCGGGGAAAATGATGATGCGCGGACTGGGGCTCGGCAGCTAGAATAGAATTAAGCACAGGAGAACTGAATGGCACTTGTAATCCGATTGCGCCGCCACGGCGCCCGTAAGAAACCCTTTTACCGCATCGTGGTGGCTGACTCGCGCTCGCCGCGTGACGGACGCTTTGTCGCCCAGGTCGGGACGTACGATCCGGCATTCGATCCCCCGAGGGTCACAATCAAGAAGGACTTGGCGGACCAGTGGCTCAAGGCCGGCGCCAAGCCAAGCGACACAGTAAGGAAGTTGATTAAACGGGCTGAAACAGCAACGGTCTCCGCCTGATGCGACCCGCTGCAACGGAGCCATCCTATGAAGGAGCTCGTCGTATTTCTCGCGCAACAACGGGTTAACGACGCTGCCGCCGTGGACGTTAAGGAGACGCAGGGCGACACCGCCTCGGTACTTGAACTGCGGGTCGCGAAGGAAGATCTGGGCCGCGTGATCGGCAAGCAGGGACGAACCGCAAAGTCGATTCGCACGATTCTGAACGCCGTCGCCTCGCGCACCAATCGCAAAGTCGTTCTCGAAATCGTCGAGGACCGATGATCCTGCGCACTGTGACGCGCCTCGCGTCACCACCTCTATGCTTCGCGTCGGCCGCATAAGCGGCGCGCATGGGCTGAAGGGCGCGCTGCGATTCCGGCCCGACAACCCGGATTCCGACACATTGGCAGAGGTCAAGCGCGTTTTTCTCGAACGTGAGGGCGAGTCGCGCGAATTTCGGCTGACTGCTATCGCACCGCTCAACGCGACGACGCGGCGGATCACCCTCGAGGGCATCGCGGACATAAACGCGGCCGAATCGCTCAAGGGCGCGCTCGTGATGCTTGCGACAGAAGACGTCCCCGCCGCCAAGCCGGGCGAGTTCTACTATTACGAAGCGATCGGATGCGAGGTTTTTCTGACCGACGGCAGCCGCCTCGGTGCGATCGAGGAAATCTTCTCAAACGGCGCCCACGACGTCTGGGTGGTGCGCGACGCCGAGCGCGAAGTGCTGGTGCCGGTGATCGAAGACGTCGTCAAGGCGATGGATCTTCCTGCGCGTCGAGTCACGATCGAGCCGATTGCCGGCCTGCTCGACTGACCGTCTGGCCCTGCGCGGGTCACCCGGATAGATTTGGATTTCGCGCAATGGAATTTCACGTAGTCACACTGTTTCCCGAAATGTTCGAGTCGCCGTTTCGCGGCGGCATGATCGGGCGCGCCGTCGAGCAGGGACTAATCGCCATCAAGACGCATCCGCTACGCGATCACGGTTTGGGCAATTACCGGCAAGTCGATGACGCGCCGTACGGCGGCGGCAGCGGGATGGTGATGCGCCCCGAGCCGATCGCGGCCGCGATCGATGCGGTCAACGGGGAGCGACCGGGCCTGTGGCGCATCCTGATGACCCCGCAGGGCGAAGTGTTCGACAACTCGATGGCACGTGATCTCGCCAGGCGCGCGCCCGGCCTGATGATCGTCGCGGGCCGCTACGAAGGAATCGACGAGCGCGTGCGCTCGCTGGTCGATCAGGAAATCTCGATCGGCGACTACGTGCTCAGCGGCGGCGAAATCCCAGCGATGGCGGTTATCGAAGCAGTGGGCAGGATGATTCCCGGCGTGCTCGGCAATCCCGAGTCGCTCGACGAGGAATCGTTTGCCGCCGGAATGCTGGAGTATCCGCAATACACGCGGCCCGAGGAGTTTCGCGGCATGACGGTGCCTGAAATCCTGCTCAGCGGCGACCACGCCAAGATTCGCGCGTGGCGCGAGGCCGAAGCAAAGCGGCGCACCGCGCGGCGGCGTCCTGACCTGCTCGAGCGGCGCAAGTTCTGACTGTGCAAATTCTGAAAACGTGAATGACCTCTTCGTAGCGCTGATCCATCACCCGGTCGTCAACCGAAACGCCGAGACCGTCACCTCGGCGATCACCAGCCTCGACATCCACGATATCGCGCGCGCGTCGCGAACCTACGACGTGCGCGGCGTGTTCATCGTGCATCCAATTCCCGAGCAACGGAAATTCGCGGCGAGCGTGATCGATCACTGGCGCTTCGACTTCGGCCGCGCGCACGACTCGCGCCGTCGCGAGGCGCTCGAGCGCGTGCAAATCGTCGCGGAACTAGACGACGCGATCGCGGAAGCTTCGCGAATCGCCGGCGCGCGCCCGCTAATCGTGCACACTTCCGCCCGCACCGAAGGCGGCACCAGCTACGCCGATTTGCGCGCGCGTCTCGAAACTCCAGACGCACCGCCGATGATGATCCTGCTAGGCACCGGATTTGGGATGTCGCCCGAAGTCGCCGAACGCGCCGACATCGTACTCGCGCCGATCATCGGCCCGGGCGACTACAACCATCTATCAGTCCGCTCCGCCGCCGGAATTATTTTGGATCGGCTTCGCGGCAAGTAAGGCGCGCATCGTTTGCTCCTGGCGCCAGCCACAGGAGCGCACGTCGAGATTCTTCGCTACAGCAGCTTTCGCTCAGAATGACGGGAGTGGCGGCTCGTTTTTTTGAGTCATCCTGAGCGCAGCGAAGGATCTCGCGCTTCCAGCGCGTACCGCTTCACCACCAGGCGCTCGATTGCAGCAACTATTTCCGCGATTCTGTCGTGCACTCGACTTGCCACCTGGCTTGTTCGCTAATGAGTTCCTATGCTGAGAACCAGAAATGCGAACGCGACGACTAGACCGGGCGTTCTCAGCCAATGGTACAGATCCCAGCGATGCTCCTGCACTCGCCAGTCTTCGGGAAGTGATTCCGGCGTCCATTTTGCGATCCGGTTGTTGATCGGCACCGGACCGACGAGCGAAAAGACTACCGCGAAGATCTGGATAGCGAGCGCTACGGCGGCGAGGCGCCACGCAGATTCGTTCAAATGCCCGAAGGGTAGCAACAGTAGAAGATTCAGCAGCGTCGAGCCTGCCATCCAAAACGGCATCACACGACCAAGTAGTATGGCGAGCGATGAGCGCATCGGTACATGTACTTCCAGCGGTTGCCGGTTGAGCATCGGGTGCGCGAATGCAGCGACATTTAGTTCACTGCCGCACATGAGGCCGAGCACCAGGATGGAAAGGAGCTGAAGAGCCATGGAGATGGACCTCCGGAGGGTTGGACGTTTGCCGGAAGCAGGCCCGCATCACTAACTAACGCGCACCCATTGAGTGGGCGCGCGCATTTGGGTAGGTTTAGGGGCTCGACTCGAGGTCTTTTTCCCATGAATACCGTTATCCAGAAGCTCGAAGAGCGGGGCCTGCGCAAGGACCTGCCTGAATTCCGCGTCGGCGACTCGGTTCGCGTTCACGTCAAGGTCGTCGAAGGCGAAAAAGAGCGCATCCAGTCCTTCGAAGGCATCGTGATCAAAATGAACCGCGGCGCCAACCGCGCGACCTTTACCGTGCGCAAGATTTCGTACGGCGTCGGCGTCGAACGAATCTTTCCGATGCATTCGCCGCGAATCGACAAGCTGCAAGTGCTGACCCACAACCGCGTTCGCCGCGCGCGTCTGTACTACCTGCGCAATCTGTCGGGTAAAGCAGCGCGTCTCGACGTCGCGACCTGAGCGTCGCGCGAATCCTCGATCAGCTGTCGTTGGAGGCTGCCGTCTTCTCGGCGGAATTCCGCGTCATGCGAACGTTGCCGTCCAGGTAGGCGCCTTCGGCCACCGTCAGATCGCGGGTCTCGATGTTTCCGAAGAACTTGGCGTGCGGCCCCAGCACGACGCCCTCGCCAACGACGTCGCCACGCAACTCACCCATGATCAGCAGCCGCGGCGCGAAAACCTTACCCTCGACCATTCCGTCCTCGCCGATCACGACCAGCTCGATGGAGCGGACCTCGCCCTTGAAGCGGCCCTCGATTCTGACCGGCTCGTGAAAGATTAGTTTTCCCGAGACGTTGACGTTGCGGCCGACGGCGACGCGCGTGCGCGCCTCGGCCCAAGCCACTCCTGCATCCTGCGGTATCTGTGTTGATTCCATGAACTACTATGGAGCCGGAAATACGTGACACGACACTGCGTGGCCGCCGCGCCCGGTTTCTAATTTTGGTTCAACGTTTGTACAAACATCTTTCGCATAAGGGCACCTGGGATGGAAGGCGCAGCCGGGCGGCGGATTCATCGGACTCGGCACTTCGCCCGGCAGCTTGATGCGTTCCGGCCGGTTGGCGGTGTCGATCGTCGGAATCGCCGAGAGCAGCGCGCGCGTGTATGGATGCCGCGGATTCAAATAAATTTCGTCACGCGTGGCGATTTCGACAATCTTGCCGAGGTACATGATCGCGACGCGATTGCTGATGTGCTCGACCACCCGCAAGTCGTGCGCGATGAACAGGTAGGTGAGTTTCAGCTTCTCCTGCAGGTCCTGCAGCAGGTTGATTATTTGCGCCTGGATCGAAACGTCGAGCGCCGAGACCGGCTCGTCGAGCACCAGGAAGCGCGGATTTACCGCGAGCGCCCGCGCGATTCCGATTCGCTGGCGCTGGCCGCCCGAGAATTCGTGCGGCAAACGGTCCATCGCGTCAGCGCTCATCCCGACCATCGCGAGCAGCTCGGCGATTCGATCTTCTTTTTCGCGCCCGCGTGCGAGCTTGTGAATCTCGATTCCTTCGCCGACGATCGAGCGCACCCGCATCCGCGGATTCAATGACGCGTACGGATCCTGAAACACCAACTGCATCTGCTGGCGCAACATGCGGAGTTCCGCGCGGCCCAGCGTCGAGAGATCGCGGCCGTCGAAATAGACGGCGCCTTCGGTCGGCTCGAGGAGTTTAAGAATCAGCCGTCCCAGCGTCGATTTGCCCGATCCTGACTCTCCGACCAGGCCGAGCGTTTCGCCGGGCTGAATTTCCAGGTTGACGCCCGCCACTGCTTTCACCGAAAGCTTTGTTCCGCCGATGATGCTCGTCGATCCCGCCGGAAACTCCTTACTGAGATTCACGACGCGAACCAGCGCCGGGGCAGCATTACCGGCCGACGTGATGGGATTAGGCGCGGATGCAGGCGACATAGTGGTTAGGACCTTTGTTCTCGAGCGGCGGCTCAGCCGCGGAGCATTGAGGAATTGCGCGCGGGCATCGCGGATGAAATCTGCATCCGGCCGGTGGATTCAGCGAGTTCGGAATCGAGCCGGGAATCGCCTGCAAGCGATGGTGCCGGGTGCCGTCGATTCCGGGGATCGATTCGAGCAATCCGCGCGTGTACGGGTTGAGCGGATTTCGAAACAGCTCCGCGGTCGGCGCCTGTTCCATCACGCGCGCCGCGTAAAGAATCGTAACGTCGTCGGCATACTCGGCTACGATTCCAAGATCGTGCGTGACCAGGATCACGGCGAGGCCGAGCCGCACCTGCAACTCGCGGATCAGATCGAGAATCTGCGCCTGGATCGTGACGTCGAGCGCTGTGGTCGGCTCGTCCGCGATCAGCAGGCGCGGATTGCACGACAACGCCATCGCAATCATCACGCGCTGGCGCATGCCGCCGGACAGTTGATGCGGATAGTCGTCGATACGCCGCTCGGGGTCGGCAATCCCGACCATCCTGAGCGCCTCGATTGTGCGATTGCGCGTCTCGGCGCGAGTGGTGTGCTGATGCAGCCGGACGGCCTCGCCAATCTGGCTGCCGATGGTGAAAACGGGATTCAGCGAAGTCATCGGCTCCTGGAAGATCATCGCAATCCGCGCGCCGCGAACATGGCGCATCTCGGGTTCGCTGAGCTTCAGCAGATCCTGATCCTCGAAAATCACTTCGCCGCCCACGATGCGCGCCGACTCCGGCAGCAGCCGCATGATCGAGAGCACGCTCGCCGTCTTGCCCGACCCCGACTCGCCGACCAGCCCCATCAGCTTCCCCGGCGCGACCGAAAAACTAACCCCATCGACCGCGCGCACCTCTCCCGCGTCGGTGAAGAACGAAGTGCGCAACGATTTAACTTCGAGCAGCGATTTCACGTGAGTTAAGCGTATCAGATCATCCAGCGTTGGCGGGATCGAGGCGGTCGCGCAGGTGGTCGCCGAGGAAGTTGAAGGACATCACGGCGAGAAAAATGAAAATGCCGGGAATCAGGATCCATGGGTAGCGCGCGAGATTCTGGACGTCTTGCGCCTGCGCTAGTAGGTTGCCCCAGCTTGCGGCGGGTTCCTGGATTCCCAGGCCGAGCAGCGACAGCGCGCTTTCGCCGAGGATGAAGCCCGGGATCGAGAGCGTCGCAGCGACGATCGCGTAGCCCATCACCGACGGAATGATGTGGCGCGTGATGATGCGCCATCGCGATCCGCCCAGCGCGCGGGCGGCTTCGACGTAAGGCCGCGAGCGGACCGATGACGCCATCCCGCGGATGATTCGCGCAAAGCCGGCCCAACTGATGAAACTCATGATCGCGACGATCATGAAGAACGTCGCGACCGCGCTCAGCCCCGACGGAATTACTGCAGCCAGCGCGAGCAGAAAATAAAATGAAGGCAGCGACATCTCGATCTCGGACCATCGCATGATCAGAAAATCGACCGTTCCGCCGATGTAGCCCGACAGCGCGCCGACTGTGATGCCAAGTGAGAAGGTGATCAGCACGCCGATCAGCCCGACGCACATGCTGACGCGCGAGCCGTACACGATTCGCGAGTAGAGGTCGCGCCCGAGGCTGTCGCTGCCGAGCATGAAGTACGGCTCACTCTCGCTGTCGGTGGTGAACAAATGCCCGTGCGAGAATAGGTGTATATCGAGCCGCCGAGAGTTGTCGGCGCTGAACTTGCGCGCCTCCTTGTCTTGCATGTGCATCGGATGGCTATAGAAAAGACTGCGCGACCATTCGGACGGCGCACTCAGATGGATCGACATCGGCGGACAATCCGGCATCTCGCGGTTCTGATAAGTGGGGTCGTAGCTCGCGAAAAACGGCGACGCGCCGGCTAATAGATAAAATATCGCGAGGCAGATCGCGGAAAAGCGCACCGTCCGCGACGCCAGCCGCCACTCGCGCGCGACGCTTGACCGTTTCCGCGCGGATACTGCAGCGCCTTGTAGATTCGCCTGCAATGCCGGGACAGCGTTCATCTCATTCAGCCGCCACCGATGAAAAATCGACGCGCGGATCGACTGCGACCAACGCGATGTCGGCGAGCAAGTTGCCAACTAACAGCAGGATCGTGCCCATCAGCACGGAGCCCATCACCAGGTAGATGTCGAGCGAGCGCACCGCCTCGAGCATCAGCAACCCGAGACCCTGCAAATTCATCACGGCTTCGACCAGCGCCGCGCCGCCGAGCAAGTCGCCCAGTGAATATCCGGCCATCGTGACGAACGGGTTCAGCGCGTTGCGCAGCACGTGCTTGTAGATGACGACGCGTTCGGACAGTCCCTTGGCGCGCGCGGTGCGGACGAATTCCGAATTTTTGATTTCGAGAATCTGCGAGCGCATCAGGCGCATCAGGCCCGCGGTGCCGGAGATACCGAGCACGAAGACCGGCAGGATGAGATGGTTGATGCGATCGGCAACCTGGCTCATCGAATCGAGCGTCGCGTAGTCGGGCGAGTAGGTGCCGCCGATCGGGAACCATCCGGTTTTCAGCGCCAGGTACATCATCAGGAAGGCAAGAAAAAAGTTCGGCACCGACATCCCGAAGAACGCCATGAATGAAAGGAAGCGATCCCAGATCGAGTTCTGATTCACCGCGACGATTATTCCGATCGGAATCGCGATCGCCCACGAGAAAATCATGCTGGCCGCCGACAGGACGATCGTGTTGAAGGCGCGCGACGCGATGAGGCCGGTGACGCTCACGCGGTACTGCAGCGAGAAGCCGAAGTTCAGATGCAGCACGCCCCACAGCCACTTGAAGTAGCGGACCATCAGCGGCTGATCGAGGCCGAACTGCGCCTCGAGCTGGTGAATGACCTCGGGCGTGATGGCCGGGTTCAGCTTGAGATTCGAGACGAAGTCGCCGGGCACCAACGACATCGCGAGGAACGAAATGAAAGTGATCCCGAGAATGAGCGGGATCATGTTGAGCAGGCGACGGATCAGAAAGCGGGTCATCGTGTCATCGAGGTGTCGTCGGGCCTGATATTTCGACGTGGGTGGCGCGCTGGATGTTCAGTCGGCCTTGAACACTTCCCACTCCGGCTTGTAGCCGAATGCGTCCCACACCGTGGGCTGATAGTTTTTGAGCGAGTTTTTCCACGACGCAAAGCGGATCGGGCGGACCGTTTCGAGTATCGGCAACTGGTCGTGGAGGATCTGCTGAATTTTCCAGTAGTACGGCGGGCGCTTGGCAATATCCATCTCGGACGCGCCTTGGTCGAGTAGCGTGTCGATCTCGGCTTCCCATGGCGTGGCTGGTGTGGGCTGATTCGGATTCCAGAAGTGAAGATTGCCCGACGAGCGATAAAAGTTCTGGCCACCGTTAGGCTCGATGCCGCCGGTGAAAGCCATCAGCACGCAGTCCCAGTCGAAAGACGACTCGAGCTTGTCCACCAGCGTGGTGAATTCGAGCGGCCGATAGTTCACCTTGATGCCGAGGCTCTCGACGTCCTGCTTGAATATTGTGCATGTCTGGTCGGCCTCGGGTGAGCCGGTATTGGT
>Ga0210394_10008274_pt1 | contig 10765 bp, 7 predicted proteins | sample IncBWC12MmetaG_FD_160121 | JGI IMG/M metagenome (GOLD analysis project Ga0210394, IMG submission 160121) | Forest soil microbial communities from Barre Woods Harvard Forest LTER site, Petersham, Massachusetts, United States - Inc-BW-C-12-M | ecosystem: Environmental > Terrestrial > Soil >... | reverse complement strand
CCGAAGGCGCCTAGCGCCATCGAGATCAGCGGCAGGGTGATGTGCCAGAAATAATCGAGGATCTTCCAGTACCAGGGGAATTGCGCCCAGCCGTCCGAGGTCAGCCCACGCAGCGGAAAAATATTGAAGAAGGAGCCGCCGGCGAACAGGATGATCAGGAGGATCGCGAACAAGAAGCCCGGTATCGCAAAGCCGACGATGATCACCGCCGAGGTCCAGGTATCGAATTTTGAGCCGTCCATGACCGCCTTGCGAATCCCGAGCGGGATCGAGATCAGATAGGTCAGGAGCGTCATCCAGATTCCCAGCGACATCGAGACCGGAAGTTTCTCCTTGATCAGCTGCAGCACGCTGACGTCGCGGAAATAGCTCTTGCCGAAATCGAACCGCGCGAAATTCCACAGCATCAGCGCGAAGCGTTCCGGCGCCGGCTTGTCGAAGCCGAATTGCTTTTCAAGACTCTTGACGAAATCGGGATCGAGCCCCTGCGCGCCGCGATACTTCGAACTGACGGCGTCCGATGACGCACCGACCTGGCTGCGGGCGCCGAAATCGCCGCCTGATGAGCCCGAAATCCGCGAGGTGCCGCCGGTATCGGCGCCGGAGAGCTGTGCGATCACGCGCTCCACCGGTCCGCCCGGCGCAAATTGCACCACCACGAACGATACGAACAGGATGCCCAGCAATGTGGGGAACATCAGCAGAATGCGGCGGGCGATGTATGCGGTCATGGATTATTTCGCCTGCTCGGCCTTGGCCATTTTGGCCGGATCGGTCCACCAATTTTCAGGCGCGCCGACACCCTGGGCGTAGCGCGGCGGCTTTTCCGGATGTGCGAACAAATCCCAATACGCCACCCGGTGCGTACGAGCATACCATTGGGGAACCCAATAGCGTCCGGCACGAAATACCCGGTCAAGCGCCCGGCAGGAGGCAGTCAAATCCGCTCGCGTTTCGGCACCGATCGCCTTTTCAATCAGCGCGTCGATCGCAGGATCGGCAACCCCCGCCAGGTTATAGGACCCTTTAGTGGCAGCCGCCTGCGATGAAAAATAAGGCCGTAGGCTGTCGCCCGGTGTCGCCTGCATACTCAACCGTTCGGTCGTAATGTCGAAATCAAAGGCCTCGACACGTGCGCGGTATTGCACCGCGTCGATCAGCCGGATATTGGCCTCGATCCCAAGCTGGGCGAGATTCTTGATAAAGGTCGCATGATGCGGCTGAAAGGACTGTTCATCGAGTAAGAACTCTATCGTGAACACCTCGCCGTTGGGCAACAGCCGCTTGCCGTCCTTGATGGCAAGCCCCGCCGCTTGCAGCAATTGCTGCGCGTTGCGCAACAGCGCGCGGTCCTGGCCCGATCCGTCCGACACCGGCGGCACAAATGGCTCGCCAAACACCTCGTCCGGCACCCGACCCCGAAACGGCTCGAGCAGCTTGAGTTCTTCGGGCGACGGCGGTCCGTTCGCCACCATGTCCGAATTCTGGAATGGCGAATACGTTCGCGCGTAGGCACCGTACATCACCGTCTTGTTGGTCCACTCGAAATCGAACGCGTAGCCCACGGCTTCGCGCACACGAGGATCCTTGAATTTGTCGCGGCGGATATTGAAAAACCACCCTTGTCCGCCGGATGGCGTTTCATCCGGCAACAATTCGCGCTTTACTCGACCATCCTTGATAGCCGGGAAATCATAGCGCGTGGCCCAGATACGTGCGGTGAACTCCTCGCGATAGAGATAGTTCTTTCCGGTAAATCCCTCAAATGCGACGTCGCGATCCCGATAGAATTCGTAGCGAACGACATCGAAATTATAACTACCGCGGGCGACCGGAAGGTTGGCGGCCCACCAATCCTTGACCCGCTCGAATTCGATGTAGCGGTTGACCTCGAATTTCCTGACCTTGTAGGGGCCGCAGCCCATGGGGATTTCCAGCGTCGATTCATCGAACGGCCGCGTCGCGTAGTAAGCTTTTGAGAAAATCGGCAGGCCCGCGACATAGAGCGGCACGTCGCGCGCGCGCTTCTCGGCGAAAGTGACGACCAGCGTCGCCTCGTTGGCCGCTTCCGCCTTCACCATGTCGCGCAGCTGCTGCAGGATCAGCGGATGCCCTTTGGTCTTCAGGGTTGTCAGCGAGAATGCGGCGTCATGGGCCGTCAGCTTTGAACCATCGTGAAATCTCGCCTCCGGCCGCAACGTGAAGCGATAGGTCAGCTTGTCGGCCGAAATCTGCACTGACTTTGCAACGAGGCCATACATCGCATCGGGCTCATCATTGGCGCGCACCATCAGGGCTGCGAACGTCATGTCCATGCCCTGCGCGCCTTCGCCCTTGAGGATGTAGGCGTTGAACGAATTGAAGGTCTGGTAGGACTGATTGTAGGCGCGAACCGAGGGGATCAGCGAAAACAACCCGCCCTTTGGTGCTTCGACATTGACGTATTCGAAATGATGGAAATCGGCCGGATATTTCAGATCGCCGAACACTGATATTCCATGCGCCTCAGTCGAGCCATCGGCCGATACGGCCGGCCGCAGCCAGGATGCGCCGAGCGCACCAACGCCAAGACCCAGCACATGCCGGCGGGAGAAGGGCGCCATGCGCGGAAAAACCCTCAAGACCTTTTGCCGATCCTGGCCGCCTTTTCGGCGTCGAACCACCAGAGGGCCGGAAATGCTGCCTGGCCATACTTCGGCAGTTCAGGAGGCCGACCGAAGCGGTCCCAGCGCGCGGTCCGGACTTTCGGATAATTCCATTGCGGCACGACGTAGTAATTCCACAATAATACGCGATCCAGGGCTCTCGTTGCGGCGACCAGCTCGTCGCGGTTCTTGGCAAAGATCACCCTGTCGATCAGCGTATCGACCGCCGGATTCTTGATGCCGATATAATTGCTCGACCCGGGCACGTTGGCCGTTTGCGAACTCCAGTACTCCCGCTGTTCATTGCCAGGCGAAAGCGATTCTGGCCAGGAGTGGATGATGATGTCGTAATCGAAGCTGCGCAGCCGATTTTCGTACTGCGCGTCGTCGACGATCCGAATCGAGGTCATCACGCCAATGCGCTCCAACGACGGCTTGTAGAACAGCGCGACACGTTCGAACGCAGGTTCCTGAACCAGGATCTCGACGGTAACGGGCTTGCCGGTCGCGTCCAAAAGCTTGCGGTCGCGTATTTCGTAGCCCGCCTCCTTCAACAGTTTTGCGGCCTCGCGCAAATTGGCTCGGACTGCTTCGGGATTGCCACTGACTGGATTTTCATAGGGTGCGGTGAAGACCTCCGGTGGAACCTTGTCGCGCACCGTTTCGAGGATCGCGAGTTCCGGCCCCTGTGGCAAGCCAGAGCAGGCAAGCTCAGTGCCGTGGAAATAACTGTTGATGCGCGTGTATTGTCCGTAGAACAGCTGCTTGTTCATCTCCTCGAAATCGAATGCATAGTTGAAGGCGCGACGCAGCCGCGCGTCTTTGAACTGTTCGCGGCGCAGATTGAGAACGAACGCCTGCATGACTCCGGAGCTGCGGTTGGGAAATTCCTCCAGCAATACGCGCTTTTCCGTCACGGCCGGGAAGTCGTAGGCCGTAGCCCAGTTTTTTGCACTGTTTTCGAGACGCCAATCGACCTGATCACCCTTGAAGGCTTCGAGGGCCACTATCGAGTCGCGGAAATATTCGAACCGCAGTTCATCGAAATTGTTGCGCCCGATATTGACGTTGAGATTGCTACCCCAATGGTCTCTGATCCTCTCCAGCACGATCGTGCGGCCCGGTACGAATTCCTTGATGCGGTACGGACCCGAGCCGAGTGGCGGCTCGAGGGTAGTAGCGGAGACGTCGCGTTTGTGGCCTTCACCGTCACTGCCCTCCCACCAATGCTTTGGCAGCACGGTCAATTGCCCCACGATCTGCGGAAGCTCGCGGTTGCCGGGCGCATCGAAACTGAATTTGACATCCCGCTCGCCTGCCTTCTCCGCCTTTACGACATGACGGTAATAGGCGGAATATTGCGGATGGTTCTTCTTGAACGCGTCCAGCGAAAAAATCACGTCCTCCGGCGTCACCGGTTTGCCATCATGCCATCTTGCCTCGGCCCGCAAACGATAGGTAACCGAAGAAAAATCCGCCGGATGACTGACCGCCTCGGTCAACGCGCCGTATTCGGTGGAGACTTCGTCAAGCGACGGCGTCATCAGCGATTCATAGATCAGCGCAACCGCGCCTCCGAGTGAACCTTTCACGCCCGCGACCACGAGATTGAAATTGTCGAAGGTTCCGAGCGATATCATCCGGGCGACGCCACCCTTCGGTGCGTCCGGATTGACGTAATCGAAGCGCTTGAAGTCGGCTGGATATTTGACGTCGCCAAAAAGCGAAAGTCCGTGCCGCCAGGCTGGCTCGCTCGTCGAGGTCTGCGCATGTGCGGGGCTGGCAAGCGGCAGGCCCGTGGCAGTGCCAAGGGCCGGGGCGATCGTGGCAAGGGCGCCGCCCTGCAAGAGATGTCGTCGGGTGATTGTCAAATGAAGAATTCCTGTAAATACCGTGCGCTATCGAGAACGCAATATAAGGCAAGCTTTCGGCCGATTAAGTTGCTTTTTGCTCATGATAGCACCCATTGCCTGGCCTCTGTGCGGCGAAAAGTCCCGGTAACGAAAGCGCGAACGGCAAAAGTGAGCTGTTGGGCCTGCCCCCATGTGGGAACCGGTTGCGCGTCAGCCCGTGACCGTAATGCAAAAACGGCCAGGCGAGAGCCCGGCCGTTTGCAGCGAAAGATCCAAATGATCCCAAGGGCTATTTTGCCGCCGCCGGCAGCGGAACCGGCTTATCCGACAGCGTGTGCAGATAATCGATCACGTCGGCGCGCTCGCTATCCTTCGGGATGCCGGCAAAACCCATCGCGGTGCCGGGGATATAACCCTTGGGATTGGCGAGGAACTTGTTCAGCTCATCGAAGGTCCAGGTGCCGCCTTTGGCCTTCATGGCAGCCGAGAAGTTGAAGCCACCGCGATCCTCGCCGCGCTTGTCACCGACGATCCCGTAAAGATTCGGACCGACGCGATTTGGGCCGCCCTTCTCGAAGGTATGGCAGGCGGCGCACTTCTTCGCCGAAGCGGCCCCCTTTTCAACCGACGCGGTCTGCAGCAGCTTCTCGATCGGCTCGGACGGAGCCGGCGCGGCCGGCTTGCCGCCGCCTTCTGCCTCTTCCTTCACGGCGATCTCGAAACCCGGCTTTTGCGGCATCTTGGGCGCAAACAGAGCGCTGGCGGTGAAGCTCGTTACCAGGAGAACGAGGCAGGTGCCCAGGATCGCACCGAGAATCTTGTTAAGTTCGAAGGAGTCCATTTTGGATCAGGCTCCAGGCCGGAAATGTCGATATTAGGCCGGGAGGAAACGGCCGCGGATGGGCGTCAGGAATCAGGCTTTCGCACCGCACCCCGAGCCACGTCCAGATATCGGTTTGCCCGTGGTCTGGCAACCCGTATAAATGCTTTGGCTTTCGACCAATCCCCATCATTTCCGGCTTGTTTTCGACCGGGTCCAGACCTCACTCTGATGACCGAGCCTCGTATTCTGGTACTGATTCCAGCCCGCATGGCCGCCACGCGCCTGCCGGGCAAGCCGCTGTTGGATATTGCCGGCCTGCCGATGATCGTCCATGTGCTGCGCCGGGCGGAAGCCGCCGGGATAGGCCGCGTGGCGGTTGCCACCGACACGCCGGAGATCGCGGCCGCCGTGACCGCGCAGGGCGGTGAAGCCGTCATGACCCGCGCCGATCACCTTTCCGGCTCGGACCGGATCCACGAGGCACTGGGCCAGCTCGACCCCGAAGGCCGCAGCGAAATCATCGTCAACCTGCAGGGCGACTTTCCGACCATCCTGCCCGACAACATCCGCAGTGTGCTGGGCCCGCTTGCCGACCCCGCGGTCGATATCGCAACGCTGGCCGCGGAAATCCATACCGAGGAGGAGGCCTTGAACCCGAATGTAGTGAAGGCGGTCGGCTCGCCAATCGGCCCGCGGCGGCTGCGGGCGCTGTATTTCACCCGCGCCACCGCGCCCTATGGTGACGGGCCACGCTACCATCACATCGGCCTTTATGCCTATCGCCGCGCCGCGCTGGAACGCTTTGTGCGGCTACCGCCGTCGCCGCTCGAACAGCAGGAAAAACTGGAGCAGTTGCGTGCGCTTGAGGCGGGAATGCGGATCGACGTAACGGTTGTCGAAACCGTGCCGCGCGGTGTCGATACGCCGGCCGATCTCGAAACCGCGCGCCAAATACTAGCAAAAGCCTGAGCGTCTGATACAAGGCGCCATGACCAAAACAACCACCAAACCCAACAAGATCGCATTCCAGGGCGAGCCGGGCGCGAACTCCCACATCGCCATCGCCGAGGCCTATCCCGACGCGGAAGCGCTGCCCTGCCCGACCTTTGAGGACGCTCTGGCCGCGATCTCTTCCGGAGAAGCCGACCTCGGCATGATCCCGATCGAGAATTCGGTCGCTGGCCGCGTCGCCGACATTCATCACCTGTTGCCGCAGTCCGGCCTGTTCATCGTCGGCGAATGGTTTTTGCCGATCCGTCACCAATTGATGGCGCCAAGAGGTGCCAAGCTCGCCGACATCAAGACCGTGGAGAGTCACGTTCACGCGCTCGGCCAATGCCGTCGCATCATCCGCAAGCTCGGCGTCAAGCCAATCGTTGCGGCCGACACCGCCGGCAGCGCGCGCGATATCGCCGAGCGCGGCGACAAGAGCGCCGCCGCAATTGCCTCGCGGCTGGCCGCCGAAATCTACGGCCTCGACATCCTGGCCGAGGACGTCGAGGACGAAACCCACAACACCACGCGCTTCGTGGTGCTGGCGCGCGAGGCGAACTGGGCCAAACCGGACTCCGGGCCACTGGTCACCACTTTTGTTTTCCGGGTGCGCAACCTGCCCGCCGCGCTCTACAAGGCTTTGGGCGGTTTTGCGACCAACGGCGTCAACATGACCAAGCTGGAAAGCTACATGATCGACGGCAATTTCTTCGCCACGCAGTTCTACGCCGACGTCGACGGCCACCCCGACGACAAGGGTCTGACCTTCGCGCTGGAGGAGCTGAAATTCTTCTCCCGCGAATTTCGCATCGTCGGGGTCTATCCGGCGCATCCGTTCCGCGCGACGTTCAGCGAGAAGCAGGAGTGATTCAATGTCATTCCGGACCAGCGCGTCAGCGTCGAATCCGGAATCTCGAGATTCCGGGTTCGTGCTTCGCACGCCCCGGAATGACAGGATGGTTTGCGGAAAACATTACGCCGCCGCTTTTTTGGCCAGCCCGAACGCATCCGCGAGCAGGCTGTAAGACTTCTTGCGCGCGTCGTGGTCATACACCGCGGTGATGACCATCAGCTCGTCGGCTTTGCTTGACGTGATCATCGGCTGCAGCTTCTGCATCACGGTCGCGGGACTGCCGACAAACAGCCGCGAGCGGTTGCGCGCGATCGCGGCGCGATCGCTTTCGGTATAGGGATAGGCCAGCGCCTCCTCGACGCTGGGCAGCGGGCGATATTGCCCGCGGTCCCGCAGCAGGCGGTTGAGGTCCATCGACGAGGCGAGCCGCTCGGCCTCCGCATCGGTTTCGGCCACCACCGCGGCGACGGCGAGAATGCCGTGCGGCGTAGAGCGCCAGCCCGACGGCTTGAAATGGGCGCGGTAATTCGTCATCGCCGCAATCGCGTCGTAGGTCGCAAAATGGTGTGCGAACGCGAATCCCATGCCGACCTCGGCTGCGAGTTCGGAGCTGTAATCGCTGGAGCCGAGCAGCCAGATCGGCGGCAGCGGCGTGTCGTCCGGCATCGCCACCACATTGTTGAAGGGATGGTTCGGCGGAAAGTCGCGGGTTTCCCACAACGTCAATTCATGCAGCCGTTCGAGAAAATCGTCGCCCTCGCGGCGTTCGAGCCGGCTGCGCAGCGCATGGGCGGTGGCGCCATCGGTGCCCGGCGCGCGGCCAAGCCCGAGATCGATCCGGCCGGGAAACAGCGCCTCCAGCATCTTGAAACGCTCGGCCACCACCAGCGGTGCATGATTCGGCAGCATCACGCCACCAGACCCGACCCGGATGTTCTTGGTCACCGCCGCGATCTGCCCGATCATGAGGTCGGGCGCCGGGCTTGCGACCGACGCCAGATTGTGATGTTCGGCGAGCCAATAGCGGACATAGCCGAGCGCATCCACGTGCCGCGCCAGATCGATGCTGTTGCGCAGCGCCGCGGCTGGGCGGGTGCCGGTGGTGACGACGGAGAGGTCGAGGACGGAAAGCGGGATCATGGCCTAAACCTAATGCGGCCGATCGAAGCCACAATGACCCCTATCATGCCGTCCACCTTGGCCGGCCTGAGGATGATAGGCCTCGTACCCAAGTGAGCCCTGAACCAGATACTCCTTAAAAATGTCATTTTGCCCACTTCCCGTTGTTCGGCGAAACTCTGTTAACATCATAGTACTACTTGACTATTTTTCCATAGCCGCTCTATCTTCGCTGCCCACCGGCTGAAAACATGCAACTTTGCATCGAACTTTGGACCAAATAGTGGGCAAAATCCCATCCATGATGGGCTGTCTCGCCTGCCTCGCTTGGCCTATTTTAGCGTTCCAGAGCCAGACTTGAAGCCGTCCACCGTTGCGGAGTTTGTGAGTGCCATGACCGAGGTTACGCCGCCCGCGACAAACGGACAGCGCGGGCTGAAACAGCCGGCCATCTCCTTTGAGTTCTTTCCGCCCAAAACCGAGGAGATGGAGAAGAGCCTGTGGGACACCATCAAGCGCCTGGCGCCGCTCACCCCGAATTTCGTGTCGGTGACCTATGGCGCCGGCGGATCCACCCGCGAGCGCACCCATTCCACCATCGCCCGCATTCTCACTGAGACGGCGCTGCTGCCGGCCGCCCATCTGACCTGTGTGGGCGCTGCGCGCGGCGAGATCGATGAGATCGTCGGCCGCTATCACGACATCGGTGTCCGTCATATCGTGGCGCTTCGCGGCGATCCGCCCGGCGGCATCGGCACCGCCTACACCACGCATCCGGATGGCCACAAAACCTCGGCCGACCTCGTGGCGAGCATCAAGAACCGATATCCCGACATTGAAGTCTCGGTATCGGCCTATCCGGAAAAGCATCCGGAAAGCCCCGATTTCGATGCCGACATCAATGTGCTGAAGGCCAAGGTCGATGCGGGCGCAACACGGGCCATCACGCAAGTGTTCTTCGATAACGACCTCTATTTTCGCTATCTCGACCGGGTTCGCGCCCGCGGCATCTTCATTCCGATCGTGCCCGGCATCATGCCGATGCATAATTTCAAGCAAGCGCGCGGCTTCGTGACTCGCGCCGGCACGAGCGTGCCGGACTGGCTTGCGGAAAAATTCGAGGGCCTCGACGACGACGCCGAGACGCGCAAGCTGGTGGCGGCGACCGTCGCCGCGGGCCAGGTGCAGAAGCTCAACAAGCACGGCGTCGACACCTTTCATTTCTACACCATGAACCGCGCGGACCTCGTGTTCGCGATCTGCCATTTGCTCGGTATTCGCCCGACGGGCGCACAGAAGGCTGCCTGATCCGATGACCGTGCCTGTCTCCCCCAAGCGAACCGCTCTGCTCGCGGCAGCCCGCGAGCGCATCCTGGTGCTCGATGGCGCCATGGGCACCATGATCCAGGGCCTCGAATATGACGAGGCGGCGTTTCGCGGGCAACGCTTTGCCGATTTCCATCGCGACGTCAGGGGCAACAACGACCTCTTGATCCTGACGCAGCCGAGCGCGATCGAGGATATCCACGCCGACTATTTGCGCGCCGGCGCCGACATCGTCGCCACCAACACCTTCTCCTCGACCTCGATCGCGCAGGCCGATTACGAGATGTCGGACCTTGCCTATGAGCTTAACCTCGAAGGCGCGAGACTCGCCCGTGCCGCCGCCGAACGCGTCAGCGCCGAGGACGGCAAGCTCCGCTTTGTCGCCGGCGCGATCGGCCCGACCAACCGCACCGCATCGATTTCGCCCGACGTGTCGAATCCCGGCTACCGCGCCGTCACCTTCGACGACCTGCGCACCGCCTATGGCGAGCAGATCAAGGGCCTGCTCGACGGCGGCGCTGATTTGCTACTGGTCGAGACCATCTTCGACACGCTCAACGCCAAGGCCGCGCTCTATGCGATTGCCGAAATTACCGGGGAACGCGGCATCGACGTCCCCGTGATGGTCTCCGGCACCATCACCGACAAATCGGGGCGACTGCTGTCGGGGCAACTGCCCGAGGCGTTCTGGAATTCGGTGCGGCACGCCAGACCCATCACCATCGGCTTCAACTGCGCGCTTGGCGCGGAGGATTTGCGCGCGCACATCGCCGATATCGGCCGCGTCGCCGACACGCTGGTATGTGCGTATCCGAACGCCGGATTGCCCAATGAATTCGGCCAGTATGACGAGAGCCCGGAATATATGGCGCGCCTGATCGGCGAGTTTGCGTCCGCCGGTCTCGTCAACGTCGTCGGCGGCTGCTGCGGCACCACGCCCGACCATATCGCGGCGATCGCCGCAGCGGTGGCCCCGCACAGGCCGCGCGCGATTCCCGCGATCGAGCCGCGCCTGCGGTTGTCGGGCCTTGAGCCGTTCGAACTCACCCCCGCGATCCCTTTTGTGAATATCGGCGAGCGCACCAACGTCACGGGCTCGGCGAAATTCCGCAAGCTGGTCACCGCCGGCGACTACACCGCCGCGTTGCAGGTG